>PJTO01000018.1_pt1 | contig 352858 bp, 351 predicted proteins | sample 1512101 | NCBI WGS metagenome assembly PJTO01 (sample SAMN08177690, study PRJNA422409) | Soil metagenome, whole genome shotgun sequencing project.
AGGGGGTCTCGGATGTTCCCGCATCTCGAAACCAGCGAGCCTGCACTCGCACTCTCCGGGCAGCACGCCTGCCCCTTCGAGCACCCTTCCGCGTCTCAGGCGCGGAAGGGACATCGTGCAGGATCAATCACATGTCTACCCCTTTTGTTCTCGTTCGCCCCGTTTCTCCCCCGGCCGGTTACATCGGCGGAAAACGGAACCTTTCCAAGCGCATCTGCGCCATCATCGACCGCACTCCGCACTCCAGCTACGCTGAGCCTTTCGTGGGCATGGGCGGCATCTTTCTGCGCCGGACGCGGCGCCCAAAGGGAGAGGCGATCAACGATATTTCCGGCGACGTCGTCGGGCTGTTCCGGTGCCTGGCTGAACACTATCCATACCTTGTCGACATGCTGCGCTTCCGCGTCACCAGCAGGGCCGAGTTCGAGCGCCTGCTCGGGCAGGATCCCGAGCGCTTGACTGACCTGCAGCGCGCCGTGCGATTCCTCTACCTCCAGCGCCTGGCATTCGGCGGCAAGGTGTCCGGCAGGACCTTCGGCGTAGATGCGTCCAGTCCCGCTCGCTTCGACGTCAGCAAGATCGAACCGATGCTCGCCGACATCCATGATCGCCTGCAATCCGTCGTGATCGAGCGCCTGCCCTATAGCGACTTCATCCGCCGCTACGACCGCGAGGGCGCGCTGTTTTATCTCGATCCGCCGTACTGGGCCTGCGAGAAGGACTATGGCCCCGACGTCTTCACGCGGGAGGACTTCGCCGCGCTGGCCGACCAATTGGCAAGTATCAAAGGCAAGTTCCTCATGTCGCTCAACGACAATGAGGGTGTGCGGGAAGCTTTCGGCCGCTTCATCGTCGCGCCGATCGACACTACGTACAGCATCGGCACGGCATCGCGAGCAGCGCAGGAGGTACTCATCAGCAATTTCCCGCTCGCGGATAACGACGACTAATTGTTCGCTGTAAGCGAATTTATGTTGACACCGAGCGAACAAGCTGGCATTGGGGTCGTAGGCAGTCGTGAAAGGTACATCATAAACCCACTGACACTCGGGACGAGCAATCGTCTGCGGAACTTTCGTTGAAAGTTCTCACACTTGTCGGCTCTCGAGGTCCCACCGCGGGACCACCGTGATCGTCGATAAGGCGCGTCCTTGTGGACCGGACGCGTAGGCGAAAGGGGGGTGCTTCTTTTTCGTTGGTTCCCTGAACGTGTGGGACCGTCTCCATCCTGGAGCGGTCGTTCAGATAAAGGAACACACTCGTGAATAACATTCACTCATCGACTGCTGAAAAGAAGCGAACTGAACTGGTAGAAGTTAAGAAGTCCCTCCGGGAACGATTGCTGAAGCCGGTGACTTTGAGGAACGTGCTTACCGCTGCCAGCGCTGTTTGGAAGCTGTACCGCATTTACCCCATTGTCAGGGATTTCTTGGCGAAGGCCTTGGAACACCTGCTGTAACCCCCCCTTGATACCTTACCAACAGGGGTTGGTAGGAGATGTGAAATGTATGACAGAGCGCTAAAAACTATCCGGCAGTACCATAAGCTTTCTCAGGCTGAGATGGCTGCGCAGATAGGAATATCTCGTTCTTATCTAAATGAAATCGAACGGGACAGGAAAGAACCGAGTCTCGACATATTGAAGAAATATGCAACGAGATTTGATCTTCCGTTGTCTTCATTGATGCTGTTCGCGGAACAGGCACAAGACTCGCACTATGACAGGGCTCGTGTCTTCTTCGCAGACAAAGTCCTAAAGATGCTAGAATGGGTAGCAAAGGACGAAGACGATGGGACGTTCAAGAAGGATACGCCACACTAAGCGCATTCCTCTTGAGCAATGCCATTTATACGGCATCAGTTCGCCACACGCGCTCGCAAAGCGTCTAGGGTGGCCACTTGAAAAGCTAGAAAATCTCGCAAAGTCTGGTGGATACTCTGTTTATCCGCATCGTACTACTCAACGAACGATTGAAGAGCCAGGCAAGGCCCTTCAGAGCCTGCACAAGCAGATACATCGCTATCTAGCACGAGTAGCGGCGCCGGATTACTTGCATTCCGCTGTGAAAGGTCGGTCATACCTGACGAACGCTCAGGCCCACATTGGCCAAGGCGGCTTGATTAAAGTGGATATCGCGAAGTTCTACCGGAAAGTTGCACAGCATAAGGTGATGCACTTTTTTCGTGATAGGATGCGATGTGCGGAAGATGTCGCGGGGCTATTAGCAAACCTTATTTGTTATAAAGGACACCTTCCGACTGGAAGTTCTGTTAGCCCGATAATGTCGTTCTATGCGTGCCGCGAGATGTTTCAGGATTTGGCAGCACTGGCCGACCGTCATCAGTTGCAAATGACATGCTACATTGACGACGTAGCGATGTCCGGTGTCAACGCTTCCCCGGCGGTCTTAAGAGAGGCTCGGGCGCTGATCTTCCGTGAAGGGCTGACGGCGCACAAAGATCGCTATTTCGACCCGAAAAATTCGAAGCTGGTCACCGGAGTGATTGTTCACTCAGACGGAATTTCACTGCCGCATTCTCGCTGGAAGAAAATCAAAACTGCGATTGCGGAACTCACCGCTTGTGGCAGCGATGACGAACGGTTGGCGATCTATCCTCGCTTGGTATCCCGTCTTTACGAAGCAGCGCAGATTGACCCAAAGTGCAGAAAGTTGGCCGAATTCCACCACAATGGGTGGCGGCTATTAAAAGGCGCGCCACCCAAAGCTGCGTCGATCTAAATCCCAACTTCAGCCGAATTGCTTGGCCTGCATTTGGACAGCCGCCTGACCAAATGCAGCCCCGCGAAAGCTGATCCTTCCCGCGCCATGGTCGCACCATGGCGCAATCCAACGACCATGAGCAGCTGACCGGCGAGGTCATTCAGGTGGGCACCGTTGCGTCCATCGACCACGCCGCGCGCACTTGCACCGTTCAGCTGGGCGATCTGGAAACCGGGGATCTGCCGTGGGTCGCCCTTCTTGCGGGGCGGGTTAAGCTCTGGTGCCCGCCCTCTCAAGGCGAACAGTGCGCCGTCCTTTGCCCGGAAGGCGATGTCGATAACGGCATAGTGCTGCCCGGCATCTACTCGGATGCCAATTCGCCGAGCACGTCGGACCCCGACGTCTTCGAACTCGAATTCCCTGACGGCGCCGTCCTCTCCTACAACCACGCAACCCACGCGCTCGCCGTCACCCTGCCCGCAGGCGGCACCGCCGCGCTGACCGCGCCCGGCGGCGTGACGATCGAGGGCGACGTTTCCATCAAGGGCAACGTCTCGATCGAGGGCAAGGCCGAAGTGTCGGAAGACGTCGTCGGCGGCAGCATCAGCCTCAAGGGCCATAAGCACACCGGCGTCGCCGCAGGATCTGCGCAGAGCGGAGGTCCCGTCTGATGGCCGCCATGAATGAGGTCACCGGCGAACTGATTGAGGGCGACGAAGACATCCGCCAGTCGGCCGGAATCATCCTGCGTACCCGCATCGGCTCGTGTGTCGGCCGCCGCGAGTTCGGCTCGCTGGTGCCGGACCTGATCGACCAGCCCATGACCCGCGCCAACATCCTGCGGATCTACGCGGCCACGGTCATCGCCCTGACCCGCTGGGAAGACCGCATCCGCCTGGATCAGGTCGGCCTGGTGGCCGGTGCCACGCGCGGCTCTGCCGTCGTCGTCCTCGACACCCGGCGCACCGGCACCGCGTCCAACGCCCGCTCCCGCCTTCTCGTGCCCGTCTCTCTCTAACCAAGGATCCTGTTCATGGCCTTCAAGCACGGCATTACCCTCACCGAGATCAGCGACGGCGCCCGCACGCTTACCGCTGTTTCCACCTCCATCATCGGCCTGGTCGCCACCGGCGCCGACGCCGATGCCACCACCTTCCCGCTCGACACCCCGGCGCTGGTCACCGACATCGAGACCGCGATCGGCAAGGCGGGCACGGACGGCACGCTGGCCAAATCGCTGCGCGCCATCGCCGACCAGACCCGCGCTGTCGTCGTCGTCGTGCGCGTCGAAGAAGGCGCTGACGACGCTGGCACCGCCAGCAACGTCATCGGCACCACTACGCCTGAGGGCAAGAAGACCGGCATGCAGGCCCTGCTCGACGCCAAGTCGCAGCTGGGCGTAAAGCCGAAGATCCTCGGCACCCCCGGCCTCGAAACGCAAGCCGTCACCACGGCGCTCGTTACCATCGCCAAGAAGCTGCGCGGCTTTGCCTATGCTCGTGCGATCGGCGATACAGTTGCCGCCGCTTTGCTCTACCGCGCCAACTTCTCGGCACGCGAACTCATGCTGCTGATGCCGGACTTCGTCCTGTTCGACACCGCGACCAGCACCAATGTCACCGGCTACGCCGCCGCCTACGCGATGGGCCTGCGCGCGCTGATCGACACCCAGACCGGCCCGCACAAGACGCTCTCGAACGTCGCCGTCAGCGGCGTCGTCGGCGTCAGCCAGCCCATCCGCTGGGATATCGAGGATGACACCAGCGAGGCCAACCTCCTCAACGCGTCCGAGGTCACCGCGCTCGTCCGCACCGACGACGGCTTCCGCTTCTGGGGCAACCGGACCTGCTCGGACGATGACCTGTTCGCCTTCGAGAGCACCGTGCGCGTGGCCCAGCTGCTCGCCGACACCGTGGTTGCGGGCATGCTCTGGGCCATCGACAAGCCGCTGAACCCGGCGCTCGCCAAGGATATCGTCGAGACCATCAACGGCTTCGGCCGCCAGCTGAAAACGCAGGGCATCGTGCTCGGCTTCAACGCCAAGTACGACGAGGCGAACAACAGCACCGCCAGCCTCAAGGCGGGCAAGCTGCGCATCGACTACGACTACACCGTGCCGCCGCCGCTCGAAGACCTCGGCTTCAACCAGCGCATTACCGACAGCTACTTCGCCGACTTCGCGAACCAGCTGGCCGAAGCGGCCTGATCCGGCCGCCCCTTCTCCCCACTCGATCATAGGAGCCCACCATGGGATTTCCCCGCGTCCTCAAGGACCAGATGCTGTTCAACGAAGGCAATGACTACCAGGGCGACGCCAAGACGGTCGGTCTGCCCAACCTCACCCGCAAGATGGAGGAGTATCGCGGCGCCGGTATGAGCGGCGCCGTCTCGCTCGACATGGGGCAGGAAGCCATGGAGGCTTCCATGACCTTCGCCGGGCCGATGCGGGACATCATCCGCCAGTGGGGTACCCCCACGGTGGACGGCGTCTACATGCGCTTCGCCGGGAACTACCAGCGCGACGACACCGCTGAAATCGACACCGTCGAAGTGATCCTGCGTGGCCGGTTCTCGGAGATCGAGTTCGGCGATCAGGAAACCGGCGAAGTCGGCGACTTCAAGGTCACCATGGCCGTCGCTTACTACAAGCTGGTTTGGAATGGCCGCACCGAGATCGAGATCGACCCGATCAACATGGTCGAAGTCGTCAACGGCATCGACCTGCTCGCCGCGCGCCGCAACGCGCTCGGCATGTTCTGATCCCCGGCCCGGCCACACGCCGGGCCGCTTCCCCTCCCCGCTGATCTACCCCCGACATCCGGAGACCTTCCATGACCCGTGCCAAGGCCAATCTGGCCGCATCGACCGCCATTGCTACCGCTGCCGCGCCGGACGTGCGCACCGTCACGCTCGACGCGCCGTTCACGCGCGGCGAAACCACGATCGAGACCGTGCTCGTCCGGAAACCCAAGTCCGGCTCCCTGCGCAATCTCTCGCTGTCGGCACTGCTCAACCTCGAATACAGCGCGCTGGAAACGCTCCTGCCGCGCATCACCGATCCGATGCTGTCCAAGCAGGATATCGCCAATCTCGATCCCGCCGACCTCACCCAGCTCGGCAGCGAGATCATGGATTTTTTGCTGCCGAAGGGCGCGAAGCAGGATCTCTCCCAGCGGACGTAACCGACGCCATGGCAGATATCGCCAGCGTCTTCAGCTGGCCGCCGTCCGAGATGGACGGATGGTCAATCGCCGAACTGGTGATCTGGCGCGCGAAAGCCGAAAAGCGCGCCGGATCCGCCGACACCTCACCGAAACGCGGGAAACGATAAGTGTCTGACAGGAATCTGCGCATCCGGGTGCTCATGGAAGGCGCCGACCGGCTCACCCGGCCGATGCGGGACGCTGCCTCGGGTTCCTCCCGGCTTGCGCAGACCCTGAAGGCCACCCGCGACCAGCTGAAAGGCCTGCAACGCGCGCAGGCCGACGTGGGCGAGTTCCGCCAGCTGAAACAGGGCATGCGCGAGAGCGAACGCGCCATGCAGCAGGCCCGCGCCAGTGCCACCGAACTCGGCCGCGCGCTGGGCGCGACCACCAACCCCACCCGCGCCATGCGCACCGAGTTCGACCGCGCGCGCCGCGACGCCGAGCGCCTGACCGCCCAACACCGCCAGCACGAAACCCGCCTGACCGAGGTCCGCAGCCGCCTCGCGGCGGCCGGGGTCTCGACCCGCAACCTTGTGGGCGAGGAACGCCGCCTCCGCAGCGAGATTGAGCGGACCAACGACAGCCTGCACAGTCAGGATCGGCGTCTTCAGGAGGTGTCCGATCGGGAGCGCCGCTTCTCCGCTGCCCGCTCGCGCTTCTCGCAGGTGCAGGGTTCGGCGGCCGGTCTCGCTGCTGGGGGCGCTGCGGCGATCGGCACCGGGCTGGTCGTCGCCCGCCCGCTGGAAGGCGCCGCGCAGGACGCCATGGAATTCGAGTCGGTGATGACCGACATCAACCAGAAGGTGAACCAGAGCCGCGAGGCCGGGCGCCTGATGGGCCTCGACCTCCGCAAGGCCGCGCTGGCCGTCAACCAGCTGCCGTCCGATCTGCAGAAGGGCGTGGACACGCTCACCGGCTTCGGCCTCGGCGCGCAGCAGGCGGTCGATATGATGACGCCGATCGGTCGCGCGGCGACCGCCTACAAGGCTGAGATCGACGATCTCGGCCGAGCCACTTTTGCGTCCTACGACAACCTGAAGGTGCCGATCGCCCAGACCGGCAAGGCGCTCGACGTGATGGCCCAGGCGGGCAAGAGCGGCGCCTTCGAAGTCAAAGATATGGCGCAGTATTTTCCCGAACTGACCGCAAGCATGCAGAGCCTCGGCTCCAAAGGCATCCCGGCCGTCGCGGATCTCGCAGCCGCGCTCCAGATCACCCGCAAGGGCGCTGGCGATTCAGCCGGGGCCGCGACCAACCTTCAGAACCTGCTCTCCAAGATCAACGCCGGGGACACGATCAAGAACTTCAAGAAGTTTGGCATCGACATTCCCGCCGCGATGAAGAAGGCCGCCAAGGAAGGGCGCAGCCCGATCGAAGAGATCGTGCGCCTGACCCAGAAGGCCACCGGCGGCGACCAGGCAAAGCTATCCAGCCTGTTCGGCGACATGCAAGTGCAGCAGGCCCTGCGCCCGCTCATGTCCGCGTTTCAGGAATACCAGACCATCCGCGCCGACGCCCTGAGCGCCGACGGCACGGTCAACACCGATTTCGCCGATCGCATGCAGGACAGCGCGGAGAAGGTGAAGCGGCTGCAAATTCAGTCGAAAGACCTTTCGACCACGGTGGGCGAACAGCTGCTGCCCATGATCGCCTCCGCCTCGGATTACATGTCGTCATGGGCGGGCAGCATCGCCAACTTTGCAAAGCGTCATCCCCAGCTGACCCGCGCCCTCGCCTTCGCCGCCACCCTGTTCGCGGGGCTGTTCCTGATCATGGGCGGGGGCGCTATCATCCTCGCCGGGCTGGTCGCGCCGTTCGCCGTGCTGTCGGCCGCCGCGACAGCGCTTGGCATCGGGATGCTGCCGCTGATCGGTATCGTCGCTGGTATCGTGCTGGGCATCGGCCTGCTCGCGGCGGCTGGCTACCTGATCTACGATAACTGGGGCGCGATCACTGCGTGGTTCAGCGGCATCTGGACCGAGATCCAAGGCTACTTCAACGGCGGCATCGCGGGCATTGCCTCCATGCTGCTTAACTTCTCGCCCATGGGCCTGCTCTACGCGGGCTTCGCCGCGCTGATGAACTGGCTGGGTGTCTCGATGCCCTCGCGCCTGTCGCAGGCGGGCAGCGACCTGATGCAGGGCCTCATCAACGGCATCACCGGCCGCCTTTCAGCGCTGAAATCTACGATCGTCGGCGCCGCGAATTCGGCCGTCAGCTGGTTCAAGGAGGTGCTCGGCATCCACTCGCCATCACGCGTCTTCGCCAGCCTCGGCGGCTTCGTCATGGCTGGCCTGGACGAAGGTCTCGCCAGCAACACGGCGGGGCCTCTGCAACGCGTCGGGCAGCTCGGGAGCCGCATGGCGAGCGCCTTCTCAGCTGATGGGCTGGTACCGCGCCTCAACGCCATGTCCGGGCAGATGGCGGGTGCGCTCGCAGCGGGTGCCGCCGGAACCGCCCTGGCCGCCGCCCCGGCAACGGCGCAGACCGGAGCCGCTGCCACGGCCTCGGCGCCCGTATCCGTCACGTACAGCATCAAGATCGAAGTCACCGGCGGCGCCCAAGCCCAGGACATCGCCGACGAGGTCCGCAAAGCGATTGAGCAGATCGAGCGCGAGCGGCGCGGTCGCGGCTTCGGTGACGACTGAGGAAGGACACCATGCATCTTCTCGCCCTTGGCATGTTCCTGTTCGAGATCGGCACGCTCGGTCCCGACGAATTGCAGCGCAAGACCGACTGGCGCCACGCCCGCTCGGGCCGCGTCGGCGCGCGCGACGCCACGCAGTTTGTCGGCCCCGGCGATGAGACGATCAGTCTTTCCGGCGCCGTCTATACCGAGATTGCGGATGGCCGCGTCTCGATCGACGAACTGCGCGAAATGGCAGACGCGGGCGAAGCGATGCCGCTGGTCAGTGGCAACGGCAGGGTGTTCGGCAACTACGTCATCACCGCGATCGACGAGCGTCACGCCGTGATGATGGCAGACGGCACCCCGCGCCGCATCGACTTCGGCATCGACCTCCTGCGCGTCGATGACGCCGCGCCGACCAACTCCACGGAAGCCGCGGCATGACCGAAGCCATCAACAACATGGCCGATTGGCGCGTGACGCTGGACGGCAAAGACCTTTCCGACCGCATCAACCCCCGCTTGGTCTCCCTCACCCTGTCGGAGAAGCGCGGCGACGAAGCGGATCAGCTGGACATCGTGCTGAGCGACACGGACGGCATGCTCGCCATCCCAAAGGAAGGCGCCGTGCTCAAGCTGCAGCTGGGCTGGAAGCAGGGCCGCGACGTCACCGTGGGATTGGTCGACAAAGGCAGCTTCAAGGTGGACGACGTCCAGCACAGCGGCCCGCCGGACCAGATCACGATTAAGGCGCGCGCGGCGGACTTCACCAGCGCTATCCGCAATCGCCGGTCGCAGTCGTGGAAGAAGACGACGCTCGGCGCTGTCCTGCGCGATCTCGCTGGGCGTAATGGCCTGACGGCGCGGATCACCGCCTCGCTCGCCGCGATCGCGCTGCCCTCGATCAGTCAGAGCCGGGAAAGCGACATCGCCTTCCTGCGCCGCCTCGGTCGCGAACACGATGCGGTCGCCACGATCAAGGACAAGAACCTGATCTTCGCGCCGAAGGGCGCTGGGCAGACCAGTACCGGCAAGGCCCTGCCCACCCTCTCGATCACGAAGGCCAGCGGCGACGGCCACAACTGGCAGCGCCAGAAACGCGACGGCCAGCAGGGCGTTACCGCCAGCTGGCACGATAAGAAGGCCGCGAAGCGCAAGACCTTTACCGTAGGCAAGGAAGATGGCGCGAAGAAAATCCGGAAGGTCTACCCGGACGAGGCTTCCGCCAAGCGCGCCGCTGTGGCCGAGCGCGACCGCCTGAAGCGCGCCCCGGCCACGCTCGATATCCGGCTTGCACTGGGCAGGCCGGATGCGATGCCCGAAGCCCGCGTCAGCGCATCAGGCTTCAAGGACGAGATAAATGCCACGACGTGGCTGATCTCTGAAGTCACTCACCGCCTGGACAATCGTGGCGGATTTACCAGCGATCTCCGGATGGAAACAGCACCGGACTAATTCGCTTCTCAGTCACCCTTTTGCGTAATCGCAGCTTCAATCGCTCGTCTCAGGTCGATGATCGTTTCGCGATCACCACCAGTCGTTGCTTGCACTTCACCCGAAGATGTCGCGAGCATCAGATGATAAACAGGCTTGGGACGCTTTTTGTACGCCAAGACCGTTGCACCCGCAAAAACGGCAACAAACAGGAAGCTTTTGATTGAAGGCGAACCCATCGCGGCCAGAGTAGTAATTATCGTGATAATAAGGAGTCCGACCCACAGGCACCCCGATTTATTTTCAACCCTGACATCGACAGAATTTATCTTATCAATCGCGTAGCTTTTAGAACCAAATCGCGCGAAGTGGCGGTCTACTTTAATGTTACCAATTTCGTAAAACACTTTGCCCCCTTAAAATCCGCTTCCCCAAAAAATCTTCCGTTGCGGTTACTTGGACTCGCTCCCTTTCCCCTCAGAGTTGGGAACTTCGATATCGACGAGATCCCAACCAAGCCCATCCCGCTGGAAAACGAGCGTCGGCACCTTTTCACCTTCCTTCACTTTCGGGTGAGCGGTGAAACGGTCGAAACCACGGCGCTCAATCGCCCAGTCGGTTTCTTCGCCTTTGGTCTGTTCCGCAGCAGACTTGTCGGGATTTTTCATCTTCCCGCTTTCGACCATCACCTTGATGCCGTCGGGCGAGATCATACCGTCGATCATCGGGTCGATGATCGCGCCAGCGAACGCCATGCCCACGGCCGCGAAGGGATTGTCTTTATCCTTGGCCATCTCCGCGAGCATCATCGCCCGCATCTGACTTTTCATCGATTCACGGATCGCCGAGAAATCAACGCGATCACGGAGTTCTTCCTTGTCACCCGCCAAGGCGGCATCTTTCAGCCCCTTCATGGCGAGCCCTGGCGACAGCCAGTACCACCCCCCAGCAGCGAGAACGATCGCGGCAACGCCCGCGAGAACAACCTTTTTCATCTGAGCCCCCCGTTCAGGAATCCTGAGCGGCGCTAAGCCCCGCGCTATCTGCCTGTCTACACGAAATTTTTCGGCCCGAGGCGATTGCCTCTTTCCTACACGATTTGTCATCGCCAGTAGTAGAACGAATCAGGAACACGCAGAGGTGCAACAGAGTGAGTGGGGACGTGCTGCGACTGACGCCGGGCTGCGATTTTGGCTGTCCGATGTGCAGCGTAGGCTGCGCTACGGTCGTGGCGATTCGCGATCGTCTGTGGCGGCAGATCGAGGAGGAACGTCGCTTGCAGGCGACGAGGCCGCACCCGGATCGGGCAGATAGGGTCCGATCCCTGCAAAGCCAGATGGAAGCCATCGAGCAAGAATTTCAGCAGTCTCGTCCCTGGACGCCCCTTCAGGAACAAGAACGAGCAGCTTGGCGAACATCTCACGGAGCGCGGCTTCACTAGGCAGCGCCACCTGCATCGTCACAAACTGAATGGCCGGTCGAGCTGCCTCAACCGCACGTGCCTCGGGTTCAGCCTCATCATCATTCAACCCTGCGAGTTTCAGGACTTCGGCAGGATCTACGCCACGCACAGACAAGACGGCAGCTATCTGCCGCGCGAGGTCGAGCGGCAACTCGCGTTTTTTGAAGCGGTTTGGATCCTCGAAATACGCATAGCGCGAATGACCGATGCCGAGTTCATCCGCCATTGCACGAATGGTCAGCGGAGGAACGGCGGATTTCCGCAACTCTTTAAGTCGGATGTTCACTGAGACTGTCACCCGCACAGCCATGCAAAAAAATTGCACAAGGTATGTGCAAATTGCGGGTTGCTTCTTGTGTTATTTTTTTGCACAAGCTTGGTCATGGAACGGCTCAGTTCAATCTTCGACCTTTTCGGCGGCATACGCCCGATGGCGCGCTCGCTCGGCGAAAGCCCAAGCAAAGTCATGGCATGGAAGCGCGCTGGCCACATTCCTGCCCAGAAGCAGGCCGAGGTTCTCGAAAAGGGCATTGCCCTTGGTGTGCCGCTCACCGCCGAACACGTAGTCTTCCCCCTTGGTCGTTCTGCCGATGATGTAACGAAAGCGGCGACAGACGTCGCTTGCACTCGACAGGCCGAAACGCAACGCTCGGACGACGGGCAATGACCAAGACCCGCGCCCCGCTCAGCTTCTCGCTCGCGATCACCACTGTGGCTGGCGTCATCGGATGGCAGACCGCCGCCCGCATCACCCGCCGTTCTGTCCGCACGATTCGCCACTGGAGCGAAAGCGACAGACACGGCGCCCCTACCCTCGATCAGGCAATCGCATTGGACCGGGCCTATGTGGCTGCTGGCGGCGCGATGGCGCCGATCCTCGCGAGCTACATGCTGCAGATGGACGTTGCTGCCGTTGATCCGGTCGCCTGCCGCACCGCGCTCGCCGAGGACATCGCGTTGCTGTCGCGCGAGACCGGCGACGCCATCAGCCACTGTATCCAGGCGCTTCAGCCGGGTTCGACGCCCGCCGAAATCTACCGCGCCATTGCCGAAACCCAAGAAGCGGACGCGGTCATTCCGCGCCTTCTCGGTCGGTTGAAAGCACTTCTGCCCGGCAATGGCGCCGGGGCCGAAGCTAGGGGGCACATCTAGCAATGTCACGTCATGCGAAACTTCCACACGTCACCTGCCCGGCTTGCGGCGGTCGCGCATTCGCGCGGTCTTCCGGCAAGTCGAGCGCGACTTTCCGAGAGGTCTACTACGACTGTCGGAACCCGGATGTCTGCGGACATCGCTTCGTCGTCGAGATGCAGGCCGTCCGCACGGTGCGCGCCAGCAGCTATCCGAACCCGCTGCACACCCTTCCGATGACGCAGTGGCGCCCGGCCGCGAACGACCGGGCCGACAACGACAACGGTCCTGCCCCGGCCCCGGACACCAGCGCCGCCGGCACCTGACCTGACGGCCGCGCTGGCCTGACCTGACACTTCCGAATGCCTTCAACCCGGCTCGCTTCCGGGAACGCCCCCGCTTTGCCTTTTTCCCGCACTCCACCGGAGCCATCCCATGCTGCACATCCCGTCCAGCCAGTTCCGCACGGTTCACGTTTCCCGGCCTGTCTGGCCTGACGTGAAGCCGTCCACTCTCGCCGCCTGGCGCGATCTCTGGCGCACCGCGCCCCGCGAGGTCCGGCGCGACTTCCTCGCCCTCACCGCCGCGACGCCGGTACTGCTCGGCGCCTTCGCCGCCCTCTGGATCATGGTGCCAGCATGAGCGCGCGGCGCCCCGCATTCTTCATCGGTCAGTCGGTGATCATCTCGTCGCAGCGGTGGACGCCGAATGGCTGGGTTCCCGCCACCGAGACCGGTCTCGTCCTTACCCCCAGCGTCATGCGCCACAAGCGCCGGGGCTTCGTGGAAGTCTGGCGGGGCAGCGGAATGTTCCCCGAAGTCGAAATCTACCCGCGCGAAGCCCTGTCGCCCGCCTGATCCCTGCCGAAAGACCCGAATTTCCCATGCAAATGCGAGATGATATTCGCCGCGAGCTGATGCCGCTCCTGAAGACCGACTTCCAGTGGAAGAAGGACCAGGGCGAGTGGCTGCAAGGCGGCAAGTGCCCTGAATGCGACGGGCGCGAGGTCTACACCCGCTCCGAAAGCCCTTGGGTGCTCAAGTGCGGCCGGGCCAACCGCTGCGGGTGGGAATCCTCTATCCGCGATCTCTATCCCGAGATCTTCGATACGTGGTCGAAGCGCTTCAAGAAGACGGCGCAGAGCCCGAATGCGGCTGCAGATGCCTACCTGACTGATGCCCGCGGCCTCAACCTCATGGGCATGCGCGATGCCTACTCGCAGGAGTATTTCCGCGACGACGCGCGCAACATCGGTTCGGCCACCGTTCGCTTCCCGCTGCCGGGCGGCAGCTGGTGGGAACGTCTGATCGACCAACCCGGCCGGTTTGACCGCAAGGCGCATTTCGCGCCCCGCAAGCCCTACAAGGGGCAGGCGTGGTCGCGGCCGGACGCGTCCATGGAAGACTTCGCCAACGCGCCCAGCATCTGGTTCGCGGAAGGCATCTTCAACGCCTGGGCACTCGAACAGGCGGGCCAGCGCGCCGCGTCCACCATGTCGAGCAACAACTACCCCAGCGAGTTCCTGAAGCAGCTGCGGACGCACATCGCTGCCTCGGACCGGCCGCACCGCAGCCCGCGCATCGTGTTCGCCTTCGACGTCGGCCCAGCTGGCACCAAGGGCAACCGCGATTTCGTCAAGCAGGCCCGCAAGGACCGCTGGGACGCGTCCGCCGCGCTGCCAATGGGCGAGGACGAAACCGGCAAGGAACTCGACTGGAACGACCTGCTCCAGCTGGAGCGCCTGACCGAGAAGCACCGGGCAGAATACCTCTGGCACGGGCAGGTTCTGCTCGCCGAGACGGCCCAGGAAAAAGCCTACCTGATCTGGGAAAAGCACCGCTGGAACAGCTTCCACTTCAACTTCGGCAACCGGACATACTGGTGCGCGATCGACGTCTCGATCGTGCAGGAGAAGATCGACGAGTACCGGCGTGGACGTACGCGTGAACTGAAGGAAGTCGACAGCGAGGAAGAGGCCAATATCCGCATGGAGGCCTCCCGCGAAGCGCTGGCCGTCGAGGAAATCGCCAATTGCGCATTCCGCGTTCTCTACCGGCAGCGGGACGAGGCGACGGACGAGACCAAGTTCTTCCTGAACATCCGCTACCCCAGCGGCAAGCGTCCGGCGGTAAAGGGCGACTTCACCGCGCCCCAGCTGCGCAAGGCCTCGAACTTCGAAGATCGCCTATTCGCCTTCGGCGGCGTCTGGACCGGCAACGCCCAGCAGCTGACCCGCATGCTTCAGCACCAGACACCAGACCTGCCGGACGTGCGGCCGCTCGGCTTCACCGGCTACTGCCGGGAGGCGAAGGCCTATGTGTTCGGCCAACTCGCCGTCTCGAACGGCCGCGTGTTCAAGCCCAACGACGACGATTTCTTCCAGATCGGGAAGCAGGCGCTGAAGCTGGGCACATCCGAGCGTCTGCTCGATATCGACTACGACGCGGACAACCTAGACACCAGCTGGCTTGCCGACCTCTGGACGGCATACGGTGCCAAGGGCCTCGTCTGCCTAACGTTCTTCTTCGGCTCGCTCTTCGCCGAGCAAGTCCGAGCCGAGATGAAGAGCTTCCCGTTCCTCGAAATGCATGGCTTACCCGGCACCGGCAAGACCACGCTGGTCGAGTTCCTTTGGAAGCTGCTCGGCCGCGAAAACTACGAAGGCTTCGACCCGGCCAAGGCTACCCCCGCCGCTATGGCGCGCAACCTCGGCAAGGTCGGCAACCTGCCCGTCGTCCTGATCGAGGGCGACCGCCGGGAAGAGGCGAGCCACGCCCGCAAGTTCGAGTGGGAAGAACTCAAGACCGCGTACAACGGGCGCACCGTCCGTTCGCGCGGCGTGAAGAACGGCGGGATGGAGACGTTCGAACCGCCCTTCCGGGGCGCGATCGTCATCGAGCAGAACGAGCCGGTCAATGCGAGCCGGGCCGTGCTCGAACGAATCATGTCGCTGGGCTTCGACATGGCGGGCTGGTCGGCGGACACAAAGGCCTCGGCCGAGCGGCTTGAGCAATGGCCGATCGAGAAGGTCTCAGGGTTCATCGTCCACGCTGCCAAGCGCGAGAACGAGATCATGGGCCGCTTCCGGCAGGCCTTTGCGCAATACGAGGATGAACTGCTCGCCATGCCGGGCATTCGCACCAACCGCCTCGCGAAGACCCACGGCCAGTTGCTCGCGTTCCTCGACGCCATACGCGCGCTGCTGCCGCTCACCGATGACCAGCAGGCGGCAACGGCCAAGTTCATCGTCGAGATGGCGGCCGACCGGCAACTCGCCGTCAACAGCGAAGACCCGATCGTCAGCCTGTTCTGGGAGCGGTTCGACTACCTCGAGGAGAACGAGGATCCTGCAGCCCTCTCCGGCCACATCAACCATCACCGCCGCCATGCCGAGGGCATGATCGCAGTCCGCCTCAACGAGATGGAGGCCCGCTGCGCTGAGAAGCGTCTGGCGCTGCCGACCCATGCCGAACTGATCCGCGCGCTCAAGACCTCGAAATCGCGCCGGTTCATCGAACAGACCGCCGTCAATTCCCGGAACGACGGCGTCCCCCCGGTCCGCTGCTGGGTCTTCCACGACCGTTCGCGCGCGACCTCCTCCAATTCCTGAAATCGAAAGGACGAACATGCGTAGCGTTCCCTCCCTTCTGTCCATGATTGACGAACCCAATGCGTGGGCGCCGACGGTGATGCCGTGGGACTATATCCGAATGCGCCGCGAGGCCGCTGGCCTGTCGGTCGAACAGGCCGCCCGGCCCTTTTGGCACCGCAAGGAACATCGGGCTGACGTCGAGCGCAACATGCACCGAATCGAGACGGTCGGTTTCCGGGTGAAGCGCCTGTGGGACATGTCCCGCTCGTTCCGGCTCAACCTGACGGTCTACCGCCAGCTTTGCGACACCCCGCCCGACATGCACCCGCGCCTCTGCCTGGCATGCGGATGGGACGAGTGGTCCGCGCAGCTCGATGTCGAGGGCTTCGACTGCACATGGTCCGACGCCGACCCGCAAATCTGCACCCGCTGCGAACAGCTGCGCCGCCCCTTGTTCAAGCAGCGCCTGCCGAACTTCCACCCCACCAACACGCCCCACGGCGGCCACCAGATCGCCGCCTGAGCACCAAGGAGCATCTCATGTCCAGCAGCACCGCCGCAGACAGCCTGCGCAACCACATCGAAGCCATCGAGAAAATGGAAGAGGAGATCCGCGACATGCGCAGCGATGTCAGTGAGCGATACAAATGGGCGAAGGCCGAAGGCTACGACGTCAAGTGCATGAAGCAGATCGTCGCGATCCGCCGCATGCGTCCCGACGATCGCCACGAAATGGAGAGCATCGTCGACACCTACAAAGCCGCACTGGGGATCGACTGACCATGGCCCCTCGCCCCTCGAACGCAGTCCACCCGATCGGCTGCACCTGCCGTGCCTGCGCGCCCGTCGCAGACCGCAAACGCCGCGCCAGCCTCGCGATCAAGGGCACCTCTCGCGCCCTGTTTCTGATCGCCGCGCTGATCGCGATACCGTTCATCATTGTTCACGCGCTCTCCAGCGCGAAGGATGCCGCTAACAAGTGAACTTTTCTGAGGCCTTTGATGCGATTGCCATCGCCATTGCGCACTCTCTAGCGCGGCAGCACCATGCCGAATCGATGGCTAATTGCATCAAGGAAGTTTCGAATGCGCACGGCGATCTACGCCCGTTTCAGCAGCCAGCTGCAAAAGGACTCCTCGATCGAGGATCAGGTCCGCGTTTGCACGGAGCGCGCTGAGCGAGAGGGATGGACGGTTACGGCCGTCTTTTCGGACTATGCTATGTCCGGCGCCGTGCGCGACCGCCCCGGTCTCAATTCCCTTATCGAGCATATCAAGGCCGGTAGCGCCGACCAGGTATTGGCCGAAGCCATCGACCGCCTCTCTCGCGACCAGGAAGATCTCGCTGGCATCCACAAGCGAGTTCGCTTCCTGGGCGCGCGCATTTTCACGTTATCGGAAGGCCCGATCGACGAACTGCAGATTGGCTTCAAGGGCACGATGGCCAGCCTGTTCCGGAAAGATCTGGCCGACAAGATCAAGCGCGGTCAGGGCGGTCGGGTCGCCGCTGGCCGCACACCCGGCAATATCGTCTACGGCTATCGTAAGGTGCATCGTCTGGATTCTCGCGGCGAGGCCGAGCGCGGCCTGCGCGAGATCGATCCCGAGCAGGCCGATATCGTTCGTCGCGTCTATGCCGAATACATTGCGGGCGAATCGCCGCTTGCGATCGCCCGGCGCCTGAATGCGGAAGGCATCCCCTCGCCTTCCGGCGGCACTTGGAACGTCAGCGCCATCAACGGCGACGCCGTGCGCGGAAACGGGCTGCTCTGCAACGAGATCTACATCGGCCAGCTCGTTTACAATCGTACCACGATGGTGCGCGACCCCGACACGCGGAAGCGCGTGCCGCGCGTGAACCCACCCGAGCAATGGCAGCGCCAGGCCGTGCCCGACCTCCGCATCATCGACGATGAAAGCTGGGACGCAGTTCGTCGGCGAAAGTCCCGGCGAGAAAACTGGGACTTCAACAAACAGCGGCGGCCGAAGCGCCTGCTTTCCGGCCTCGTCAAATGCGGCCAGTGCGGCGGCGCCATAGTAGTGATCGGCAGCGAGAAGTGGGGCTGCGCCAATACACGCCGTGCCGGAACATGCACGAATCGCCGGACGATCGACAGCAATGTGCTGGAATCCCGTGTGCTCGCAGGTCTGCGGAAAGAGCTTCTCAGTCCAGAGCGCGTCAGCCTGGTCGTGAAGGCGTATAACCAGCATCGCGCGCGACTTGACCGGGAAGCGTTCGAAGCGGCCGCGACGAACCGCAAGCGGATCGACGAACTGGAAAAGCAGATTGCGAACCTCGTCAGCGCGATCGCCGCCGGTGCGGCCGATGTGCCCGAAATCGTGGCCGCGCTTCAACGCGCAAAGGCTGAACGTGAACAGCTGACCGAAGCGATCGGCTCGGCGAACGCCGCCCAAGTCATCAGCCTGCACCCGGCCATCGCCGAAGCATACCGCCACGCGGTCGAGGACATCACCCGGCACCTGAACGGCGAAGAGGAAAGCGCCCGAACGGCCCGTTCTGCGCTGCGTACGCTGATCGACGCGGTTATCCTCACACCGAAGGAAAACGGCCGTGGAATGCATATTGATTTGGAAGGACGGCTCGAAAACGTCGTGAGTCTCGCTACCGGCGAGGCCCCGATGGAGCGTGAAGGTATGTTGCAAGTGGTAGCGGAGGAGGGACTCGAACCCCCGACACGCGGATTATGATTCCGCTGCTCTAACCAGCTGAGCTACTCCGCCAAACCAAGGCCGCCGCGTGGGTGGCTCGATCCGGTGCCAGGCATCGCTGCCGGGCAGGTGGCGTCCTCTAGGGGCAAGGTTGGGATCGGTCAACACCCAAAAAAGCATTTTAGCCGCGAAAAGACAAAAGGCGGATCGGGCGCCATAATCCCGCCTCCCAGGCATAGAGGCCGAAGCCTCGGAAGCGAAACATACGCGGCGCAAGGACCGGGGCGAGTTGCGTCTGTAGCGCGCGGGCCGCGGTAGGTGGGACCTTGTTCTGGATCGTGATGTGAAGCCGCAGCGGCCGGCTGTCCTGATCGGTCAACAATCCGTGCATGCGCTCGGCAATTACCGCGTGGAGGTCCACCATCTCCGGCGATTCGACGGAAAGCGCCGTGCCGTTGTCCAGCTTCATCAGCCCGTCGATTCGCGCCCGCGGCGGCGGGGTGCGGGCCAGATCGGCGAGGACGTCCACGAGTTCGCCTTCCACCGCAGGCGGCAGTGCGTGGAACAGCGTGACATGGGCGCGCAGGCGATTGCGTTCGGGCGGGTAATGCGCCCGGCGCAGGCCATCCGCCCAGCCGAGTACGTCGGGCGGCAGTTCGGCCGTGACCAGAAGCGGCGCGCCGGGCTTGCGCTCGGTCGCGAGAATTTCGCCTTCGCGGTTCATATGCCTGCTCCTTTGGGCTCACCGCCCTCGCCCGAGCGGTCAATTGCCAGAACCCCGCCGCTCCGGCAAAGTGCCTGAAAAACCGTCCTGTGCGAAAGGAGCGGGCATGCGCAAGTTCTGGATCATCGCCGTTCTCGTCCTGCTGTGGAACCTGCTCGGCGATGCGGCTTACCTGATGCAGGCCAGCGCCGATATCGACGAGATCGCCGCACGCGACCCGGTGCAGGCGCAAGCCCTTCGCGAGATGCCGGGGTGGGCCTGGGGCGCCTATGCCGTGGCGGTGACCAGCGGCACGCTCGGCGCGATTCTGTTGTTGTTGCGGCGTGGCTGGGCCTGGGCGCCGTTCGCACTGTCCTTCGTCGCCGTGGTGCTCCAGTTCGGCTGGAGCTTCCTAGGCTTCGACATGCTGGGCGCGAAAGGACCATCTTCGGCGCTGTTCCCACTGGCGATCGTGGGGATCGCGCTCGCCTCGACGATCTACGCGCGGCGCAAGCGGGCGGACGGGACGCTCAGGTAGCGAACGCCCCATTCCTCTTCAGATCTCGGCCTCTTCAGATCTCGCCGCGCGCGCGGCGGATCGCGAACCACTTCTTTACGTTGGCATTGTGCTGCGCCAGCGTGTCCGCGAAAGCGTGGCCGCCGGTGCCGTCCGCGACCATGTAGAGCGCGTCGGTCTTGGCCGGGTCGAGCACGGCGGCGATCGATTCGCGGCCGGGATTGGTGATCGGGTGCTTGGGCAGGCCAACCATCGTGTAGGTGTTGTAGTCGTTCACCGCCCGGATTTCCGACTGAAGGATGCGGCGGCCCAGCGGCTTGCCCTTGGTGATCGGATAGATGATCGTCGGGTCGGCCTGGAGCAGCATGCCCTGCTTGAGGCGGTTCGAGTAGAGCCCGGCCACCATGCGGCGCTCGGAAGGCTTCCCGGTTTCCTTCTCGACGATCGAGGCGAGGATCAGTGCCTGCTCCGGCGTCTTGACGACGAGGTTCGGCGCGCGCTTGTCCCATAGTTCCTTGAGCGTGGCGGTCATCGCCGCCTGCATCCGGCGCAGTACCGCCGCGCGCGGCTCGCCGTTCTCGAAGGCGTAGCTGTCGGGCAGGACGGTGCCCTCGCCCGGCATCGCGACATCGCCGCTCAACTGGTCCTGCGCCTTGAGCCGCTCATAGACCATGATCGAGGGCATGCCTTCCGGCACGGTGACGAAGCGGCGAATCACCTCGTCGCTGGAAAGGATCGCCAGCACGCGCGAGGGGCTGGCATGGGCGGGAATGGCGAATTCGCCCGCCTTGATCGCGCTGCCGCCGCCGAAGACACGGGCGCGCAGGGCGAAGCCGCTGGCCGAGCGGATCACCCCCTTCTCCTCCAGCCGCTCCGCAACGGCAGCGAGACTCGCGCCGTTGGGAACGATGAAGTGCTGGTCCTTCGCCAGCGGGCCGGAACCGTACCAGCCGCCCACGAAGGACCACAAGACGATCACCGCCGCCAGGCCGATGGCCGCGACGAGTATCCATTTGCGCCGCGACATCATCGCCCCGTATCCTTGTCGATCAGTCGATCTTGCGCATCACCAGGCTGGCATTGGTGCCGCCGAAGCCGAACGAGTTGTTCAGCACCGCGCGCACTTCGCGCTTCTTGGCGACATGCGGCACGAGGTCGACGCCCTCGCAGCCCTCGTCCGGGTTGTCGAGGTTGAGGGTCGGCGGAACGATCTGGTCGCGCATCGCCAGGATGCAGAAGATCGATTCGACCGCACCGGCGCCGCCGAGCAGGTGGCCGATGGCCGACTTGGTCGAGCTCATCGAAACGGTGCCGAGAGCATCGCCGAACAGGCGGCGCACGGCGCCGAGTTCGATGGTATCGGCCATCGTCGAGGTGCCGTGGGCGTTGATGTAGTCGATGTCGGCAGGGGTCATGCCCGCCTTCTTCAGCGCCATCGCCATCGAGCGATAGGCGCCGTCGCCGTCCGGATGCGGAGCGGTGACGTGATAGGCATCGCCCGAGAGGCCGTAGCCGATCACTTCGCAGTAGATTTTCGCGCCGCGTGCCTTGGCGTGTTCGTACTCTTCGAGCACGAGAACGCCCGCGCCCTCGCCCATGACGAAACCGTCGCGGTCCTTGTCATAGGGACGGCTGGCCTGTTCGGGGCGGTCGTTGAAGCTGGTGTTGAGCGCACGGGCCTGCGCGAAGCCGGCAATGCCGATCGGGCAGATGGTCGATTCGGCGCCGCCCGCCAGCATGATGTCGGCATCGCCGTCCTTGATCATGCGCGCTGCGTCGCCGATCGAGTGGGCGCCAGTCGAGCAGGCGGTGACGACCGCGTGGTTCGGACCCTTGAGGCCGTACTTGATCGAGACCTGGCCCGAAATCAGGTTGATGAGGCGGCCATGGACGAAGTGCGGCGAGACGCGGCCCGGACCCTTCTGGTCCAGCACCAGCGATTCGCTCTCGATGCCCGGCAGACCGCCGATGCCCGAACCGATCGAGCAGCCGGCCATGAGCTTGTCTTCCTCGCTCATGTCGGTGAGACCCGCATCTTCGAGGGCCTGGCCTGCGGCATCGATGCCGAAGACGATGAAGGGATCGACCTGGCGCTGGATCTTGTGATCGACACGCTTGCCAGCGTCGAAGCCATATTCGTGGTCGGCCGGCTTCACTTCGCAGGCGATCGTGCACTTCTGGTCCGAGACGTCGAACTTGGTGATCGGGCCCGCCCCGCTCTTGCTGGCAAGGATGTTGGCCCAGGTGGTCTCGACGTCAGCACCCAGGGGGGTGACAAGACCAAGTCCGGTGACGACAACACGACGCATTCATGCTCTCCGAAAAAGCAATTTGGCCGAAAATGCGAACGGCGCAAACCGACACGCAGAAACGGCAACAGGCCCGCCCCCTTAGAGGTCGAGCCTGTCGAGTTCAATCCGGTTATGAACCGGGATCACAGCCGCCCGCGATCCGGCACGGGGCCGGAAGTCGCGAGAAAGGCCGAAAAGCCGGGCTCAGCCCTTGTTCTCTTCGATGTACTTGATCGCATCCGAGACGGTGCTGATCTTCTCGGCAGCGTCGTCAGGGATTTCGACGCCGAATTCTTCTTCGAACGCCATGACCAGCTCGACGATGTCGAGCGAGTCAGCGCCCAGATCGTCGATGAAGCTTGCTTCTTCCGTCACCTTGTCGGCTTCGACGCCCAGGTGTTCGACGACGATCTTCTTAACCCGATCGGCGGTATCGCTCATTGTAAACCCCTTCAAAAATTCGCGAGGTGTGGAATCTCGCCTGCCGCCCTAAAGACTGGGCAGCGCGCTGGCAAGCCTCGCACACAAGATAGGATCGCGACGCCGAAGCGCCATATCCCGATTTACCCACGCCCCGGCCATGTTTCCGAATTATTTCCGGACCACCGCCGAGGCTGGCGTGAGAAGACAGTCCCGGCGGAATAACGGTTCCGCCGGAGACTGCAACGATGTTTTAGGCCTTCTGCGGTTCCACCACACGCATGTGCAGTTCGCGCAGCTGCCTGGACTCGGCCGGGCTAGGCGCGCCCATCAGCAGGTCCTCGGCGCGCTGGTTCATCGGGAACAGCGTGATTTCGCGCAGGTTCTGCGCGCCGCAGAGCAGCATGACAATGCGGTCGACACCGGCCGCCATGCCGCCGTGCGGCGGGGCGCCGTACTGGAAGGCGCGGTAGAGGCCGCCGAAGCGGTCTTCCACGTCCTGCTGCGTCAGGCCGGTCATCTCGAAGGCCTTGACCATCAGTTCCGGCGACTGGTTGCGGATCGAGCCCGAGGCGATTTCGTAGCCGTTGCAGACAAGGTCGTACTGGAACGCCTTGATCGTCAGCGGGTCCTGCCCTTCCAGCGCTTCCATGCCGCCCTGCGGCATCGAGAACGGGTTGTGCGCGAAGTCGACCTTCTTGTTGTCCTCGTCCCATTCATAGAACGGGAAGTCGACGATCCAGCACAGCTCGAAGCGGTCCCTGTCGATCAGGTCGAGCTGTTCGCCGGTGCGGATACGGGCGAGACCGGCAAGCTTGGCAGCCTGCTCTTCCTTGCCCGCGGCGAAGAACACGCCGTCGTTCGGGCCGAGACCCAGCGCTTCGATCAGCGCGGCGGTCTTTTCCTCGCCGTGGTTCTTGGCGATCGGGCCACCGGGGACGCCGTCCTTGATGTTGATGTAACCGAGGCCCGAATAGCCCTCGCCGCGCGCCCAGACGTTCATGTCGTCGAAGAACTTGCGGCTGCCAGCGCCAGCGCCCGGCGCCGGGATCGCGCGGATCGTGCCGCCATTGGCGACGATGCCCGCGAAGATGCCGAAGCCCGATTCGACGAAGTGCTCGGTCACGTCCTTGATGATGAGCGGGTTGCGCAGGTCCGGCTTGTCCGAACCGTAGTCCAGCATCGCCTGGGCGTGCGGAATGCGGCGGAATTCACCAGCGGGCGTTACCGGCTTGCCTTCGGCGAAGTCGGCGAAGACGCTCTGGAGCACCGGCTCCATCGTTTCCCAGATCTCTTCCTGGGTCACGAAGCTCATTTCGAGATCGAGCTGGTAGAATTCGCCCGGCAGACGGTCCGCGCGCGGATCCTCGTCGCGGAAGCAGGGGGCGATCTGGAAGTAGCGATCGAAACCGGCGACCATCAGCAGCTGCTTGTACTGCTGCGGCGCCTGCGGCAGCGCGTAGAACTTGCCGGGGTGAATACGGCTCGGCACCAGGAAGTCGCGCGCGCCTTCGGGGCTGGAAGCGGTGAGGATCGGCGTCGAATATTCGGTGAAGCCGATGCCTTCCATCTTGCGTCGCATGTCGGAGATGACCTTGGTGCGCTTGACGATGTTGGCGTGCAGCGTGTCGCGGCGCAGGTCGAGGAAGCGATAGCGCAGGCGGATATCCTCGGGATATTCCTGCTCGCCGGCCACCGGCATCGGCAGTTCCTCGGCGCGGCTGATCACCGTGGCGGAACGGGCGTAGACCTCGATCGCGCCGGTGGCGAGGTTGGCGTTCACCGTGGATTCGGTGCGGGCCTTCACCGTGCCCTCGATCGTCACGACCGATTCGACGCGCAGCGAATCGAGCAGTTCCAGCGCCGCGCTGTCGGTATCGGCGACGACCTGGGTCATGCCGTAGTGATCGCGCAGGTCGACGAAGAGAACGCCGCCGTGATCGCGCTTGCGATGCACCCAGCCCGAGAGGCGGACGGTCTGGCCGACCTCGGCAGCGGTCAGGGCACCGCAGGTGTGGGAGCGATAGGGATGAGTCATGGCGGGCTCGGGCTTCTTCTCGGCTGAATGGAATTGCAAGCCGTGCCCCCTAGTCGAGTGGCGCGGCGATTTCCAGTTTCGAATCGGGGACCGCCCCAAGCCCGCGTCGATAACCCGAAATAAACCATTGCAGGCTTATGCCCTGCGGCAAAACGGGTTTCGCCAATGGATCACATGGACAATGCGCAGATTTCGGAAGCCGCCGAGGAAACCGCTCGAGCGGGCGATTCTTCTGGAAACCGGCCCCGCGCGGCCGACGAAGGCCCAGAAGCCTGGCATCTGCCGCCACCGGGACTCCACACGACCGGCACCCAGTTGCGCCGCCGCCTGGTGACGCAGGAAAGCATCGCCGAATTGGCAGCGGAGGCCACACCGAGCCTCCTGAACCGGGTCTTCGGCGGCCTGTTGCGCAAAAAATAAGCAATTTCGGCATTTGTCGGAGAATATGACGGACTGGAAACATTGATCCCCCGCCCGGTTCGCGTTACCGCGACGGTCGAAATGAAAATCCATCCGCTGATAACGAAGACCGAAGACCTCGCCGCGCTGTGCGAACGCCTTGCGAAATCCGATTTCGTGGCGGTCGACACCGAATTCATGCGCGAGAACACCTATTGGCCGGAACTCTGCCTCGTGCAGATCGCCAATACCGAGGAAGCGGCCGCCATCGACCCTCTCGCACAGGGGCTCGACATGACGCCCCTGCTCGACCTGCTCACCGCCAACGAGGAGGTCCTCAAGGTCTTCCACGCGGGCGGTCAGGACGTGGAGATCATCTTCAACCTCACCGGCCGCACACCGCACCCGATCTTCGATACCCAGATCGCGATGATGGCGATCAGCCAGTCCGAACAGATCGGCTATTCCAACCTCGTCGAATCGTGGATGGGCCTCACCATCGACAAGGGCGCCCGCTTTACCGACTGGTCGCGCCGCCCGCTGACCGAGCGGCAGATCGAATATGCCATCGGCGACGTCACCCACCTCTCCAAGATCTTCCCCAAGATGCTCAAGCGCCTGATCAAGACCGGGCGCGGCGAATGGCTCGACCAGGAAATGGAAAAGCTCGCCGATCCCGAGCACTACCGCAACGATCCCGCCCAGGCCTGGAAGCGGATCAAGGCGGCGGGCCGTAATCACGCCATGCTCGGCCGCCTCAAGGCGATCGCCGAATGGCGCGAGATCGAGGCCCAGGGCAAGAACATCCCGCGCGGCCGCATCGCCCGCGACGAAACGCTGGCCGATATCGCCAGCCACCCGCCCAAGCAGCAGGCCGACCTCGCCAAGGTCCGCGGCCTCTCGCAAGGCTGGAAGGACAACGACATCGGCAAGCGCCTGATGAACACCATCGCCAAGGCCGAACCGCTGACCGACGACGAACTCCCGCCCCGCACGCCCAAGGGCGCGCCGCTGGGCAAGGAAGGCTCGCTCGTCGCCGACCTGCTCAAGCTGCTGCTCAAGATCCGCGCGCGCGAGATCGACGTGGCCGCCCGCCTGCTCGCCCGCAGCGAGGACCTCGAACTGCTGGCCGCCGGCGTGCGCAAGAAGCTGCCGATCCTCGAAGGCTGGCGCTATGAGGTCTTCGGCCGCGACGCCCTCGCCCTCGTCGAAGGCAAGCTCGCCTTCGCGGTGGAGAACGGCAAGCTCAAGATGACCCGCGTCGAGGAAGAAACCTCGGGCGAGACGACCGACGCCGCATCGGATGAGGCCGCGCCAGACGAGGCGCTGGACGGCGAGTGACCGTCTACCAGCCCACGCTCAAGCAGCTTCAGTACCTCGTCGCCCTGCACGAACACGGGCATTTCGGCCGTGCCGCCGATGCCTGCTTCGTGTCCCAGTCCACGCTTTCGGCGGGCCTGCGCGATCTGGAGGCCCTGCTCGGCGTGACGCTGGTCGAGCGCACCAAGCGCGCGGTGCGCTTCACCCCGCTGGGCAACGCGGTCGTCGCCAAGGCCCACCGCATCCTGCGCGAGACCGAGGAACTCTCCGACCTCGTGCAGTCCAGCGGCAAGCCGCTCTCCGGCGAAGTCCGCATGAGCGTGATCCCGACGATCGCGCCGTTCCTGCTGCCCCGGATGCTCCCGCGCCTACGCCGCGAGCGCCCGAACCTCAAGCTGTTCCTGCGCGAGGAACCGAGCCAGGCCGCGATCGAATCGCTGCACCACGGCCGTGCCGACTGCGTGCTGCTTGCCCTGCCCTACGTCACCGGCGAAGTGGACAAGGAGACGATCGAACTCGACGCCTTCTTCGTAGCCTTCCCCAACGACGATCCCCGCAATCCGCCCGCCGAAGTCGGCCCGGAAGTGATCGACGAGCACCGCCTCCTCCTGCTGGAAGACGGGCACTGCCTGAAGGATCACGCGCTGGCCGCCTGCAACCGCCCGGAACTGCGCGCCTCGGCAACGATGATCGGCACCTCGCTGCATACTCTGGTGCAAATGGTGGACAACGGGCTGGGCCTGACGATGCTGCCGGAAATGGCGATCGACGCAGGCATCCTCAACGGCACCAATGTCGTCGCCCGGCCCCTGCTCTCGCCCAATGCCAATCGCGAGATCGCTCTGGTTTGGCGCAAGAACTCGCCCCGTGCGGAGGAGTTTCGTCTGCTCGCGGATGAGCTTCGGGCCGGATAGTTTTCAAGAAAAGTATAAGCAGGGGAGCATAGCCCCCCTGCACCCCCAGGAATGTCGAGGTCAGGTGCCACCTGGCCGTTGTGCGCTTATGGCGGCGTCGGGAGACTTATTGGCTGCGCCGCAAGGGGCGCAAAATGGATGCTCGTGCACAACGACGACATTCCGAGGGTCCGGGGGATCATCCCCGGGGTCTTCCCCTTCACTTCCTGACGCGCAGCGTCTGCAAACCCAGCCCCAGCGCCGCAATCCCGGCCCCCAGCACCGTAACCCCGGTCCATCCCCAGCCGTGCCAGACCACCGTCGCCGCGCCCGAACTGGCGGCCCCGGCGAGGAACATCGAGGCCATGTAGACCGTGTTGATTCGCGAACGCGCTTCGGGACGCAGGGCGTAGATGATGCTCTGGTTGGAGATCTGGCTCGCCTGGATCGCGAAATCGAGCAGCAGCACGCCCACGATCAGCCCGACGATCGAGGTCCAGAACCCGAAGACCAGCCACGACACCAGCGTCATCGCGCTGGCAGCGACGATCACCGGGTGGGGACCACGGCGGTCGGCGATGCGGCCGGCGATCGGCGCGGCCAGCACGCCTGCGGCGCCCAGTACGCCGAACAGCCCCGCCACTTGCGAGCCGAGGCCGAAGCGCGGCTCCTGCAAGTGCAGCGCAAGAATCGTCCAGAACACGCTGAACACGCCGAACTGGGTACACTGGGTGAGAGTGGCGAGGCGAAGTGCGGGAAACTCGCGCCAAAGGTCGCGCAGCGACGCCATGAGGCCGAGATAACCCAGACCGCCGCGATGCGGGTGGCTACGGGGCAATTGCCAGGCCATGAGTCCCGCGGTCATCAGCGCCAGCGGCACGGCCAGCCAGAACATCGCGCGCCAGCCGAAGGCGCCGCCGACGAAGCCCGCCAGCGTGCGGCTGAGGAGGATGCCGCAAAGCAGACCCGCCATGACCGTGCCGACGACTGCACCGCGTTTGTCCTCGGGCGCGAGGTTGGCCGCTAGCGGAACGATCTGCTGCGCGACCGAAGCGAGCAGTCCGACCAGCAGCGAGGCGGCGAGCACAGTGCCGCCGGTCGGCGCGATGGCCACCAAGGCCAGCGCCACCGAAAGCGCGATGCACTGCGTCACGATCAGGCGCTTGTGTTCCAGCAGGTCGCCGAGCGGTACCAACAGCAAGAGACCCGCCGCATAGCCGAGCTGGGTCGCGGTGGGGACATAGGTGATCGCCGCTCCCGAAAAGTCGCGCTCCATCAGGCCGAGCATCGGCTGGCCGTAGTAGATGTTGGCGACCGTCAGCCCCGCAGAAGCGGCCAGCGCGAAGACCAGCGCCCGGCCGAAGGGGCGTTCCTTGCCGTTGACGTGGCTTGGAAGCGGGGCAGCGGAAACGGAACGGGGCGCAGTAATGGGATTTTCCTTGCTGATGATGCCCCCATGGGCCGCCCTCTGCCGGGTACGGGCGATTGTACCAAACGCAACGAGGTCAAACCCGCCTGCAATTTTCGCAATTCAGCAATGTGAGCGTGAAGGCGCGCTCAGTCCATGTGTTTCAGGCCGACCCGCAGATAGTCCCAGCCGGTAATAAGCGTCAGGACGGCCGCGCCCCACAGCGTGGTCAGGCCCACGGTATGCGGCACATTGACCTCCAGCGCGCCGAGATCGACATTCCACCAAGGCATTGCCGCCCCGAGCACGAGGGCGCCGAGCGAGATCATCTGGAAAGTCGTCTTCCACTTGGCGAGGCGGCTGACCGGCACCGAGACCTGCAACCCGCCGAGGAACTCGCGCAGGCCGGAGACCGCGATCTCGCGCACGAGAATGATCAGCCCGGCGATGACATGCATGTCGCCGACGTAAGGCCCGGTAAGGATGCCCTGCGCCGTCAGCACCAGAATCACCGTCGCGACCATGATCTTGTCGGCGATCGGATCGAGGAACACGCCGAGTTTTGACACCGTGCCGCTCGACCGGGCGAGATAGCCGTCGAAATAGTCGGTAATGCCCATCAGGCAGTAGAGACCGAAGGCCAGGCCGTAGCCGAACTCCCATCGCGGCCACCAGAGCAGGAAGGCCAGCAGCGGCAGCGCCACGATGCGCGAGAGGGTGAGGATATTCGGCAAGGTCAGCATGTTCCCTTGCCCATAGCCGCGATTCTTCGATTCGAGAATTGGCTTGTGAATCGCGCTGTTCTTGTCTGCTGCCTGTTCCGTCCATTCGGCAAAAAACGGCTTACGGGGCTTGTGCCCTCGCCTTACCGCATTAAGTGTCGCCCCCATGATGAAGCGAGGCCGCCGAATTTCTCCGACATGACAACGACGACCCATCTCATCCGGGCCAGGCGTTTCCTGCCCCTGTTCGTCACTCAGTTGCTTGGCGCGTTCAACGACAACCTGTTCAAGAACGCCATGGTCCTGTTCGTGGTCTACGGCGTCTATAACTCGGAAGCCGCCGAGGCGCGGTTCAGCGCGCTGGCTTCGGGCATCTTCGTGATTCCGTTCTTCTTGCTCTCGGCGCTGGCCGGGCAGATGGCGGACATGCGCGACAAGTCGCGGATCATCCGCATCGTCAAGTTCTGCGAGATCGTCATCATGCTGGTGGGCGGCACCGGCCTCGCCCTCGCCTGGCAGGGTATCGCCCTCCATGCCGTGGCGATCCCGCTGATGCTGCTGGCGCTTTTCGCCATGGGCATCCACTCGACCTTCTTCGGCCCGATCAAGTACGCGATCCTGCCGCAGCACCTGAAGGACGGCGAAGTGCTTTCGGGCACCGGATTGGTCGAGGCGGGGACCTATATCGCCGTTCTGGCTGGCACGATCGTCGCAGGGTGGATCAGCGTGGACACCGCCGCGATCATGGTCGTCGCGATCGCCGCCGTGGGCTATTTCGCCGGCCGACAGGTTCCCCCCGCACCGCCGCAGGGCAAGCCGGAGCCGATCGACTACCACGTCATCCGCTCCTCGATAAATCTCGTGCGCACGACCATGAAGGATCGCCGGGTCTATCTCGCGATCTGCTCGATCAGCCTGTTCTGGGCGATCGGCACAGTGCTCTTCGTGCACTTCCCGCCGCTTGCCAAGAACATGCTCCACGCCAGCAAGGAAGTGGCCAGCCTGTTCCTGGTGATGTTCTCGGTCGGCGTCGCCATCGGCTCGGTGGCGATCAACGCGCTGCTCAAGGGTACGGTTTCGGCGCGCTGGTCGCCGCTTTCAGTGATCGGCATGGGGCTGTTCCTGCTGGCGTTCCAGGAAGTCTGCGCCTCCTGGCCGCCGCATGGCGGGCCGGAAGCGCTGATGAACGTGGGGACGTTCGTGGTCCAGCCGCTGGCGATCCCGCTGCTGCTGACCCTGCTCGGCATCGCCGTCTGCGGCGGCATGTTCGTGGTGCCGCTCTACGCCTTCCTGACGACGTTCGTGGACAAGTCGCAGACCGCGCGCACCATCGCCGCCAACAATATCGTCAATTCCGGCGCCATGGTCGTCGGCGCCATCGCCACGGGGCTGATGTCGCTGCTGGGGCTGGCGGTCGTCACGCAGCTCATGGTGGTGGCGCTGTGCTGCGTCGCCTCGGCCTGGCTCGGCCTCCTGCTCTACCGCGCCGAGCGGGCCGCCAAGCGGCCCTGACATCCTCAGGCGATGAAGGTCGTCACGACAACAAGCGCCGCGCAATAGGCGGAGAGAAAGCGCCGCCAGTCGCCGCCGCTCATCTGCCAATTGGCCTTGGTCCGCGCATCCTCCGCAGCCTCCACCGAGGCCGACTTCACCTCGCGGCAGACGTGACGTGGCAAGGACCGCCGGAACGGATGACCGGCCTTTCCGTGAGCGAGGATGCTGGCGCGTCGAGACATGGCGCATAGCTTAAGACTTCGCTTACCTTTGACCACTCGCCCGAAAGAGGCATCCCGATCCGGGACGGAAACGAACATAGCGGCGGATGAAGAACATTTAACAAGTCGCTGCTCTCAAACGAAAAAGGGCCACCCGAAGGCGGCCCTTTGCGGCGTATTTCCTTGAAAGGAAGGTCAGATCCGGTCGCCGAGCGCGCCCTTCACCTTGCCGACGCCCTGCTGGACCTCGCCCTTCTTCTCCTGCACCTTGCCTTCCGCCTGCTGGGCCGGGTCGTTGCGAGCCTTGCCGAGGGCCTGCTTTGCATTGCCTGCGATCTCGTTGCCCAGACCCTTGATGGTGTCCTTCAGTTCGCCCATGATCGTTGCTCCTTCTCGGTTCCGGCGGAAATCCGCCGTTTGCACACTGAGAGAACCCGCCGTACTCCGCGGAAGTTGCCGCCCCCTGCGCCGGAACGTGGCCTGAGGGCGACAAAATTCGGTCGACGGCCTCAGACGCCCGCCAGCGAGAGGATATAGTCCCAATCCTGCGGCGTCACTTCGGCGACCGACAAGCGCGAAAGCTTGAGCATTTCCATCTCCGCCAGCTTCGGATCGGCTTTCATCTGGGCCAGCGTCACGGGACGCGCCAGCTTGCGCACCGGCTTCACCTTCACCGCCGCCCACTTGCCCTCGGGATCGCTGGGGTCAGTCAGGCCGGACTGGCTGATGGTGATGATCCCGACGATCTCCTTGCCGATGTTCGAATGGTAGAAGAACGCCTCGTCCCCTACCTGCATGGCGCGCAGGTTATTGGCCGCGCGGTGGTTTCGCACGCCGTCCCAGGTGCCCTCACCTTCCGACACGAGGTCTTTCCAGCCATAGGCGTCCGGTTCGGACTTCATGAGCCAGTAGCGCTTCGCCATCTCGTGCCTTTCGATTTCGCCTTACGGCAATAAACTTATATGGGGGCGGCATAACGATTCAATCGGCGGAAACAACATCGGTGATTCGGCGCTCTTCGCGGAGCACCGGTCACAGCCCGCCGAGCCTTGTTGGAAGACCATGATGAACCTTGCCCAGATCCCCGTCCTTAGCCTCGAATCCGACCGCGCCGAGTTCTCGCAGCGCATCGGCGAGAGCTTCCGCACTTTCGGCTTCGCGATGGTCCGCGACCATGGCATCGACCAAGCCCTGATCGACCGCGCCTGGGAACTGACCGCCAAGTTCTTTGCCCTGCCCGACGATGTGAAGCGCAGCCACTTCATCCCCGGCCAAGGCGGCGCGCGCGGCTACACCCCGTTCCGCACCGAAGTCGCCAAGGGCGCGACCGAGAAGGACCTCAAGGAATTCTGGCACATCGGCCGCGACCTTCCCGATGGCTCGCCACTCGCCGCCTCGATGCCGCCGAACGTCTGGCCGGGCGAAGTCGAGGGCTTCCAGGAGACCTTCACCGAACTCTACGCCCAGTTCGACAAGGCCGGTGCCGAGATCCTCTCCGCCATCGCCACCTACCTCGGCCTCGACGCCCGCTGGTTCGATCCGGCGATCGAGGACGGCAACTCGGTGCTGCGCCTGCTGCACTATCCGCCTGTGGCCCAGGGTGCGGGCGGCGCGATCCGCGCGGGCGCCCATGAGGACATCAACCTCATCACCCTACTGCTCGGCGCGCAGGAAGCAGGCCTCGAACTGCTCGCCAAGAACGGCGAATGGCTCTCGGTCGCGCCGCCCGAAGGCGCGGTGGTCATCAACATCGGCGACATGCTCCAGCGCCTGACCAACCACGTCCTGCCCTCGACCACCCACCGCGTCCGCAACCCCGAGGGCGACCGCGCCGCGCACAGCCGCTATTCGATGCCGTTCTTCCTGCATCTGCGCAGCGACTTCCCTTTCAAGACGCTGGACCAGTGCGTCACGGACCAAAACCCGGACCGTTATCCCGTCAGCATCACCGCCGACGACTATCTCCAGGAGCGTCTGCGCGAGATCGGCCTGAAGATGTAATGCCTGCGCGCCTTCGGATCACAGGAACCGAAGGCGCGTTTCCCTCCGCGATTTAACCAATATTTCAGCCCGCTGCGCCTAAGCACTCCTCCGGGGACAGCCGGGGGAACTTCAGTGACGACAAGCGGGACCGCGCAATTCGAAGAGAATGGCGCCGAAACGGAAAATGTCGAAAGCGACAGCGGCCGTCAGGTCGATGTCATCGCTCTCGGCATCGTCACCGCCGCGATCCTGCTGTTCGTCACCACCGGCGCGGCGATCGGTCCCGCCGTCCTGAAATCGCTGGCCGGCAAGGGACCGGGTCCTGACCGTTTCCTGCTCAACGCCTTCCTGCTCAACATCGCCATCATCATCTTCGGCTGGAGCCGCTATCGCCAGCTTTGCGAAGAAATCCGCCAGCGCAAGCGCGCGGAGCAGCAGGCCCGCCGTCTCGCCGAGACCGATCCGCTCACCGGCTTCCTCAACCGCCGCAGCTTCCACCGTGCGGTGGACGATCTCATCCGCCGCTCCGCCGCGCGTGACAGGGACGTGGTGCTGGCGATGATCGACCTCGACAATTTCAAGCAGGTCAACGACTGCAACGGCCACACGGTCGGCGACCGCCTGCTCCAGGAATGCGCACGGCGGATTTCCGGTTGCCTGCCCATCCAGGCGCTGATCAGCCGCATCGGCGGAGACGAATTCGCCATCGCTCTCGAATGCGACGGCAGCCGCACCGAGCGGATCGACCGCATCGCCGCAGCGCTCGTCGAGGCGATCGGGCGGAGCGCGATGGTCGATACGATCAGCGTCGAGGTTACCGCCTCGATCGGTCTCGCCGGTTCGAGCATCGTCGATGGGGAGGGAGCCCACAGTAACGCCGCCGCCCTGCTCGAAAGGGCGGACATTGCGATGTACCACGCCAAGCGACAGGGCCGGAACAGCTTCGCCTGGTTCGAAGCGCCGATGGCCGCGGAGATGCGCGCCCGCACCGCGCTGGAACAGGCCATCCGCCAAGGCATCGCACGCGGCGAATTCGTGCCGTTCTACGAACAGCAGATCGATCTCCGGACCGGCAAACTAACCGGCTTCGAAATGCTGGCGCGCTGGAACGCGCCGCAGCTCGGCCTGGTCGCGCCGGACATCTTCATTCCCGTGGCCGAGGAAATCGGCGCCATCGCCGCGCTTTCGGAAAGCCTGATCGCACAGGCGCTGGAAGACGCCAGGGGATGGGACGCGCGGCTCACATTGTCGGTAAACATCTCGCCGCTGCAACTGCGCGATCCCTGGTTCGCCCAGAAACTGGTCAAGCTGCTGCTGGAGGCGAATTTCCCGCCGCACCGGCTGGAAATCGAGATCACCGAATCCTGCCTGCACCGGAACCTCGCGCAAGTCCGCACCCTGATCGTCAGCCTCAAGAACCAGGGCATCAAGGTGAGCCTCGACGATTTCGGCACCGGCTACAGCTCGCTCGCCATGCTGCGCAGCCTGCCGTTCGACCGCATCAAGATCGACCGCAGCTTCGTGTCGGACCTGACGGGCAGCAAGGATAGCGCCGCCATCGTCCATGCCATCGCCATGCTCGGCAAGGGACTGGATCTGCCGGTCACCGCCGAAGGCATAGAGAGCAGCGAAGTGCTCTCGCACCTTCGCCAATACGAACAGATCAAGGGACAGGGCTACCTCTACGGCCAGCCACGCCCGGCAGCCGAAATTGCCGAGTGGCTGAGCGAACATGGCCTGCTTGCTTACCCGCAGATCCCCAAGGCCGACTTCCAGAGCGCATCGCCCGAAAGCCCGGCGGCCCGCGCGCGGGCGGAGGCCCCGCTTCCTTCCGCGAGGGCGCAACGATAGGAAAGCTGATCGGCGGCGCGGGACCGACTGCAATTCCTAACCGGCCTGCGATTATGCCATTCCTCTGGACCTGACGCCCCGCAGCGCATAAATCGCGCGCCATGCGGATCGATTTCACCAAGATGCATGGACTGGGCAACGACTTCGTCGTGCTCGATGGACGCACCGGCGCGCTGCCGGTCGTCGACGCGGCGCTCGCCGCCGCGCTGGCCGACCGCCATACCGGCATCGGCTGCGACCAGCTGATCGTCCTCGCCCCGTCCGATCGCGGCGACTTCCGCATGCGGATCTTCAACAACGACGGCAGCGAAGTGGAAGCCTGCGGCAATGCCACACGCGCCATCGGCCTGCTCCACGGCCGCCCCGCGAGCATCGAGACGCTCGGCGGCATGATCGCCACGACGCCGACGGAAAGCGGCATCAGCGTGGAGATGGGCAAGCCCCGCTTCGACTGGAACCTGATCCCGCTCGGCTACCCGATGGACACCCACGCGATGCCGGTGGCCTGGGAGGAACTGGTCAATCCCATCGCCGTCAATGTCGGCAATCCGCATGTGATCTTCTTCGTGAACGATCCCTACCGCATCGACATGGCCCGCCTCGGCCCGCTGATCGAGACCGATCCGCTGTTCCCCGAGCGCATCAACGTCAATGTCGCCGCCGTCACCGCCCGCGATGCCATTAGCTTGCGCGTCTGGGAGCGCGGCGCCGGTCTTACCCGTGCCTGCGGCACCGGCGCCTGCGCCACCGCCATCGGCGCGATGAAGCGCGGCCTCGTCGATCGCAAGGTCACCGTCACCCTGCCCGGCGGCCCGCTCACCATCGAATGGCGCGGCGACGACGAGATCGTCATGACCGGCCCGGCCACCGAATCGTTCCGCGGCTCCTTCGCGGCGGCGGACTACGGGATTCCAGATTGACCGTCGAAGTCCATTCGCTCGGCTGCCGCCTCAATATTTCCGAAAGCGAGACGCTGCGCGGCCTGCTGCGCGGCGCCGACGACCTCGTCGTGGTCAACTCCTGCGCCGTCACGGCCGAAGCCGTGCGGCAGACGCGGCAGGCGATCCGCCGCGCCCGCAAGGAGCGTCCCGAGGCCCGCCTGATCGTCACCGGCTGCGCCGCCGAAGTCGAGCGTGCCATGCTCGCGGCGATGCCCGAGGTCGATGGCCTCGTGCCCAACACCGCCAAGCTCGACCCGCGTGCCTGGAACGTCCCCGTTGCCCCTGCACCCGTCGAACGCCGCGCCTACACGCGCGGCTTCGTGCAAGTGCAGAACGGCTGCGACCATGCCTGCTCTTTCTGCGTAATCCCGCAAGGTCGCGGTCCCAGCCGCTCGCGCAGCATTGCCGAAGTGCTCCACGACGTGGCGGTACACCTGGACGCAGGTGTGAACGAAGTCGTCCTGACCGGCGTGGACCTCACCTCCTGGGGCGGCGACCTTGACGACGATCCCAAGCGTGGGGCCCGCCTCGGCGCGCTCTGCCAAGCGATCCTCGCGCAGTTCCCGGCCCTGCCCCGCCTGCGCCTCTCTTCCATCGACGGCGCCGAAGTGGACGAGGCCCTGTTCGAACTGCTGGCGGGCGAGGCGCGGGTCATGCCGCATGTCCACCTCTCGCTCCAGCACGGGCACGATCTGATCCTCAAGCGCATGAAGCGCCGCCACAGCCGCGCCGATGCCGTGCGGCTCGTCACCGACTTGTGCACACGCCGTCCCGAGATCGCCATCGGTGCCGACCTCATCGCCGGTTTCCCGACCGAAGACGAAGAAGCCCACGCCGCCAATCTCTCCATCCTCGGGGAATTGCAGGTCGTCCACGGCCATGTCTTCCCCTATTCGCAGCGCCCCGGCACCCCGGCGGCGCGCATGCCGCAAGTCGATGCCGCCACAATCAAGGCCCGCGCCGCCGAGCTGCGCGCACGGATCGCCGAAATCCGGGCAGGCTGGCTCACCGGGCTTATCGGCCAGCCGCTATCGGTGCTTGCCGAAAGAGGCGCGAAAGGCCATGCGGAAAACTTCGCTGCCGTGCGCCTGCCCCCCGATGCGCAGCCCGGCACGCTGATCCGCGTTACGCCCGCAAGGGTAGTCGAAGGAATACTGGAATCATGAGTACCGAAGGCCAGCAGGCTGAGCGCGACTGGTCCGACCGCCTGTTCGGCGGCTTTCGCAAGACCTCCGAACGCCTGAGCGAGAACCTCTCCGGCATCGTCGGCAAGACCAGGCTGGAAGAGTCGCAGCTCGATGATATCGAGGATGCGCTGATCATGTCGGACCTCGGCCCCCGCGCCGCCGCCCGCATCCGCGCCCGCCTCGCCGACGAACGCTTCGAGCGTGACGCCGACGAGCGCGCGATCATGGAAGTGGTCGCCCGCGAGATCGCCGAGATCCTGCGCCCTGTGGCCAAGCCGCTCGACGTCGTGGCCTTCCCGCGCCCGCAGGTGATCCTGGTGATCGGCGTCAACGGCTCGGGCAAGACGACGACGATCGCCAAGCTCGCGCACTTGTTCCAGGAGCAGGACTATTCGGTCATGCTGGCGGCGGGCGACACCTTCCGTGCCGCCGCGATCGGCCAGCTCGGCGTCTGGGCCGACCGCCTCGGCATTCCGCTCGTCAAGGGTCCCGAAGGCGGCGATCCCGCCTCGATCGTGTTCGACGCGGTCAAGGCCGCGACCGATCAGGGCATCGACGCCTTGATCGTCGACACCGCCGGTCGCCTCCAGAACAAGCGCGAACTGATGGACGAACTGTCCAAGATTCGCCGCGTGCTGGGCCGCCTCAATCCCGAGGCGCCGCATGACGTGGTGCTCGTGCTCGATGCCACCAACGGCCAGAACGCGCTCTCGCAGATCGAGATCTTCAAGGAAGTGGCAGGCGTTTCCGGCCTTATCATGACCAAGCTGGACGGCACCGCGCGCGGCGGCGTGCTCGTCGCGGCGGCGGAGCAATACGGCCTCCCCATCCACGCCATCGGCGTCGGCGAGAAGATCGACGACTTGCGCCCGTTCAACCCGGACCTCTTGGCCCGTGTGATCGCAGGGATCGCCTGATGAACGCCGAAACCGCACCTGCCCAGAAGCCCAAGTCCAGCTGGGTCAACCTCGTCGTTGATTTCGGCCCGCTGCTGGTCTTCTTCCTCGCCTATCGCCATTTTTCCCCCTCGGGCGAAGGCGATACGATCGGCACCGTTTCCGCCGTCATCAAGGGCACGATCGCCTTCATGGTCGCGACCCTGATCGCGCTCGGCGTGTCGAAATGGCGCCTAGGCCATATCTCGCCGATGCTCTGGCTTACCACCGTGCTGATCGTCGGCTTCGGCGCGCTCACCGTAGTGTTCCACGACGCCTTCTGGATCCAGATCAAGCCCACCGCCGTCTACCTGATGTTCGCGGGCGTGCTGTTCTTTGGCCTGGTGCGCGGCAAGCCCATGCTGAAATACCTGCTCCAGTCGGCCTTCGAAGGGCTGAACGAGGAAGGCTGGATGAAGCTGTCGCGCAACTGGGCCTGGTTCTTCGTCCTGCTGGCGGTACTGAACACGGCGCTGGTCTTCACCGTCAGCTTCGACACCTGGCTTCAGGCCAAGCTCTGGGGCTTCACCGTACTCTCGTTCGTCTTCACGTTCTCGCAGCTGCCGATGGTGCTGAAGCACGGCATGGGCGAGGCGGCCAAGGAAGAAGTGATCGAAAACCCGCCGCACGACTGAGACAAAGAAGGGGGCCGGACCATTCGGCCCCCTTCGCTTTCAAGCTTCCGGACTTAGCTCCGCATTCACCGAAATCCGACGCGGCATGGCGACCGCCAGCGACAGGGCAAGCGCCCCGCCCCGCACGATCCGCCCCTTGCGCAGATAGGCGCGCATCACCGCGTCGAAACTCTGCGGCGACGAGATTTCCATCAGCTCCCGATAACGCCGGACTTCGGTCTTGAATGCGCTCCAGCCCTTGCCCTGCATTCCGATGCCCCCTGATCGCGCAAGGCGCTTGACGATCTTCACGAACTCCCGCGCCCAGAACTCGGCCACGGCGCTGTCTACAACCGTCCGTGCTTCCGGCAGTCGCTGCGCCAGCGCCCGGCTGAACCCTTGCAGGGCCACCGCAAGTTCGTCGTTGCCGCAGCGGTCGAACCGGCCCCGGCAGTTCAGCTGGGCCATGATGCTGGTCTTGCGGGTGCGATAGTAAATCCACGGCTGGGCCATGTAGACGAAGCTCTTCGCCCCCAGCAGGAGCCAGGGCACCGTCGCGACATCCTCGAAACGGGCGCCTTCGGGAAAGCGGATCGCATCGCCGAACAGGTCCCGCCGCCACACCTTCGACCAAGCATGAAGCCGCCGCCGGGCAAAAGTGCCCGCAATCAGCGTCTCGGTGCAGTGCATCGGCACGCCGCTCTCCACGCCGCTCCTGCCGCAGAACGTCGCGAAGGGCCTGCCCTTCTCCCGCACGTAGTCGCACAGGACGACATCGGGGCCATGCGCCAGAACCACATTGCGCAGCCCCGCAATCGCTCCGGGCAGCAGCATGTCATCGGAATCGACGAACCACAGGTAGTCGCCCCGCGCCGCTTCCAGCAGGGTATTGCGCGTCACGCCAATGCCGCGATTGCCCTGGTGCAGCAGAAGGCGGCTGTCGATGTCACAGCCGTCCAGGATATGCCGGCAGAAGTCCGCCGAACCGTCCGTCGAGCAATCGTCGACGATGACGAGTTCGACACCGGCCTGCCCGGCCATCTGCGCGATGATCGAGGCCAGGCACTCTTCCACGAAAGGCCGGACATTGTAGACCGGCACCAGAATACTGAGCCACGGCCGGTCCGGCGCTTCGCCGGACGCACGCGCGCCTACGCAACCGGCATGGCCGTCACCGGCCACGCCCGCATTCATCCCCATCATCGAAATTGCCCCCGCAAATGCCGGACGCGATTACTTGCGAATCGCACCGGCAGCGCGCGCCTTAAAGCCATGCTCTGCACTCGACCAGAGGAACGATCAGATTTCGAGTTGGCTGCCGAGTTCGACCACGCGGTTGGTGGGCAGGCGGAAGAACTCCATGGCGCTGGCGGCATTGCGCATCATCCACGCGAAGAGCTTTTCCCGCCAGATCGCCATTCCCGGCTTGGCGGACGGAACCAGCGTCTGGCGCGAGAGGAAGAAGCTGGTTTTCATCATCTCAAAGGCCCCGCCGCAGAAATCGGCATGGGCGAGCGCCACCGGAATGTCGGTCTCTTCCATGAACCCGTAGCGCAAGTTCATGCGGTAGAAGCCCTGGCCGAGGTCGGTCACCGAATAGCGCTCGGCAGGCTCGACATAGGGCACGTCCTGGACTTCGACCGTCAGCACCACCACGCGCTCGTGCAGCACCTTGTTGTGCTTGATGTTGTGCAGCAGCGCCGAAGGCACGCCCGCATTGCTGGAGGCCATGAAGATCGCCGTGCCCGGCACCCGCGCGGCGGAGCCGTGGGCGCTCTTGGCGAAGACGTTGAGCGGCAGGGCCGCCTCGGTCATGCGCTCGCGCATCAGGCGACGGCCCTTGTTCCAGGTGGTCAGCAGGGTGAAGGCGATGCCGCCGATCAGCAGCGGGAACCAGCCGCCGTCCGGCACCTTGGTGGCGTTGGCGGCGAAATAGGCGCCGTCGACCACGAAGAAGGTCACGATCACCGGCACCGCCAGCCACAGCTTCCAGCGCCAGAGCACGATCACCAGCACCGCCATCAGGCAGGTGTCGATCAGCATCGCCCCGGTCACCGCGATACCGTAGGCCGAGGCGAGGTTCGACGAGTTCTGGAACACCAGCACCAGCACGATCACGCCGGTCATCAGCGCCCAGTTCACGAAGGGAATGTAGATCTGGCCTACTTCGTGCTCGCTCGTATGGCGGGTCGAGAGGCGCGGGATGAAGCCGAGCTGCATCGCCTGGTGGGTGATCGAGAACGCGCCCGAGATCACCGCCTGGCTGGCGATGAAAGTGGCGCAGGTCGCCAGGATCACCAGCGGCAGACGCAGGTTTTCCGGCGCGAGGTTGAAGAAGGGATTCTTCATTGCATCGAGCGCCGCCGAATCGTCGAGGCCGAGGATCATCGCCGCCTGGCCGAAATAGTTGATCAGCAGGCAGGGCATGACGAAGGCGAACCACGAGAGGCGCAGCGGGCCGCGGCCGAAATGGCCCATGTCCGAATAGAGCGCCTCGGCGCCGGTGACGGCCAGCACGACCGAACCGAGCGCGAGAAACCCCAGAATCTTGTCGGTCAGGAAGAACTGGATCGCGTACCACGGGTTCAGCGCCACCAGCACCGAAGGCATCTGCACCAGATGGTAGATGCCCAGGATCGCGAGAACCGAGAAATAGACGACCATGACCGGGGCGAACAGCGCGCCGACTTTGGCGGTGCCGCTCTTCTGGATCACGAAGAGCGCGATCAGCAGCACCAGCGCGATCGGCAGGACCAGCGGCGCGAGGCGCGATTCGACGACGGTGAGGCCCTCGACCGCCGAGAGCACCGAAACCGCCGGGGTAATCATCGAATCGCCGTAGAACAGCGACGTCGCGAAGACTCCCAGCAGCACCACCAGCGGGCCGAACCGGCTCTTGCGGATCACGCCCGAGATCAGCGCGACGAGGGCAAGGCTGCCGCCCTGCCCCTTGTTGTCCGCGCGCATCAGCACGCCGACATATTGCACCGAAACCACCAGCGTCATCGACCAGAAGATCAGGCTGACGACACCGAGAACGTGCAGTTCGTCGATCGCCAGCGGATGCGGGCCGACAAACGTTTCGCGAAAAGCGTAAAGCGGGCTGGTGCCGATGTCGCCGAAGACGACACCCACCGCGCCCAATGCCAGCTTGGTGATGTTCCCGGAGCCGTGCCCGGAACCATTTCCTTGTGCGGCAGGGGCTTGTTGCCCCTCTGCCGGATCGATCACCGTCGGGACGACAGCCGTGTCCGAACCTGTATCACTCATTCCAGCGCCCCGTAATGGCTTTGCCGCGTCGACATTCGCCCCCGCAACAAGCGCCCGCCGTTAGCAGCATGAAAGGAGCCTAGCAACGACCGTTAGCCGAAGGTTCATCGGCCTGACGGCATGGCTTGGGATTCGGGTTCGGATTCGGCCTGGGGTTTTTGGCCCGACTGGCTGGAAATGAAGGCATCCAGCCGCTGTAGTTGCTGCGCCACCGGCAACCGCCAATCCGCATCCTCCGGCGCCTTTTTGACCAGATCGACCCAGAGCGCCCGCGCCTGCTCCAGCTGCCCGGACTGGGCCATGGCGAGGCCGAGGAAATAGGGCGGCCCCGGCGCCTTGGGGTCGGCCTTGGCCGCCTGGCGATAGGCATAGAGCGCCGGCGGCGTCAGCACGCCCTCGGCATGGGCGACCAGCACGTTGCCGAGCGCCACCCAGGCTTCGGAATCCTTGGGATTGTCCTCGATCGCGCCGCGCAGAAGCTGCGCGGCGTCGCTGTAATGACCGTTGCGCGCGAGGCCGTCGGAAATGACGACCCAGCGGTTGCCGGTCGGAATGCCGTCGCCGTTGAGCTTGGCACGCGCTTCCACGAAGAACTGCCCGGCAGCGGGGTTCTGCGCCTCGGCCTGCGCTTTCGGCGCCCCTGCCTCGCCCGGTCTGCCCTGCGCGGCATAGCCAGCCACGCCGAGCATCAATGCGGCGGCCACGGCCTCGCGGCCGCCCTTGGGCGCCTTGAACAGGAAGACGATGGCCGCGAAGGCGAGGATCGCCAGCAGCGTCACGAAGGCCCAGGTCATCGCAGATCTCCCCGGCGGAAGCGCCCCCGCAGAAGCAGCCCCGCCAGCGCCACCAGAACCAGCGGCACCGCGAAGAGCGGCCATGTCAGCGTGGTAAGCTGCGGCGCATAGCTGACGTAGTCACCGTAGCGATCGATCAGCCAGCCGCGAATCGCTTCGGGTTCCTCCCCCGCCGCGATCCGTTCGCGCACGAGCGAGCGCATCGACCCGGCGATCGGGGCATCCGAATCGGCGATCGACTGGCCCTGGCACTGGAGGCAGCGCAAGCTCTCCATCAGCGCCTGCGCCTTATCCTCCTTCGCCGGATCGTCGAGCTGGCGATAGGCGTAACGGGCGGTCGACTGCTCCTCCTGCGCGGCCAGAGGCGCGGCGAGGCAGAACCCCAAGGCGAGCAGCAGTGCGGCCAGAGACCGATGCACTGACCGGTTCACTGTCCCGCCTCCTTCAACTTCTCAAGAATCATCGGCACATGTTCGGGGCGAATCTCGCCGATGTGCTGGTAGCGAATCAGGCCCTTGCCATCGATCACGTAAGTCTCTGGAACGCCCGAAGACCCGAGTGCGAGCTGCACCTTGCCGTCGTCGTCGGCACCGATCCGCTGGTAGGGATCGCCGTTGTCCTTGAGGAAGCCTTGCAAGTCCTCGGCGCTGTCCCGCACCGAAATGCCCACGATCGGCACGCCCGCGCGGGCCAGCGCGCCAAGCTGCGGCGCCTCGACCCGGCAAGGGATGCACCATGAGGCGAAGATGTTGACGAGATGGGGCCGTCCATTGGCGATGTCCGCGCCGGCCAGCCCCGGACGGTCCGGCAGCGCGGCAGGCAAGGAAAAGGCAGGCATCGGCTTGCCGACCAGCGCGCTCGTCACCGTTCTGTCGGCGGGACGATAGAGGCCGATCATGACCAGCGCCACGAAACCGACGAACAGGACAAGCGGCAACCAGATCGCCCAACGCGGTGCCTTCGGACGCGATGGATCGCTCACGGCTGTCCTCCCTCTTGCCCGCTATCCAGCTGTGCCATGCGTCCGCGACGATAGGCGATCTTCTCGCGGGCGAAGATGCGGCGCACGTCGCTGGCGACTCGGCCCGCGAGCGCCAGCGCGCCGCCCAGCGCGATCAGGAGGCCGCCCAGCCAGATCAGCGTCACGAACGGCTTCCACCAGAGCCGGAGCTGCCAACGGCTAGTCCCGTTCTTCGCATCCGCCTCACCGCCCAGCACGGCATAGAGCTGGCCGTTCCAGCGAGTCAGCAGCGCCGATTCGCTGGTCTGCTGCGGCGGCGCCCAGAAGCTGCGCGACTGGGGATCGATCTGCACGACCTTGCCGTGATCGCCGTAGCGCACCAGCAGCCGCGCTTCGAGCGCGGTCCAGTTCGGCCCGGCCATCGGCTCCACAGCGTCGAGCTTGACCTGCCAGGGGCCGACCGTGGTGACTTCGCCGATCTTCACCGCGACAAGCTTCTCCACCGAGAAGGCGCTTTCGCAGCTCATGCCGAAGAGCGAGACAGCGATGCCGAAGTGCGCGATCACCATGCCCCAGATCGGCAGCGGCGTGCAGCGCAAGTTGCGGTCCTTCAGCGGCAGCACGCTTGCGCAGCCGAGACCCAGCGCCAGCGCGAAGCCAAGCGTCGGCAACACGCCCACGCCGCCGACCGCGACCATGGCGATCATGCCCGCCGCCACCAGCATCGCCGGGATCACCAGCGCCTTGCCGATACGCGCAAAAGAATCGCGCCGCCAGCGCAGCATCGGTCCCACCGCCAGCACCACCAGCATCGGCACCGCGAAAAGCGCGCCCATCGGGTTGAAGTAAGGCGGGCCGACCGAGACTTTCGCACCCATCGCCTCGGCCACCAGCGGATAGAGCGTGCCGAACAGGACGATGCCGAGGATCGCCGAGAGCATGACGTTGTTGAACACCAGCGCACCCTCGCGGCTGACCGGGGCGAAGCGCTCGCCCTCGGTCACGGTGCCTGCACGCAGCGCGAAGAGCGTCAGCGCGCCGCCGATATTGATCGCCAGCAGCGCGAGGATGAACGAGCCGCGCTCGGGGTCTACCGCGAAGGCATGGACGCTGGTGAGGATGCCCGAGCGCACCAGGAACGTGCCGATCATCGACATCGAGAAGGCAACGACGCCCAGCATGACCGTCCAGGCGCGCAGGGCATCGCGCGCGGCCAGCACGCTGACCGAATGGAGCAGCGCCGTCGCCGCCAGCCACGGCATCAGCGAGGCGTTCTCGACCGGGTCCCAGAACCACCAGCCGCCCCAGCCCAGCTCGTAATAGGCCCAGTAGGAGCCAGCGGTGATACCCACCGTCAGGAAGATCCAGGCGCCCAGCACCCAGGGCCGCATCGCCCGCGCAAAGGCCGGGCCGACCTGCCGGGTGACGAGCGCGCCGATCGCGAAGCTGAAGGCCACCGACAGCCCGACATAGCCGAGGTAGAGCGTCGGCGGATGGAACGCGAGGCCGAGGTCCTGAAGCAGCGGATTGAGGCCGTTGCCCTCTTCGGGCACCGGAAAGAGCCGTTCGAAGGGATTCGAAGCGACCAGCAAGAAGGCATAGAAACCGAGGCTGACGAAAGCCTGCCCGGCCAGAGTCGCCAGCAGCATCGGTTCCGGCAGGCGCTTTTCGATCAGCGCCACGAAGCCGCCCGCCACGCCCATCACCGTGACCCAGAGCAGCATCGAACCCTCGTGGTTGCCCCAGGTCCCGGCGATCTTGAAGATCAGCGGCTTCAGCGAATGCGAATTCATCGCCACCAGCTTCACCGACAGGTCGGTGGTGGCGAAAACCGTTATCAGGCAGCCAAAGGCGATCAGCGCCAGCGCCCCCTGCACCGCCGCGACCGGGCGAACGATTCCCGCCAGCGTCGCCCCTCGCGGCGTCAGCGCGAGGGCTCCGGCCACGAGTTGCAGCCCTGCCAGGGCGGCGGCGAGCCAGAGGGCGGCAAGACCGAGTTCGGCAATCATCGCAGCAGCCTCACTTGGTTTCGCGCATGACCTGCTCGGCCTGCTCCCTGCTCATGTCCTTCATTTCCCGTGGCACGTAGTTCTCGTCATGCTTGGCCAGGAGATTGTCGGCCACGAACGTGCCGTCCGCGCCCATGTGGCCCTCGGCAACCACCCCCGAGCCTTCGACGAAGAGCGAGGGCACGATGCCCCTGAAAAGCACCGGAACGCGCGCCTTGCCGTCCTCGACCGCGAAGGCGATCGTCACGCCGTCGGCTTCGGTCCTGAGCGAGCCGCGCGCGACCATGCCGCCGAGCCGTACACCGCGTCCCGGCTCGGGGGGCTTGGCGACGATCTCCGCCGGAACGTAGAAATAGCTGGCCTGGTTGCGCAGCGCCCAGGCCGCAAGCAGCGCGGCGCCGATCAGCACCACGAGCGCGACGACCAGCAGCACCAGTCGCTGGTGCTTGGCCTTGATCGTACCCTTCACGGCTTGATTCATGTTCAGCGCTTCCTCGCGCTGTCGCGGCGCTTCTCGGCCCGCTTCATCGAAAGCAGCGACCAGCCGACCATCGCCAGAGTGGCGCCGAGACCCACGACATAGGCGGCGACCACGAAGGTCCAGGGATTCATCGCCTCGCGCATCGGATCCTCGTTCGCCCCATCTTGTCTGTTATTTTTGTCACGTTTCTTGTCGTCTCTACCAGGCGTCGCTCAGCGCTTTGCGCCGCAGTCGCGCTTCGGCCTGCTGGTTCGCGAGAATCGCCCGCATCCGTGCCAGCACGCAGCCTGCAAAGAGCAGTGTGAACCCCAGCATCGCCAGCATGAGCGGCCAGAGGAACGCCCCCGCCATCGCCGACTTGCCGACCGTAATGCTCGGCGCCTGGTGCTGGCTGTTCCACCAGATCACCGAATAGTGAATGATCGGAATGTTCACGGCACCGACCAGTCCGAAGATCGCTGGAGCACGGTTCTGGCCGCCATCGGCAGCCTCGCTGGCCTGCGAGAGCGCGATCCAGCCGAAATAGAGGAACAGCAGCACCAGCATGCTGGTCAGGCGTCCGTCCCAGACCCACCACGTGCCCCAGGCCGGTCGGCCCCAGAGCGATCCGGTGACGAGGCAGACGGCTGTGAACACCGCCCCCGGCACTGCGCAGGCCCGCGCGGCGATACCCGCCAGCGGATGGCGCCATACGAGTTCGGTGAAGCTGGCCGCCGCAATGCCCATCCAGCCCGCCATGCCGAGCCAGGCCGCCGGTACGTGAAGGTAGACGATCCGCACCGTCTCGCCCTGAAGGCGTTCGGCCGGGCCGAAGAACAGCCCCCAGCCGAGCGCTCCGCAGGCTAGGACGAATCCCGAACACATGCAGAGCGGCATCAGCCAGCGGGCGATGCGCAGGAAACGAGCGGGATTGGCAAGGCCGTGCATGTCAGGGGGGGTTCTATCGTGCGCAAGGTAAGGAGCAAGTAGCCTATGCCAAAGCACGGGGCTTTTCACCCGACAAATGCCAGATATTGCGATAGAAAAAAGAGAAATGGGGCGATTGATGGGGTTCGAACCCACGACCTCCGGTACCACAAACCGGCGCTCTAACCAACTGAGCTACAATCGCCACACGGGAAACATGAGCCATGCGTCATGTCTTCCGAAGTCCGCTCCGTTTCGCTGTGCAGCGCTCGGTGCGGAGGGCGCCCTTTGCACAAGGTTTGCCGTCTTGCAAAGCAAAAAATTGGATTTGGCGAAAACTCCTGCAATTTTCCCGCCCGACGCGCCCCGCTAAAGGTACGTCATGACAGCTCCAGGCGAATCATCCCCCCAGATCCTGCTTTCGCACCCCGGCGTGCAGCGCTTCCCGTCCTCGCGGCTGGACCTCTTCGTCCTGCGCGATTTCCTCGATGCCGCGGAATGCGACGAGCTGGTGGCGATGATCGAGGCACAGCATCGCCCCTCGACGATCGCCAACTACAACGGAGACGATGCCTTCCGCACCAGTTCGACCTGCGATCTTTCCCGCAGCGAACCCTCCGTAGCGGCACTGGCGGACAAACTTGCCGCCCTCTCGCGAATCGACCTTGCCCATGCCGAACCACTCCAGGGACAGCGCTATGAGGTAGGACAGGAGTTCAAGGCGCACACCGATTACTTCGAGCCAAACAACGCCGATTACGACAGGTACTGCTCGGTGGCCGGGCAGCGGACCTGGACTTTCATGGTCTATCTCAACGATGTCGAGGCTGGCGGCGCGACTCGCTTCAAGGTGATCGACAAGCTGATCCAGCCCGAGCGCGGCAAGCTTATCGCCTGGAACAACCGGAAGCCCGACGGTGCGCTCAACGGCGCGACGCTCCATCACGCCATGAAAGTGCGCAAGGGCTTCAAGTACGTCATCACCCAGTGGTATCGCGAGCGCCCCTGGGGATGACGGGGAGCGACAAACGGTCGCCCCCCTTCACCTCACTGCGGCGCGCTGACGACCGCGCAGGCGATGCGACCACCGGCATTGCCCGCAGGCTGGCTGGTATAGTCGTCTGCGTCGGCGTGGATGACGAAGGCCGAGCCGTCGGCGTCGACAAGCGACTTCCCGCCCGTCCCCAGCGACACCCCGGTATTCAGCACCTGCACCTTGAGCGTACCGTCGGCACCGACATGCTGATTCGGCATGTCGCCGCCATGCGGCGTACCCGAGGCCATCAGGCCATGCATGTGGCCACCACCGGCGAAATGGGCGCCGGCGGTGGTGAACTTCTGTGCAGGCTCGCAAATACCCTTCTCGTGGAAATGGAACCCGTGGTCGCCGGGCGGCAGCCCCTTCAGGTCGGTGGCGACGAGCACACCCGATGGCGTCTCCTGAAGCGTGACGGTGCCCAGCGATTTGCCGTCGAGACCGATGACATCGGCGCGGACCGACGCAGGCGCCGCCTTTTCCTCGGCTGACGCTTGCGCTGCGAGACCACCAGTCGCCAGAGCGGCGGCGCCACATGCGGCAAGGATGCGGAAGGTACGGGTCATTACGCTTCTCCAACTGCGCGCCGGCATTCCCGATTGCGGCCGGATAGAGGCCCGGGACGGCGGCGCGGTGACAATCCGTTAATCCTATTGACGGAGAAAGGCTCCGAATTTTCAACGGGACGCCAGGGACATCGCACAGTGACAGCACCGATCGCAAGGCTCATGCCCAGCCCGGCGCGGAGCAGCGAGGAGCGGCGCCGCGAACATCGTCACACGACCCGCTACACCGCAAACCTGGAATCAGCGCGCAGCGGCGTTATGAAAGTCGAACTGGCCGACGTATCCACCCACGGATGCTGCATACGCGCCCCGGGTAACCCCGATCGCACCGATTGGCTGCGCCAGGGCGCGTTCGTTTCCATTCGCCTTGAAGACAGCATCGCCCCCGAAACGGCAAAGCTCGAAGCGGCAAAACTCGAAGCTGTGGTCCGCTGGGTGCGCGGGCATACCGCCGGGATGGAATTCCTGCGCCCGGTTCCGCCCGAGCGGCTGGATTGGCGCGAATTGATGGATTTCGGCCTCGAAGCCTGAAACGTTTTCACGCAACAAAAAAAGGCGGCCCGCAAGGACCGCCTTCTTCGTGTTCGTGAACGGATTTCGCTCAGTTCTTCTTGAGCGAGAGACCGCCGAAACGCTTGTTGAACTGGGCAACACGGCCGCCGTCCTGCAGCTGGGCCTTGCCGCCGGTCCAGGCCGGGTGCGACGTCGGATCGATGTCGAGGACCAGCGTGTCGCCTTCCTTACCCCAGGTCGAGCGGGTCTGGAACGTCGAACCGTCGGTCATCTGAACGGTGATCATGTGGTAGTCGGGATGCGTATCGGCCTTCATGTCGTATCTCTCTTCGCATATGGCCGGTTCCGACCGGCCTGCTTGGGAAAGCGGCGCCCTTACACGGGAGCCCCCGAAAAAGCAAGGGTCAAGGGGACGGCCGGAGCCTTCCCCCCGCCCGATCAGGCATCAGCAATCATCGCGGTGAAATTGACTTCGCAAGTCACCTTGTCGCCGATCGCGGCCTTGCCCCAGAACTTGCAGACGCGCGAGCGCTTCTGGACGAAGCCGGCCCGCAGGTCGAGCAGGTTGCCCGGCGTCACCGGATTGCGGAATTTCGCTTCCTCGATCGCCATGAAATAGACGAGCTTGCCGGATCCGGCCAGCCCGAGCGATTCGATGGCCAGGATGCCCGCCGCCTGCGCCAGCGCCTCGATCTGGAGGACGCCGGGCATGATCGGACGGCCAGGGAAGTGCCCCTGGAAGAAGTCCTCGTTGAAGCTCACGGCCTTGACCGCGTGGATCTCGTTCTCGTCGAACGAGACCACACGGTCGACCAGCAGCATCGGGTAGCGATGCGGCAGGGCCGCCAGGATCTTCGCGGTGTCGTAGACGAACTCGGTCGAATCGCTCATCGCTTTAACCCGCCGCTGCCCTTAACGGCCCGAGGCCGCCGGAGCCGGCTGCTGCTGCGGAGCCGGTGCCGTGGTGTTGATCGAGGTCAGCGCGCCGTTGAGCGCGGTCAGCACGTCGGTGGTGACGTCCAGCGCCGGATCGTAGGCGAGCGTCTGGCCCACTTCGACGAGCGCGTTGGCACCGCGCTTCTGCATGGCGGGCTTGTAGAGGTTCTGGAGCTGCGCCTGGATCTGCTGGCCGACATAGGCCTGGTTGCGCTGGATCTGCTGCTGCTGGCCCTGCAGTTCCTGGCCGGCCTGCTGTTCCTTCTGCTGGTAGGCCTGGATGCGGGTCTGCAGCGCGGCGTCGGGCTGCTTGCCGTTCAGCGCCTTGACAGCGGTTTCGAGGCCCTGCGCCTCAGGCTGAAGCGAAGTCTGGAGCTGGTTGCGGCGGGCTTCGAAGGCCTGGATCTGCTGCTGCAGCGACTGGTTGGCCGTCTTGCAGGCATTGCACTCACGCGCAACACGGTCGAGATCGACGACGGCCACCTTCGACGCGGGCACGGCCTGCGCCAGCGCGGGCTGGGCGAGAGCGACAAACGCCAGACCCGAGGCGAAAGCGGCGGACTTGAGAAGCATGTTCATCAGAATTGAGTTCCCACGTTGAAAGTGAAGGTCTTGGTCCGGTCGCCGTCATACTTGAGCAGCGCCTTGGAGATGTCGATGCGGAACGGCCCGAAAGGCGAGTTCCAGTTCACGCCGAAACCAACGGCGACGCGCGGCTTCCAGGTGTTGCCAAGGAAGCTTTCGGTGAAGTTGGTGTAACTGCCGATAGCCACATTGGCGCCGCCGGTAACCGTGTTGGTCGCGCTCGTCGTGGTTGAAGTCGTACCGTCTGCAGCCGTCTGGGTATAGAGCTGGTTGCCGCTGGAATCACGCGATCCCACAAAGCATCCCTGCGAACCCGGCTCATGGCAATTGTCGTTAAGCTGCGGCGATTTGATCGCCCAAACGGCACCTGCGTCGACAAAGATCGAAGGACGCAGACCCATTTCACGGGCGCCGGAACCGAGCGGAATCTCAAGCTCCCCGCGCGCTTTGTAGTAATAGCGCCCGCCCAGCGCGTCGTTCGAATCCTGTCCCTTGACAGTATAGGCCCCGCTGGAATCTGCCGTGTAATACTGACGCAGCACACGGGGGCCGACACCGCGAATGCCGAAGCCGCGAATATCCGGCTCGCCCAGATAGAAGCGGTCGTTCAGGCGGATGTCGTTGCCGCCCCATCCCTTAATAAGGCCACCCTCGCCCAGAATAGAGAAGATGAAGCCGCCGCCGACCGGCCAATACTTCGCCGCATTGCCGCGAATACGATAATACTTCACGTCGCCGCCCAGGCCAGCAATATCGACGTTGGCCGAAATGGTTTCGCCACGCGTCGGGCGCATGCGGTTGTCGAGATTATCGTAGATCAGCGATCCACCGAGGATCGAACTGAGGCGCTTACCGATGGCATCGCAGAGATAACGACCAGCGCGGAGCGAATCGCAGGTATAGTTGCCATTCTGATCGACAGAATAGTACGTGCCCTTGTCCAGCGTCACATTGTCATAGTTGAGCGTATAACGGCCGATCGCAGTCAAGTATTCAGTCAGCGGCACACCGGCGCGAACCTGGAAGCCGGTGGTTGACTGCTCGTAAGTCGTGTTACGGCTGGAGTTCAGATACTGGAAGCTGTTGTAGTCGCGGCGATAGATATCCACGCCCAGCGACACGTTCTTGTCGAACAGGTACGGCTCGACGAAGCTGGCTTCCAGCGACTTGGAATACGACGAATAGCTGCCCGACAGACCGATCGTCTGGCCGCGGCCGCGGAAGTTGCGCTGGCGGATCGAGGCCTGGAAGATGAAACGCTCGAGGCTGGAGAAACCGGCCGAAAGCTGGAGTTCGCCGGTCGGCTTTTCCTCGAGGTTGGCTTCGAGGATGATGCGGTCCTCGGCGCTGCCCGGCTTCTGCTCGACCTCGAACTTCTCCTGGAAGTAACCGAGCGATTTGATGCGGTTGGTCGAGCGCTTGACCTGGAGCGAGTTGAAGGCGTCGCCCTCGGCCAGACGGAACTCGCGGCGGACGACCTTGTCCTGCGTCAGTGTGTTGCCGTTGATGTCGATGCGCTCGACATAGACGCGCGGCGCCTCCTGGATCACGAAGGTCAGCCCCATGGTGAGGTTTTCCTTGTCGCGATCGTACTGCGGACGCACGTCGGCGAAGGCATAGCCGAACGCACCGGCGGTGTCGTTCAGGCCCTCGATAGTATCCTCGACCTTCTTCGCGTCGTACCAGTCACCCTTATGGATCGTCAGGTTCTTCGCCAGTTTCTCGCCGTCGAAGTCGCGCAGCTGGCTTTCGACCTTCACGTCGCCGAACTTGTAGCGCTTACCCTCCTCCACCACGTACGTGATGATGAAGTCCTTCTTGTCCGGCGTCAGTTCGGCCACGGCCGAAACCACGCGGAAGTCGGCATAGCCCTGCGTCAGGTAGAACTGGCGCAGCTTCTGCTGGTCGAAGGCCATGCGGTCGGGATCGTAGCTGGTGCCCGAGCTGAACAGGCGCGTGAAGCGGGCCTGCTTGGTGACCATTTGCGCGCGCAGTTCGCCAGCCGAGAAATGCTCGTTGCCAAGAATGTTGATCTGACGAACCTTGGACTTGTCGCCCTCGGTGATCTCGAAGACGATGTCGACGCGGTTCTGATCGAGCATGACCATCTTCGGCTCGACGGTCGCGGCGTAGCGGCCCTGACGCTTGTAGAGCTCGATGATGCGGGCAACGTCGGCGCGGATCTTGGAACGAGTAAAGATCTGGCGCGGAGAGACCTTGATCTCCGGCAGGATCTTGTCGTCCTTGATGCGCTTGTTGCCTTCGAGGATGATGCGGTTGACGACCGGGTTTTCCTTGACCGTGATGGTCACGACGCCGTTTTCGTTGCCGACTTGCGCGTCCGAGAACAGCTCGGTGGCGTAGAGGTCCTTCAGCGCGGCGTCGCCTGCAGCCTTGGTGTAAGGCTGGCCGACGCGCAACTGGATGTAGGAGAGCACGGTCTGCGGTTCGAGGCGCTCGGCCCCCTTGACCTGGATCGTCTGAATCGTTTCACCGGCTTCCGGAGCAGGAGCCGCAACCGGCGCAGTAGGGGCGGGGGCTGTCTGCGCCAGCGCGATTTCGGGCGCTCCAGCGAGGATCGTGGTCCCCAGAAGCACTATGGCAAGCTGCGGCGCACGGCGAGCTTCAGTGCTGCGACCCATTTCCAATCCGATCATTCTACGCAAATTCCCGTATTCGCTTTCGCGAGGACTTCGACCGACCCGCCAGGCTACCCGTCATATCGACAGGCAATCGCGCCCATCTGCCCGATGGACGACGTCCAATCAAGCAGCCAATCCCGGCGGAAATGTGATGGTTGATGAATTCTCCAGGCTATCCCCCGAAAATCGGGAGAGATGCCAGATCGTTGACCGTGACGAACAGCATCAGGGCAAGCACGAGTGCCACCCCGGTTCGGATCGCCCATTCCTGACTGCGCAGTCCCAGAGGCTTCCGACGGACCAGTTCGGCCGCATAGAAAGCCAGGTGGCCGCCGTCGAGCCCAGGAATTGGCAGCAAGTTGATGAATGCCAAGTTAATCGAAATCATCGCCACGAAGCCTACGAAAGGCTCCCAACCGAGCGAGAATTGCTCGCCCGAATACTTGGCGATCTTGATCGGGCCACCCAGTTCGCGAACCGAGCGGTCGCCGGTGACGATCTGGCGGATTCCGGTGACGATGGTGCCCATCAGGCCGAAGCTGCGCTCGACACCGATGCCCAGCGCCTGGACCGGGCCGACCTTTTCGAGGCGGCCGAATCCGGATTCGACGCCGATCCGGCCGACAGTGACGGACTGGCCCTTCTCGTCCGTCTGCACGGCGCTGCCGATAGTGAGCGGCAGGACATGCGCCTCGCCGCCGCGCATGACGGTGACGGTGGTGCGCTGCCCGGCTCTGGGCATGACCAGCGGCGGAACTTCGCGGAAGCTGTTGATCGAAGTTTCACCGACGGCGACGATCCGGTCACCGATCTTCATTCCAGCCTGATCCGCCGGAGAACCGTCCATGATCCCGCTGACCACCGGAACCGCGAAATCGAGGCCCAGATCGCCGATCTTCGCCTTGTTGCCGAAATCGTCGCTGACCTCTTCACCGGCGATCTTGACCGGCAGCACCTGCGTACGCCCTTGGCGCTCGACCGCGAGGTTCACTGTCTTGCCGGGGAAGTAGACCGTATGCTCGGGAATCTCGGTGACACTGGAGATCTTGTCGCCGTCGATGGCGACGATGCGGTCGCCGATCTCAAGTCCCGCAGCCTTGGCCGAAGAGGTTTCCGAGAAGCCGACGATCTCCGGCTCCGCGATCAGGCGCCCGTGGGCATAGACGAAACCGGCCAGGATCAGCACGCAGAGCACGAAGTTCGTCAGCGGTCCGGCGAAGACGATCAGCGCACGCTGCCACAGCGGCTTCACATGGAACGTCTTAGCACGCTCATCGGGCGTCAGGCCGTCTTCCCCGGCACTGGGTGCCGAGGCCGGGTTCATGTCGCCCGCGAACTGGACATAGCCGCCCAGCGGCAGCATCGAGAGCTTCCAGCGGGTGCCGCGCTTGTCGGTCCAGCCCGCGATCTCCTTGCCGAAGCCGATCGAGAAGGCATCCGCCTTCACGCCGAACAGCCGCCCGACCAGATAATGGCCCAGCTCGTGGATCAGTACGAGCGGCCCGAGTACCAGCAGGAACGCGAAAATCGTCGTTAAAAGATTCGGCGATGCGGTCACTATTCAGGGAATCCTCTTCGGACCGCGTTCGCTACGCGGTCCCGGCCAGCATGCTTGCCCTTGCTCGCGCCTCGCCGTCAACCGCAAGTACGTCCGACAGGCTCGCAGGCGCGGGCGGTGAGTAGGCACCGAGCACATCCTCGACTTGTGCGGCGATGCGCGTGAACGGGATCTGACCACCGAGGAAGGCAGCCACCGCCACTTCGTTGGCGGCGTTGAGCACGGCGGGAATGCCGCCACCCGCTTCCGCCGCCTCGCGCGCGAGACGGGTGGCGGGAAAGCGCACTTCGTCGGGCTTGCGGAAGGTCAGTTCGCCGATTTCGGCGAGATCCAGCGGCGCGCAGGGGGTGTCCATCCGCTCCGGCCAGGCCAGCGCCGAGGCGATCGGCACGCGCATGTCGGAAGGCCCTAGCTGCGCCAATGTGGACCCGTCGCGGTACTCGACCATCGAATGGACGACGGACTGCGGGTGCACGATGATGCGGAGCTTGTCGAGGCCGACCGGGAACAGGTAATGCGCCTCGATCAGTTCGAGGCCCTTGTTGAACATCGTCGCCGAATCGACGCTGATCTTCGCGCCCATGTCCCAGTTCGGGTGCTTGATCGCCTGCGCGGGGGTAGCCAGCGTCAGCCGGTCGAGCGACCAGTCGCGGAACGGACCCCCGCTGGCGGTGAGCGTGATCCAGCGGACATGGTCGAGGCTGTTACCCTGAAGGCACTGGAAAATGGCGTTGTGCTCGGAATCGATCGGCAGCAAGGTGGCGCCGTGGCGTTCGACCGCCGCCGTCATCACTTCGCCCGCCGAGACCAGCGCTTCCTTGTTGGCGAGCGCAATGATGCCGCCCTGCTCGATCGCCGCCATCGTCGGCGCGAGGCCTGCGCAGCCGACGATGGCGGCGACAGTAACGTCGGCACCGAGCGCCGCCGCTTCCACCAGCGCCGCAGCGCCGCCGGAAGCCTCGATGCCGGTTCCGCCGAGCGCCTCGCGCAGTTCGGGAAGCCGCGCCTCGTCGGCGACGACGGCGAGTTCGGCGGAGAATTCCACCGCCAGCTTCGCCAGTTCGGCGACATTGCCGTTGGCGGTCAGCGCGGCGACGCGCCAGTCCGCCGGATTGCGGCGAACGAGGTCCAGCGTCGATGCGCCGATGGAGCCTGTGGCTCCGAGAACGGAAATGGTGCGCATGGTCGTCATCGTGGCTGGAAGAGGATCATCAGGCCTAGCACGAAAAGCACCGCCAGCAAGCCGTCGAGACGGTCGAAGAAACCGCCGTGGCCGGGAATGAAGTTGCCGGAGTCCTTCACCCCGGCGCGACGCTTCATCCAGCTTTCAAAGAAATCGCCCGCCTGCGCGCAGACGGCGACGAGAATGCCGGTGAGCAGGCAGGTCGTGAAAAGCGGCAGCGCGTTTGCGGTCAGATACCAGCAGGGCTGCATGCCGAAGCAGGCAGGTGCGTCTGCGGCATTGCCCTGAGGATGGACCGAAAGCAGCCCCTCCTGCCAGAACCGCGCGGCACCGAACAGCACCAGCGTCGCGCCGAGCACGCCGCCGAGCAGGCCGGACCAGGTCTTGGACGGGCTGATCGACGGCGCGATCTTCGGGCCGCCGAGGCTGCGCCCGGTGAAGTAGGCGCCGACATCCACGCCGATCACTGCCAGCAGCACCGTCAGCAGCGGCGCGAGACTGAAGGCCGGGTTGCGCAGGAACAGCAGCATCGCCGCGCCGATCCCGACATAGAGCATGCCGCCGAAATTGAACGCGGCGCGCTCGCCGGGATGCTGGGTGCCGCTGCGTGCGAGCCGGACCCACTCCCACAGCACGCCGAGCGCCACGGCGCAAACGAAAGCGGTCCAGACCACCCCGCCCAGCCAGAGCGCCCCACCGGCCACGACCAGCATGATCGCTGCCGAAACCGTCCGCACCTTGAGGTCGGACTTCTTCCTGGGGGGATCAACGTCCACCATAGCGCCTCTCGCGGGCGATGAAATCTTCAAGCGCCTGACGCAGATGCTCGGCGGTGAAGTCCGGCCATAGCACTTCGGTGAACAGCATTTCGGCATAGGCCGCCTGCCATAGCAGGAAGTTCGACAGGCGGACTTCGCCGGAGGTGCGGATCACCAGATCGAGCGGCGGCAGGTCCGCCGTATCCAGTTCGGCCGCGATGGTTTCCGGCGTGATCGGCCCCTTGGCCGCCGCCTTGGTGGCCGCGCGGGCGATCTCGTCCTGCGAACCGTAGTTCAGCGCCACGGCCAGCGTGGTGCCGGTATTGGCAGCAGTCTTCGCCACCGCGCCTTCGATCAGTTCGACGACATCGGGCTTGAACGCCTTATAGTCGCCGATGATCTTCAGCCGCACGCCAGCCGCCGCGAACTCGTCGAGGTCGGAGAGGATGAAGCGCTTCATCAGGCTCATGAGGTCGGAAACCTCTTCCTCCGGCCGCCGCCAGTTCTCGGTGGAGAAGGCGTAGAGCGTCAGCGCTTCCAGCCCCATTTCGCGCGCGCCGCGCACGACGCGGCGCACCGCCTCCACGCCGCGCTGGTGGCCCAGCACGCGCGGCAGGTGGCGTTTCTTCGCCCAGCGGCCGTTGCCATCCATGATGATGGCAACGTGACGCGCGGAAACGGGTTCGCTCTTCGCCATCAGAGGGTCCTCAAGCCGGCGCCGCAAGGCCTCACTTGCCGAGGATTTCCTTTTCCTTGGCGCCGAAGACGTCGTCGAGCTGCTTGATCATGTCGTCGGTCAGCTTCTGGACTTCGGTTTCGCCGCGCTTGCGCTCGTCTTCCGAGATTTCCTTCTTCTTCTCGTCGGCCTTGAGGTTCTCGATACCGTCGCGGCGCACGTTGCGAATGGCGACGCGGGCCTTCTCGGCGTAGGAACCGGCGAGCTTGGCGAGTTCCTTGCGGCGCTCCTCGGTCAGGTCCGGGATCGGCAGGCGCAGGGTGTTGCCGTCATTGATCGGGTTGAGACCGAGTCCGGCCGAACGGATCGCCTTTTCCACGGGGCCGATGTTCGACTTGTCCCAGACCTGCACCGAAAGCATGCGCGGTTCGGGGGCCGAGATCGTCGCGACCTGGGTGATCGGGGTGTTGGCACCGTAGACGGTGACCATGATCGGCTCCAGCAGCGCGGTATTGGCGCGGCCGGTGCGCAGGCCCGAGAGGTCGTGCTTGAGCGCTTCGATCGCGCCGGTCATGCGGCGTTCGAGGTCCGCCTTGTCGTACTTGGCCATGAATCAGGCTCCTTTCTGGACGATCGTCTTGGTGCCGCCGCCCGCGAGAACCGTGGCAAGATTGCCCTTCTCGCGGATCGAGAACACGACGATCGGGATTGCGTTGTCGCGGCAGAGCGCCACGGCGGAAGCGTCCATCACCTTCAGATTGTCGGCGAGGACAGTGTCGTAATCGACCGAATCGTAACGCTTGGCGTCGGGATTGGTCTTGGGATCGCTGTCGTAGACGCCGTCGACGCTGGTGCCCTTGAGCAGGGCATCGCAGCGCATTTCGGCGGCGCGCAAGGCAGCACCCGAATCGGTGGTGAAGTAAGGCGCGCCGACGCCGGCGGCGAAGATCACCACGCGGCCCTTTTCAAGGTGACGCTCGGCGCGGCGGCGGATCACCGGCTCGCAGACCTGGTCCATCTGCACGGCGGACTGCACGCGGGTCTCGACGCCGAGCTGCTCCAGCGCGTTCTGCATCGCCAGCGCATTCATGACAGTGGCCAGCATGCCCATGTAGTCGGCCTGCGCCCGGTCCATGCCGCGCGCGGCACCGGCCATGCCGCGGAAGATATTGCCGCCGCCGATGACGAGGCAGATCTCCAGGCCGGTCTCCTTGGCCGCCTTCACTTCCTTGGCAAGTTCGGCGACGAAATCCGGATCGATCCCGAACTGCTGGCTTCCCATCAAGACTTCGCCCGACAGCTTGAGAAGGACGCGCTTGTAGGGGGAAGAACTCATGGCCGCACAATCTCCTCTGGGCATTTCGCCCGGCTTTAGGAGCGCGCGGGCAGCTTGCCAAGGGGCGAGCTTGTGGATGAGCGTCGGGTGCCCGCCACGGAAAGCCGCGCTACCCCGTCAGAGATAGCGCATCCACCAGGCGGAACTGGCGCGCTTGATCGCGCCGAAGCGCCGAGTGGCGAACCAGCAGGGCACGGCCACGAGCACCGCAAGCGCCCAGATCCAGCCCACCGAAGGCACGCTGAGCAGGCCCGATACGCCCACCAACGCACCGGCGGTCCGGTTCGCGGCGTGAAGTAGATAGAGGTGCAGGATATAGAAGAACAGCGGCGCCCCGCCGAGCACCGCCAGCCAGCGGATCACCCGGCTGCGCCCCTCCCTGTCGGCCCGCTCGAAGACATGGAGCAGAAGCGCACCGATCCCCAATGTGAGCAGCAGGAAACAGGCCGAAGCCGGATACTTCGTGAGGTTCACGAAGGCCATGGCGTCGCGCATGGCCTTCCCGGTCAGGTCCCAGACCTGCGTGTCGCCATAATCCGTCGCCGCACGCAGGATTCCGAAGGCAGTGAGGCTGACCGCCGCGAACAGGATCAGTGCCCTGCCCCGTGCTTCGGGATCGCTATCGCGGGCGAACCACGGCCCGGCGGCATAGCCCAGCGCCATCGTGCCGATCCACGGCAGCACCGGATAGGAGGTGCGCGCGGCGGCTCCCCAGGGTAGCAGGATCAGGTCGCGCTGGTGCAGGATCGCCCAGAGCGCATGCCCCGCCGCCTGCGGATCGACCACGATTCCGTCGAGGAGATTGTGCCCCAGAACCAGCACCGCGCCGAGAGAGATGACTCCGGCCCGCGGCAGGTGGACCAGCGCCGCCAGCATCAGCATCGACAGCCCGATCGCCCAGATCACCTGGAGGAAGTAGGTCTTGGGCGCCGGATCGAAGGTCCAGGCGAAATTCACCAGGGTCACTTCCAGCACGATCAGGAACAGGCCGCGCCTGGCGAGAAACGCGCTCGCCTTTGCCGCATTCCCGCGCGCATGGAGCCATGCCGAAACCCCGGTCAGCGCCACGAAGACCGGTGCGCACAGATGCGCCGCAAGCCGTGTGAAGAACAGGGCCGGATCGGTGGCGTCGAGGTCCATCGGATCGGACACCTGCCGGTCGAGGTAAAAGAACTCGCGGGCATGATCGACAAGCATCAGCAGCATGACGAGCCCCCGCAGGGCATCGATGGCGACGATACGCGGGCGCGGCGCGGAAGGGTCATCGGAACGGTTCATTCCGCGCGCCTTATCGTAATGTTATATCATTTCAATATCGCAAATGAACTTTGACACTCAAAAGGACAGTGCCGCCAACTCCCTTTCCCGCACATCATAGGCGAGTTGCGAGAGCGTGACATCGGCCATGCGCCGCTCGGCCCAGTCGATCATCGCCTGAAGCGCCGCGATCAGTTCGCTGCCGAGCGGCGTGATCGCATAGCTGACCGTTACCGGCACGGTCGGCACGACATGGCGCGCGACCAGCCCGTCGCGCTCCAGCGAGCGCAAGGTCTGGCTCAGCATCTTCTGCGAGATTCCGTCGATCCGGCGTTTCAGCGCATTGAAGCGCATCTCGTCCATACCGAGCGTCGTCAGGATCAGCACGCTCCATTTGTCGGCAATGCGATCGAGCAGCTGCCGGGTCGGGCAGTTCGCGGCATAGACGTCCGGCTGCCTGCCGCCGGTTTCCTCCGGGTAACCCGGTGCGATGAAAGTGCCTTCTTGCATAGGCGCACCCCATGACACACTTGGTCACTATTGGAAACCAGTGGAGTAATCGGAATGAAGATTGCAGTCCTCGGCGCCAGCGGCCGCGCCGGATCGGAAATTGTCAGGGAAGCCGCAGCGCGCGGCCACGACGTTCTCGCCATCGCCCGCAATCCCGAAAAAATCCCGGCCATCGACGGCGTGACCTCGAAAACGGGAGACGCTTCCGACCCCGAGGCCCTCGCCACGCTCATCGCAGGCAGCGATGCGGTGATCAGCGCCCTGCACTTCGACATCTCCGCCGAAACCCTGCTTTCCGCGATCCGCAAGGCCGGAGTGCCGCGACTGCTCGTCACCGGCGGCGCCGCCAGCCTCGAAGTCGCGCCGGGCCAGCGCCTGATCGATTCGCCCGAGTTCCCCGAGGAATGGAAACCCTTCGCGATGGGCGGCATCATCTTCCTCGACGCGCTCAGGCAGATCGACGACGTGGACTGGACGTTCTTCTCGCCCGCCGCGCTGATCTTCGAAGGTCCGCGTACCGGTACCTATCGCCCCGGCACCGACCAGCTCGTCACCGACGAGAGCGGCGAAAGCAGGATCAGCTTCGCCGACTATGCCATCGCCATGGTCGACGAGCTCGAAGCCCACAAGCACAGCCGCGCCCGGTTCACCGCCGCGTACTGACGCGGCTCTGGCAGTCAGCAAAAAGGGCCGGGAAGCCTAAGCTCCCCGGCCCTTTTCTTGTTCGGTATCCGTAAAGGATCAGCCGGCGACAGCAGCTGCCACTTCGGCTGCGAAGTCGGTGACTTCCTTCTCGATGCCTTCGCCGAGCTGGAAGCGGACGTAGTCCTTCAGCACGATCTTGGCACCGGCGTCCTTACCGGCCTGGTCGACGACCTGCTGGATCGGGGTCTTGTTGTCCATGACGAAGACCTGCGAAAGCAGAGCGTTTTCCTTGGCGTACTTGGCGATCGCGCCGTCAACCATCTTGGCCTGCACGGCTTCCGGCTTGCCCGATTCGGCAGCCTTTTCTTCGGCGATCTTGCGCTCGCGAGCGATCAGCTCGGCATCGAGATCGTCGGCGTTGAGGGCCAGCGGGAAGGCAGCGGCGATGTGCATCGCGATCTGCTTGCCGAGCGCTTCGAGAACGTCAGCCGACGCTTCCGATTCGAGAGCGACGAGCACGCCGATCTTGCCGAGGTTCGGCGCAGCGGCGTTGTGCATGTAGGGAACGACGAGGCCCTGAGCGACTTCGACGGTCTTCAGGCGGCGAACCTGCTGGTTCTCGCCGATGGTCGCGACGTTGTTGGTCAGCGCGTCGCCAACGGTGCCGCCGCCCGGATAGGCAGCAGCCTTGAGAGCTTCCACGTCGTTGCCGGCAACGCCGAGAGCGACTTCGGTGGTCTTGCGGACGAAGTCCTGGAACTGGTCGTTCTTCGCAACGAAGTCCGTTTCCGAGTTCACTTCGACGGCAACGCCCTTGGTGCCGGTGACGGCAACGCCCACCAGACCTTCGGCAGCCGTACGGCTCGACTTCTTGGCGGCAGCGGCCAGACCGCGCGCACGCAGCGCGTCGACAGCGGCTTCGAGATCGCCACCGGTTTCGTCGAGGGCCTTCTTGCAGTCCATCATGCCGGCGCCGGTGCGCTCGCGCAGGTTCTTCACGTCAGCGGCGGTGTAAGCCATCGCTCAAATCCTTTTGCTTTGGTGGGGCCGAATATCACGGCCTTTGAAATGCCCAGGTCGCACCCGCGACCCAGAAATGAAACGCGCGCCAGGCCCATTGGACCCGGCGCGCGACAATTCCATGACGAAAAAGTCGTCGCCGGACCTATCAGGCCTCGACGGTCTCTTCGGCAACCGGCACGTCCATGGCGCCGATGTCGGCACCGCTGTTCACGAGCGCGTCACGACCACCCTTGGTGGCGGCCTGAGCGATCGCTTCGCAGTACAGGCGCACGGCGCGGCTGGCGTCGTCGTTGCCCGGGATCGGGAAGGCGATGCCCTGCGGGTTCACGTTGGTGTCGAGTACGGCGACGACCGGGATGCCGAGAACGTTGGCTTCCTTGATCGCCAGCTCTTCCTTGTTGGCGTCGATCACGAACATCACGTCCGGGATGCCGCCCATGTCGCGGATACCGCCGAGCGACAGTTCCAGCTTGTCACGCTCGCGGGTGAGCTGAAGGACTTCCTTCTTGGTCAGGCCTGCGGTGTCGCCGGCGAGCTGCTCTTCAAGAGCCTTGAAGCGCTTGATCGAACCCGAGATGGTCTTCCAGTTGGTGAGCATGCCGCCCAGCCAGCGGTGGTTGACGAAGTGCTGGCCGCAGGCGCGGGCGGCCTGGGCGATCGGCTCCTGAGCCTGGCGCTTGGTGCCGACGAAGAGCACCTTGCCACCGGCCTGGACGGTCGACTGCACGAATTCGAGAGCGCGCGCGAAGAGCGGCACGGTCTGCGACAGGTCGATGATGTGGATGCCGTTGCGCGCGCCGAAGATGTACGGCTTCATACGCGGGTTCCAGCGGTGGGTCTGGTGACCGAAGTGTGCGCCGGCTTCGATGAGCTGCGACATGGTGACGACGGGTGCCGCCATAATAGAATTCCTTTCCGGTTGAGCCTCTGGAAAGCAGGAACCTGGCGGAGGGGAAACCCGACCGTCAAAGCACCGGTATATGCGCTTTCCATGTGGATTGCCCGAGTCGCCGAATACCGCCAATTCGGTATCGTTCGTCGAGCGGGGCCGCCCTTAGCGATATTCCCCGAAAAAGGCCAGCCCCAATCTGATCCGCGATCCGGCGTTTTACCGAGGCGGTTCGTCGCAGAGCCGGGAAAGCTCGGTTTCCCGCCGGAAACCAACAGCTCTCCAACTGCTTTTCCACAGGGCAATCCCCAGCGAGCCGTCGCCTCGGAAGAGCTTCATGACGGGTCTCGCGGGACTCCATCAAGCAAGACCTTTCGGGGGAGAGGACACAGGCCAGGGACGCAGCCCATGAATGCCGTCATATCCATCCTGTTCGGAATCGCCGCCGCCATGGCCGTCAGGACGCTTTTCATCGCCTGGCTGGGCGTGGTTCCCGCCTTCCGGGATCTGCAGCATCGATCCACGACCGTCGGAAGGGCAGGCTCGACAGTAAGCAAGATCCGGAAACGTGGAGATCATGAACCGTCCTCAGGCCCCGCGCATTTTCCGATAAGGCGTTCCGGCAAATCCACCTGTCACTACCCGGCCTGAGCCATGGCTAGTGCAGGCGCCGGGAGCCTTCCAGTCTGAAGGCGTGATCTATCGTCCGGTCGTCGGCCGCCACTTCGCTGCCGATGGCCTCCTCGATCAGGTCGCTCGTGTGATCGATGATCGCCTGCATCTGCATGATGGCCTCGGCGATCGCCTCCCCGGAACGGCATGACGGCATGAGATCGACGATGATGATCAGACCGTGCTGTGCATCGATCGAGAATCGGCATCCCAGCAGACGGTCATGGAGCCGCGCCAACGTCAGGCACAGCGCCGGACCCGGCTCCACCTCCTCGAGCACGAGACCTTTGATCTGGATCCATTCGTCGACGCCGAATACGGACCAGACGCTGCCCGTCTCCTGATCGGTGAGAACGAGTTCCTCGGAATCGACTTCCTCGATCTCGAACTGGTTCGCCTCGCACCAGTCGCGCAGCCCTTCCAAATCCGCCAGCGCGCTCCGCGCTTCCCCGCTCATGCCGATGCTCCTTGCATGCCTGACAGCCGGTTCCGCACGCCCAAGGTTTTCAGCTTGACAGTAAGAGAACAAATTGAGAACAACTGCATCACAGGAACATTAATAGAACGATTCTGAATTTTCCACAAGCTCTCCACAGGGGCAGCGGATGCCGCCCCGGTCGGGATCACGGAAAATACCGGGATCATGGACGATGGTTCGAAAGGAACGGTCATGACTGCTTTTGCCGCCTGTCTCTTCGCCGTGGCCGCACTGGTCTCTGCCCAGGTCATCGCTGCAAGCTGGCGACGCCATCTCGGCACCGCCCGTGCCCTCCCCGCGCAGCTTCGCGCCTGCGACGAATCGCTGACAATAGTGTGGAAGACGGCGGAGCGCGTGCCCCTGCCCGCGCTCGCCATGCTCAGAAAGGACCGCCCGGCGCGTCCTCGCCGTCATCCCCAGTGGAATGCAGCGGAACGGCCTGGCCTGGAGTGGCCTGGACTCGAGGCTGGAGCGGAACTCGCCGCCTGAATTTCGCATAAGCGGCGATTCCGATCGGAATCAGCACCAGATAGACGATGGTGATAGCCGCCAGCGTGTACCACGGCTCGGTCAGCAGCGCGGCGACGGTCAGGCCCACGAGGGCGAGCACGCCAAGGCGCATGCTCGGAGGCGGGCGCATGCGGGACCAGCCCAGTGTCGGCAGGCTGGAAATCATCAACACAGCGACGAGCACCATCCACACGCCGACCGCGATCGGATTGGCGAATTCGGATACGCCGGTCGCGATCCAGAGATAGATCGGCAGGAACGCCAGCCCCGCGCCGAGCGGCGCGGGTACGCCGGTCAGGAAACCGGCTTCCTTGTGTGGCTGGTCCAGTTCGTCGAGCCGCGAATTGAAGCGCGCGAGGCGCAGCACGCAGCAGATCGCAAAGGCCAGCGCGGCGATCCAACCCATGCTGGGAAGCTGGTGCAAGGTCCAGAGATAGACGATCAGCGCAGGCGCAACGCCGAACGAGATCGAATCGGCCAAGCTGTCCAGTTCCGCACCGAACCGCGTCTGCGCTTTCAGCAGGCGCGCGGCGCGGCCGTCGATACCGTCGAGCAGGCCCGCCAGAATGATCGCCTGGACGGCCCGCTGATAGTCGCCGCCGATCGCAAAGCGGATGCCGGTCAGGCCCGAGCAGAGCGCGGCGGCGGTAATGGCATTGGGAACGAAAACGCGCATCGGCAGCCCGCCGGCCAGGCGGCGACGCAGGCGCTGGCCGTCGCTCTCCACGGCGCCCTCCCCTGCATCACCCCGAATTCCGCCGGGCTCGCCGCTCACTGCGCGATACCCTCGATTACCGGTGCCGAGCCGAGTTCGGCCAGAACCGTCTCACCGGCGACGATGCGCTGGCCCATGAGCACTTTCGGCTCGACCCCGGCGGGAAGGTAGACGTCGACGCGGCTGCCGAAGCGGATCAGGCCGATGCGCTGACCGGCGGCGATCATGTCGCCCGGCTTCACGAACGGCACGATACGGCGCGCCACCAGACCGGCAATCTGCGTGAAGCAGACGCGCAGGCCGTCGCCGCGCTCGACCAGGATGTGCTGGCGTTCGTTCTCTTCGCTGGCCTTGTCGAGGTCGGCATTGAGGAACTTGCCCGGAATGTAGATTACCCGGCGCACCGTGCCGCTGATCGGGCTGCGATTGATGTGAACGTCGAACACGCTCATGAAGATCGAGATGCGCGTCACCGGCTCGGCAGGCATCGGCTGCGAGCCGCTGCCATCCTCGACCGTCAGTTCGCGCGGGGGAGCGACTTTGCCGATCAGCGTCACCAGACCGTCGGCCGGAGCCACGATATAGCGGTCGTCCTGCGGCGTCACACGCACGGGATCGCGGAAGAACGCCAGTACGCAATAGGTCAACAGGGCGAGCGGCAGGCCGACGAGCGGCCCGAACACGATCCAGCCGATCAGCGCGACAACGCCTGCGATGGCGCCGAACTTGCGACCTTCCGGATGAACGGAAGGCCAGCTCCAGGACGCTTCGCCGCGTCCCTGATTATCGAGAATTTCTCCGGGCATCACCGTCCTCTAGTCACTGTGCACCGCCCCCGCAATGCCGGGAGGCGCGCTGCGTTCCCATTCGCCGAGACTGGCGGGGATATTTCGTGACGGGGATAAGGTCCGGGGTCCCCGAAGGGAATGCTCTTTTGAAGAGAATGGTGGTGGACAGGGCTGGATTCGAACCAGCGTACGCTTGCACGGGCAGATTTACAGTCTGCTGCCTTTAACCACTCGGCCACCTGTCCACACCAGTTACTGGCGGGGGTCTCTCTATCGAAAGACCCGTTGTGTTGAAGCTCCGAAACCAGAGCCTCGCTGCCGAGGAGCGCGCCTATGTAGAACCCGGCCTTGCCTGTCAATGGGGGGAATGGCAGGAGCGGCATAGTTTTTTCGAATAAGGACAATTTTCATGACCAATCGTAGCGACCGGCAAGACGGTGACCGCGAAGGCGGCCGCTCCGGGAAACCGCTGCGCGGCCGCGCAGGCCGGATGAAGAACGGCCGTGGCAGCGGGCGTGCGAGCACCGGCATGGTTCGCCTCTGGGGCCGCCACGCCGTCGAGGCCGCGCTCAAAAATCCGAATCGCAGCCACCGCAAGCTCTGGGCGACTCGCGAAGGCGTCGAATCACTCGACGGCGAACTGCCCACCGATTTCCCGGTGGAATGGGCACAGCCCGCCGACCTCGCCCGCCTCGTCGCCCGCGACGCACCGCATCAGGGCCTCGTGCTCGAATGTGCGCCGCTCGATGATATCTTCATCGACGACGTGCTGGACGGCGATCCCTCGCGCCCCGTCGTCGTGCTCGATCAGGTGACCGATCCCCACAACGTCGGCGCCATAATGCGTTCGGCGGCCGCCTTCAACGCCTGCGCCATCGTCACGCAGGACCGCCACGCGCCGCCCGAATCGGGCACGCTGGCCAAGAGCGCCTCGGGCGCGCTGGAAGTGCTGCCCTGGGTCCGCGTCGTGAACCTCGCGCGTGCGCTCGAAGAGATCGCCGAAGCGGGCTACTGGCGAATCGGTCTCGACGGCGAAGCCCAGTCTACGCTTGGCGAGGCCCTGCCTGCAGGTCCGGTCGCACTCGTGCTCGGAGCCGAAGGCGACGGCATGCGCCACAACATCGTCCAGCACTGCGACGCCATCGCCAAACTGCCGATCAGCGACGCCATGGAGAGCCTCAACGTCAGCAACGCTGCCGCCATCGCGCTCTACGCCGCCGCAACCCGGACTGCATAATCCAACATCAGAGGGGGCACCCATCATGAATCGCACCGAACGGCGTCCTTGGGGACGCCGCCTTCTGGCGGGGCTGGGCGTCACCGCCCTCGCCCTGCTGGCAGCGGCCTGCATATTCGCACCGGGCAAGTTCACGTCCACGCTCGACTTGCGCAAGAATCGCATGTTCACGTTCCGCTACGCGGGCGAGATCGTGATGGTGCCGCTCAAGGCATCCAAGCCCAAGCCCTTCGAGCCCGACGCCTGCCACGACGACGACTACAACGAACGTCCCTGCACCGAGGAAGAACTCGCCCAGCAGAAGACGGACTGGGAAAAATCGAACGAGCAAAAGAAGAAGAGCGATGCCGAGGCGTCGCAGATGCTGCTAGGCGGCCTCGATCCCAGCGATCCCAGGGCCGGCGAACAGATCGCCGAAAAGCTGCGCCGTCAGGTCGGTTGGAACAAGGTTGATTACGTGGGCGACGGCAAGTTCGACGTCGACTTCACCATGACCGGCCGGCTCGATCACGACTTCGCCTTCCCTACCATCGAAGGCTTTGCGATGAGCAATGCTTTCGTCCAGCTTTCGCTGCGGCGGGACGGCTCGGTGCGCTTCGATGCTCCTGCATTCGGCCCCCAGGGCGGCGCTGCGGGCATGGGCGCCATGATGAGCGGCTTCGCCAACGACAAGGGCGGCGACACGTCGGACAGCGCCGTCGACGCCGACGGCACCTTCACGCTGACGACCGACGGCGAAATCCTGGCCAACAACACCGATGAAGGGCCGGTCGCGGCACCTGGCGGGAGAGCGCTGGTCTGGAAGATCAACCCGCGCACACCGGCCGCACCCACGGCGCTGGTCAAGTTGACCCCCTGATCGCCGGCCGCACCTTGCTTCTACCAAACGAAAAACGCCGCGCTGACCTTATGGTCGGCGCGGCGTAATCTTTTCAACCTGCGAGGCGAAGCAGGCTGCGAGGATGCTTAGTTGACAGCGTCCTTGAGGCCCTTGCCGGCCTTGAACTTCGGCTGAGCCGAAGCCTTGATTTCCATCGGCTCGCCGGTGCGCGGGTTACGGCCGGTCGAGGCCTTGCGCTTGGCGACCGAGAAGGTGCCGAAACCGACGAGGCGCACTTCGTCGCCCGACTTCAGCGCGCCGGTGATGGCTTCGAACACGCCTTCGACAGCCTTGGTGGCGTCGCTACGGGTAAGACCGCTCGTGTCCGCGACGGCGCTGATGAGATCGTTCTTGTTCATTATGGGAACCCCCTAGGCTTTCAATGGAAGGATGCGATGGGATATTCGGACTCGCCTCGAAACGGACGGAATTGAGCGGGTTTTCCCCACGGTGTCAAAGCCTAAACAAAGCCAAAAGTGGCAGTTTATCGCGTTTTTCCGCCAATCAGATGACGATTTCTGAATTGTGCGATGCAGCATCGCACGCGCCTGAATGCTGGCCGCTGCCGAGATGGTGCCGAGCGCTTTGTAACGAAACGACGACAAGGCGCCTTTCGGCCGCTGCCAAACGATTCGTCGAATGGATTCAACTTGGTAAAGACCGCGTTAAAGGCCTCGACATTCCCAGAGACGGTCCCGGCCGAGAAACGGATCCGGACAGGCACGCACAGGGCGCAAAAAAGGCGGTTCGAAATCGAACCGCCTCTCAGGCTGTCCGGCCCTTGCGAGCCGGACAATCGGCCAAAGCTTACGCCTTGGCGTCGTTGACCCGGCGCTCGGCGATACGGGCGCGCTTGCCGGTACGACCACGCAGGTAGTACAGCTTCGCACGACGCACGACGCCGCGACGGACAACGGTGATCGAATCGATGTTCGGCGAGTAGAGCGGGAATACGCGCTCCACGCCTTCACCGAAGCTCATCTTGCGGACGGTGAAGTTCGAACCCATGCCACGGTTCGAACGCGCGATGCACACGCCTTCGTAAGCCTGGACGCGGGTACGGGTGCCTTCAACCACCTTCACGCCGACGCGGACGGTGTCGCCCGGACGGAAGGTCGGGATATCCTTGGCGGCCTTGGCAATTTCCTCGGCCTCGATCTGCTGAATCAGGTTCATGAACCTAAGTCCTCGTTTTTGCGCCGCGCACCAGAGGCAGACTGGCCCCGAACGTCACTGCGACGTTCCCAAAGGTCCGGCCTGCGTGACCGTGTATCTTCCTCCGCCCGTCGTTTCCGCCAGGCGGCGATCTTCGCATGATCCCCCGATCGCAGCACTTCAGGGATCGTGCGCCCTTCCCACTCGGTGGGTCGGGTAAACTGCGGGTATTCGAGAAGACCGTCCTCGAACGATTCCTCGGTCCCGCTGGAAGCCGCGCCCATTACGCCGGGAAGCAGCCGAATGCAAGCATCTAACAGCAGGATTGCCGCGGGTTCGCCGCCCGAAAGCACCGCATCGCCGACCGACATCTCCTCGACGTCCCGGCCTTCGAAGATGCGCTCGTCGAAACCTTCGAACCGGCCGCACAGGATCGTGACGCCGGAACCCTTCGCCAGTTCGCGCACGCGCGCCTGCGAGATCGGTTTGCCGCGCGGCGTCATCGCGATGATCGGCGCATCGGGATTGATCGAACGGGCATGGTCGATCGCCGCGGCCAGCACGTCAACCTTGAGCACCATGCCGGCGCCGCCCCCTGCGGGCGTATCGTCCACGGTGCGGTGCTTGTCGCTCGTGAAATCGCGGATGTGGACGGGGTTCATGGCCCATTTGCCCTCCGCCAGCGCCCTGCCCGCCAGGCTGATGCCAAGCGAACCGGGGAACATCTCCGGATAGAGGGTGAGAACGGTCGCGTTGAAAGTCATGTCCCCGCGCAAAGCCCAATTCGGCGGCGGCGGCAAGGGGGAAGCGCCGGAATTGCGCCTTTCAGAGCGGTTCCCAGACTTCGGCAGGCAGGAACGCCCGGTCGCGCGCGATCTCGTCGCGGAACCATTCGCGCAGGCGTTCGATCTTGCGGACGCCCACGCGGTTCTCGGGATGGACCATCCAATGCGCGGTGCCGGGCAGGTACATCGTTTCGAAAGGCTGCACGAGGCGACCGGCCTCCAGATCCTCCCGCCAGATCAGTGGGGTCATCAGCGCCACGCCGAAACCTTCTCGCGCCGCGCTGCCTTCCTGTAGCTGGTTGTCGAACATGAAGCCCCGCCGCGAGGGCGCGGGCAGCTGCCCGACGCCCGCAACCGCGAACCAGGCATTCCACCAGGGATCGTTGGGCGCGAAACGCTCGACCGTCAGCAGGTCTTCCGGCTGCCTGATGCGATGCCGCTCAAGAAACTCCGGCGAGCAGATCGGCGAATAGTGCTGTCGGAACAGGAACTCGCTGCGGAGCCCTTCCCATGGCCCGACGCCGCCACGAATGGCGACATCGTCGTTCGATATCGCGAAGTCGATCACTTCGTTCGAAAGCGACATGCGGACCGCGATATCCGGATGGCGAAGCTGAAAGCGCCCGATGCGCGTGCTCAGCCAGCTTGCGCCCAACGAGACGGAAGCGTTGATGGCCAGAACATCCTCGTCCTCGCTGCGAATGGACGCGAAAGCGTCGGTCATGGCGATGAAGGCACCGCTCAGCGCGGGCAGCAGGCGCCGCCCCGCGTCGGAGAGGTGCACCCTGCCCCTCTTGCGCACGAACAGCGGCCTGCCGACGCGGTCTTCGAGCTGGCGGATCTGATAGGAAACCGCCGCCTGCGTCATGCCCAGTTCCTCGGCGGCGCGCGAGAAGTTCTCGTGGCGACCGGCGGCCTCGAAGGCGCGGATGGCAGTCAGGGGCGGCAGGCGGTCCATCCCCGCATGATAAGGCTGCCTTATAGCCTTCGCCAGAGGCTTTGTTGGCGCGGGCGGGCAGGATCGGCCAGATTCCGGACATCCGATGGAGGAACCGGACAATGCAGGATCAACACTTCATGCAGCAATGGAACGCCGGGCATGGCCGGTTTTCCGAAGGGCTCGATCACGAAATGGCCGGATTGGCAGAAAGGATCGCGGCTCGATTTCGGCGCCGGGCACCCCGGCAGCGCAAAGCGGAATCGCCGCTGGCCCGCAAGGCCCGCCTGACCACGCTCGGCGTCGTCGGCGGCATTCTCGCCGGGTCAAGCCTTGGCATGGTGGCGCCGCTGGTGCTCGCCATCGAATGCCCGCAATCGCCTCTGGAAGCGGCGCGTTCTTGCACCCAAGCCGCCCTCGCCTGAAAGCAGAAAGGCCGCCCCTCGGGGCGGCCTTTCCTTATTCTTCCGCGAAGACGGCGGTGATGACCAACCGTTCGTGATTCCACTCGGGTACGGCGGCGGGAGTCATCGGCACCATGAAACGGCGCCGTTTGCCATCCTCGCCTGCCGGACGCTCGATCTCGATCACGTCACCCGCGCCGAAGTTCTCAACCGCGATGCAGATGCCGAGCTCATTGCCCGCATCGGAGACGGCACGCAGCCCGAGAAGGTCGGCGTGATAATACTCGCCTTCCTCCAATTCCGGCATCGACGCGCGCGGAACGGTGAGCGCGGTGCCGCGCAGCTTCTCGGCAGCCGTGCGATCCGGCACTTCCTCGAAACGCGCAATCGCGCCGCCCTTGCCGTCATCGCGCAGCTTGGCGAGCGTCAGGGTGGAATCGTTGAAGGCGCGGTAGCGCTTGAGCGCCGCCACGCCTTCACCGAACAGCTTGAGGCGAACCTCGCCCGTCACGCCGTGCGCGCCGCTAACGGCAGCAAGCGTGACGGGGCGGTCTTGACCAGCCATCTGGATCCGACCTGAAGCTTAGGCTTCGGTCGATTCCTCGGCCGCTGCTTCAGCAGGCGCTTCTTCAGCGGCCGGAGCGGCAGCAGCAGCGGCAGCCGCTTCTTCAGCTTCGCGCAGCTTCTCGGCACGCTCTTCAGCGCGGTCCTTGGCCTTCTGGCCCGGCTCGCCCTTCTTGGCGTTCACGGTGGCGGCGCGTTCCTTGATACCGGCCTTGTCGAGCAGGCGGGCAACGCGGTCGGTCGGCTGGGCGCCAACGCCGAGCCAGTAACGCACGCGGTCTTCGACCAGACGGACGCGGTTTTCGTCGTCCTTGGCGAGGATCGGGTTGTAGGTGCCGACCTGCTCAAGATACTTGCCGTCGCGCGGAGCGCGCGAGTTGGAGACGACGATCTTGTAGTAAGGACGCTTCTTCGCGCCACCGCGCGACAGACGGATCGAAACGGACATTGCTCTACCTTTCCTTCAAATCTTCAAAAATTACTTCTTAAGAAACTTGCCGAGATCGGGGCCACCGAGGCCCGGCATACCGCCGGCACCGCCACCGCCAAGGCCCGGCATGGCAGCATCGAGACCGCCCTTGCCGAACATCGCGGCAAGCCCCTTGAGGCCGCCCATCTTCTTGATCTGCTTCATGGCCTTGGACATCTCCTGGTGCATTTTCAGCAGCTTGTTGACGTCCTGGACATTCGTGCCCGAACCGTTGGCGACGCGGATCTTGCGCTTGGCATTGAGCAGCGCCGGGTTGACGCGCTCCTTCTGCGTCATCGAACCGATGATCGCATCCATGCGCAGCAGCACGCGGTCGTCCATGCCCGAAGCAGCCATTGCCGCCTTGGCCTTCTTCATGCCCGGCATCATGCCCGCCAGCGCGCCAAGGCCGCCCATCTTCTGCATCTGGCCAAGCTGCATGCGCAGGTCGTTCATGTCGAACTTACCCTGCTCCATGCGCTTCGCCAGCGCTTCGGCGTCCTCGATCTTGACCGCTTCCGCCGCCTTTTCGACGATGGAGACGATGTCGCCCATGCCGAGGATGCGGTTGGCGACGCGGCTGGGGTGGAAGACCTCAAGGGCCTCCATCTTCTCGCCGGTGCCCGCGAACTTGATCGGCTTGCCGGTAACGGCCCGCATCGACAGCGCCGCACCGCCGCGCGCGTCACCGTCCATGCGGGTGAGCACGACGCCGGTAAGATCGACTTCGCCGGAGAACGACTGCGCGACGTTGACCGCGTCCTGACCCGTCAGCGAGTCGACCACGAGCAGCGTTTCACGGGGGTTCGAGATGGCGGCAACCGCCTTCATCTCGTCCATGAGCTGGGTATCGACGTGGAGACGGCCGGCAGTGTCGAGCAGCAACACGTCCACGGCCTGAAGCCTGGCGGACTGCATCGCGCGAGTGGCGATCTCGGTCGGCTGCTGCCCGGCGATGATCGGCAGGGTGGCGACGCCGACCTGCTCGCCCAGCACGCGAAGCTGTTCCTGCGCGGCCGGACGGTTGACGTCCAGCGAGGCCATCAGGACCTTCTTGCCCTGCTTCTCGCGAAGGAGGCGGGCGATCTTGGCGGTGCTGGTGGTCTTGCCCGAACCCTGAAGGCCGACCATCATGATGACGACCGGCGGCGCGGCGTTGAGATCGAGTTCGGCGGTCTCTTCGCCGCCGAGCATCTCGATCAGCGCGTCATTGACGATCTTGACGACCTGCTGACCGGGCGTGACCGAGCGCAACACCGACTGGCCGACAGCCTTTTCGGTAACCTGGTCGATGAAGCGGCGCACGACGGGGAGCGCGACATCGGCTTCGAGGAGCGCGATGCGCACTTCGCGCATGGCATCGCGGACGTCCTGCTCCTTGAGCGCGCCGCGGCCACGCAGCTTGTCGAAAACGCCACCAAGACGATCCGAAAGGCTGTCGAACATGCCTAACTCCACTTTTGGCGGGCAACAAGGCCAGCCAGAACGCCAAAACGCCGGTGGGCGAAACCTCGCTGACCGGCGTGACGGAAACCTTATGCGAAAAACGCCGGCAGACGAAACCTCGTCGGCCAGCGTATCGCGTTCCCGCGAAACTGATATGTCGAAATAGCCGATCGAAGCTGACTTTGAAAGGCCGTTTCGCAAGAAATGGTGGAGCCTAGCGGGATCGAACCGCTGACCTCCTGCATGCCATGCAGGCGCTCTCCCAGCTGAGCTAAGGCCCCAATCATTTCAGCGGATCAACCTGGGAGGTTCGATCCGTTTCCCGCGTTTCGGCTTGCGCCTCCGCTTGGGAGGCCGCCCTCTAGATGGGGTTATCCGGGCTGGCAAGAGGAAATTTTCACGAGCCTGTCATTTTTTGGACGGAGGCCGGAAACACCTTCCACCGCCCTTCTCCATCCACCCCCGCTCATCCTGAGGCTGTCGAAGAATAGAGGCCTCGCGCCGCGCCGCAGGGGGCTTCGACAAGCTCTGCCTGAGCGGGACTGAAGGTAGGTTCCAACCGCAAGAAGAAAGGGCGCGGTCGCCGAAGCGCCGCGCCCTTTCCTGAAACGGATCGGTCCCGAGACTTACTCGTCGCGGTCGCCGTCATCGTCGCCGCCGCCGATGCCGAGATCGTCGTCACCGCCGAGATCGACGTCGTTGTCCGGCGAATCGCCGTCTTCGTCGATATCCAGATCGTCATCGGCGAGATCCGCATCCTCGGTCTCGACGGCTTCCTTCTTCTGGATTTCCTCATAGGGAATCGGCTGCTTGGACTTCAGCACCGGCTCCGGGTTCCACGAATGGCCGCACTCGATGCAGGTGACCGGGTCGTCCTTGCCCAGGTCGTAGAAGCGGGTGCCGCATTTCGGGCAGCCGTGCTTGGCGCCCCACTCAGGCTTTGCCATGAAATGTCCTCATACTGCGCGCCCGAAGAGTACGGGCGAGAATTCCGTGTCTTGATGGGAGTGACGGAACGCAAAATCAAGCGCTCCGGCTACATCAGGGCGCGCGCCTTGCCATAGGCCGCACCCGCTGTCAAAAGCCCGGCGATTTTGCAGCCTTCCAGCCTCGAAAGAAGCACGCCCGTGAGCCACGACACCACCACACCCATGCGCCCTCGCCGTTTCCTGTTTGCAGGACCGCTGAAAGGCAGGATTCGCGTGCCGGGCGACAAGTCGATCAGCCATCGCTCGATCATGCTGGGCGCGCTAGCCGTGGGCGAAACCCGCGTGACCGGCCTGCTGGAAGGCGAGGACGTGCTGGCCACCGCCGCCGCCATGCGCGCCATGGGCGCCAGCGTGGAACGCGTCGGTGACGGCGAATGGCGCGTGAACGGCGTCGGCGTCGGCGCCCTGCTCCAGCCCGAAGGCCCGGTGGACATGGGCAACTCCGGAACCTCGACGCGCCTCCTGATGGGCCTTGTCGCCAGCCATCCGATCAATGTCAGCTTCACCGGCGACGCCTCGCTATCCAAGCGCCCGATGGGCCGTGTGATCGATCCGCTTTCGGAAATGGGCGCCAGCTTCGAAGCGAGTGAAGGTGGTCGCCTTCCCCTGATCGTGCGCGGCGCCTCGCCTGCCGTGCCGATCACCTACCGCCTGCCGGTCGCCTCCGCGCAGGTGAAGAGCGCCGTCCTGCTCGCCGGCCTCAACACGCCCGGCACGACCACGGTGATCGAGCCGGTGCCGACCCGCGACCACTCCGAACGCATGCTGAAGGGCTTCGGCGCCGATCTCTCCGTCACCGTGGAAGCGGACGGCACCCGCGTCATCACCATCAAGGGTGAGGCCGAACTGAAGCCGCAAGTGATCGACGTGCCGGGTGACCCCTCCTCGGCGGCCTTCTTCATCGTTGCCGCGCTGGTGACGCCGGGCAGCGAAGTCGTGATCGAGAACGTCGGCCTCAACCCCACCCGCGCCGGGCTTGTCGAAGTGCTGCGCCAGATGGGCGGCCAGATCGAGTTCCTGAACGAACGCGAAGTCGGCGGCGAGCCGGTGGCGGACCTGCTGGTCAGGCACTCGGCCCTCAAGGGCATCGAAGTCGATCCCGCCATCGCGCCCGCCATGATCGACGAATTCCCCGTCCTTTTCGTTGCCGCCTCGCTGGCCGAGGGCGTCACCGTCACCAGCGGCCTCGACGAGCTGCGCGTGAAGGAATCGGATCGCCTCTCCGCCATGGCCGCCGCGCTGACGCTGGCCGGAGCCGGAATCGAAGAGCGCGAGGACGGCCTCGTCATCACCGGCACCGGCGGCACCCCGCTGCCCGGCACCGCCGCTGATGCGCAAGTCACCACCCACCTCGACCACCGCATCGCCATGTCGATGGCGGTCGCGGGGCTCGTCAGCAGCGGCGGCGTGGAAGTGGACGACACCCGCCCGATCGCCACCAGCTTCCCCAATTTCGAGGACCTGCTGGCCTCCCTCGCCGGATAAGGGCATTCTGCGCAGGGATGGCACGTCGTCATCCCTGCGCAGGAGCCTCCATGATACTCGACTTGCCGGAATCGCTCAGCAATATCCTCGGCTTCATCGGCACGGCATGCTGCATTCTCGCCTATGCCTACATCACCTACGAGGACGAACCGAACCGCTACCTCCAGCACGGCCTAAACTTTGCAGGCGCCCTGCTGCTGCTGATCTCGCTGATGGTGAACGTCAACCTGCCCTCGATCGCCATGGAAGCACTCTGGGCGGTCATCGCCGGTTGGGGCCTGGTGAAAGCCATGCTTTCGCGCCGCAAGCCGCCCGCCGCGCCGGAACGCACGACCTTGCACTGAGCGCGCCAAGCCGCCATGACCGCGCGATGATTATCGCCGTAGACGGACCCACCGCTTCGGGCAAAGGCACTATCGCCAAGGCCCTCGCCCACCATTTCGGACTGCCCCACCTCGACACCGGCCTGCTCTATCGCGCGGTCGGCCGCCAGTGCTTCCTTGACGGCGGCAATCCGGACGATCCCGTGGACGCCCTCGCCGCTTGCGCCTTTCCCGAGGGCCTGCTGGCAGATCCCGAACTGCGCTCCGAAGCCAGCGGCGGCCTGGCAAGCCGGGTCTCGATCCACCCCACGGTGCGCCAGGCGCTTTACGAACGCCAGCACGCTTTCGCCACCCAGCCCGGCGGCGCCGTGCTGGACGGACGCGACATCGGCACGGTGATCGCGCCGGAGGCCGAAGCCAAGCTGTTCGTGATCGCCTCGGTCGAGGCCCGCGCCCAGCGCCGCTTCCTCGAAATGCAGGCCCATGGCCGCGACGTCACTCTGGAAGCGATCACCGCCGACCTCGCCGCACGTGACGAACGCGACCGCAATCGCAAGGACGCACCGCTGGTGGCCGCCACCGATGCCATCGAGATCGACACCTCCGAACTGAAGCGCGAGGAAGCCATCGCCGCCGCCATCGCCGCCGTGGACGCCCTGCGGGTCTCCTGACCCGCTCGGCCGAACCCGCCTGAATTGACCAACAGGGTCGCCCGACACCTCAGATCGACCGGCTTTGCAATGCGACGAAACCACGTCGTATCCGCCAATTTTCTTGCATTTCGCCCCTCATGGGCGTAGGGGCCGCCGGTCTGGAGAACCGCAAGGTTTGAAGGACGCCGTGGACGGCATCCGGCCCCCACGGCGGTTCGGCCCTTTTGGCCCGGGCCTCGCATGGTGCGAAGCGCGGAGGAAAGACCGGCGGATAAAACCGCCTGGCCGGAAAGAACTAAACAGGATTAAACCTTTAATGGCTACTTCTGCCAATCCCACCCGCGACGATTTCGCGAAGATGCTTGACGACCAACTCGGCGGCGTCGCCGACGACGGTTTCGAAGGCCGCGTCGTCAAGGGTACCGTCACTGCCATCGAAAACGACAAGGCCGTCATCGACGTGGGCCTGAAGAGCGAGGGCCGCGTTGCCCTGCGCGAATTCGCCCGTGGCGAAGGCGAGCATGGTCTCAAGGTCGGTGACGAAGTCGAAGTTTACGTCGACCGCGTCGAGAACGCCGACGGTGAAGCGATGCTGTCGCGCGACCGCGCACGCCGCGAAGCCGCCTGGGACAAGCTCGAAAACGAATTCGGTGAAGGCAAGCGCGTCGAAGGCGTGATCTTCGGCCGCGTCAAGGGCGGCTTCACCGTCGACCTCGACGGCGCCGTTGCGTTCCTCCCCGGCTCGCAGGTCGACATCCGCCCCGTGCGCGACGTCACCCCGCTGATGGACGTGCCGCAGCCCTTCCAGATCCTGAAGATGGACCGTCGCCGCGGCAATATCGTCGTGTCGCGTCGCGCCGTCCTCGAAGAAACGCGCGCCGAACAGCGCAGCGAACTGATCGACAAGCTGAGCGAAGGCCAGGTTATCGAAGGCGTCGTCAAGAACATCACCGACTACGGTGCGTTCGTTGACCTCGGCGGCATCGACGGCCTGCTCCATGTTACCGACATGAGCTACAAGCGCGTCAACCACCCGAGCGAAGTGATCGCCATCGGCGACACCGTGAAGGTCCAGATCATCCGCATCAACCAGGACACCCAGCGCATCAGCCTCGGCATGAAGCAGCTGGAAAGCGATCCGTGGGAAGGCGCAGCCGTTAAGTACCCGGTCGGCGCCAAGCTGTCGGGCACCGTCACGAACATCACCGAATACGGTGCCTTCGTGGAACTGGAAGCCGGCATCGAGGGCCTCGTCCACGTTTCGGAAATGTCCTGGACCAAGAAGAACGTCCACCCCGGCAAGATCGTCTCGACCTCGCAGGAAGTCGAAGTGGTCGTTCTCGAAGTCGATTCGGACAAGCGCCGCATCTCGCTCGGCCTCAAGCAGGCTCAGCAGAACCCCTGGGAAGCCTTCGCCGAGAAGCACCCCGTGGGTTCGCAGGTTGAAGGCGAAGTCAAGAACGCCACCGAATTCGGCCTGTTCATCGGTCTCGACGGCGACGTCGACGGCATGGTTCACATGTCGGACATCGCCTGGGGCATCTCGGGCGAGGACGCGCTGGCTCTGCACCGCAAGGGCGAGCAGGTTTCGGCCGTGGTTCTCGACGTCGACGTCGAGAAGGAACGCATCAGCCTCGGCATGAAGCAGCTTGAGCGTGGCGCTCCGGCCGCTGGCGGCGTTGCCGCGACCGGCGGCAGCTCGCTGCGTCGCAACGAAGTCGTCACCGTCACCGTTCTCGAAGTCCGCGACGGCGGCCTGGAAGTCCAGGCTGGCGATGATGGCGCCACCGGCTTCATCAAGCGTTCGGACCTCGGCCGCGACCGCGACGAGCAGCGCCCCGACCGCTTCCAGGTCGGCCAGAAGCTCGACGCCATGGTCACCGGCTTCGATCGTTCGAAGAAGCCGAACTTCTCGGTCAAGGCCCGCCAGCTGGCCGAAGAGAAGGAAGCCGTGGAACAGTACGGTTCGTCGGACTCGGGCGCTTCGCTCGGCGACATCCTCGGCGAAGCCCTCAAGAACCGTTCGTAAGAACAGTTCGGGCTTCACCGTCAGGTGAACCAACAAAGGCCCGTCCGGAGAAATCCGGGCGGGCTTTTGCTTTTTTCCAATCCTCTTCCCCTGCCACGACCGAGCGCCTAAATCCCTCCGCAAGGAGAGATCCCATGCTCGAAGTCCACCAGTTCCCCTGCCTCAGCGACAATTACGGCTACCTGCTGCACGATCCCGAGAGCGGCCAGACCGCCTGCATCGACACGCCGGACGCAAACGAATACCTGCGCCAGGCCGCGCACAAGGGCTGGCAGATTACCCAGATCTGGAACACCCACTGGCACCCGGACCATGCGGGCGGCAATGGCGCCATCAAGGCCGCCACCGGCTGCACGGTCATCGCCCCCGAAGGCGATGCCGGGAAGATCGAGGGCGTCGATCGCCGCGTCGACCAGGGCGACATCGTCATGCTGGGCGACTGGAAGGCAAAAGTGATCGATGTCGGCGGCCATACCCTGGGCCACTGCGCCTATTACCTGCCCGCCGCGCATATCGCCTTCGTCGGCGATTCGGTCTTCGCGCTCGGCTGCGGGCGCATGTTCGAAGGCCAGCCCGCGCAGTTCTGGGAGAGCCTCCAGCGCATCAAGGCCCTGCCGGTCGATACGATGCTCTACTGCGCGCACGAATATACGGCGACGAATGCGAAATTCGCGGTTCATGCCGATCCCGAGAACGAGGAACTGGCCGCCTATGCCCGCGATATCGAGCGCGCCCGCGCGGCCGGACTGCCCACCGTTCCGACCAAGCTCGGCCGCGAACTCCTGACCAATCCGTTCCTGCGCGCCGATGATCCCGCGCTTCAGGCCCGCTGGGGCGGCGGCAACGCCGTCGAGACCTTCGCCGCCCTGCGCGAAGCCAAGAACACCTTCTGATACGAAAAGGGGGGCAGACAGCCCCCCTTTCCCTTATTTGTAGACGATGCGGACCTTGCCCGCCCCCTCCGCTGCTACCCGGCGGGCGGTATCGGTGTCCTCCGCCAGCGCCAGAGCGACGCCCATGCGACGATAGGGCCGCGTCACGGGCTTGGCGAAGATGCGCAGGTCCATCTGCGCGCCGGGAGTGGACAACGCTTCTGCAAAGCCTTCACAGGCGAAGGAATCGCTGTCCCGGTCGGCCAGGATCACCGCAGAGGCGCTGGCGCCGTGCAGAACCACCTCCGGGATCGGCAGGCCGAGGATCGCCCGCGCGTGAAGGTCGAACTCGGAAAGGTTCTGCGAGATCAGCGTGACCATGCCGGTATCGTGCGGACGCGGCGAGAGTTCGGAGAAGATCACCTCCTCGCCCTTCACGAAGAACTCGACGCCGAACAGGCCGTAGCCGCCGAGATCGTCCACCACCTTGCGCGCCATGTCCTGCGCGGCGGCGATGGCGGCAGGCGCCATCGGCGTCGGCTGCCACGATTCCTGATAGTCGCCGCGTTCCTGGCGGTGGCCGATCGGCGGGCAGAACGACACGCCCTCGCGGCTGCGCACGGTCAGCAGGGTGATCTCGTAGTCGAAGGCGACGAATTCTTCGACGATCACCCGCTTGCGGTCGCCGCGCATGTTGGCGACGGCGTAGTCCCAGGCCTTTTCCAGATCAGCGGCATCGCGCACCGTGCTCTGGCCCTTGCCGGACGAGGACATGACCGGCTTGATGACGCAGGGCAGACCCGTGTGCTCGGCGCCCGCGAGCACTTCTTCGAGGCTCTCGGCATAGCGATAGCGCGAGGTGCGCAGGCCGAGTTCGACGGCGGCGACTTCGCGGATGGCATCGCGGTTCATCGTCATCTGCGTGGCGCGCGCGGAAGGCACGACGCAAAAGCCCTCCGCCTCGACTTCAGCGAGGACTTCGGTGCGGATCGCCTCGACCTCGGGGACGATGAAATCGGGCCTGTGCTTCTCGATTGCGGCGCGCAGGCGCTCGCCGTCCAGCATCGAGAATACCTCGAACCCGTCCGCGACCTGCATGGCGGGCGCGCCTTCATAGGCGTCGCAGGCCACGATTTCGCAGCCCAGCCGCTTGGCCGAAATGACGAATTCGCGCCCCAGTTCGCCCGAGCCGAGCAGCAGGATCTTCGCGGTGAATGCCATGGCGGCGGTCCTTTCGTTAGATTGCGCGGCCCTAGAGCAGCGTTCCCGAGAGAATGGCAAGGGCGATCGTGAAGTAGATCACCAGCCCCGTGACATCCACCAATGTCGCCACGAACGGCGCCGAGGCGCTGGCCGGGTCGAAGCGCAGCTTCTGGAGGAGGAACGGCAGCATCGAACCCGCCAGCGAACCGAACGTCACGATACCCACCAGCCCGGCCGAAACGGTCGTGGCGATCAGCACCCAGTGGCTGCCGTAGTCGTAGAACCCCAGCGCCTGCCACGCGGCGATCCGCACGAAGCCGACGGTACCGAGGATGCCCCCCAGCACCAGGCCCGCAGGCAGTTCGCGCAGCGCCACGCGCCACCAGTCCCGCAGGCGCACCTGCCCCATCGCCAGCGCCCGGATGATCAGCGAGGTCGCCTGGCTGCCGCTGTTGCCGCCCGAGCTCATGATCAGCGGGATGAACAGGGTGAGCACCACCGCGCGGGCGAGTTCGTCCTCGAAGTGCTGCATGGCGCTGGCGGTCAGCATTTCCGAGAGGAACAGCACGCTTAGCCACCCGGCCCGCTTGCGGATCATCTCGAAGAAGCCGGTTTCGAGGTAAGGCCGGTCGAGCGCCTCGACGCCGCCGAACTTCTGCACGTCCTCGGTATGCTCGGCCACCAGCGCATCCAGAACGTCGTCCACCGTGACGATGCCGAGCGGGCGTCCCGCCTCATCGACCACCGGCAGGGCCAGCAGGTCGTGACGGCGAATGAGATCGGCGACCACCTCGCGGTCGGTGGCGGGCGTCACCGTCACCGGCTCGCGGTCCCGGGCGAGGTCGATCGCGGGCGAATCGGGCGCGGCGGCTATCAGGCGGCGCAGCGAAATCGTTGCGTCGAGGCGGCCGCGTTCGTCGAGCAGGAACACCGAATAGACCGTCTCGCGGCTGCGCTCGACGGTGCGGATGAGATCGAGCACGTCCCCCACGCTGGCCGAGACCCGCGCGGCGACGAATTCGGTGGTCATCATGCCGCCCGCGCTGTCTTCCGGCCAGGCCAGCAGGCTGCGCAGCGAGGTGCGCACATCGGGTGCGAGCGCGCCCAGGATCTGGGCGGCAACGTCCTCGTCCATTTCGGCCAGCACGTCGGCAGCGCGGTCCTCGGCCATCTGGGCGACCAGATGCACCGCGCGCGGCAACGGCAACAGTGGCAGGACTTCGCTGGCCGCCGTGAATTCGGGACGGTCGAGCACGGCCACCGCGCGCACGTCGGCCATGCGGCCGAGCTTGGCGGCAGCGGCCTCGGGCGCCAGCGCCTGGAGCATCTCGACGATATCGGCAATGTAGAGCCCGCTCTTGGCGGGACGGGCACCGGCGGTCACGCCGGCGAGGAGGTCGTTCACCATCTTCAAACCTTTCGTCCGCACGACCCGGGCGGACGATGGCCAGCGAGAACTAGCCAGCGCCCTTGGGGCGTGCGGTCCTACTGGAACTGTCGCTTGACATGTCCTCGCTTCCTGAAACACCGCAGCAACATAGGCTGCGCGGACGTCGCTCTGATCTCAATTGCATCGCCCGTCAACTCCGGATCGCGACCGGAGCGAACATGACCCTTATCGGCACACAAAAAAGCCCCCGTGCAGCGCACGGAGGCCTATTTGCTTCGTAGCCGATCCGAAGGGATCAGATACCGGCGATCGCCTGATCGACCAGCGCCTTGTCGGCATCGGCCGAGTGGTTGGCCTTGATCAGGCCACCGGCGGCGGCAGCGGCGGCAGCCGCAGCCTGCTGGCGCAGTTCGGTCAGGGCAGCACGTTCGACAGCGCCGATCTTGTCCTGGGCCATCTTCTCGCGGCGGGCGATGACCTCGGTCGTGTCGGCCTGGGCCTTGGCGACGATCGTCTCCGCTTCGTGACGAGCATGATCGAGCAGAGCGGCGGCGTCCTTTTCGGCACCGGCGATCTTGTCGGCATATTCCTTGCGCAGGGCTTCCGCCTCGGCACGCAGGGTCTTCGCCTCTTCGAGCTGGGCCTTGATCTCGGCGATCTTGCCGTCGAGACCGCCGGAGATCATCTTCGGCAGGCCCTTCCAGACCATGATCGCGATGAGCACCAGCATCGAGGCGCTGACGACCGCGACCGGCGGGGCGACGCCCAGCAGCAGCGGTTCGGCGTGATGCTCGGTGCCAGCCTGGGTTCCGGCCATTTCCGCAGCTTCGTGGGACGTGCCCTCGGCTACAGTCGTGTCGGTAGTGGTCAGCTCAGTGTTCTCAGCCATGGACCAGGTTCTCCTTCACGGCGGAACGTACCGCGCCGTCGTCGAGCGTCAGGCCGGCGATGCGGCTGACGATATCGCGCGTGGCGTCGGCGGCGACGTCCTCGATCTCGGCGGCGGCCGAACGGCGCGCCTCTGAGATGCGGGTTTCGGCTTCGGCGAGCGTGGCGTCGATGGCCACCTGGGCGGTCGCGAGACGCTCGGTCGTGACGGCAGCGGCCTTGGCGCGGGCTTCCGCGATCAGGGCCTGCGCCTCGGCGCGGTTGGCGTTCTCACGCGTGCGCCAGGCTTCCTCCTCCGCATCGGCCTGGGCGCGGGCGCGCTCGGCAGCGGCGAGGTCGTCGGCAATCTGCTTGTCGCGCTGCGCAACCGTATCCATGACCTTGGGAACCATTCCCCGTCCGACGACGAAGAACGTGAAGCCGAAGAAGATCAGCATCCAGAAAATCTGGCTGGAATAGGTCGCGGCTAGCTGTGCGATCTGAGGCATGGGTCAGCCCTGTCTCGAAGTGGCCGGTAGAATTCTTGCGTCCTCTCCGGCCGCCCAACCAAAGGGTTCGGGCAGCCGGAGGGGATCAGTGCGCGCGATCAGGCGAAGATCAGCAGCGCGGCAACGACGAACGACAGCAGGCCGAGAAGTTCGGCGCCGGCGAAGCCGATGAAGAGGCGGCCCTGCTGGGCGTCAGCGGCGCCCGGATTGCGCAGCGCGCCCTCGAGGAACTTGGCGAAAACGCTACCCACGCCGATCGAGGCGAGGCCGCAACCGATAGCAGCGAGACCGGCACCAAGCAGCTTTGCAGCTTCTGCGTCCATTTCAAAAACTCCCTTTGGAAAACTCGAGTGAGACTGAAAATCAGTGAAGGTTCTCTGCGTCGTTCAGATAGACGCAAGTGAGAAGTGCGAAAACGTAGGCCTGGATGCCTGCAACCAGCAGCTCGAGAGCGCAGATGCCGACCATCAGGATGAAGCTGGGCAGACCGGCGATGGCGAAGAGGCCGATGCCGGCATTGCCGGAACTGATGACGAAGCTCGAAAGAACCTCAAGAAGAACGTGACCGGCCATCATCGCGACGAAAAGACGCAGGCCGAGGCTGAACGGACGCACCAGGAACGAGATCAGTTCCACGCAGAAGATCAGCGGGATCATGATCACCGGAGTGCCGTGCGGCACGAACAGCGAGAAGAAGTGCAGCTTGTGCTTCGCGAAACCGACTATCAGGACGATCGCGAAGGACAGCACCGCCAGAACGCCCGTGGCCGAGAAGTGGCTGGTGAAGGTGAAGGCATGGAGGCCGATCACACCCAGCGGCAGCAGGCCGAGGAAGTTCGCGAAAAGAATGAACATGAACAGCGAGAAGATGTACGGAACGTACTTCTTGCCGCCGGGGCCGACGTTGGCGGCCAGCATTCCGTCGATGAAGCCGGTGAAGCTTTCGACGGCCATCTGCCAGCGGCCGGGCACGAGCTGGCGCTTCATGCCGCCGGCAACGAAGAACGCCAGCGTCACGGCGGCGATCGCCATCCACAGCGTGCTGTTGGTGAAGGCGATGTTGTAACCGGCGATGCTCCAGCCTTCCGAGCCGAACAACGGCTGGATGCTGAACTGGTGCATCGGATCGACCTTCGCTTCGGCTGCCACGCGAATATCCCTGTCGCCAATGAACGACAGCGCCCCTGCTCATCCCTTTCGGGTCAATCCGGGCGCCGGTTCGAATTCCTGATAATGTTCCTGAAGGCGACGAATATTCCTGCGAACATCATCACCATCAGACCCCAGGGCGATGTTCCGGCAAAGTGATCGATCACCCAGCCAAGGAACAGACCACCGGCAACCCCACCGAGCAAGTCGGCCAGGACGCGGTTACCGGCACGATAGGCATCGTCGGTTTCCGCACCCGCGACCGGCTTCTGACGCTGCGCTTCCCGCTCGCGAAGGGCTTTCAGCCGATCGTCCAGCGAATCGAGGCGCGCATCCTCGCCGACAGGGTCCCGTGCGGACGGCTCGTCGTTCATGTCCCGGCTCCTCCTCAATCGAATAGGAACGTAATGACGCGTTCAACGGCTGCCCGCCGAGGGCGCCGACCCCTTAGGGTGGGGTCCTTCCCGAGTCAACCATGAGGGGACACGCGCGGCAACAGTTGTTCACACGCCGCGCCGTGTGCCCAAGTCCCGAACAGGTCTCGGAAATGGTAATGCTCGGACAATACCGCAAGGACGATGGCGAAGAAAAAATCGCCGCAAGGCGCAGCCCTGTCGCCTCCCCCCGCCTTCGACGTCAAGCCGCAGAGGACTTAGTCGGTTTCCGGTCATCCGCGCGTCAGGCATTTGCCATACAAAAAAGAGCGGCCGGAAATCCCGACCGCTCTTTTTTTGTTATCGTGCATTTATCGCTCCCCGGAAATCGACGAATCCGGGAAGCCCGGCCCTCAGGGGCAGCGCGCATCGCGATCGGGCGCTCCGGCGCCGCGAACCTTCCACGAACCGTCGGTCGCCTGGTACTTTTCGCCCGGCTGGGTCTGCGCGATCAGGCGGCAGGCCGTGGCGAAGGCATATTCCTCGATCGTGCTCTTGCCCGCGGCCTTCTCGGTATAGATGGCGCGGCGCTTGTTGTTGAGATCGCGGACCATTGCACGGACGTCGGCGGAAGCGTTGCCGATCACGCCCAGATAGCCGTCCTTCTGCTCGCCGACCTGCCCTGCGGCGCGCGCGGCGGCATAGGCCGGGTCGCGGCCTTCCTGCGCCAGTGCGGCGCTTCCGGCGCCAAACGCCAGGGCGGCTGCACCGCAAAGGGTCACGAAGCTGTTCAAACGGATCTTGCTCATCAGAATACGCCTTCGTTTTCCTTGATCGTGTTCTCCGCGTCCTGGGAGAGCCGATAGATCACTTCCTGCCTGATGTTGATGTTGAGTTCGATAACGATCGGCTTGTCCGGAGCGGATACGTTCACGCAGCCCCCCAGCGCCGATCCGAAACCCAGCACCAGCATCGCGGCGCAAACGGCGCGCCCACCGAGCCGGAAACCCTTCCGCTGCGGGTCGTATTGTGCCTGGCTCATCATGGCCGGGCTTGTCGCAGCCGGAACGCTTCCGGTCAATTCCAGGGCCTTCATGGGTTATTCTCGCTGACTGGAGGCTGAATGGTGGCTGGCGCGGGACGAACCGAGTCGGGCGCCAGCAAAGGTAGGGGCGAAGATGAGGGCGGCACTACGAAAGGCGTGCCGTTCTGGATCCCCAGGGTGCGCGGGTCGGTGACGTAAGTGGGATCGTAAAGCGAGCGCATCGAGCCGAACAGGCTGAAGAACGGCGCCTTGATCTTGACGATGAAGCGGATCGGCAGCTTGGCGATCTGGCGGGTGAGGAAGTTGCGCTGCGCCGTCTCGCCCTGGCTTAGCCCGTCGAAGCTCAGCCGCGTGAAGATGTCGCCTGCCAGCGAACCGCCGAGACCGATCTCCATGTGCTTGTATTGGAGCGATTTCAGCGCACCAAAGGCAAAATTGCCCATCGCCGAGAGATCCTTGTATGTCAGCGCGCCAAGATAGCTGACGCTGCCGCCCGGATCGCGCGAGGCGAGGTAGCCGTCGACGATGCGCCCGCCCTGCTCGTCGAAGACCATCGGCACTTCGCCGTCGAACACGCCGCTGGCGCTGATATTGGTGAGTTCGAGGTGCTGCACGAACGTTGCGGCATCCAGCCCCTTTACGTTGAGCTTGTAGTGCCGCGTCTCGGCCACGCCGATTCGCATGGTCGCCGGATCGAGCGTGAGCGTGCCCGCCATGAACGGCCAACTTGCGCCGTTGAGGCGCAGCAGGAAGCCCGGCTCCATCTGGAACGAGAGTTCGCCATCGTTCACCTCGATACCTGGATTGATCGAGGCGATCTTCAGTTTCTGGTCGGGCGCGGTCACGAGGCCGAGCAAATCGGTGAACACGACTTCCCCGGTCAGTCCCTTCACCGGGCCGAAGGGGGCCGCGAAATCAAGAGCATCGGTGGCGAAACGCCCCTTGCTGGTCACGCCCTTTTCGTTCCAGTCGATTCGCCCGCCGCCGTGAACCTCCCCTTGGAGGTTCGAGACGATGCCCAGCAGCAGCGGCGACAGCGCCTCGGCCTGCAGGTCCTTGTCAAAGGTGATTCCCGACACGGCAAGATCGGCATGGCCGCTCGCATTGCCGAGATCATGGACGATATCGGTGCGAACCACCTCGCGGTCGCTCTTCGGCTCGCGCATCACGGCCTGCGCGGTGATCACGTTGTTTTCAAGCCGCAGCGTGCCGTCACGGGCGACCAGCGGCTGGAAACGCGGCACCGGCTGGCGATCGACGAGGGTGAAGCGCGCCTGGTCGATGCTCAGCACACCGCCGGAATAGCGCCAGTTTCCGGCCGTCTGCTTGAGATCGAGCGGCACCGCGGCCAGCGCAATGTCGGCTTCGTCGAAGGCTCCGCCGATATCCTTGCCCACTTGTGCGTCGAGCGTGGCGAGCCGGAACCGCGACGGCGCCTCCTGCGGGCCGAGGCTGACGTCGATGGCCTTGGCAGTCAGTGCGCCGGGCCTGCCCGCCAGCTGGGCATAGCCGAGCGGACCGCTGGCGATGCGAATCGGCGTCTCACCCAGCCGTCCCGACACGTCGAGCGCGGGAACGCCCGCCGCGATATCGAAGCCCTGCCCCCGACTGCGCAGGATCGCCTGCCCCGGTGCCGGGCAGACCTGCAACGTCCGCCGGTCGAGCGTGAGATTGGCAAAAGCGAGACGGTCGAAGCCGATCTTCGTGCAGTTCGGCCAGACCGCAAGCGTGCCGTCGGCGCTCCAGCGGCCATCGACAGGCAACACCAGGTTCTGCGCCGAACCGCCCGGCAGCGCGCCGGAAAGCCGCGTCTCGCCGGTGAAATGCATCGCGCCGTCGGGAGTCTGGGTCAGCGCGAAACGAGGCACGGCGAGGCGCGAATCACCCGCGCGATATTCCGGCATCTCGACCTGAAGCGCGAGACGCCCGCGCGCGTCGCTCTCCATGCGGCCGGTCACGTTCGGCAAGCCCCGCCCTCCGCTGGCAAAATTGCCGGTGACGACCGGACGGCGCGCGCCGAACACCGCCTGCACTTTCGACAGGTCGAGCAGCGAGGAGCCGCTGCCGCCGCGCAAGTGCCCACGCGGCAGGACAAGGCTCATACGCCCGTCCTCGCGCCGCAAGACGAGGCTGGCATCGAGCCTGCTGCCGCGCGTCTCGCGAGCGAGCGCCGTGCGGACCTGTCGCAGCATCGGTGCTGCCAGCGTGCCCTCGCCGGACTTCTCGGCGCCTGCGAGCAGCGCGTTCACCGATTCGCCCAGTGCGAGGTCCCGGCCCGTCACATCGCCGTCGAGATCGAAATGGGCGAAACCGGCGCTCGCCCGCATCCGCCCGTCGAACCCGAGTTCGGCCAGCCGGGCCTGCGGCGTGGCCAGCCCGCGCGCCTTGGCTTCGAACTGCGCATTCAGCGCGGCCTTGCGGAACGTAAAGCGCCCCGATCCTGTCAGACCCGAGAGGCGATTCGCCGCGAACGAACCTGCACCAGTATCGAGGCCGAGCTTGCCTTCGGCACCGTCGAGCATGCGGTCCAGCGTGACGTCGAGCTGCGCGCCGCTCTGCGCGAGTTTCAGCGATTGCTGCGGACAGGCGAGACCGGCCAGCCGCAACGGGCCGGTGAAGCGCGGCCTGCCGTCGGACACGCGCAGCTTGCCGTAAAGCGTCGTCCGCCCCGCCTCGCAGCCTCCGACCGCCAGACGCGGCGACAGCGCAGCGAGCTCGCCCTTGAAGCCTCCGCGCAGGCCGCCCTCGCCCCCCAGTTTCGCGGCGATCCGGCCATAGTCGCTCTCGATCAGCGCCCGCCCGTCGACAACGGAGACATCGTAATCGGGCAGCGCATAGTCCTTGGTCTCGCCGCTAGGCTCCATCAGCTTGTCGAGCGAGCCGAGACTGAACTTGCCGCCATGAAGCGAACCGAACAAGCGCGGGCGAATCACCGTGATCCGCCCGATTCCCGGCCAGCCCCAGTTGAGACGCGTGGCGACGCGCAGCTCGGCAATCGTGAGGTCCGGATGCTTCGGATCGCCGATCACGAGGTTGCGGACCACCTGCTCGGTCGGTCCCACTTCCTCGATCTCGTAAGTCGCCGGAAGGCCCAGCTTCGCCAGTTCGCCCGAAATCAGGTTCTCGGCGATATCCTCGCGCAGGAACCACACGGCGCCCAGCCCGAGAGCCGCACTCGTGAGCAGGGCGAGCGCAATCGCCCGCCTGCGCTTGCGGCGCGGCAGCGATAGATCCGCCGATGCGGTAGGTTCGTCATGCTCCTGCGGCATTCGGTCCTTCACTTGCGCTCGCCGCTCGGGAAAGGCAATTGTCTGCGCACGTTATGCCCGACCGCAACAGTCTCTTCGATGAACCTGCCGATGCGGCTCCGGATGTGCGGGCCGATGCAGGAAATGACCCTAGCGGGCATAGGACGAGGCTGCGCAAGCGTCTGCTGGACGGCGGGGCGGAAGCGCTGGGGGATCACGAGGTCATCGAACTCCTGCTGATGCAGGCGGTTCCCCGCCGCGACATGAAGCCGCTGGCCCGCAGCCTGATCCAGCGCTTCGGCTCGCTGGCCGGCGTGTTCCAGGCCGATCCGCGCACCCTGGAGGGCCACCCCGGCATGGGCGAGGCCACCGTGGCCGCGCTGAAAGTCGTGACCGTCGCCGCCACCCGCCTTGCCCGCCAGAAAGTGCGCGAGGCGCCGGTGATCGGTTCCTGGCAGGCGCTGATCGACTACCTGACGATCGACATGGCTCACCTCACGCGCGAGCGGGTGCGGGTGCTCTATCTCAATGCCAAGAACATGCTGATCCTCGACGAACTCGTCGGCGACGGCTCCATCGACGAAGCCGCGATCCATCCGCGCGAAGTGATTCGCCGCGCGCTCGACATCGGCGCCACCGCCCTGATTCTCGTCCACAACCACCCCTCAGGCTCCCCCGAACCCAGCCGTGCCGATATCGACGTGACCAACCGCATCGCCGAAGCCGGACGCCTGCTCGGCGTCTCCGTGCACGACCATGTCGTCATCGGCCGCGAGGGCCATATCAGCCTGCGCGCCAAGGGCCTGATCTGACATGTGCGTGGCCGCCGTCGCCTGGCAAGCCCATCCGGACTGGCCGCTCGTCGTCGCCGGAAACCGCGACGAGTTCCACGCCCGGCCCGCCGCGCCGCTCGCGCAATGGCAGGACGGCAGCGCGATCATCGCCGGACGCGACCTCCTCGGCGGCGGGACATGGCTGGGCGTCTCGACAGAAGGTCGCATGGTGCTCGTCACCAATTACCGTGTGCCGGATGGCTCGGTTCCGGGCAGACCCTCGCGCGGGAAGCTCGTCACCGACCTGCTGCAAAGCCGCACCTCCGAATCGCTTACAGCGATGAACCCGTTCAATCTCGTCGAAGTGGCCTCCGGTCAGGCGCGGTTCCTGACCAACTATCCGCAAATCGAATCGCGCCCTCTCACGCCCGGCATCCACGGCCTGTCGAACGGCGGCTTCGGCCTGCCCTGGCCCAAGACCCTGCAAGTCGAGCAGGCCGTCGCGGATTGGCTCGCGGCAGGTTCCGACGATCCGGTCCCGCTGCTGGATACCTTGCGCGCCGAAACGCCCGATCCTCGCCTGGCCCGCCCGGAGGATGGCCCGGAGCCGCGATTCGCCCCGGTCTTCATCCGCAATCCGGTCTACGGCACCCGGTGCAGCACGGTCATTGCCGTCCATCGCAGCGGCGGCGGCCTGATCGCCGAGCGCAGCTTCGCGCCGGATGGTGAGGTAACAGGCGAAGTCCGCATCGATTTCGCCTCGCCCATTCCCCCGTCCCTTTCCGCGCAAACCGCTGTATAAGCGGCGCGATGCGACTACGACCGACCGATCGAGTAAAAAGGGCCCTCCCCACTGCCGCAAAGCTGCTCAGCGGCTGCCTCCTGCTCGTGACTGCGGGATGCAGCACGGTCTCCCCGCCCTCGCGCGGTATTGCCTGCGATGCCGCGCTGCCCCCCAAGGTCACGTTTTCCGCCGACGGCCAGAACGCCACGACCACGCTTTCGGTGCTGAGCTACAATATCGAGGGCCTCGGCTGGCCCGCGCGCAGCGGCCGGAAGCCTTCACTCATGGAAATCGGCCGTCACCTTTCCGAGATGCACGGGGCAGGCACCGCGCCCGATGTCGTGCTGTTCCAGGAGATGTTCGGAGACCCGGCCAAGAAGGCAGTGCGGTCCTCCGGCTATCCCGCCATCGAATCCGGCCCGCATCGCACCACCCGCGCGCGCGGTTCGACCAAGGAGAAACTGCCCGGCGTGTCCCGGTGGAAGCGCGGCGAACTTGGCCTCCACGTCTACGGCAGCGGCCTTGCCATAGCCTCGCGCTATGCCATCGTCGATACCGACCGGCGCGCCTATGGGCGCAAGTCCTGCGCCGGATTCGACTGCCTAGCCAACAAGGGCATCGCGCTGGCCCGCATCGACATTCCCGGCGTGCCCACGCTGATCGACGTCTACGACACCCATATGAATTCGCGCGGCGCTTCCAAGGCCCCCGCCCCGCGCAACCTCGCCGCCCACGACCGGCAGGCGCTGGAAGCCTCCGAATTCATCGACCGCACCCATGAAGACTCGACTCCGGTGATCTTCGGCGGCGATTTCAACATGCGCCATTCCGAGCCGCGCTGGGAGAATTTCTCGCGCTATCAGTCGCTCGAACTGGTCCATCGCATCTGCAAGGACCCCGCCTCGGGCTGCGACGTGCGCATGTCGTGGGACGGCGACGAACCGTGGATGGACACCCAGGACCTCCAGTTCCTGTGGAGCGGCGACCGCGTCCAGATTCGCCCGATCCGGGTCGAGGCGCTGTTCGACGGCAGGCCGGGCAGCCCGCGGCTTTCCGACCATGACGGCTTTCTCGTGACCTACGAACTCAGCTGGAAAGCCTCCGACACCCGCCGCCCCGGTTGCAGCCCGATACCGGGAGCGCTGGTCGCGGGCCGCTGAGGCCCACCTTCACGGCGCAGGCCCATCACGGCGCAGGCGAGGCCAGGATCTCCAGCAGCTTCGCGCCGAAGACTTCCGGCGCCTCGACTTGCGGCGAATGGCCGTAATCGGGAAATTCGACGATTCGCGCCGAGGGCATCGCGGCGGCCGCCTGCGGGGCGGCTTGCGGAACCGAAGTCAGCTTGCCGCGAATCTCGGCGGGTGCCTGGCCTTTGCCGAAGACCGTCGTGTCCCTCATCCCGATCATCAGGGTGACGGGCACCGCCAGCCTGCCGAACTCGTGGCTGACCGGTTGAGTCAGGATCATTTCGGAAGTCTTCGCCTGCGCCAGTTCCGCCGCGTCCTGATCCGGCGTGGCATATTGCCCGGCGAGCATCTTCACCCAGCGGTCATAGCGCGGGTTCCAGTCGCCATGATAATAGGTGTCGAGCTGATACTGCCGCATGGCGGCATAGTCCTTGGCCCGCTCGGCGGCGAGGAGCTTGTCGAGCGGAACATAGGGCACACCCTCCGCCATCGAATCGACCAGTCCCAGCGGATTGACCAGTACCAGCCGCTCGACCGCCTGCGGATACATCAGCGCGAAACGCAGGCCGAGCATGCCCCCGGTCGAATGGCCGAGCACGATCGCCTTCTCCAGCCCGACTTTCTCCATCAGCCGATGCGTCGTCTCCGCCATCATCGCGAAGCTGTACTGCGCCGAGGCCGGCTTGGAGGACTTGCAGAATCCGAGCTGGTCCGGAATCAGCACCCGATAACCCGCGCCGAGCAGGGTCTTCGCAGTATCCTCCCAGGTGGCGCCGCAGAAGTTCTTGCCGTGGAGCAAAACCACCGCATGACCGTTCGGCTGCTCCGGTTGGACGTCCATATAGGCCATCGAGGCTTCCTCGGCCCCCAGCTTCACCTCCATGCGCGCGACGGTCCAGGGATAGGGAAAGCGTTCGAGGTCGGTGCCGAATTCCTCCAGCTTGATGTCCTGCGCATGAGCGCCACTCAAGGGCAGGGTCATGGCGAGAATTGTCAGAAGAGCGCGTCGCATCGCGGTCCTTTCTGTTGCGAAGAGAGCCCGTGCGGCCTCCCCTCGGCCGTCCACGGATAAGCGCGTGAGGCTTCGAATGGCTCCTTAGAAACGGAAAATCGTTTTCCTACAACAGCTAGCCCTGACATTCTGTCACGCATGCACAGAACCTATCGCCGTCCTGTTCCGATTTTCGCAAGCGTCGGAGGACGTGAAGAGAAGCAAACTTTTTTGTCCCCTGGACTGTGTAAACCGTGTCAACCTGCGCAAGAACGAGCGCGTCGCGGCGCGATGATTCCAGCCGAGTCGGGCCTGCCCGCCCTTGCCTTTATCGCAAGCCCGCCCTAGCGGCTCCCGGCAAGAGGCCAAGGCAGTAGCCGGTCCCCTCAAGGTCACTCAAGGAGTCGAACATGGTCCCCCGTTACGCCCGCCCCGCAATGACCGCGATCTGGGAGCCTGAAGCCCGCTACCGCATCTGGTTCGAGATCGAGGCCCACGCCGCCGTGAAGATGGGCGAGATGGGCACCGTGCCCGCCAGCGCCGGACAGGCGCTGTGGGACTGGTGGGGCACCAACCCGAAGATCGACGTCGCCGCGATCGACGCCATCGAAGCCGTGACCAAGCATGACGTCATCGCCTTCCTCGACTGGGTAGCCCAGCAGGTCGGCCCCGAAGCGCGCTTCATGCATCAGGGCATGACCAGCTCCGACGTGCTCGACACCACGCTGAACGTCCAGCTGGTCAAGGCTGCCGACATCCTGCTGGAAGACCTCGATGCCCTGCTCGCCGCGATCAAGCGCCGCGCCGAAGAACACAAGTACACCCCCACCATCGGCCGCAGCCACGGCATCCATGCCGAGCCGGTGACCTTCGGCCTGAAGATGGCCGAAGCCTATGCCGAATTCGCGCGCTGCAGGAAGCGCCTGATCGCCGCCCGCGAGGAAATCGCCACCTGCGCGATCTCGGGCGCTGTCGGCACTTTCGCCAACGTCGATCCGGCGGTGGAACAGTACGTCGCCGACAAGATGGGCCTCGAAGTCGAGCCGGTCTCCACCCAGGTGATCCCGCGCGACCGTCACGCCATGTTCTTCGCGGTGCTGGGCGTGATCGCCAGCTCGATCGAACGCCTCGCCATCGAAGTGCGCCACCTGCAGCGCACCGAAGTGCTTGAGGCCGAGGAATACTTCGCGCCCGGCCAGAAGGGCTCGTCGGCCATGCCGCACAAGCGCAACCCGGTGCTGACCGAAAACCTCACCGGCCTTGCCCGTGTCGTCCGCTCGTCGGTGACCCCGGCGATGGAAAACGTGGCGCTGTGGCACGAGCGCGATATCTCTCACTCCTCGGTCGAACGCTTCATCGGCCCGGACGCGACGATCACGCTCGACTTCGCACTTGCCCGCCTGACCGGCGTGGTCGACAAGCTGCTCGTCTATCCCGAGCGCATGCAGAAGAACCTCGACCGCATGGGCGGCCTCGTCCACTCGCAGCGCGTGCTGCTGGCGCTGACGCAGGCCGGTCTCACCCGCGACCAGTCGTACCGTCTGGTCCAGCGCAATGCGATGAAGGTCTGGGAATCGGACGGCCAGCTCTCGCTGCTCGAACTGCTCAAGGCCGACGAGGAAGTCACCGCCGCGCTGCCGGTCGAAGTGATCGAGGACAAGTTCAACCTCGATTACCACTTCAAGCAGGTCGACACGATCTTCGCGCGCGTTTTCGGGAACTAAGCGCCTTTCCGACACTTCCCATGCCTCGCAATCGCGCTTAGCATCAGGCGTGATTGCGAGGTCTTGCTGCACGACCCATTGTGCAGGAATTGCCGGAGGGTACATGAATATTGTCCGCACGGTGCTGTGGGTCGCCATCACCGCGATCCTGGTCGCATTCATCGTCATGAACTGGACCTGGGTCGACGTGAACTTCTGGCCCCTCGACGGTGCCAACTACATGCACTTCCAGTGGCCGGTGGGCTTCGTCGCGCTGGTCTTCTTCGTGCTCGGCATGGCGCCGGTCTGGCTCTACCTGCGCGCCCTGCGCTGGCGGTTCCAGCGCCGCATCGCCAGCCTCGAAAACTCGCTGCGGGCCAACAGCGTGCCGTCCTCCGTTCCCGAGGCGCCGGTTTCGGTGCCCCTCTCCACTCCCGAACCTTCCCCGGAATCCTGAGACCATGAACAGCAATCCCGTCTATCTCGCCCTCGACCTTCCCCGCCTCGATGCCGCCGAGGCGCTGGCCCGCAAGGTTTCCGGGCATATCGGCGGGATCAAGCTCGGCCTCGAGTTCTTCTGCGCCCACGGCCATCACGGCGTGCACGAACTGCACAAGCTGGGCCTGCCGATCTTCCTCGACCTGAAGCTCCACGACATTCCGAACACCGTGGCAGGCGCGATGCAGGCGATCCACGTCCTCGAACCCTCGATCGTCACCATCCACGCCGCTGGCGGCCGCGCGATGATGGAAGACGCCAAGGCCGCGGCGGGCGAGAACACCAAGGTCGTGGCGGTCACCGTGCTCACCAGCCTCGACGGCGGCGATCTCAACGCCATCGGCGTTCAGGCCGAGCCGCACGAACAGGCACTGCGCCTGGCCGAACTGGCCCAGTCGGCAGGTCTCGACGGCATCGTCTGCTCGGGTCATGAAGTCGGCGCGGTGCACCGGCAGTGGAAGGACGGTTTCTTCGTGGTTCCCGGCCTGCGTCCCGACACCGATGGCAACGGCGACCAGAAGCGCATCATGACTCCGCGCGCCGCACGCGATGCCGGTGCCAGCGTGCTCGTCATCGGTCGCCCGATCAGCCGCGCCGAAGACCCACTGGCCGCTGCCCGCGCCATCGAAGCGACGCTTTGACCTTAGCCGCTCAGGCAAACAAAAACTCAAGCACACAAACCAATTATCGTCGCCCCCGCGAAAGCGGGGGCCTCGCTGCCTTGGCGACTTCGCGTCCGGTGCAAGAAAAGCCGGATTTCCGCCCTCGCGGGGATCACGGGAATGGTTTTGCCGTCACTATTTCAACAAGACGATGGTCAAACCTTTCACAGCGCAAAATGCACGGTTCAGCGCCGGGCAACCTCGCGCCCTCCAGATCGTTGATCCGGCCAATGGATGGCCGAATGGAGAGTGCGACCTCATGAATTCCCTGAACCTGCTTGCCGTTACCACGGCCGCGATCGTCTCGGCAGCGGCCGTACCGGCCATGGCCCAGGACTCCGGCCTGGTTCCCGCCATCGCCGCCGGGCACACCCTGCTGACCGTCAATGCCCAGGGTTCCTCCACCCGCACGCCCGACATGGCGAGTTTCTCGGCAGGCGTCACCACGCAGGGCACCACGGCCAGCGAGGCGCTCAATGCCAATTCCACGCGGATGAACCAGGTGATCGCCTCGCTGAAGCGCGCTGGCGTGGCCGACAAGGACATCCAGACCAGCAATCTCAGCCTGAACCCGGTCTATGCCCAGCCCAAGCGCCAGCCCGACGGCAGCTATGTCGATGGCCCCCGCGAGATCGTCGGCTACGAGGCGAGCAACACCGTCGGCGTACGCCAGCGCAAGCTGGACGACATGGGCAAAGTGATCGACGCCCTCGTCAAGGCCGGCGCGAATCAGGTAAACGGCCCCAACTTCTCGCTGTCCCAGCCCGACGCTGCCCAGAACGAAGCGCGCGTCGCCGCGATCAAGGACGCCCGCGCCCGCGCCGACCTTTATGCAGGCGCCGCCGGAATGCACGTCACTCGCATCGTCTCGATCAGCGAAAGCGGCGGCTATGCGCCCGCCCCGATCATGTACCGCGCCAAGGCCGCGATGGATTCGCTCGCTTCCGCTCCGCCGGTCGCCGCCGGGGAACTGGAAACCAACGTCAACGTCACGGTCCAGTTCGAACTGGCGCCGTGACGCCCCCGCTCAGTTGAGCATCATGTCCTGTGACTGGATATCATATCCGGTCAGGGTAACTTTGCCTTCGTCACCCTTGCGATAGACGAACTGTTCGACGCCCGAGCCGTGCTCGAACGCCGTCTGATAGGTCAGGGTGACGAACGTCCCGCCGGTGGTGGCATTGGCATTCCAGCCCACCTGCTTCGCTTCCTTCACTTTCCCGAGCTTTCGGTGCACCGCATCCAGCACCTTCTCAAGCGACGCCCGCTGTGCGCCCTGTCGCAATTCCGGATCGGCCTGCTGCCAAATCGTACGCAAGTCACCAGCGTCCAGCGCCTGGTGGAACTTGCCGACTTCGACCTCGGCGTCCTTGAACGACTCCTTCACCCCGCAGCCCGCCAGCATTGCGGCGGCGGCAAATGGCACTAGATAGCGGCCCAGTCTGTTCATCGTCGGTCCCCTTGCATCGGGATCGCAATCTAGGCCGGAAACGCGACATGCCAACTGCGGCGATCAAGATCTGCGGGATAAGCACTCCCGAATCCCTCGAAGCCGCGATTCGCGCGCGCGCCGCTCATGCCGGATTCGTGTTCTTTCCCAAGAGTCCCCGCAACGTCACCCCGGCCGAAGCAGCCGCGCTGTCAGACCGCGCGGAGGGACGAATTGGAAGGGTCGGTCTTTTCGTCGATGCCGATGATGCCGCGATTGCCGAGGCCGTCGCCAGCGCCCGGCTCGACACGCTCCAGCTTCACGGCAGCGAAACGCCGGAACGCGCAGCCCAGCTTCGCGCCCGCTTCGGCATTCCCGTATGGAAGGCGCTCTCGGTCGCGACGGCGGAAGATGCCGCCCGGGCGAGCGCTTATGCGGGCGCCGTCGATCTCGTGCTGTTCGATGCCAAGACGCCCAAGGGAACCCTGCCCGGCGGCATGGGCCTCAGCTTCGACTGGAAGCTCGTGGCGAACTGGAAAGGTCCTGTGGCCTGGGGACTGGCCGGTGGGCTGAACCCGGAGAACATCGCGGAGGCCATCCGGCTTACCGGCACGCCGCTGGTGGACACCTCATCGGGCGTCGAAAGCGCGCCGGGGGTCAAGGACCTGAACCGTATCGAAGCCTTCGCCCGCGCCGTGCGCAGCGCCTCGGACTTCTGAGAGGCTCTTATACAACAAGAAAGGGCGGCCCCTCATAGACCGCCCTTCCCTGGCTTACGCTCCTTGCAGAGCGGATTACTTATTCGGGCTTCGGCCCGACGAACTCGGTAGCTGCGTCGGGCCGAAATCCGATCAGAACTTCACGCCAACGCCAACCAGGCCGACGTCTGCGTCGGGGGTGTGGTCGCCGATCAGCAGGTGCTTGTATTCGACCTTGCCGTAGAAGCGGTCGTTCAGGGCCTGCTCAACGCCGCCACCGACAGCAACGGCGCTGTTGCCGTACTTGCTGAACTTCGACTGCCAGGTCGAGTTGGCATAGAGCTTGGTGGTCGGGGTGACCTTGAAGCCGGCGCGGCCGCCGACGCCCCACGAAACGCGGTAGTTGTCGGCCAGGATCTTGTCTGCCGAACCTTCAACGCCCACGAAGAACTTTTCGCCCAGGTCGTAGTCGTAACCGACTGCAACGCCGCCGACTGCTTCGCTGTCGCTGCCGTTCCAGATGATGCCGGTGCGGGCTTCGACGCGCGCTTCGTTGGCCAGAGCGGGGGTGGCGGCGGCCACGGCAGCAACCGCGGCGAGCGAAACGAGTGCAATACGCATATTTTTAAACTCCAGTATTTTCCCGGCCCTCACCGGGGAGGCCCCGCTGCTCCCCCAAACCTTTCGCCCAGATGAACGAAAATTTTATAATTACGAGAAAACGTCACGAAACTGCCACTTACAGACACTATCTTGCCAATGCAGTTATGCCTGTTGCAAGCTTTGCAATTGAAAAAGGGCATGGCGATCCCAACGGATGTTAGGCGCTGGACTTGACCGCGCGGCTCTGCCAATCGGCCGGATCATGACCACCCAAACGCCCGTGAACAGCTTTCGCACGCTCCCCGACGAGACCGGCCACTTCGGCCAGTTCGGCGGGCGCTACGTCGCGGAAACGCTGATGCCGCTGATTCTCGATCTCGAGAAGGAATACCGCAAGGCACAGCAGGACCCGGCGTTCTGGGCGGAATTCGATGCGCTGATGAAGGACTTCGTGGGCCGCCCCAGCCCGCTCTACTTCGCCCCGCGCATGACCGACTATTTCCGCGCCAAGGCCCCCGCCGGGAAAGGCCCGAAGATCTACTTCAAGCGCGAGGAGCTGAACCACACCGGCGCGCACAAGATCAACAACTGCATCGGCCAGATTCTGCTCGCGATCCGCATGGGCAAGACCAAGATCATCGCCGAAACCGGCGCGGGCCAGCACGGCGTCGCCACGGCCACCGTCGCCGCGCGCTTCGGCCTGCCCTGCAAGATCTTCATGGGCGCCAAGGATATCGAGCGCCAGAAGCCCAACGTGTTCCGCATGAAGCTGCTGGGCGCGGAAGTGATCTCCTGCGAGAGCGGCTCGCAGTCCCTCAAGGACTCGATGAACGACGCGCTGCGCTATTGGGTCGCGAACGTCCACGACACCTTCTACATCATCGGCACCGCTGCCGGCCCGCATCCCTATCCAGAACTGGTGCGCGACTTCCAGTCGATCATCGGCAAGGAAACGCGCGAACAGATGCTGGAGAAGGAAGGCCGCCTGCCCGACATGTTGGTAGCGGCGGTAGGCGGCGGATCGAACGCGATCGGCCTGTTCCACCCCTTCCTCGACGATCCCGAAGTCCGGATGACCGGCATCGAGGCAGCGGGCCACGGCATCGACACCGACAAGCACGCCGCCTCGCTCACCGGCGGCAAGCCCGGCATCCTCCACGGCAACAAGACCTACCTGCTGCAGGACGAGGACGGCCAGATCACCGAGGCGCACTCGATCTCTGCCGGTCTCGACTATCCGGGGCTTGGGCCGGAGCACTCCTGGCTGCACGAGAGCGGCCGCGTGAACTACGTGCCGATCACCGATACGCAGGCCCTCGAAGCGTTCCAGCTCTGCTGCGAACTGGAAGGCATCATCCCGGCGCTGGAAAGCTCGCACGCGCTGGCCGCGCTCCCGCAGCTGACGGCGGAAATGGACGAGGACAAGCTGCTCGTCGTCAACGTCTCGGGCCGCGGCGACAAGGACATCTTCACCGTCGCCGAAGCGCTGGGCGTGGAGCTTTAATCGATGACCCGCTTCGAAACCGCATTCGCCAAAGGCCCCGCGCTCGTCTGCTTCATCACCGGGGGTGACGGCGAAACTGCCGCCAATCTCGACGCGCTGGTCGAAGGCGGCGCCGATGTGATCGAACTCGGCATGCCCTTCACCGATCCGATGGCCGACGGCCCGGCGATCCAGGAAGCGAACATCCGCAGCCTCGACGCGGGCACCAAGACCGCCGACATCTTCCGCATGGCCAGCGAATTCCGCGCGCGTCATCCGCAAGTGCCGCTGGTGCTGATGGGCTACGCCAACCCGATGATCGCCCGCGGCGCGGACTGGTTCGCGGACGAATGCGCCAAGGCCGGAGTCGATGGCGTGATCTGCGTCGACATCCCCCCCGAGGAAGATGCCGAACTCGGCCCCGCCCTGCGCGACAAGAGCGTCTCGCTGATCCGCCTTGCCACCCCGACCACCGATGCCGCGCGCCTTCCCGCCGTGCTCGATGGCTCCTCAGGATTCCTCTACTACGTCTCCGTCGCCGGTGTGACCGGGATGCAGCAGGCGGCACAGGGCTCGATCGAGGATGCTGTGGCGAAGCTCAAGGCCGCCAGCACGATCCCCGTCGCGGTTGGCTTCGGAGTGCGCACGCCCGAGCAGGCGAGCGCGATCGCCAAGGTCGCGGACGGCGTGGTCGTCGGCTCGGCGCTGGTCGATCTGGTCAAGCAGCACGGCACCGAAGCGCCCGCGCATCTGCGCACGCTGACCTCGGCTCTGGCCGAGGCGGTCCACGCCGAGCGCTGATCCCACTTCGTCATTGCGCGAAGCATGACGACACAGCAATTCCGTACATCGCGGCAGCCGCCAAGGCTTGCCGCGATGTTCTTTTTCCGGACGGATGCCATGAAAGACTTCGCCGTTTCCGAAGACCCGCGCGTTCAGGCCCAGCTTGACCGCCTCGCTGCGCTCTCGCTTCCCCAGGGCCGCTTCGGGCTGGAGACGATCCACGCGCTGCTCGAACGGCTCGGCGATCCGCACAAGCGGCTGCCGCCGACGTTCCATGTCGCCGGAACCAACGGCAAGGGATCGACCTGCACCTACTTGCGTTTCATGCTCGAAGCGCAGGGCCTGAAGGTCCATTCCGCCACCAAGCCGCATCTGGTCCGCTACAACGAACGCATCCGCCTCGGCGGCAAGCTGATCTCCGACGAGATGCTGGCCGACCTGCTGCGCGAAGTGCTCGACGCGGGCGAAGACCTCGGCCCCAGCTTCTTCGAAGTGACGACGGCGGCGATCTTCCTCGCCTTCGCCCGCGAACCGGCGGATGCCTGCGTGATCGAAGTCGGCCTCGGCGGGCGGCTCGACGCCACCAATGTCCTCGACCATCCCGCGGCCTGCGGCATCGTCACGCTCGGCATCGACCACGAGGCCTTCCTGCTGCGCCCCGAGGACGGCGCCCCGGAAGAACCGCTCGCCCGCATCGCTTTCGAGAAGGCCGGTATCGTGCGCGGCCCGGCGCCGCTCGTCACGCTGGCCTATCCGGAAAGCGCCACGCTCGAAATCGAGCGCGCCGCGCTCAATGCCGGAGCCCCGCTGCACATGCGCGGGCGCGACTGGGATGCGGCTGTCGGTGACGTGATCGAATATTCGGACCGTCACGGCGAACTCGCGCTGCCGCTGCCCGGCCTGCCCGGCACTCATCAGGCCGAGAACGCCGCGCTGGCCGTCGCCATCCTGCGCCATCAGGACCGGGTCACGGTCTCGCCCGAAGCCATGGCCGAGGGCATTCGCACCGCGCATTGGCCCGCCCGTCTCCAGCACCTTTCCGCAGGCCCGCTGACCCGCCATGCCGGTGCCCGCGAGGTCTGGCTCGACGGCGGCCACAATCCCGACGCGGGCCTCGCCATCGCCCGCCATTTCGCGGGGCAGCGGCTCCATCTCGTGATCGGCATGCTGGCGAACAAGGACCCGCGCGCCCTCACCGCTCCTCTGGCTGCGAGCATCGCCAGCATCCGTGCGGTGCCGGTGCCGGGCCACGACTGCCACGGTCCGGCCAGCTTCGGCCCCGGAGCGCTTGCAGCCGAAAGCGTGGCGGATGCGCTCGCAGGCCTGCCGGACGACGGGCTACCCGTGCTGATCGCGGGATCGCTCTATCTCTCGGGCGTGGTCCTTGAGGCCAACGACGAAGTGCCGGATTAAACGGGCTTCCTGCGGGCCACCCGCCACCATTCGAGCAGGCACAGGACGATCGCGATCGTGCCGATCCAGGTGACGAGCACGAACATCCGGTAATAGCCCTGCTCCTGGATGAGCTGACCCAGCGCGCCGCGCCCCAGCGTGCCGACGAGCAGGGTCAGCGACGACAGCAGGGCATATTGCACGGCGCTGTAACCCTTCGAGACGATCGACGAGAGCCAGGCGATATAGGCCGCCCCGGCAATCCCGGTCGCCAGGTTCTCCATGCCGATCGTAACCATCAGCGTGCCGAGACGCGGCTGTCCGCCCAGTTGCTCGACCAGCCAGCTGACGCCCAGAACATCGCTGATCACCGCCATGCGCGCCCCGCCGAGGGCGAGGTCGGCATAGAGCAGGTTCGTCGCGGCGGCGAGGACCGCGCCCAGCGTCAGCGTCGCCATGCGGCCCACCACCGTCAGCAGCGTACCGCCCAGTGCCAGACCCAGCACGATCGCGCCGACGCCGAAGAACTTGGAGGCGATCGCCACCTCGTCCTTCGTGTACTTCAGCTCGCCGAGATAGAATGGATAGGCGAACGTGCCCCAGATCGAATCGCAGAGTCGGTAGGTCAGCACCAGCGCCAGCGCCAGCACGAGGCCCCAGCCCATGCGCCCGACCAGTTCGGTCAGCGGCAGGATCAGCGCGCGATAGAGATGGTCCGCCGCGCGCGAGCCGGTGCCCCGATGCGGAGTCGTCTCGGAGAGGAGATGGCGCCCGCTGCGCTGGAGATAGACGAGCACGGCGGCGATCGCGGCAGGCAGGATGATCGTCGCGACGACGATCAGCGGGCCGGTCTTCGCCACGAAGTCCACCGCATCCGGACGCGCGCCGGGGTCGCTGCCGAGCGAGCGCACCATGAACAGGCCGACCGTCACCAGCGCCCAGCCCCAGAGCAAGCCCACGAGGGCCAGCGCGATCGTGCGGACTCGCGGGCTGAGCTGGCCCGCCTCGCGCAGTTCGAGCAGTTCGTCGCGGTCCTCGGCACTCGGCGCGGTGGCGTCGGCATCGGGCGCGAAGAGGCAGACCACGCCCGCCACCACGAGGATCAGGCCCATGACCAGGAACACCGACGTCCAGCCGATGCGCTCGGCGAGGATCAGCGCCAGCGCACCGCCGACCAGCGCGGCGATGCGGTAGCCCATCTGGAACACGGTGGAGAGCATGTCGATCGTCGCCACTTCGTCCGCCACGTCCACGCGCCAGGCGTCGATGGCGATGTCCTGGGTGGCCGAGGCGAAAGCCCCGATCCCGGCAAGCAGCGAGAACAGCCCCAGCGCCGCGACCGGATCGAGCTGCGAAAGCGTCACCAGAATGATCCCCAGCAGCACCTGCGCCGTCACGATCCACTGCTTGCGCCGCCCGAGGCGGCGCAGCACCGGCAGGTCGATGCGGTCGAGCGCCGGGGACCAGAGGAACTTGAAGGCATAGGCCAGGCCGATCAGCGAGAACACGCCCATCGTCTCCAGATCGACATGCGCGTCGGAGAGCCAGGCATAGAGCGTGCCGAGCAGCAGCGAATAGGGCAGACCCGCCGCGAATCCGAAGACAGCCATGAAGCCGGTCTTGCGATTGCCCAAAGCGCGAATCACCGCCCCCCAGCCGGGTTTCGGGGCAGCAGTGGCTTCAGACATCCCGTTTTCTCCATCGTGAGCGAACCGGCGGCGACCCTAGCGCATGGTTTCCCGAAGGGAAGGCTGGATGAAGCGGCGATCAACAGGTATGGGCGGGCGAATGTCCAAACCTCCTTTCAAGTCCGGCGGCCCGAAGCGCGGCGGCTCCTACCGCGATGGCGGCTCTTCCCGTGGCCCCGACCGCACCGGCTCCGGCAGCCGCTATAACGCCAGCTCAGGCCCCGGAGGTCGGCGCGGCGCCGACGGAGCCGGGCGCGAGGACGGTCGCCGGGAGGAGAACGGCGGACGTGGCCGTGGTCCTCGCGACGGTGTTTCGCGCGATACCCGCTCGGCGCGAGATGAGCGTCCGGCACGGGGCGAGCGCCCGGCTCGCGGAGACCGCAGCGGCCGTGACGAGCGCTCCACGCGCGGCGGCCGCAGTGATCGCGGTGAAATTTTCGGGCGCAACGAGCGCCCCGTCCGCGATGATCGCCGCACGCGGGATGATCGTCCCGGCCGCACCGAACGCCCGGCACGCGGCGACAGGCCTTTTCGTGACGAAGCTCCGGCGCGGGGCGAGCGCCCTGCACGGGACGGCACATCGCGCCGAGGCCCCGGCACGCGCTCCGGCGAATTCACCCCGCGCGGCGGCGCTTATGCCGCGCGCGGCGGTCCCCGTTCCGCGGATACCCGTTACTCGGACGCCGAGCGCCCCCGCCGCAAGCCGCCCCGTGCTGCTCCGCAGGCTGCCGCACCCACGCCGAAGACGCCCGGAATGCCCGTGCGCGAAGGCGAACGCATCGCCAAGCTGCTCGCGCGCGCCGGTGTCGCCAGCCGCCGCGAGGTCGAGCGCCTGATCATCGAGGGCCGCGTCAAGCTGGGCGAGGATGTCATCGAGACTCCCTCGACTGTGCTCACCAGCCTGCGCGGCATCACCGTGGACGGCAATCCGGTGCAGGATGCGGAGGAAACCCGCCTCTTCGCCTTCCACAAGCCCGCCGGCCTGCTCACCGCCGAGCGCGATCCCGCCGGTCGCCCGACGATCTACACCGCGCTGCGCAATGCCCTGCCCGAAGGCAGCGGCCGGGTGATGCCGATCGGCCGCCTCGATCTCAACACCGAGGGCCTGCTGCTGCTGACCAACGACGGCGCATTCAAGCGCGAGCTGGAACTGCCCGCCACCGGCGTACCGCGCACTTACCGCGCGCGCACGTTCGGCGACATCTCGCAGGCCCAGCTCGAAGACCTGATCGAGGGCATCGAGATCGAAGGCGTCGTCTACGGCAAGATCGACGCCAACATGGAGCGCCGCACCGGGCGCAACCAGTGGATCGAAATGACCCTGACCGAAGGCAAGAACCGCGAAGTGCGCCGCGTGCTGGAGCATCTCGGCCTTCAGGTCAGCCGCCTGATCCGCACGTCCTACGGACCCTTCCGCCTGCTCGACCTGCCCAAGGGCATGGCCATCGAGATTTCCCCGCGCGACCTTGAAAACTTCCGCCGCTCGCTTCCGGGCAGCAAGGTATGAAAGGTGCGGGCATGAAAGGTGGCGCTGTAAAGACCGGGCTGCGGATCATCGCCGGCGAATGGCGCGGTCGCAAGCTGGCCGCGCCCGAGGGCGACACCACGCGCCCGACTTCGGACCGCACGCGCGAGACGCTGTTCTCGATGCTGGCGAGCCGACTCGGCAGGTTCGAGGGCCTGAAAGTCGCCGATCTCTTCGCGGGATCGGGGGCGCTCGGTCTTGAGGCGCTGTCGCGCGGGGCCGCGCATTGCCTGTTTGTCGATCAGGACCCGGCGGCGATCCGCGCGATCCGCGGCAATATCGCCAACTTGCACGCGCAGGCCAAGAGCGACGTGCGGGCCAGTTCGGTAATGTCGCTCGGCGCTGCCAAGGGGACGCTCGACCTCGTGCTGCTCGATCCGCCTTACGAGACCGGGGCGGGCAGCGTCGCGATCGACAAGCTGGGTCGGCTCGGCTGGATCGGCGAGCAGACCTGGCTCTGCCTCGAAACCGGCAAAGCGGAATCGGTTTCCATTCGCGGCTTCGCGGTCGAGGCCACGCGCGATGTCGGCAAAGCCCGCCTGCATATCCTGCGCCGCAGCGAGGACTGACCGCGAAGCGGCCTTGCGCCGCTCACCCCCGTTCTCTAGATGTTCGCGGGTGAACGATCTGCAATCCCCCCTGCCCGAGCCTTCCTCCGACCCGCTGATCGAGGGGCTCAATCCGCCCCAGCGCGAAGCGGTCCTCACCACCGAAGGCCCGGTGCTGATGCTGGCGGGCGCGGGCACCGGCAAGACGGCGGCGCTGACGCGCAGGCTCGCCTATCTCGTGCGCAGCCGCCTGGCCTGGCCGAGCGAGATCCTCTGCGTCACCTTCACCAACAAGGCCGCGCGCGAGATGCGCGAGCGCGTCGGCCATCTGGTCGGCCCGGCGGTGGAGGGCATGCCCTGGCTCGGCACCTTCCACGCCATCGCCGCCAAGATGCTGCGCCGCCATGCCGAACTCGTCGGCCTGCAACCGAACTACACGATCATCGATACCGACGATCAGCTGCGCCTGCTCAAGCAGCTGATCCAGGCCGAAGGGCTGGACGAGAAACGCTGGCCCGCGCGGCAACTCGCCGGATGCATCGACCGCTGGAAGAATCGCGGCCTCAATCCCGGCGATCTCGATGCGGCGGAGAACGAGGCCTATGCCAATGGGCGCGGGCAGAAGTTCTACCAGCTTTACCAGGACCGCCTGAAAGCGGTGAACGCCTGCGATTTCGGCGATCTCCTGCTGCACATGCTGAACATCCTGCGCACGAACCGCGAAGTGCTGGAGCAGTACCAGCAGCGCTTCAAATATGTGATGGTGGACGAATATCAGGACACCAACCAGGTCCAGTACCTCTGGCTCCGCCTGATCGCGCAGGTCCGCAAGAACATCTGCGTGGTGGGCGACGACGACCAGTCGATCTACTCCTGGCGCGGCGCGGAAGTGGCCAATATCCTCAAGTTCGAGAAGGATTTCCCCGGCGCCAAGGTGATCCGGCTGGAGCAGAACTATCGCTCCACCCCGCAGATCCTCGCCGCCGCTTCGGGCCTGATCGGCGAGAATACCCAGCGCCTCGGCAAGACGCTGTGGACCGAGCGTCATCCCGGCGACAAGGTGCGCGTGATCGGCGTCTGGGACGCGCCCGAGGAAGCCCGCCGCGTGGGCGACGAGATCGAGCGGCTGGAACGCGAAGGCGCGCCGCTCGACCAGATCGCCATTCTCGTGCGTGCGCAGTACCAGACCCGCGAGTTCGAAGACCGCTTCATCTCGATCGGCATGAAGTACCGCATCGTCGGCGGTTTCCGCTTCTACGAGCGCGCCGAAATCCGCGACGCCCTCGCCTATCTGCGCGTCATCGCCCAGCCTGCCGACGACCTCGCCTTCGAGCGCATCTATAACGCCCCCAAGCGCGGCCTCGGCGCCAAGGCGCTGGAAGCGCTGCACACGCTCGCCCGTCGCCGGGGCATCCCGCTCGCTATGGCCGCGATCGAGATCGCCGATACCGACGAACTGCCCGCCCGCGCGCGCAACACTTTCCTGGCCCTTATGCGCGACTTCGCGCGCTGGCGCGACCTCTCGGGCACCGAGAACCCGGCCGACCTCCTGCGCACCGTGCTCGACGAGAGCGGCTATACCGACGCGCTACAGGCCGAGAAGACGCCCGAGGCAAGCGGACGACTCGAAAACCTCGTCGAACTCGCCCGCGCCATGGAGGAATACGAAAGCCTCGGCGATTTCCTCGAACATGTCAGCCTCGTGATGGACAACGAGGCGGCCTCGGACGAGGAAAAGGTCACGATCATGACCATGCACGCCGCCAAGGGGCTGGAGTTCGACAACGTGTTCCTGCCTGGCTGGGAGGAAGGCGTGTTCCCCTCGCAGCGGGCCATGGACGAAGGCGGGCTTGCCAGCCTGGAGGAGGAGCGCCGCCTCGCCTACGTCGCGATCACGCGGGCACGGCGCAAGTGCACGATCCTCCACGCCGCCAATCGCCGTATCTACGGCCAGTGGACCAGCTCGATCCCCTCGCGCTTCATTGCCGAACTCCCCGACGATCATGTCGACAGCGAGACCACACTGTCGGGCGGCGCCTCGCTCTGGCGGGCGCAGTGGAGCGAGCACAACGATCCTTTCGCCGAAGTCGCCCGCGCCCAGCCTGCCCGCACCGTCACACGCGGTCCCGGCTGGCAGCGCGCCGCCGCGCGTGAATTCGATGCCGCCCCGCGCAAGATCGCCGAATCGACCCGCAGCGCCGCCAGTTTCGCGGCCAAGCCGCGCACCGATGTTGCCATCGGCAGCCGCGTCTTCCACGAGAAGTTCGGCTACGGCAAAGTCACCGCACAGGAAGGCAACAAGCTGGAGATCGATTTCGAGCAGGCCGGTGCCAAGCGCGTACTCGACAGCTTCGTGAAGCCGGCCTGATCGGGTTCAGAGTCCGGCCTTGGCCGGGGCTGCGTTGATCTGCGCCATCCACGGGTCGGTGCCGAACTTTGCGGTTCCATCGGGCGCAAAGTCGAGAATCGCCGTGCCTTCCCCGCTGCGGGACGCCCATTTCGGCAAGGTGCCGCCGTTGGGATTGCCGGTGCGGGCGAAGTTCACGAGATAGGCACTGATCGTGCGGCCTAAACCGTTGTCGCGCGCGCTGGTCTCGCTCCCGTATTTCACCTCCTGGGTATCGAAGAAGAAGGGGATGTCCGTGGCGTGCCCTGCGCCTTTCCCCGGCGTTTCAGCCGAGGAGGCGACATAGGAAAAGCGATATTCGTAGACCGGGACACCGGCCTTGGCGACGAGGCCGGAAAGCTGCCGAGCCCCGGCGACCATGCCGCCCGTCACCCCGCCGATATCGTCGCTCGTGGCGCCGATCATCATCGGAACCCGGTGGAAGCGCTGCTCTTCATAAGCCTTGCGCTGGTCAACCGCGATACGGCCATCGACGAAGGGACTCGCGAAAGTGCGCGGTCCGCCTGCCGGGGCGAACAGCGCCATGAGATTGAGCCCGTCCGTCACCTGCTCCGCAGAAAGCGCGCGCAGTTTCACCAGAGCCTGCGGATCGTCGGATTCGATGCCCTTGCTTTTCGCGAATCGCTCGCCGACCGCCTCCACGGCGGAAAGATCGGTCTCGGCCAGGCTGGTGCCGTTGCCGCCGGACATCACCACGGCCTTGGCGAACAGGCCGTCCGCCTCGGGCGACGTCACGAGATTGTGCACCGACATGCCGCCCGCACTCTCGCCGATGATCGTCACATTATCCGGGTCGCCGCCGAAGGCCGCGATGTTCCGTTTCACCCAGCGCAGCGCGGCGATCTGGTCCATGAAGCCGTAGTTGCCGACTTGCCCGCCGTCTTCACCGGCTTTGACGAGCGCGGGATGCGCGAACGTGCCGAAGCGGCCGACGCGGTAGTTGAAGCTGAAGAACAGGACGCCCTGCCGGGCCAGCTGCGCGCCTGCATATGTCGGCGGCGAAGCGCCGCCGTTCACGAAGCCGCCGCCGTAGATCCACACGACGACCGGCAGCTTGCCCTTGAACGCGGCGGGTCGCCAGACATTGGCGTAGAGGCAATCCTCGGCGGGCGGGGTGCCCAAGGGGGCCGCGTCGCCGTCGAAGGGCTTCTGCATGCAATCGTGACCGTAGGCGGTCGCGGCCCGGACATCCTGCCACGGCGCGGCAGGCTGCGGCGCGCGCCAGCGCAAGGGGCCGACCGGCGGTGCGGCAAAGGGAATGCCCTTCCAGCTCGCCACGCCGTCCTCGACGCTGCCGGAAAGCCTGCCCTGTTCGACACGCACTTCGGTTTTCGGATCGGTCGATGCCGCGCAGGAGGCGGAAAGCGCCCCGGAAAATGCCAGCAAATGCCTGATCTTCATCGAATCCGTTCCCACTGCCCTGCGATGAGGACAGTCTGGCACGGGTTCTCGGTGGCAGGCAAGGGACCGCGTATGCGGTCCCTGAACAGGCCTCAGGCCAGAGCCGAAACGCTCAGGAATTCGGGGATCGGGCCGTTCCAGCCGTCATCCGCAGGCTCTTCCTCGCGGCGGCGCGAACGGTTGCCGTCCGCGCGGCGCTCGCGGCGCTGCTCGTCGCCCCGGCTTTCGCGGCGCGGTGCGCGCTCTTCGCGGAAGACAGGACGTTCCTCGCGAGATTCCTGACGTTCCTCGCGCGGTGCGGAACGTTCCTCGCGAACCGGTGCACGCTCGCGCTTCTCGCGGCGAGGTTTTTCCTCACGAATGCTGGGCTTTTCCTCGCGAATGCGGGCCTTAGGTGCGTCGGCCGCTTCGGCGGCGGGCATTTCGTAGACCGGAATCTTACCGCCGGTCAGCTTCTCAACATTCTCGATCGCTTCGGCATCTTCCGGCGACACGAACGTGAAGGCCCGGCCCGAAGCGCCACCGCGGCCGGTACGACCGATGCGGTGCACATAGTCGTCGGGGTGCCAGGGTGTGTCGAAGTTGAAGACGTGGCTCACGCCCTTCACGTCGAGACCGCGCGCGGCGACGTCGGAAGCGACGAGAATGTTGACTGTGCCGTCCTTGAAGCGCTGGAGTTCGGCCAGACGTGCCGGCTGGTCCATGTCGCCATGGATCTCGCCCGCGGCAAAACCGTGGCCCTTGAGGCTCTTGGCCAGTTCCCGCACGGTGGTCTTGCGGTTGGCGAAGATGATCGCGGTCGAGACGTTGTCGTTGCGCAGCAGGTGGCGCAGGACTTCGCGCTTCTTGCGCGTCTGCACGGCCACCTTATGCTGGACGATATTCGTGTTCGTCGATGCGGGGCGGGCGACTTCGATATATTTGGGGTTCGATAGGAAGCGATCCGCCAGCTTCTTGATGACCGGCGGCATCGTCGCCGAGAACAGCAAGGTCTGTCGGTTGGTCGGCAGCTTCGAGCAGATCGTCTCGATATCGGGAATGAAGCCCATGTCGAGCATGCGGTCCGCTTCGTCGATGACGAGCAGCTCGCAGCCGGTCAGCATGATCTTGCCGCGCTCGAACAGGTCCATCAGGCGGCCCGGCGTGGCGATGAGCACGTCGACGCCGGCAGACAGGGCCTTGAGCTGGTCGCCCATCTGCACGCCGCCGATCAGCAGCGCCATCTTGAGGTCGTGGTTCTTGCCGTACTTCTCGAAATTCTCGGCAACCTGGGCGGCCAGTTCGCGCGTCGGCTCAAGGATGAGCGAGCGCGGCATCAGCGCGCGGCGGCGGCCGTGGGCGAGAATGTCGATCATCGGCAGCACGAAGCTGGCCGTCTTGCCGGTGCCGGTCTGGGCGATACCGATCAGGTCCTTCATCATCAGGACCGGCGGAATCGCCTGCGCCTGGATCGGAGTCGGTTCGCTGTAGCCCGCGGTTTCCACCGCTTGCAGCAATTCGTCGGAAAGGCCGAGATCGGCAAAGTTCATAGACAGACAGGTCTCATTGGCAGGAGTCTTGCGAGAAATACGGGGTACTTCGAAAATGTCGCGGCGCGGCAGCGAGCCACGAATCAATCGATCCACGCGCATGCCAATCGTACACCTGCGCGCCGCCTATGCGGAAAATCCCGCAGAAGTCAAGGAAATCCGCGCATACATGGCGATTCGGCCTGACAAACCGGCGTTATCTCCCCTCAGCGACCGGCCACCACCAATTGGCGAATGCGCGTCAGCTTGCAGGTCGTTCCGCTGCGCGACAGCAATTCGTCGCGATCGACGCAAAGCTGCCCATCCGACGTGCGCGAGAGAAGAAAGCCCGAGTAGAATGCCCCCGCCCGGCAGCCGCGCTCAAGGTCCGCGCCGACCACCCGGCGATCACGCATGAACAGCAGGAGGCGGCTCTGACCGTCGGGCTGGACCCCGGCGATGCCCGACATCGGCAGGCACTTGCCGATCTTGCGCTCCGAATAACGCGGTGCATCGCCCCGCCCCGGCATGCCCATCAGCATATCCGGCGGCGAAGGCATCTGCGCGCGCGGGGTGATGCGAATCGTCATGCGCTGCTCGATTCGCACCTGCCATGCGCTGTCGGGCTCGACATGCGTGAAGGCCTCTACCGCAAAAGGCAGGGCGCTTGGCGAATCGGGCAATTCCTCGGGCCAGACATAGCCCTGCTGTTCCGGCACTGCGGGCGCGGCCGTGACTTCCCGGCGATCGTCATGCTTCGTGCGCGCACCGCCCAGGCCGACTGCAGGCAGCAGCAGCGCAAAGGGATAGAGCAGGACGGAAGCGAGATTCATGAAAAGAAACGGTCCCCGGATGCAGGTTCAGCTAGCCCACGATCACCTGGCGTTAAACCAAGAGCTTGAACCAGCGCTTAACTCGGCACAACGCACGTGGAAGGCGATATCCCGCAAACTGCTGGGATGAAACCCTTTCGCGCCTGTGTCATAGCGCTCTCATGACGACGAACAATGCCGACTTCCTCGCCGAAGCTCTCAACCTCCTCGGTCCGCGCGGACTGACGACCGATGCCGACCTGCTGACGCCCTGGCTCACCGACTGGCGCGGGCGCTATACCGGCAAGACGCTCGCCCTCGCCTCCCCCGCCAATGCGCAGGAAGTGGCGGGGCTGGTGCGGCTCTGCGCCCGGTACGGTGTGCCGATCGTTCCGCAAGGCGGCAACAGCGGCATGTCGGGCGGCGCCACGCCCGATGCCTCCGGCGCCGCGCTGATCCTGTCGCTGCGGCGAATGAACGCGATTAACGCGCTCGACACCGAGGCCCGGCAAGTCACCTGCGAGGCCGGTGTCGTGCTCCAGACCCTGCACGAGGCGGCCGAAACGCAGGACTTGCGCTTCCCCCTGTCGCTTGGCGGCAAGGGGTCGGCGACGGTCGGCGGATTGATCTCCACCAATGCCGGGGGCACTCAGGTCCTGCGCCACGGCTCGATGCGCGCGCTGGTGCTGGGACTTGAGGCAGTGCTGCCGGATGGGCAGATCTTCTCGATGCTGACCCCGCTCAAGAAGGACAATCGCGGGTTCGACCTCAAGCAGCTGCTGATCGGTTCCGAAGGCACGATGGGCGTGGTAACCGCCGCGACCCTGCAACTCCTGCCCGCCGTGGCCGAGCGCGTGGTGATCTGGGCCGGCGTTCCCTCGCTCGGGATCGCGCGCAAGCTGCTGCTCCATTGCGAGACAGCGGTAGGCGAGGCGCTGGAGGGCTTCGAGGTCCTTCCGCAGGCCTGTCTCGAAGCCGTTCTCGATCATCTGCCCGATGCCCGCGCACCTCTGGCCGAGGCCCATGCCTGGCATGTGCTGATCGAAGTCGTCGCCGACCGCTCGTCCGCCGCCACCTTGCGCGACCGCTGCGAGGCGATGATGGCGGATGCCTTCGAGGCGGAACTCGTGGAAGACGCAGCGATGTCCACCAGCGAGGCCCAGGCCGAGGCCATGTGGCTGATCCGCGAATCGATCTCCCCTGCCGAGCGCGCCCGCGGCCCCGCCGTGCAGCACGACATCTCGGTTCCGGTCGAGAATATGCCGGACTTCGTGGAAACCACGATCCCGATGATCGAGGCGAAATGGCCCGGCACCGAGGCGATCGCCTTCGGGCACCTCGGCGATGGCAACGTCCACTATCACGTCATCGCCCCCAACGTGACCGACGGCCCGGCCTGGCAGGCGAACGAGGGCAAGACGATCAGCCGCTACGTACACGATCTCGTCACCGAATGGGGCGGCTCGATTTCCGCCGAGCACGGCATCGGCCAGCTCAAGCGGGACGAACTGGCGCGCCTCGGCGATCCGGTAGCGCTGTCGATGCTGCGCGCGGTCAAGCAGGCGCTCGATCCCAAGGGCCTGTTCAACCCCGGGAAGCTGATCTGAGCGGAAGGATTCGCGGGCATCGGGCAACCTCTGGCCCGACTCGCGCAATATCCTCGTTCCGACGGGTCAGCGCGCTTGCGCGGGCCCCGTCCAGCTTCTAAAGCGTCGCCTTCAAAAATTTCCCTGTCTTGCGGAGAGTAACGCAATGGCCACCGTGCCGCAGAATCCTGCCCTGCCCCTGTTCTACAAGGACCTCGTGCCGCTCAATTCGCAGCAGCACGCCACCTGGAAGACCCGCTCGACCGACAAGGCGACCTGGCTCGTCGGCGTGAACTCGATCCCGCTGACGGTCGAGGAATTCCCGCAGGCCCAGCGTCACTTCCCGATCATCTTCACCGCGGGCGAGAACCCGGTGCCGCTGATCCTGATGGGCATGAACGAAGGCGTGAACGTCTACGTCGATGAAGACGGCACCGTGAACACGCCGGTCTACATCCCGGCCTATGCGCGCCGCTATCCCTTCATGCTGGCCCGCCTGCGTCCGGATGCCGAAGAGCTGTCGCTCTGCGTCGACCCGACCAGCGACCTGGTGGGCGAAGGCGACGACGGTGAAGCCCTGTTCACCGACGCCGATCCGGCCGAGCCGACCGACACCACCAAGAACATGCTCCAGTTCTGCGAGAACTTCGAGATCGCCGGCACCAAGACCGCCAACTTCATGGCGGAACTGGCCAAGCACAACCTGCTGATGGACGGCGAGCTGAACATCGACATCGGCACCGGCCAGCCGTTTACCTATCGCGGCTTCCAGATGGTCGACGAGACCAAGCTGCGCGAAGTGCGCGGTGACGTGCTGCGCCAGTGGAACCAGAACGGCATGTTGCCGCTGATCTACGCCCACCTGTTCTCGCTCGATCTCGTGCGTGAAATCTTCGGCCGCCAGGTCTCGCAGGGCAAGGGCCCGCAGGTTCAGGCCGCCGTTTGATGGAATAAGGCAGGCGAACATGTTCGGGGCGGGGGTTTATGACAATTTTGTCACACCCTCACTCCATTATGCGACGCTCTCCAAACACGCGCTTGCAAAACATATGGCGCCTGCTTCATTCTAGGGGTTGAATGTGCCATCAGGGTTGCTATGTTAGGGCTACCTGATCGGCGCTACCCTCATGGCCCGGTCAGGCTGGTGCACATCGTGCACCTCCTCCCTGAACCTTGGCCACCTCGCGCATCGCGCGAGGTGGTTTTTTAATGCCCGCCGCACAGGCAGGCATTCCCCGCGATATCAGTGTCCTCGAGGCTTCGGCAGGACGCGTTGGCATCCTGCTCCACGGCTATTCCGCCGCCTGCGCCCAGCGCTTGCCACCCGACCCCTGCGCGAGTTCGCAGACGGTAGCAGCCAGTCGCCGAACCAGGCCCGACACCAGATCGATCATCGGCTCCATCCCCGCCCCTGGATCCAGAAGCTGCGAATCGAGATAGCAGCTGCGGTCGATTTCTAGCTGCATGGCATGGATCGATTCGCCGGGTGCGCCGTGTCGGTCCAGCACATAACCTCCGGCATAAGGGCGATTGTGCGCCGCCTCCCAGCCTTCAGCCGCGAAGTGCGAGAAGGCAGTGCCGACAAGACTGCCGTGGCAACTCGCCCCGAACCGGTCCCCGACGACAAACCGGGCAGGCTCGCCACCCGGACGCGGCACGAGCGGCGGCATCGAATGAAGGTCGAGCAGCAAGGCCCCTCCCCACCGATCGCACAGCCCGGCCAGCGCGCGCGACAGCGCCGCATGATAAGGCTCGTGGACAAGGTCGATACGCGCGCGCAGATCGGCTTCTTCAAGGCGCCCGCGCCATATCTCGCCGAAACCGGAAAGACGGCGCGGAATGAGGCCCAGGCCGCTCCGCACGCGGCGACTGGGTAGCGGGCGACGCCCTTCGGCGGGGGAAGCCCGCGTCACCATCTCCCAGTCGATATCGTCCGGCGCGCGATTCAGGTCGATCATGGCGCGCGGCGCCTGGGCGAGCAGCAGAGGCGCGCCGGTTGCCCTCGCCACTCCTCGGGCGACCCGATCGACGAAGCGGTCCTCCAGCCTGACGCAGACCGCACCGGGCTTGCGCATTCCGTCCAGCAACCGCGCAGGATAGGCCCTGCCTGCATGAGGCACCGCAATCAGCACGGGTATGGGGGAAGGCTCCTGCCCGGACAGAACGAAGGCGGGAATGCCGGGAGTATCGGGAATACGCCCGCCGGAACCTTGTTGCGAATCATTATCGCCCGAAGGATCGATCATGTCTTCAAGCTGGCCCTTTCGCATGCCCCTGTCAAAGCGTCCCGTTCCCGGTCAGGTAAACATTCCGAACAAGAATTTTAACCGGACAAGGTATATGTCTTGGCTCATAGGAGCGCCCGTACCAGCGTACGACACGCCATCAACGAATTTGGACATGAAAACGCGATGATCCGCATCCTGCTTGCCGAAGACGACCAGGCCATGCGCACCTATCTGGCCCGCGCCCTGGAGAACGCCGGCTACGAAGTGCTGGCGGTGGACCGGGGAACCGAAGCCCTTCCCTATCTCCAGAACGAACATTTCGACCTCCTGCTCTCGGACATCGTCATGCCCGAGATGGATGGAATCGAGCTGGCGCAGCGCTGCGCCGAAATTTCCCCGATGACGAAAGTCATGTTCATCACCGGTTTCGCCGCCGTATCGCTGCGCGCGGGCCGCGAGGCTCCGCACGCCAAGGTATTGTCCAAGCCCTTCCATCTGCGTGATATCGTTATGGAAGTTCAGCGCCTCTTCGGCCTTTCCGAGCATGTCCGGCTGTAATTCCGGCTATCCACAGAGCTACCCACAGGCTCGTGAAACTTTTTTGAAAAAACCGGTTGCCAACCTCCGGCCTCACCGTTAGAGGCCCACTCCACCGAGCGGCACTACGGAGCCGCAACGGACTGACCGAATGGTGCGGGCGTATAGCTCAGTGGTAGAGCACTATGTTGACATCGTAGGGGTCGCAAGTTCAATCCTTGCTACGCCCACCATTCGAGAGCCCCGCAAGTCTCTGACTTAGCGGGGCTTTCTCTTTCCGGCCAGCGCGATTTTCCATCGCCGCCGTGATCGCTCCCGACCATGCAAGCGGTGCAACTCCGCCGCCGCGCAAAGCGGGCGGCCGGGCCGCAACCCGCCTTGCCAGCCGCCCCCCGCCTGCCTAAGAGACCCCCAATTCTCATCTCCAGGGGAGTTTTCCGGAATGGCAAAAATCAAGGTCAAGAATCCCATCGTCGAGATGGACGGCGATGAAATGACGCGGATCATCTGGGAATGGATCCGTGAACGGCTGATCCTCCCCTACCTCGACATCGATCTCAAGTACTACGACCTCTCGGTCCAGAAGCGCGACGAGACCGGCGACCAGATCACTGTCGACGCCGCCAACGCCACCAAGGAACACGGCGTTGCCGTGAAGTGCGCGACGATCACCCCCGACGAAGCCCGCGTCACCGAATTCGACCTCAAGAAGATGTGGAAGTCGCCCAACGGCACGATCCGCAACATCCTCGGCGGCGTCGTCTTCCGCGAGCCGATCGTGATCTCGAACGTGCCCCGCTTGGTTCCGGGTTGGACCGACCCGATCGTCGTCGGCCGCCACGCTTTCGGCGACCAGTACAAGGCGACCGACACCCTGATCCCCGGCCCCGGCAAGCTGCGCCTGGTGTGGGACGGCGAGAGCGGCGAGAAGATCGACCTCGACGTGTTCGACTTCCCGGCTCCGGGCGTCGCCATGGCGATGTACAACCTCGACGAATCGATCCGCGACTTCGCACGCGCCTCGTTCAACTACGGCCTCAACCTCGGCTGGCCGGTCTACCTCTCGACCAAGAACACGATCCTCAAGGCCTATGACGGCCGCTTCAAGGATCTGTTCCAGGAAGTGTTCGACACCGAAGGCTTCAAGGAAAAGTTCGCCGAAGCCAAGATCGTCTACGAACACCGCCTGATCGACGACATGGTCGCCTCGGCGCTCAAGTGGTCGGGCAAGTTCGTCTGGGCCTGCAAGAACTACGACGGCGACGTGCAGTCGGACACCGTTGCCCAGGGCTTCGGCTCGCTGGGCCTGATGACCTCGGTCCTGCTCTCGCCCGACGGCAAGACCGTCGAAGCGGAAGCCGCTCACGGCACCGTGACCCGTCACTACCGCCAGCACCAGCAGGGCAAGGCGACCTCGACCAACCCGATCGCCTCGATCTTCGCCTGGACGCGCGGCATCGCCTATCGCGGCAAGTTCGACGAGACCCCGGAAGTGGTGAAGTTCGCCGAGACGCTGGAGCAGGTCTGCATCGAAACCGTCGAAAGCGGCAAGATGACCAAGGACCTCGCACTGCTGATCGGTCCGGACCAGAACTGGATGACCACCGAGCAGTTCTTCGAGGAAATCGTCAAGAACCTCGAAACCAAGATGGCAAGCTGGGGCTGAGCCTCTGCCTGATTGGAACCGAGTTCGAAGAAGACCCTCCGCCGCAACGCGGGGGGTTTTTCTTTGGCCAAATGCCACCATTAAAAAGGCCCGCCGAAACGAAATTCGGCGAGCCTGGCAGATTCACTGACGGCGCCCCCTGCGCCCCAACCTCGTCCGCTTACTCGAAAGGCTCTTCGCCCTCGAGCTTGGTGCGGTGCATCATGCGCCCGCAAGTCGGGTCATAGGCCTCGGCGCGGTGCATCGTGCCGGTGTTGTCCCACATGACGAGATCGCCGACTTCCCATTCGTGGCTGTACGTGAATTCCGGGCCGGTCGCCCATTCACGCAGACCATGGATGATCATCGCGCTTTCCAGAGCGGACTTGCCAACCACCTGGGCTGCGGTGCACCCGATCACCAGGCTCTTGCGCCCGGACTTGTGCTTCCACACGAGCGGCAGTTCCTGCTCCCCGATCTGGGCATAGCCCTGCAACTTGGCGAGGCTGGGTTCCGGCTCGTAGTAGAAGAGGCTGGCCCAGGGGCCGTGAACCACGCGGTACTGCTCGTACTCGGCCTGCCTGTCGCCCGGAAGGTCCTCCAAAGCGGCGTAAGTGTTGGCGAAACCGGTATTGCCGGTGCCACGCGGGCTCGGCACCCGGCACGACAGCAGCGAGGCCAGGATCGGCACGTCGTTGCGGGTGCCGTCGATGTGCCAGTAGAGCGAACCCTTGAGGTACTCGGCCGCCATCGGGTTTTCCCTGGCGTCGAGCGTGATCTTCGAGATCACTTCCTCGCCCCCCTTGCGCTCGGGCGCGAAAATGCCGAGCGTCTTGGTGAAGGCGACCTGCTCTTCATCGGTGAAGTTCACTTGCGGGAATACCAGCACCCCACGCGCTTCCAACAGCTCGCGGATTTCCGTGGCGATCTCTCCGCCGAGCAGTTCTTCTTTCGTATTCAGCACGCGGCTGCCGATTTTCGGCTTGATCTCTTCGGCCTTCAGCCTGGTCTGGGTCTCGACCGACATGTCTCCAACTCTCCCGTCAGGTTCGGCCGCTGGATAAGCGGCTCACGGGAGACGATACCACGGACTGAACGCCTGTTCAAAGAGGCGCAGACAAAAGGGCCGCGATCAATCGCTGCCGCGGAGTCAGAGCTTGAGACGGTCGAGCCAGCCCTCGACGAGGGCGCGTGCCTGCTCATGCCCGGTTTCGACGCCGAGGCCTTTCTCCATGACGATGCAGCGGCCGATTCCAGCCAGGACCACCGCGAGCGCAGCCGGATCGAAGCCTTCCACTGCCTTCATGCGATCTCCCAGCAGGCGTTCGAGAATCTCGACCTGCCGCTTGCGCATGGCGACGCTGTGCTCGGCCATCTTCTCGCGAACGGCGGGACGATGGTTGGCCAGTGCCATGAATTCCAGCGACATCGCCGTGCGGCTCGTATCGACGAAGAAGCCCCAGAGCGCCCGGACGGGATCGGGCGAGGCCAGCGCCTCCTCGATCATCCGGTCGCTGTCCGCCGCACCCTGACGGCACACTTCGAGGAGCAGATCGTCGGTTGTCGGGAAATAATAGTGCACCAGCGAAGGCTTGAGACCTGCCCGTGCGGCGACGCGCCGCGTGCTGGCGGCCGCATAGCCTTCGTCCCGAATGAGTTCGACGGTCGCCTCGACGATGCGCGCCCGCGTCGCGGATGTCTCGGCCCCTATCCTGCGTGCTGCGCTTGCCATCGGATCTCCTTTTCGCGCGTCTGCCTAAGACCTGCCGCTTCCAAGATCAACCAAGGCGGACCGCCTTGCCATGTGTTCTCTTTTTGTTCATTCTTGCGGGATGCGAATCCACAAGGGAAGAGGCGCCGTCAGCGGCCAGGCGAGCAAGCGCTTCAACCTCCCCCAGCGGGAGGCGGACGGCGACTGGCTGGACGCAATGGAGGAGATCGACGGCCCCGCCCGCCACCCCGCCACTACGGTTACCGAAGAACATCCGCGCTCGATCCTGTCGTTCAACAAATCCCCCGACATTCCCTTCGATCGCTCGATCAACGCCTATCGCGGCTGCGAGCACGGCTGCATCTATTGTTTCGCACGGCCTACCCATGCCTATCACGACCTGTCCCCCGGCCTCGATTTCGAAACGAAGCTTTTCGCCAAGCCCGATGCGGCGCGGCTGCTTCGCGCGGCGCTCGCCAAACCTAGCTATCGTCCTGCCCCCATCGCCATGGGCACAAATACCGACCCCTACCAGCCGATCGAGGGACGCTATCGAATCACTCGCAGCGTGCTGGAACTCTGCCTGGAAACGCGTCACCCGGTCTCGATTACCACGAAGTCCGATCGGGTACTGCACGACCTTGACCTGATCGCGGAAATGGCCCGGTTCCGCCTCATATCCGTGGCCATATCGGTGACGAGCATGGACCCGGGGCTTTCACGCCTGCTGGAACCGCGCGCGGCGGCGCCGGCCAAGCGGATCGCGGCGCTCGGCAGGCTGGCAGCGGCAGGCGTACCGGCCCATGTCTCGATCGCGCCGGTCATTCCCTCGATCACCGACCAGTATCTGGAGGAAATACTAAAGGCCGCGCTGGACCAGAGCATTCATCATGCGACCTGGATCATGATCCGCCTGCCCCACGAAGTCGCGCCGCTGTTCCGCGAATGGCTGGAGGCCCACTTCCCCGACCGCGCGGGCAAGGTCATGGCGACGATCCAGTCGATGCGCGGGGGCAAGGACAACGATCCGAACTTCTTCACCCGTATGCGCCCGCAAGGTGTCTGGGCGGACCTGTTCCGGCACCGCTTCCGGCTGGCCATGACGCGCATGGGATTTTCCCGTCCCGCCCATGTGCTCGATAGCTCCGGTTTCCGCAGGCCCTCGCTGGATGGCCAACTCTCGCTGCTATAGCTGCCAGAAACCGAACGCCCGCTCAGGCGTTTCCCTGCCCAACGATGAAAACAGGACAGGAGGACGGCATGACCGATGAACCCGCGAAAGTAGAGCGCGCCCCGGAAGCCCCCACGACGACGACCACGATCATTCGTGAGCGCGGATCATCGAGCGGGGCGACCGGAATGATCATGGCGCTGATCCTGCTAATCCTGGTAGCAGGCGGGATCTATCTGTTCAGTCAGGGCACGAAGAGCGAGACGGCAAAGGACGACGCCATTGCCGGAGCCGCCCAGAGCGTCGGCAATGCAGCCGACAAAGTTGGCGACGCCGCGCAGGACGCCTCGAACAATCTCAAGGACGACCAAGGCAACTAAGTCGTTCCACCTGATCAGGCGGCGCGGCGCAAGCCTTCGGGACCGCGCCGCGCGACCAGCGACACGTTGGATATTCCCGCCACGCTGGCCAGATGCTCCGCGAAATCGCCGTCGAGCGCGAAGTCCCGGCCCAGCCGGACTTTCTGCTTGCGCCCTTCCCCGAGATCGAGCGTTGCCACCACTTCGCCGCAGCCCGGCGCTCCGGCACGCATCAGCATCGCCAGTTCCTGCACCGCATCGACGCGGTCGATATCGAGCGTCAGCAGCATCCGCGCATCGGCCTTCACTTCGTTCAACGGCCTTGCGCCGCGCACCGTCACGCGGGGCGGCTCGTCGGGACTGGGGCTGTCCAGTTCGACTGTGAGGAGCACGCAGGCCCCTTCCTTCGACCAGCGCACGAAGTTCTCGACCAGACTCTCCTCGAAACAGGAGGCCGAGAAGTTGCCCGACTGGTCGGAAAAGTCCGCCATGACGAAGTCCTTGCCGCGCTTCGTCTTCCGCTTCTGGACGTTCTCGACCATGGCCGCCATCACCCCGCCGGTGCGCCCGGCCCCGCCGCCGGTCATGAGGCTGGAATACGTCCGCGCGCCGTTCGCCGAAGCCACCGCGCGATACTGCTCGACCGGGTGGGCGGCGAAGTAGAAGCCGAAAGTCTCGCGCTCCTTGGCCATCTGGTCGGTGCGATTCCAGGGTTCGGCCTCGACGAGGCGCAGGCCCTGCTCGACATGGTCGTCGCCGCCGAACAGGCTGTTCTGGTCCGAATTGCGCTCGCGCGAGGAACGGTCGGCCTCGGCCAGTAAAGTGTCGGCATTGGCGAGGACTTTGGCACGGTTGGGTTCCAGCCCGTCGAAACCGCCCGCCGCAGCGAGGCTTTCGAGCTGGCGGCGGTTCATCGATCCGGCCGGGGCGCGGCGGAACACGTCGTCGAGGCTGACGAACTTGCCGTTCGCCTCGCGCTCGGCGACAAGCGCGTCCATTGCCTTTTCGCCGACATTGCGGATGCCCGCCAGCGCATAGCGCACCGCATGGCTGTCCGGCGTTTCCTCGACGCAGAATTCGGCTTCAGACATGTTGATGTCGGGCGCAGCGAGCTGGATGCCGTTGCGGCGGGCGTCGTCCACGAAGATCGCCAGTTTTTCCGACTGGTGCATGTCGAAACACATCGAGGCAGCGTAGAATTCGTGCGGGTAATGCGCCTTGAACCACGCCGTATGGTAGGCGAGCAGGGCGTAGGCGGCAGCGTGCGACTTGTTGAAGCCGTAGCCCGCGAACTTGTCGATCAAGTCGAACAGTTCGTTGGCCTTGGCCGCCTCGATGTTCGAAACTTCCTTGCAACCGTCGACGAAGCGCTGGCGCTGCTTGTCCATTTCCGCCTGGACCTTCTTGCCCATGGCGCGGCGCAGAAGGTCAGCATCACCCAGCGAGTAGCCCGCCAGGATCTGCGCGGCCTGCATGACCTGTTCCTGATAGACGAAGATCCCGTAAGTCTCGCTCAGGATGCCCGAGAGCTTCTCATGCGGGTATTCGATCGATTCCAGCCCGTTCTTGCGGCGACCGAACAGCGGGATGTTGTCCATCGGACCCGGTCGGTAGAGCGAGACGAGCGCGATGATGTCGCCGAAATTGGTCGGCTTCACGGCCGCCAGCGTGCGGCGCATGCCTTCCGATTCGAGCTGGAACACGCCGACCGTATCGCCGCGTTTCAGCAGTTCGTAGACCGCCGCATCGTCCCAGGCGAGAGTCGAGAGGTTGATCGAGATACCGCGCCGCTCCAGCAGGTCGCAGGCCTTCTTCAGCACCGAGAGCGTCTTCAGGCCGAGGAAATCGAACTTCACGAGGCCGGTGTCTTCCACCGACTTCATGTCGAACTGCGTAACCGGCATGTCGGAGCGCGGATCGCGGTAGAGCGGCACCAGCTGCGCCAGCGGACGATCGCCGATGACCACGCCCGCCGCGTGGGTGGACGAGTTGCGCGGCAGGCCTTCCAGTTGCACGGCAAGGTCCACGAGGCGCTTCACCTCGTGGTCAACATCGTATTCGCGGCGGAATTCGGCCACCGGCGGATCCTTGGTCACGCCGTGCTGCTTGCGGCCGTGGAGGGCCTCGGTGAGGGTCCAGGGGTCGGTCGGATGGTTGGGCACCATCTTGCAGAGGCTGTCGACCCGGCCATAGCTCATCTGCAGGATGCGGCCGCAGTCGCGCAGCACCGCGCGGGCCTTCATCTTGCCGAAGGTGATGATCTGGGCGACGTGATCGTGCCCGTACTTGCTCTGGACGTAGCGGATCACCTCGCCGCGCCGGGTTTCGCAGAAGTCGATGTCGAAGTCCGGCATCGAGACGCGTTCCGGGTTTAGGAAGCGTTCGAACAGCAGGCCCAGCTTGAGCGGGTCGAGGTCGGTTACGGTCAGCGCCCAGGCGACCAGCGAACCTGCGCCCGAACCACGGCCCGGCCCCACCGGAATGTCGTTGTCCTTGGCCCACTTGATGAAGTCGGCCACGATCAGGAAGTAGCCGGGGAAGCCCATGCCGACGATGATCTGCACTTCGAAATCGAGGCGCTTGGCATAGTCGAGGAAATCCTCGGTTACGCCGCGTTCGGCGAGTTCGCGGTAGGCCGCCTCGCGCGCCTCGCCCTGTAGCGCCATGGCGGCGTCGAGTTCGGCTTCGGTGACGTCCGGCCAGTAGGGCGCCAGCCGTTGGGCCAGACCGGCACGCGAATTGTCCGCCAGCATCCGCGCCTCGCCTTCGAGGTCGCCGGCGAGGCTCGGCAGCAGTGGCTTGCGGCGCGGCGGCATATAGGCGCAGCGCTGCGCGACGACGAGCGTATTGGCCAACGCCTCGGGCAGGTCCGCGAACATTTCCTGCATCGTTTCGACCGGCTTGACCCAGCGCTCGGGCGAGGAACGCGGGCGGTCGGCGGCGTCGACCTGGGTCGAATTGGCGATGCAGAGCATGGCGTCATGCGCGGCGTGGAACTTCGCTTCGGCATATTGCGCGGGATTGGTGCCGACGAGCGGAATATCGCGGGCATAGGCGAGCGCGATGAGGTCTTCCTCGCTGCCGTCCTCGGCCGCGTCGCCGGTGCGCGCGATCTCGATATAGAGGCGGTTGCCGAACAGCGCCTGCAAGCTGTCGCAATAGCTTTCCGCGGCTTCCACCCGGTCCGCCGCGTAGAGCCGGGCGAGCGCTCCCTCGCCGCCGCCGGTCAGGCAGATCAGACCGTCGGTGTGGCCGCGCAAGTCGTCCAGTTCGACATGGGCTTCGAGATGCAGCGGTCGGTCAAGGTGCGCGCGGCTGACGAGATCGCACAGGTTGAGCCAGCCAGCCTCGTTCTGGGCGAAGAGCGCCAGCCAGTCGATCGGGCGATCCTGCCCCTGCTTCGCCGCACCAGGACGCGCGACTGCAAGGAAAGTGCCGACGATCGGCTGCACCCCGGCACCCTTGCAGGCCTGGGCATAAGTCGGCGCGCCGTAGAGACCGTTGCGGTCGCAAATGGCGGCGGCGGGAAAATTGCGCTCCTTGGCGAGCTTGGCGGCGGCCTTGGGGTCGATCGCGCCGTCCAGCATCGTGAAACTGGAGAAGATGCGGAGCGGTACGAAAGGTGCGTGGGCCATCGGCGGAATTTAGGCATTGCCCCCATGCCCGATCAAGGCGGGTCTGGGGATAAGCCGGGGGATAGGGCAACTGGTGCCTCCAAAATGGCGCAGATCCAGGTCGCCACACCTCCGCCATGCCCTCCCCCAAAGAGCGCCTTGATACCGACGGGAAATCGGCTCATGGTCCCTCCCGTTCCTGTCCTTGCCGGACATTCCGTTCCGGCTTCTTCAAGAACTCTTGGAATTCATGCACATGCCGCGCCGATTCCGGCGCTTTCGTCTTTTGCCCAGATGGCATTTCCGGAGACGCGTGAATGAAGTTCGCCTATCTCGCTTTCGTCCCTCTCCTGCTGGCACCCGAAGGCATCCTGCCCTTGGAGTTCGCAGCCATGGCGCAGCAAAACCGGCCCGATGGGTCGCACGGACAGAGCGCGAGACCGCCCGGTGGCGGAGGCAGCAGCGGCGCCAATCGTCCCGGTCAACCGGGCGGAGGAAGACCAACCCATCCGGGGGATGGCAGCCATCGGCCCCAGCCCGCGCCGCAGCCGGTTCCCCAGCCGCAACCCACGCGACCCGGCGGCAATCACGGCCAGCCGGGCCGCCCCGGCGCAGGCAATGACCACAGACCTCCGCAGGGCGGCTACCGCCCCGGTCAACCGGGGGTCAATCGTCCGGGCCAGCCAGGTCATCAGCGCCCGCCTGTCGTCAACCGTCCGCATCGTCCCGGCGCAGGCCGACCGAACACATTCCGGCCTATGCGAGCTCCGGCGTATCGCTACCCTCGCGGCTACAGCTATCGCCGCTGGTCGATCAACATGATGCTGCCGGCGATCTTCCTGTCGTCGTCCTACTTGTTCCAGGATTACGGGATGATCGGCGTCGGCCCGCCGCCCGCAGGTTATTACTGGGTCCGTTACGGTCCCGATCTCCTGCTGGTGAACCGCCGCAGCCGCCGCGTCGTCGACGTAATCTACGGCGCGTTCTACTGAAAGGGCGAGGCGCTGCCTTAAAGCAACGCCTCGATATCCTTTTCCAGCCGCTCCGGCTTGTCGGTCGGGGCATAACGGCGCACGACCTTGCCGTCGCGGCCGATCAGGAACTTGGTGAAGTTCCACTTGATCGACTTGCTGCCGAGCAGGCCGGGCGCCTTGCGCTTGAGCCAGGTCCAGAGCGGCGCGGCATCATTCCCGTTCACGTCGATCTTGCCCATGAGCGGAAACGAGAGGCCGAAATTCACCTCGCAGAACGAGGCGATCTCGTCGGCTGAACCGGGCTCCTGCGCGCCGAACTGGTTGCAGGGGAAAGCGATGACCTCGAAGCCGCGGTCACGATACCGGCGCCATAGCGCCTCCAGCCCGGCATATTGAGGTGTAAACCCGCACTTGCTGGCGGTATTGACGATCAGGAGGACTTTGCCGAGCCGCTCGGCGAGACTTACCGTCTCGCCGCCGGGCAATTGCGCTTCGAAATCCGCGATCGTGCGAGGGTCAGCCGGTGACGCCATGGGGGAAATCCGTCCTTCGATAAAGACGGCGTATATCCCCGATTTCCAATAGCCTGTCACCGTCCTTCTGAACGGAATAGTTGCCCTGGTCGGCTTCGGGCAAATGCATGACGTAGCGGATCAGGTTGGCCACCGTATCTCTGCGAATGGCCTTGAATACATTGAAAACACCCCCACCGTCGGCCGTCTTGTGCAGTTCGGCACTGTCGTTCCAGCCGGGGCCTTCGCCCGCCGGATGGCCTTGGATGGTAGTGGGAAAGTCGCTCATAAAACGCTCCTTTCGCGCGTCTTGCCTCTATAGCCAAAACGCTTAGACCATCGACGATGTTCCCCCGATGAACGACAGGCGATGAACGTCAGGTCAGCAGTCCGTCGTGCAGTCTTACCACGCGGTCCATCGCCGCAGCCAGACGCTCGTTATGGGTAGCAACGAGCGCAGCGCTGCCCTGCCCGCGCACCAGTTCGAGGAACTGGGCGAAGACCTTGTCGGCGGTTTTCTCGTCGAGGTTGCCGGTCGGTTCGTCGGCCAGCACCAGCCGCGGCTTGTTCGCCAGAGCACGGGCCACGGCCACGCGCTGCTGCTCGCCGCCGGAGAGCTTGCTCGGGCGATGGTCGAGCCGCTGGCCAAGGCCGAGCGCGCCGAGCAGCTCGGTCGCCCGTGCCTCGCATTCCTCGCGCGACTTGCCGGTGATGAGCTGCGGCAGGACCACGTTCTCGATCGCGTTGAAGTCGGGCAGGAGGTGGTGGAACTGATAGACGAAGCCGATATGGTCGCGCCGCACCGCCGCGCGGCGGTCCTTGCCGAGCTTCGAGGCGTCGATCCCGACAATCTCGATCCGACCGCCGAAGCCGCCTTCGAGAAGACCGATGGCCTGGAGCATCGTCGACTTGCCCGAACCCGAAGGCCCCAGTAGCGCAACGATCTCTCCGGGCTGGACATTGAGATCGACGCCGCGCAGCACGTCGATGCGGACACCGCCCTGCTCGAAACTGCGGGTCAGCTTGTCGAGGCGAACTACTGGATCATTCATAGCGCAGCACCTGCACGGGATCGGTGCTCGCCGCCTTGAAGGCGGGGTAGAGCGTGGCAAGGAAGCTGAAGATCAGGGCCATCACGCAGATCACCGCGATCTCCACCGGATCGGGCCGCGAGGGCAGCTCGGTCAGGAAGCGGATCGAAGGGTCCCAGAGGTTCTGGCCGGTCACGATCTCCACGAAATGGACGATGGGCTGGCGGAAATAGAGGAACACCATGCCCAGCAGCACACCGGCCACGGTGCCGAGCGCGCCGATACAGAAGCCGGTCGTCACGAAGACCTTGAGCAGCGAGCGCCGGGTCGCGCCCATCGTGCGCAGGATCGCGATGTCGCGGGTCTTGGCGCGCACCAGCATGATCAGCGAGGACAGGATGTTGAACACCGCCACCAGCACGATGATCGAGAGCACCACGAACATTGCCACGCGCTCGACCGCCAGCGCCTCGAACAGCGAGGCATTGATGGTCTTCCAGTCGGTGACGATCGCCCGACCCTTGAGCTGGCGTTCGAGGGGCGCGAGGATTTCGCCGACCTTGTCGGGATTATTGGTGGTCACTTCGATCATGCCGATGGTGTCGCCGGTCAGCATGAGCGTCTGCGCGTCCTTCAGCGGCATGACCACATAGGCCTTGTCGTAGTCGTAGATGCCGATCTCGAAGATGGCGGCGACCCGGTAGGCGATCTGGCGCGGAACCGTGCCGAAAGGAGTCGAGCGACCGAGCGGATTCATCACCGTGATCGTATCGCCCACTTGCGCGCCGAGGTTCTGGGCAAGCTGCGACCCGATTGCGACGTTATCACTGCCCGGCTTGAGTTCGCCGAGATTGCCCGCCTTCACCTTCTCGCGCAGGCGCGCGAGGTCGTCATCGGTATTGCCCCGGACAAGGACACCCTCGACGCGGCCGTTGAAGGTCGTCACCAGCGGCTGTTCGATCAGCGGCGAGGCATGGGTGACGCCCGGCGTCGCGCGAACATCCTTCAACACGTCCTGCCAGTCGTCGAGACGGCCGCCATAGGCCTGGATGATGGCATGGCCGTTGAGCCCGACGATCTTGTCGAACAGTTCGGCGCGGAAGCCGTTCATCACGCTCATCACGATCACCAGCGCGGCGACACCCAGCATGACCGCGACCAGGCTGATGCCGGCGACGAGGGCAATGAAGCGCTCGCCCTTTCCGGGCAGCATGTAGCGCTTGGCGATGGTCCATTCGAAAGGGGATAGGATCAAGCGACGGGTCCGTCTGAGATCGGGCAGGTAAGCCCGGCATTAAGCACATGTCGGAAAGCTGGCAAGCTGATGGGGCAGTCCGCGTGTCGGCAGGATGAACAGGAGTGTCCGGAATGGACGCATACATGAAGCACCGCAAACGCTCGGCGCGCGATTCGGCTCCCTTCGCTTCGTCATCAGGCCGTCATCAAGGACGCTCAAAGCCTCCGCCGTCACAGACTCTCGGGCGTTTCGCTGCTGGGCCTTGCATTTGAAGCCAACACGCTCCAAATGCGCGGGCGATTTGGCGCGACGGCAGCCCGGACGACATCCATGAACATGACACATCCCTTTCGAGACGCCGACGGGGACAAGCTGCGCGAAGAGTGCGGCGTTTTCGGCGTAATCGGCTCCAAGGACGCGGCGAACATCGCTGCGGCCGGGCTTCATTCCCTTCAGCATCGCGGCCAGGAGGCCGTGGGCATCACCAGCTTCAGCGGCGAGGAGTTCCACTCCCATCGCGGCCTCGGCCATGTGGCGCAGGTGTTCTCCCAGCGTGAGCTGGACACCCTGCCTGGCACCATGGCCTCGGGCCACGTCCGCTATGCGACGACCGGCGGATCGGGCCTGCGCAACGTGCAGCCGCTCTTCGCCGATCTCGCTGCGGGCGGCTTCTCGATCGCCCATAACGGCAACATTTCCAACGCGATGACGCTGAAGCGCGATCTCGTGTCGAAGGGGTCGATCTTCCAGTCGACCTCCGACACCGAGGTGATCATCCACCTCGTCGCGACCAGCCGCTACCCCACGCTGCTCGACCGTTTCGTCGATGCGCTGCGCATGGTGGAAGGCGCCTATTCGCTGATCTGCATGACCGCGGAAGGCATGATCGCCTGCCGCGATCCGCTGGGCATCCGCCCGCTGGTCATGGGCCGCATCGGCGATGCCACTGTATTCGCTTCGGAAACTGTGGCCTTCGACGTGATCGGCGCCGAGTTCATCCGCTCGATCGAGCCGGGCGAACTGGTCCAGGTCGATCACAAGGGCACGATCTCCAGCCACCGCCCCTTCGGCAATCCGGCCCCGCGCCCCTGCATCTTCGAGCACGTCTACTTCAGCCGGCCCGACTCGGTTATGGACGGCCTTTCGGTCTACGGCGTGCGCAAGCAGATCGGCATGGAACTGGCCAAGGAAGCGCCGGCCCTCGCCGACGTCGTTATCCCGGTTCCGGACAGCGGCGTGCCTGCCGCCATCGGCTATGCCCAGCAGTCGGGCATTCCCTTCGAACTCGGCATCATCCGCTCGCACTATGTCGGCCGCACCTTCATCCAGCCGGGTGACGCGGCCCGCCACGCGGACGTGAAGCGCAAGCACAACGCCAACCGCGCCATCGTCGAAGGCAAGCGCATCATCCTGATCGACGATTCGATCGTGCGCGGCACCACCTCGATGAAGATCGTCGAGATGATGCGCGACGCAGGCGCCGCCGAAGTGCACATGCGCATCGCCAGCCCGCCGACCGAGCATTCGTGCTTCTACGGCGTCGATACGCCCGAGCGCTCGAAGCTGCTCGCCGCCAACATGGACATCGCCGCCATGGCGGACTTCATCAAGGCCGACAGCCTCGCCTTCGTCTCGATCGACGGTCTCTACCGCGCGGTTGGCGAGGACAAGCGCAACAAGAAGCGCCCGCAGTTCTGCGATGCCTGCTTCTCGGGCGAATACCCCACCAAGCTGACCGACTTCACCGACCGTTTCGCCGGGGAGCGCGACGCGGCGTGAGCGAGAGTGCAGGCGGAAAGCCGTTCGAAGGTCAGGTCGCGCTCGTAACCGGCTCCAGCCGGGGCATCGGCGCGGCCACGGCCATTGCCCTTGCGGAAGCCGGGGCGCATGTCCTGCTGACCGGGCGCGACACCAAGGCGCTCGAAGCGATCGAGGACCGGATCTACCAGTCGGGCGGCTCGGCGACGATCGCGCCGGTCGATCTGGTCGAGCCGGACGGCATCGCCCGCCTCGCCACCGCCGTCTCGCAGCGCTGGGGCAAGCTGGACATTCTCGTCGTCAACGCGGCGGTCCTGCCCGAACTGACGAGCGTGGCCGATATCGACCAGCGCGCCTTCAACAAGGCACTCACCACCAACGTCCTCGCGACGCAGGCCTTGATCGCCAATTTCGACGGTCTCCTGCGCAAGAGCGACGATGCCCGGGTGATCGGCCTCAGCAGCAGCGTCGCGGAAAAGCCCCGCGCGTTCTGGGGCGCCTATGCCGCTACCAAGGCCGCCAGCGACACGTTGCTGGACTGCTATGCCGAGGAAACCCGCAACACCGCGAAAGTGCGCGTCGCCGTGGTCAATCCCGGCGCCACCCGCACCGCCATGCGCGCCCGCGCCTATCCGGGCGAGGCTCCTGCCTCGGTCAAGCCGCCCGAAGTCGTGGCCGAGCGTCTGGTCGCCCTGCTGGGCGAGCCGTTCGAAACCCGGCACCGCGAAACCGTCGGCTCCCCATTTTAACCCTGTGGTAACCCATTCCTGATTTCCTGCCATAGTCGGGGCATCTGTCGCCCCTTCCATGGAAGGCTTCAAAAATGGGGGTCTCGGGACGATGATGACGAAAGCCCCGCGGGACATCTACGAACTCGCCGCGCAGGAAGACCGCAGCGCGATTCGGCAGCGCATCTCGATTCCCGCCGGTTTCCGGGCTTCCGGAACCAAGGGATTCCAGACGGCGGTGCGCGATCTCTCGCTTTCCGGCTTCTCGGCTACGGCGATCAGCCGTATCCATTCGGGCACTTACTGCTGGCTGACCCTGCCCGGCATGGAAGCCCTGCCCGCCCGCGTAGTCTGGTGGGAAGACGGCCTTGTCGGCTGCGCCTTCGAGCAATTGCTGAACCCGATCATCCTTGACACTGTGCTGGAGCAATGGCGCCGCGAACTGCGCGACCGGAAAGCCTGAGCTTACGCCTTCACCAGCGTGACCTGGGCGACGTCGATTCCGCCGCCCATGAAGCCGCCCTCGCAGTACATCAGGTAGAAGCGCCATAGGCGCACGAAGCGCTCGTCGAATCCGGCGGGCAGCCGCCCTTCCTTGACCGCCGCGTCGAAATTGCGGCGCCATACGTGGAGCGTGCGGGCATAGTCCTGCCCGAACCCGTGCCGATCTTCCCACGAGAGGCCCCGTTCCTCGGCCAGACGGCGGAATTCCGGCTCGTGGATCAGCAGGCCGCCGGGGAAGATGAAAGTCTGGATGAAGTCCGCGCTGCGGGCATAGGCCTCGAAGATCTCGCTGCGCATGGCGATATACTGGATCGCCGCCCGGCCGCCGGACTTGAGATTGCGGGCCACGCAGTCGAGGAAGTCGGGCCAGAACCGGCGGCCGACCGCTTCCACCATCTCCACCGAGACGATGGCGTCATAGGGGGCGTCGTAGGCGCCGCCGACATCGCGGTAGTCCTGCTTGAAGAAATCGACGCGTCCTCCTGCGCCTTCCACCCGCCCGTTCCAGCGGTGGCGGGCATAGGCGAGTTGTTCGTCGGACAGGCTGATGGCATCGACCCGCGCGCCTTCGGTCTCGGCCAGAAACGCCGAGAGCGTACCCCAGCCACAACCGATCTCCAGCACGCGTCCCGCTTCCGGCAGGGCGAGCCGATGCGCAATGGCGCCGATCTTGTTGGACTGGGCCACGTCGAGTTCGGTCACGAACTGGCTGAGCGCATTGGGACCGCCGTCGGGGCGCGGGAAGATGCCGCTGGAATAGAGCATCGTCTCGCCCAGCCACTGCTCGTAGAAATCGTTGCCGAGGTCGTAGTGGGCATGGATGTTTCGCAAGGAACCCGAGCGCGTATTGCGATGCAGCCAGTGCAGGAACCGCGCGATTGCCCGCCACGGGCCTTGCGCGCGGCCGACATTGCCGAGGCTCATGGCGTTTTCCATGAACAGGGCGAAGATCGGCACCGGGTCCGGGCTGTCCCACTCGCCCGCTTCCCAGGCCTGATACCAGCCGACCGAACCCGCCGTCGCCAGCCGGAGCAGTGCGCGCCAACTACGGATATGCACGGTGGCCGCAAACCCGGGCGCCCGTCCGCCGAGCAGCCGGGTCTCGCCATCGGGCAATATTGTCTCGATCGAGCCACGGTCGAGCCCCGCATCGATGCGATCGAGCACCCGCGACACGCCGCCGGACCAGAACTTCGCCAGCCACTGCGGGCCGACGCCAATGGAGCGGCCGCCTTCGACCAGCTCCTCTCCCCTGCCTGGCGCCTCTGCGTTCATGCCCCGAATATTATCCGTAAATCGTCCCCGGGCAATCGCTTAGGCGGGCAGCTCATTTGACTTTGGTCTTAGCCCAGGCGGCCAGTGCCCGCTCCCTTCCGGCGCGGTGTTCGACAAGCCGGGCGGGGTAGCCACGCGGCCGGTGCCCCGGCGAGGGATCGTGTATCTCCGCGTCGCTCACATCGGCGAGTTCCGGCACCCATTCGCGGATATAGGCAGCAGCGTCGAACTTCTCCGACTGGGTGAGCGGCGCCATGATCCGTACGAACATCTGCGCGTCCACGCCCGATCCCGCCGACCACTGCCAGTTCACCGCATTGGAGCCATAGTCGGCATCGACCAGGGTCTCCCAGAACCACTGCTCGCCCTCGCGCCAGTCGATCAGCAAGTGCTTGATGAGAAAGCTGGCGACGATCATTCGCACGCGGTTATGCATCCAGCCGGTGTGCCAGAGCTGGCGCATCCCGGCATCGACGATGGGATAGCCGGTCCTGCCACGCTGCCAGGCTTTCAGGTCCGACTCGGCCTGCTGCCCCGTGCGCCAGTGCAGATGCGCGAAGTCCTCCTTGGCGGAGCGCGAGCCATACTCCGGCAGTTGCAGGATCACGTTCTGAGCATAGTCGCGCCAGCCCAGCTCGCCGAGGAAGGTCTCGACCGAGCCGCCTGCATCCGCCACGGCATGCCAGACCCGCGAGGGGGAAATCTCGCCGAAATGCAGATGCGGCGAGAGGAACGAGGTGCCCTCGACCGACGGCAGGTTGCGCTGCGCCTCATAGGCCGAGGCTTCTTCGACGAAGGCGTGGAGGCGCTTCTTCGCGCCTTCCTCGCCCGGCTCCCACATGTCGCGCATGCCGCCCGCCCAGTCGGGCTTGGTGGGGAGCAGGTTCCAGTCGGCCAGATCGTCGGACTTTGGCCATTCCGCCGGTGCCTCGATCCGGTGCGGACGTGGCTGCGCCGGGATCGGCGGAAGCCGCTCGTGCAGCGCCCGCCAGAACGGTGTGTAGATCTTGTAGGGCCGTCCGGAGCCGTTCAGCACCGATCCCGGCGGCGCCAGATAGTTCCCGTGGTGAAGGTTCAGGTCGAGCACTTTGCCGACCGCCTTCTCGGCATTGCGCCACCACGGCTCGTAGTGATGGAGAGCATGGACCGAGCGCGCGCCCACTTCCTCCGCCACGGCCTTCAGAACGTCCTCGCTGCGCCCCTTCCGCAGGATCAGGCGCGAGCCTTTCTCGCGCAGCGCCGCGTCGAGGCTTTGCAGCGAATGGTGCAGCCACCAGCGCGAAGCCCCACCCATGCGGCGGTGACGCGGCGTCTCGTCGTCGAGCACGTAGACCGGAACGACAGGGCCTTGGCGGGCGGCTTCGGCGATGGCAGGCTGGTCCGACAGGCGCAAGTCGCGCCGCAGCCAGACGATGACAGGGGAATTCATGCTGCCGGAACGCTTTTCACTCATGCTCGTTCCCTAAGCCAATGCCTGCCTCTCCCGAAAGCCCCCGCAAGCCGCGTCATCGCATCGATCCGCGCAAGGCCCTGATCGCCGCGCTGGCCTGCTGGAGCGGCTTTGCAGCTTTCGCCTGGGCCATGCCTGCGGGCAGGACCGCCCAGTTCGACCGGCTGGGCCTGCTGTTCTGGCGCGCCCACGACTTACGTCCCCTCGGCCCACCCTGGCTGCTCGAATGGGTCCGCGACCTCACCGCCATGGGCGGGTTCCTGCAACTCAAGCTCTATACGATCTTCGCGGTAGTCGCGCTGTTCTGGCTGCGCTGCCGCCGCGAGGGCGTGCTGCTGGCGCTGACGGTGCTGAGCGCGAGCCTCGTCAACGTCGCCTTCAAGGCCGTGTTCGGCCGCCCCCGCCCGGAGATCGTGCCGCACCTCACCGAGGCCGGAGGGGCCAGCTTTCCCAGCGGCCACAGCTTCAACGCCGCTTCGTCCTACATCGCCTTCGCGCTCGCCTTCGCCGCGCTCAGCCCGCGCGCCTCGGTGCGGCATACGCTGGTCGCGGCGGCCATGCTGCTGAGCCTTGCCATCGCCTGGAGCCGCGTCTGGCTGGGCGTCCATTGGCCGAGCGACGTCATGGCCGGATGGCTGGGCGGCGCCGGATGGGCCTTCCTCGCCAGCGCCCTGCTCTACCGCCCCGCCGCAACCGTGATCCACGCCGCCGACGAGTTCGCCGCTCCGGAAAAGGTCAACTGACCGTCCAGGTCTGACCCCGCGCCAACAGCCCGGCGAGGTCAGCACTCTTGCCCGCGATCAGCCCTTCCCGCTCGGCAAGGACGACGCTTTCGAAAGTTGGCGCCGGATCGTCGTAAATGACGCCGAGCGCCATCGGGAACGGGCCGAAGGGCATCTCCACCAGCATATGCGCGAGCGCGCGATTGCGGACATTGTGCACCAGAACCCCCGCCGCCTGCCAGTCTCCCTCGACGACATCCACCACCTTCAGCGAGAGCGTCTCGATATCGAGTGCGAGTCCCCTGGTACCCTTGGCGAAGAGCAGCGGCTCACCGTCACGGCACTGGACCTGCCGGTCCGCCGCCACGGCCTTGTCGGTGAAGTCGTCGAAGCGGTCCTTGTTGTAGACGATGCAGTTCTGGAAGATCTCGATGAAGGCCGCGCCCTTGTGGAGGTAGGCGGCTTTCAGCACCTCCGGCAGGTCCTTGGAGACATCGTAGCCCCGCGCCACGAAGCGCGCACCCGAACCCAACGCGAAAGCGCAGGGACTGGCGGGGCGGTCGACCGATCCGGCGGGAGAGGTCGGTGAAGGCGTGCCGGTGCGGCTGGTCGGAGAGTACTGCCCCTTTGTCAAGCCGTAGATCTCGTTGTTGAACAGCATGATCTGGCAATCGAGATTGCGCCGCAGCACATGCATCGTGTGGTTGCCGCCAATCGACATGCCGTCGCCGTCGCCCGTCACCAGCCAGACGTCGAGCTGCGGATTGGCTAGCTTGATGCCGGTCGCCACCGCGGGTGCGCGGCCGTGGATCGAGTGGAAGCCATAGCTTTCGACATAGTAGGGAAACCGGCTCGAACAGCCGATGCCGGAGACAAACACGGTGTTCTTCGGGTCCGCTCCCAGCATCGGCAGGGTGCGCTGCACCGCCTTCAGGATCGCGTAGTCGCCGCAGCCGGGGCACCAGCGCACTTCCTGGTCGGTTTCCCAGTCCTTGAGCGTGGTCTCGATCGGGGTCATGTCGTTCATGATGCGCTCTCCCGCCTCAGGGCTGCTCGATTTCGGGCGCGGGAAGCTGGGTCTCGTTGACCGCCACCTCGCCGCCTTCGTTGCCGGGGATCCGGTCGAAGAACTGGCCGATCGCCTCCTCCAGTTCGGCGATCGCGAAAGGCTGGCCGCTGGTCTTGTTCAGCGGCACCGCATCGATCAGGAAGCGGTCGCGCAGCACGGTCTTGAACTGCCCGGTGTTCATCTCCGGCACGAGCACATTATCGAAACCGGCCAGCACTTCGCCGAGATTGCCCGACAGCGGCCAGACATGGCGAACATGGACATGGCTCACCGCCAGCCCCCGCCGCCGGGCACGGCGCACGGCCTGATGGATCGGCCCGTAAGTCGAACCCCAGCCGACCACGACCAGAGTGCCCCGCGCCTCGCCAAGGCAGACTTCCTGCGGCGGAATGGTCATGGCGATTCCGTCGATCCGGGCCTTGCGGGCGTCGGTCTGAAGCTGATGGACGTCGGGCGCATAGTCGATATTGCCACTGTCCACCGCCTTTTCGATCCCGCCGATCCGGTGCATCAGACCGGGCGTGCCGGGCCTGATCCAGGGCCGCACCCCGCGCGCGTCGCGCTTGTAGGGCAGCACGCGGTCGCCGCCGTTCTTCTCCTCCAGAAAGCGGACGGGGAACGGCTCGAACGTCTCGGGATCGGGGACCTTCCACGGCTCGGAGGCATTGCCGATATAGCCGTCGGTCAGCAGGATCACCGGCGTCATGTACTGCGTGGCGATGCGGCAGGCCTCGATCGCGCATTCGAAGGCATCGGCAGGCGAGCGCGCGGCGATCACCGGCAGCGGCGCATCGCCGTTGCGGCCGTAGACCGCCTGATAGAGGTCCGACTGCTCGGTCTTGGTCGGCAGGCCCGTCGAAGGGCCGCCGCGCTGCGAATTGACGATCACCAGCGGCAGTTCGGTCATCACCGCCAGCCCCATCGCCTCGCCCTTGAGCGCGATGCCCGGGCCGGAGGAAGACGTGACGCCCAGTTGCCCGGCATAGCTCGCCCCGATCGCCGAGCAGATCGCGGCGATCTCGTCCTCAGCCTGGAAGGTGGTGACGCCGAATTCCTTCATTTTCACCAGATGGTGCAGGATCGCCGAAGCCGGGGTGATGGGATAGCCGCCGAAGAACATAGGCAGCCCCGCCAGTCGACACCCGGCGACCAGCCCCAGCGAGATCGCCTCGGCCCCCGTCACCGTCCGATACAGCCCCGGTTCGCTGGGGACCGGATCGATGTGCTGTTTGCGCAGCGGCCCGGACAGCTCCGCCGTCTCGCCATAGGCATGCCCTGCATTGAGTGCGGCGATATTGGCCTCGGCCATCACCGGGTTCTTCGCGAACTTGGCCTTCAGCCAGTCAACCAGCGGCTGCCTGTCGCGGTCGAACATCCAGAGCGCCAGCCCCAGCGTCCACATGTTCTTGCAGCGCAGCGCTTCCTTGTTGCCGAGGCCGAACGGCTTCACCGCCTCCAGCGTCAGCGCTGAAATATCGAAAGCCAGCACGTCCCACTTGGCGAGGCTGCCGTCTTCCAGCGGGTTCTCGGCATACTTCGCCTTTTCGAGATTGCGCTTCCCGAACTCGCCGGTGTCGACGATGACCAGGCCGCCTGGCTTCAGCGCCGGGATGTTGGCCTTCAGCGCCGCCGGGTTCATCGCCACCAGCACGTCCGGCGCGTCGCCCGCCGTGGTGATCTCGCTGGACCCAAAATTGATCTGGAACGCCGAGACCCCGAACAGCGTGCCCTGCGGCGCGCGGATCTCGGCGGGAAAGTCCGGGAACGTCGCCAGATCATTCCCGGCGAGCGCGGTGGAGAGCGTGAACTGCCCCCCGGTAAGCTGCATGCCATCGCCCGAGTCGCCCGCGAACCGTACGACGACGGCTTCGACGGCCCGTTCGTCGTGACTCGAGGCCTCATGTTCCGATGAGCCATATTCCGATGAGATTGTCGCCATCATCGTCCTCTCCAGGGAATGCCGGTCTCGCGCCGACAAAGCTTGTTTCCCTTGATGCAGACTAGGCCCGCTATCTGCCGCTGCAAAATGGAAAAACGCATGAAGCGGCAAACCGCGCCCTGCTTCCAACCGGACGCCTGCGTTCGGTTAGCAAACGGGGAACCATAAATGGCGCTGGCATTGCGTCCGGGCTTGGGTCATTCTACCGGCATGCGCTCCGGTCATCGTCTCAGATCGTCCGAACACACGCTTTTCCCAACGAACATGGAATCCCGTTCACCGATGAAAGACTTCGCGTCCCTCCCCTACCGCCCCTGCGTCGGCGTCATGCTCGTCAATTCCGACGGCAAGGTCTTCGTCGGCAAGCGGATCGACACCAAGGAAGGCGACTGGTGGCAGATGCCCCAGGGCGGCGTCGACGACGGCGAAGACCTGAAGGCTGCGGCGCTACGCGAACTCTGGGAAGAGACCGGCGCCACCGAATCGCATGTCACGATCCTCTCCCACACGAAGGAAGAGCTGCTCTACGACCTGCCGGAAGAACTGATCGGCAAGCTCTGGAAAGGCAAATATCGTGGTCAGCGCCAGACCTGGTATCTGGCCCGCTTCGAAGGCAAGGATGGCGACATCGATCTGGAAGCCCACAAGCCTGCCGAATTCTGCGAGTGGAAGTGGGTCGATCCGGAACTGCTGCCGGAGCTGATCGTGCCGTTCAAGAAGCGCGTCTACCGCACCGTGCTGGAAGAATTCCGTGCATTGATCTGATCCTTCGACAGGCTCAGGATGAGCGGGTCAGGGGAAAACACCCACTCACGCTCAGCTGAGCTTGTCGAAGCCCAGCCACAAACCTCAGTTTTCGGAAACCACCGGCTTGGGCGCCGAGGCCTCGGCGGTCATGACGCGGGTCACCGGAACCTTGGCGATGGCAGCAGCCAGCTCCTCGGTTTCCGCGCAGTCCTTGCCGCAGAGCGTCTGGAGCCGCGCGAGATTACGGCTGGCCTTGTCCTTCGCACCCTTTTCCGCCAGCGCCATGCCTTCACCGGCCAGCGCCGCCACATTGCGCGGATCGCTGACAAGCGCCACGCGATAATAGCGCAGCGCCTTGCCCTGAAGGCCCTGCTGCCGCGTCGCATCCGCCAGCGCCAACAGCACGGTGACATTGCCCGGCTCGACCGTCAGCGCAGCCTCGAAAGCATCGATCGCACCATTGACGTTCCCCGCGCCGATCGCGGCATGTCCTTCGGTCATCAGCGTCGCCGCGCGCGGATCGAGTGCAGCGGTCGGCGCGGAAAGGATAGCGCTTGAGGAAACGGCGACCACAAGGGAAAGAGCAATCGCGACAGGCGTGTAACGCATCAAAATGTCCTTGGCCGAGGGCTTCGTCCTCATCATGACACGAACGCTATCACAGCCGTTCGAAGCGCGCGACGAAAAAGCCATCGGTCCCATCCTGCCACGGCGAGAGCCTGAGACCGGGGCCGCGCGGGGTTCCGGCGGGCAATAGCGGCGTGACCGCCTGCCAGCCGCGGTTCCGCTTCAGGAAGCCTTCCGCCTGGTTCGCGCCTTCCTCGTCGAGCAGCGAACAGGTCACGAAGACCAGCCGTCCGCCCGTTTTCACCAGACCGGCGGCGATATCGAGCAAGCGCGCCTGCACCGTCACATAACGAACGAGCTGCGCCTCGGTGAGCCGCCAGCGTGCCTCGGGATTGCGGCGCCAGGTGCCCGTTCCCGAACAGGGTGCATCGACCAGCACGGCATCGGCGGCACCGGCAAAGCGCTGGAGCGCCTGCACTTCCTTGTTCGGATCGAGCAGGACGGTCTCGATGCCCGTCGCCCCGGCCCGTTCGGCACGAGGGGCGAGTCGGGACAGGCGCGTGCGGTCCACGTCACAGGCGACCAGCGTGCCGCTGTTCTCCATCGCCGCGGCCAGCGCCAGCGTCTTGCCCCCGGCCCCGGCGCAGAGATCGATCACGGTCTCGCCGGGCCTGGCGGCGACGGCCTCGCAAGTCAGCTGCGAGCCGGTGTCCTGCACCTCGATAGCGCCGTGGACATAGGCATCGGACTGCTCGATGCTGGTTTCCGGCGGATAGCGCCAGCCATGCGCGGCCAGCGAACGCTCGCCGCCTTCGGGCAGTTCCACACGCCCGCCGCGCAAAGTGTTGACGCGAATGTCGAGCGGCGCGCGGTCGAGCAGCGCCATGGCATCGGCTTCGGCCACCTCGCTGGCAGCAAAGCGCTCGACCAGCCAGCGCGGCGCAAGGCCCGCTTCGGCGACCGGCTCGCCCGGACCGATCTTGGCGGGCGCATGGCCGTTACCGTCGAACAGCGCCGCCAGTTCCGGATCTTCGACGGCGACGCGCAGCATGGCCGCGCGGCCCGTCTCGGGCACTTCACCGCAGGCCCGGATCGCCCGATACGTGAGTTCGCGGATCGCGCGACGGTCCTTGCTGCCCGCGAAGCGGCGGGTGCGGAACCAGTCTCCGATCAGCCGGTCGGCAGGTGCGCCATTGGCGCGCGCCGCCGCGATCACGAGGTCGAGTACCTCGATCGCTGCCTGAACGCGCGCACCCGGCGTCATTGCCCTGCCCTCGACGCTGCGGAAATCAGCGCGTCGGGTAATTCGGTGCTTCGCGGGTGATGGTCACGTCATGGACGTGGCTCTCGCGCAGACCGGCATTGGTGATGCGCACGAACTGGGCGTTCTTGCGCAGGTCCTCGATGGTGGCCGAGCCGGTATAACCCATGGCCGCCTTCACGCCGCCCACCAGCTGGTGGATGACATCCTTGGCCGGGCCCTTGTAGGCGACCTGGCCTTCGATGCCTTCGGGAACCAGCTTCATCTGGTCCTTGATGTCGCCCTGGAAGTAGCGGTCGGCCGAACCACGGCCCATCGCGCCCACCGAACCCATGCCGCGATACGACTTGTAGGCGCGGCCCTGGTAGAGGAACGTCTCGCCCGGCGCTTCCTCGGTGCCCGCGAGCATCGAGCCGACCATGATGGTCGAGGCACCGGCGGCCAGTGCCTTGGCGGCGTCACCCGAGGTGCGCAGACCGCCGTCGGCGATCACCGGCACGCCTGCCTTGTCGGCCTCTTCGGCGGCATCCATGATCGCGGTCAGCTGCGGCACGCCGACACCGGCGACGATGCGCGTGGTGCAGATCGAGCCGGGCCCGATGCCAACCTTCACGCAGTCCGCACCGGCGTCGATCAGCGCACGCGCCGCTTCGGCGGTGGCGATGTTGCCGGCAATGACCTGCGCCGAGTTCGACAGCTTCTTCACGCGCTCGACCGCAAGCGCCACGTCCTTGTTATGGCCGTGGGCAGTGTCGATGACGACGACGTCGCACTCGGCGGCGAGCAGCGCCTCGGTGCGGGCGAAGCCCTTGTCGCCCACCGTGGTCGCGGCGGCGACGCGCAGGCGGCCTGCCGCATCCTTGGTGGCGTCGGGGTAGGTGACGGCCTTCTCGATGTCCTTCACGGTGATGAGGCCGACGCAGCGGAAGTCGTTGTCGACCACCAGCAGCTTCTCGATCCGGCGGGCGTGCAGCAGGCGGCGCGCCTCGTCCTGGTCTACCCCTACCTTGACGGTGGCGAGGTTCTCATGCGTCATCAACTCGCGCACCGGCTGTGCCGGGTTGGCGGCGAAGCGCACGTCGCGGTTGGTGAGGATGCCGACCAGCTTGCCCGAATTCTCCACGACCGGAATGCCGCTGATCTTGTTCGCCAGCATGATCGCCTGCGCTTCCCCAAGCGTGGCGTCGGGCGAGATCGTGATCGGGTTGACGACCATGCCGCTCTCGAAGCGCTTCACGGCGCGGACCGCCGCGCACTGTTCCTCGATCGTGAGGTTGCGGTGCAGCACGCCGATGCCGCCGAGCTGGGCCATGACGATCGCCATGTCCGCTTCGGTCACGGTATCCATCGCCGAGGAGATCACCGGAATGTTGAGCGAGATGCCGCGCGTCAGGCGGCTGCGGGTATCGGCCTGGGTGGGGACGATGTCGGACTTCGCGGGACGAAGCAGTACGTCGTCGAAAGTAAGTCCGAGCTGGATATCCATGAGCGCCACCATAACCTTTACCGGGGAGAATCGTGGCGGCCCATGTAATCAAACGGGGGCGTCAGGGCTAGAGCCTTTTCGTACCGGGCCGAAACGGCGCCGAGAGGCCCCTTACTTCATCTTCCTGCCCGTCGCCGGTGCCGCAGGCTGGACCGGATTGCTCGGCACCCGCCGCAAGTCCCCGAACCAGCGACCGAGCGCGGTAAGCATCTTCACGTCGTCCACCGCGCCGCCCAGTTCGAGCGGATGGGCCATGTGCGCCAGATCGTCGCTCGGGCGGTGATAGTCGCCGTCGAAGAAGGCGCGCATACGGTCGATGTCGCCATAGGCGGTCGTCACCATGACGGCGGGAATATCGTGCTGAATCAGCGCCCAGCCGTCCTGCCGCCGCAGATATTCGTTGGCGTCGTCGTTCGCCCGCAGCTTGAAGCGCTCGGCCTTGGCGACTTTGGCGATCTCCCCGTCGAGCGCGGTCATGCCGCGTCCGACGATAGCGAAGGGCGTGCCCTTGGGGGCGATCGCGATGGAATCGATATTGAAGGCGGCGACGATCTGCCCCGGCGGCAGCGGCGGATTTTCCGCGAAGGCATGGGCGCCCAGCAGGCCGAGTTCCTCGCCCGTGGTCGCCAGGAAATAGACGTCGCGGTCGAGCTGCGGCCCGCGCGCGAGACGCCGCGCCACTTCGGTCAGCGCCGCGACGCCGCTGGCATTGTCGATCGCGCCGTTGCAGATCACGTCCTCGGCAGGCGCTTCGCCGCATTCCCCGAAGTGGTCCCAATGGGCCAGGAACAGCACCGCGCCCGATTCCGAACGACGCCCCGGCAGCTTGCCGATCAGATTGTGGGTGCGGATCGTCGTCTCGCGCGTGGTCGCTTCGAGCGAAGCCGTCACGTCGAGCACCAGCGGCACGAAATCGGGCTTGGCCGCTGCGGTTTCGAGACTGTCGAGCGAGCGCGAGGTGCCCTTGAGCAGCGCCGCCATCGCCTCGCGGGTGATGAAGGCTTCGAGATCGCCGCCCAAGGTATCGTCCGAAAGCGCATAGCCGGTGCGCTTGCGCCGCGCCGCGACCTGATCGAGGCTGCGATCCCCGTCAAGCACCGTCAGCACCGCCGAGGCGCCCAGCGCAAGAAGATCGTTCTGACGCTCCCCGTCGGGCTTATCGCCGTCGAGCACGACTGCGACCCGGCCCGCCAGTTCGGTGCGGGTATAATCGCGCCCCCGGCCCTTGCCGAGGAACAGCATGGGCACGTTGCGCACGAGGCTGCGCTTGCCCGAAGTCAGCACCAGAACGCCTGCGGGCGAGACCGTCGCGCGCGCTCCCTTGCGCAGGAACCGCGCCGCCGAGGAATCGGGCTCGCGCGCGACGAGCGTGACCGGGGCGAACCATTCGTGGCCGGGGTCGTTGGTGCCGGAAACCAGTCCGATGTCGAACCACTGCTTGCCGAGGTAGCGCAGGGTCTTCGCCTCGCCGGCGGTGCCCGGCTCCCGCCCGTCGAAATCGTCGCTGGCCAGCACTTCGATATGCGCACGCAGGCGCGAGGCCAGTTCCTGGTCGGCGCGGGAGATCGCCGAGAACAAAGGATTGCCGCTGACGAGCAGCGCGCCGAGCGTCACCGCGCCGACCGCGCGTGCCAGTCCTACCGTGAATCCCCTGTGCATCGTGCCTCAGCCTATACGACGGATTTCGTTGGGCTGTTACAATTTCTCGCTAAATTGCGAACGGGCGGTCGCATTTGTGGCTGTGAGGCAACGGACCAGCCGGAAGCGGCCGGAACAAGACCCCGCCAAATTCGATTGAACTAGCCTCCGGGCTACGGCTAGTCTCGGCGTGCCAGCCTCCGGCAGCCTTTGGAAGGGATCAGACGCGATGCGGCTCGACGATTTCAATCCCGACAACATCCGCGTCAGCCAGGGCGGCGGGCGCAGTTTCCCCGGCGGCTCGGGCGGTAAGCTGGGCTGCGGGTCGCTGGTGATCGTGCTGATCGGCGCGCTCGTCTTCGGGGTCGATCCGGGACAGATGCTGGGCACGCTGGAGAACGTCCAGCAACAGCAGGCGCCTGCACCGGCCCAGCGTCCCGGCCAGCCGCAGGATACCGCCTCGATCTGTCGGCAGAACGCCTATGCGCTGGAATCCTGCAACGCCCTGTCCTCGCTCAACACGACCTGGCAGCCGCTGTTCCAGAAGGCGAACATCGCTTTCGAGCAGCCGAACCTGCATTTCTACAACGGCTCCGACCAGTCCGGCTGCGGCGCCGCGCAAAGTGCGATGGGACCATTCTACTGCCCCGCCGACCAGGGCATCTATATCGACACCAGCTTCTACGACGAACTGGACCGCAAGCTCGGTGCCAAGGGCGATTTCGCGCGCTATTACGTCGTCGCGCACGAGTACGGCCATCATATCCAGCACCTGCTCGGGCTGGACGGTCAGGTCCGCCGCGCCCAGCGGCAGAACCCGCAGCAGGCCAATGCACTGCAGGTCAGCATGGAGCTTCAGGCGGACTGCTATGCCGGAGTCTGGGCCGGGCGCAACAAGGACCGCATCGAACCCGGCGACATGGAGGAAGGCCTCACCGCCGCCAGCGCCATCGGCGACGATACCCTGATGAAAAACGCCGGGCAGCGCGTCAGCCCGGAGAGCTTCACCCACGGCTCCAGCGCCCAGCGCATGGCATGGCTGCGGCGCGGTCTCGAAACAGGGAACGAGGACGCCTGCGACACGTTCAACCAGCAGTAACTCGTTCACAGGCGGCGCTTCCCTCCTTCCCCGTGGGTGCGACTGCGCCGCCTACGGGGGCAATCAGGAGGAAACGATGCGCCATTTCTTGATTCTTGCGGCCATGGCCGGAACGCTGGCCGCCGCATCGGCCGAGGCGCGGCAGGACAAGCCGATCACTGACAACGAACCCGATGCGATGGATGTGGCCAAGACGCCGGTGACCGACCTCAATCTCGACAAGACCGAGATCCCGCCGGTCCTGATCGCCGCCACCAAGAAGCCCTACGATCTCACGTCCTTGCGCTCATGCCGCCAACTGAGCGCGGCGGTGCAGGAGCTGGACGGCATTCTCGGCGACGATCTCGACCTGCCGCAGGAAGCGCGCGACCGGGTCAGCACCGGCAAGGTCGCGAAGTGGGTGGTCGGCTCGTTCATTCCCTTCCGCGGCCTGATCCGCGAGATTTCCGGCGCCAATGCACAGGAACGCGCGGTTCTGGCGGCGATCCAGGCCGGCGTCGCCCGGCGCGGTTTCCTCAAGGGCGTCGGTGCCCAGCGCGGCTGCGCCTATCCCGCCTCCCCCGCGACACCGGCGATCATCCAGGCCAAGGCGCTCCAGCAGCACGAAGAAGATGCGAAGAACGGCAAGAAGAGCGACGCAAAGGCAGAACAGAAGTCATCGAAGGGCGAGCGCAGTACCGGGCAGGACGGCGTCGCCTATACCTCGCAGCCCGTCGTTCAGAAGGTTCCCTGACAAGACGATGGCCGGACTGCCTCTATCGTCAAGTCCGGCCATCGTCCGTTCGTTTCGCCCTAGTTCGCCTCGCCCTGCATTTCCGCACGGGCATCCGCCAATTCCTTGTCGAGTTCCGCAAGGATCTGGTTCCGGATCATTGCATCCAGCCCGTGATTGGCCGCAATCGTAGCCTTCGCCGAGGAAATCGCCCGAGCCCCAGCGTTCAGTGCTTCGCGGGGGACACCGGTACAGACGTAAGTCGTCGAAGCGGAACGATTACCGTGGTTCCCGCCTGAACGATCCGCGGGGCAAGTGCTGTCGATCGTGATCGTCTGCTGAATCTTCGTCCCGCCCTCGCCGTCCTTGCGGGTGATACGGATTGTCTGAACCTTGCCGTTCGAGGAAGTCGACTGTTCCACTTGCGGCATGTTGCGCCCCACTTCGGCCATGGCGCGCACAGCTGCGCGATCCGCAACGGCACGGGCGTGCGACAGGTCAACGGGCGGCATGGGAGGAGCCGGGGGTGCAGGCGGCACGTCCACCTCACTCACGCGCGCGGGTGGCGGAGGCGGTGTCGGCGCCCAAGGCGCTTCGGGAGCGACGACCGCATGGGCCGGTTGCGGTGTTGCGGGTGGCTCCGGCGCGTCTTGCCAGCGCGAAAGCGACGGCGCTGCCGGCGCCGCCGGAGCGACGGGAGCAGCGGCTGCCTGCGGGGCCGCCGGGGCTTCGGGCACGTCCGGCTCCTCGATGGCCGCATAAGTGACCGTTGCCGTGCAGGGCACCGCAACCACGGCGAAAGCGAACAGGCTGCGCGCCATCACCCGCCTTGCGGGCGACACTTCGAGTGTCGCGAGCGCCTTGAGGCGCTGGATGATCGGCTTCTCGCCCGCCAGCGCACCGGCAATCGGAGCCGCGAGAGTCAGGCGGCTGCCTGCGGCAAAGGAGGCGATGACGCGGCCGTAGCGGGCACGCGTCTCGCGGGTGCAGCCGGTCATGACGCGCGCATCGCAGGCAGCCTCCTGATCGGCGCGCAAGGCCCGCCAGGCGGCCCAGCCGATCGGATTGAACCAATGGAGCGCGAACAGCGGCTGGAGAACGATCAGCGCCAGCAGGTCGTTGCCCGCGTGATGCTCCAGTTCGTGGGCGATCGCAAAGTCCGAGCTTTCCGAGTCGACCGTCGCGAGAAAGCCCTGCGGCAGGGCGACCACCCTGTCGCGGACGCCGAAAGCCAGCGGGGAGGCGGCGGCCGATGTCTCGACGATGCGGATATCGCCCGAATGGGCCACGAGCCGCGCATCCGCCATCAGCTCCGCACGCATCAGCCGGTAATTGCGCAGGCGTTGGAAGAGAAAGACCGCCGCTCCGACCAGCCAGACGGTGATCAGCACAGAGAACCAAGGAATTTGCGCAAGCAGGCCCGGTTCTACCGGAACCGCGGCGGAAGGCGCCGCTGTGACCACGGTATCCACGACGGAAGGCGATGTGGCAGGCGGCAGCACCGCGTGCGCGGTCGCAGTGATCGGCTCCACGGCAATCTGCGGATGGGCGAACAGCCCTTTCGGCAGGGCCAGCGGCGGCAGTACCAGACGCAGGACCGGCAAGGCCCAGAGCGCATAAGCCGCAGCCGGACCGAACCAGCGCGAAACCGGGCGGCGAACCAGCAGGACCAGCGCCATCAGCACGCCGGTCATCACGAGCGTATCGGTAAGCCATTCGATCATGACTTCAGCTCCTTCAGGAGGGCTTCGATCTCGGCGATGTCATCTTCCGTCAGCGCGTCGGATTCCGCAAGATGCGCGAAGAGCGGCGCGGCCCGGCCGCCGAACAGGCGATCGACGAGGCGGCGGCTTTCGCTGCCGACATAGGCCTCGCGGGCGACCCGAGGGGAGTAGAGGAAACGCTTGCCGTCCGGCTCGGTGGCAAGCGCCTGCTTGGTTACAAGGCGGGAGAGCAGGGTCTTGACGGTAGCGAGGCTCCAGCCGCGCGGTTCGCAGACCTGTTCGCAGACTTCGGCTGCGGTCAGCGGGCTGCGCTGCCAGAGCACCTCCATCACCGCATGTTCGGCATCCGAGATACGCTCGGGCTGGTCGCCGGATTGGAGTTGGGCAGAGTCGGACACCATGACCTCCATCGTTTACACACGTAATCGACTACGTTTGTAAACATGAACGCCAGATGAATAAACTACCGGCTCAGCTTGCGCAGCGTATTGGCCAGCAGGATCAGGAATACGCCGCGCACCACTAGGCTGATCATGATGATGACGGCCAGGAAAGCCAGTCCCGTCGCAGGATTGGAAAACAACAGGATGAGGCCGAGCACGACATCGAGAACGCCAAGGAACAGGCGCCAGGCCCGGTCATGGCGCGCCTTGAGCGCGAAGGCGATCTGGAAGCCGCCCGAGACGGTCAGCCAGGCCCCGATCACCCAGACCAGCGAGAGCGCTCCTGCGACCGGATTAAGGATTGCGAAGATCCCGGCGACGAGCGCAAGCAGGCCCAGCAGCACTTCCACCCAGCGCGCCCGCTGCGACAGGGACGTCCATCCGGCCGCGATGGCGGCAATGCCGTAGATCACCAGCACGACGCCGATGAGCAGCCCGGTCGCGACACCGGCCACCAGCGGATTGGCGATCACCACCAGCGCGATCAGCAGGAGCAGAATGCCGTAAGCCAGAACCCAGCCCCAGGCCTTGCCGGAAGCCTGCGCCAGCGATTGCACCAGCGGGTCGTTCTCGATGCGGGGTTCGAGTAGCGGGTCCATATCCTTGGGATTCATGCGCCTGCCTCCTGCGCGGCCAGATGTCCGTGCTGAAAAATGCACGAAATGCCATCAGGTTGCGAATGAAAGTGCATCCAAAAGCGGGGGCCATCGCCCCTGCCCCCCGTTACTGTCAGGGTCACGCCCTGCACTATCCGCCCCGCGCTCATGGCTGCGTCGGAAAACATAATGGCTGCGCCGCAGGGAGCGCACAACGGATAGGCGGCGCACAACGTCGCCAATTCCGAGGGTCTGAGGGATCATCCCCCAGGACTTCTCCCTTTCACTTCACTTGCTCGAATGAAAGACCGCAAAAAAAAGCGGCGCACCTTCCGGTACGCCGCCTTTTCGAACTCTGTCCGGCAAATCGGATCAGTACACGCGGGCCTTCGGCTTGATGTACTGAACGTCGTCGGTGAGCGTATATTCGTGGACCGGGCGGTAATCGAGGCGGATTTCGCCGCCCTTGCCGCCCCAGCCGTCGAACCAGCCCACGGTATGCTTCATCCAGTTCGCATCGTCGCGGTTCGGGAAGTCCTCGTGCGCGTGGGCGCCGCGGCTTTCCTTGCGCGCCTGGGCGCCGTGCAGCGTAACCGAGGCCTGCGAAATCAGGTTGTCGAGTTCCAGCGTTTCCACCAGGTCCGAGTTCCAGATCAGGCCGCGATCGGTGACCTTGATGTCGTTCATGCGCTGATAGGTCGCGGCAAGCTTTTCCTTGCCCTCGACCATGAGCTCGTCGGTGCGGAACACCGCCGCGTGGCCCGACATCGTGCGCTGCATCTCGGTGCGGACTTCTGCCGTCGACGAACCGCCGTTGGCATTGCGGAAGTGGTCCAGGCGGGTGAGCGCGAGGTCCGCCGAATCCTTGGGAAGCTCGGGCTGGTTGGCACCTGCCTTGACGATTTCCTTGAGACGGTGGCCGGTGGCGCGGCCGAAGACCACGAGGTCGATAAGCGAGTTCGAACCCAGGCGGTTGGCGCCGTGGACCGAGACGCAGGCCGCCTCACCCACTGCGAAGAGGCCCGGCACCACGGTGTCCGGATTGCCGTCCGGGCCGATGGTGACGACTTCGCCGTGGTAGTTACAGGGAATGCCGCCCATGTTGTAGTGCACGGTCGGGACGACCGGCAGCGGCTGGCGTGTAAGGTCCACGCCCGCGAAGATCTTTCCGCTTTCGGTGATGCCCGGCAGACGCTCGCCCAGCACCTTGGGATCGATGTGATCGAGGTGCAGGTAGATGTGGTCCTTGTGCGGGCCCACGCCGCGGCCTTCGCGGATTTCCATCGCCATCGAGCGCGAGACGACGTCGCGCGAGGCGAGGTCCTTCGCGGAAGGCGCGTAACGCTCCATGAAGCGCTCGCCCTCGGAATTGGTGAGGTAGCCGCCTTCGCCGCGCGCGCCTTCGGTGATGAGCACGCCCGCGCCGTAGATGCCGGTCGGGTGGAACTGCACGAATTCCATGTCCTGGAGCGGCAGGCCAGCACGCAGCACCATGCCGCCGCCGTCGCCGGTGCAGGTATGGGCCGAAGTGGCGGTGAAGTAGCTGCGGCCGTAGCCGCCGGTCGCCAGCACGACGGCCTGCGAACGGAAGCGGTGGATCGAACCGTCATCCATGCAGAGCGCGATCACGCCGACGCACTTGCCGCCGTCCATGATCAGGTCGATGGCGAAGTATTCGATGAAGAAGTCCGCGTCGTACTTCAGCGACTGCTGGTAGAGCGCGTGCAGCATGGCGTGACCGGTACGGTCCGCGGCGGCGCAAGTGCGCTGCACCGGCGGGCCTTCGCCCATGTTCTGCATGTGGCCGCCGAAGGGGCGCTGGTAGATCGTGCCGTCGGCATTGCGGCTGAAGGGCACGCCCGCGTGCTCCAGCTCGTAGACCGCAGCCGGGGCTTCGCGCACCATGTACTCGATGGCGTCCTGGTCGCCCAGCCAGTCCGACCCCTTGACGGTGTCGTACATGTGCCAGGTCCAATGGTCCGGCGTGTTGTTGCAGAGCGAGGCGGCAATGCCGCCCTGCGCCGCGACGGTGTGCGAACGGGTGGGGAAGACCTTGGTGATGCACGCGGTCTTCAGGCCGGCTTCGGCCGAGCCCATCGTGGCGCGCAGACCCGAGCCACCGGCGCCGACGACGACGGTGTCATAGACGTGGTCGATGATTTTATAAGCAGGCGCGGACATTATGCATGTGCTCCCAGCGCGAGACGAATGACGCAGAAGGCGCCGAAGGCGATGCCGCTGCAAGCGGCAAGGTTCAGCGCGGCAATGCAGGCGAACTTGTTGGCGTGATCGTGGACATAGTCCTCGACCAGGACCTGGAGGCCGATGCGCGCGTGCCAGAACGTCGTGACGACGAGCAGGATCATCACCACGGCCGGAACCGGGCGGGCGATCCATTCGACCACGGTGGCATAGCTCAGATCGGGCAGAAGCAGGATCGAGACGGCCAGGAACAGGACCGAAAGCAGGTTGCCGATCGCGGTGAAGCGCTGGAGCAGCCAGTGGTGAACGCCGGTCTTTGCCGAGCCGAGGCCGCGCACGCGGCCGATGGAAGTTCCGTTACCCATGTTTCCCGTTCCTCAGCGAAGCAGCAGGATCGCCCAGAAGGCGACGGTGGCGAGCACGCCCAGGATCGGGCAGACGATCGACCAGGTCTTGTTCGTCTTGAGTTCGAAGCCCGCGCCAACATCGAGCACGAAGTGGCGAAGGCCGCTCATCATGTGGGTGAAGAACGCCCAGGAAATGCCCACGAGCACGACATAGCCGAGCGGCGAGGTCATGCACTTGGTGAGCAGTGCGTAAGCTTCGGGTCCGCCAGCCAGCGCCCCGAGCCACCACAGCAGCAGAGCGAGGCCGGCGAATGCCATGCCATCGCCCGTCACGCGGTGCAGAATCGAGACGAACATGTGAGGGCCCCAACGCCAGATCTGGAGATGGGGCGAAAGCGGACGGTTCCTGGTGCCGTCTTTGGCCATGGCTCTTTCGAATCCCTTTTGCCTTATGCAGCAGCCTCGAGGCTGCCCCTGTCGAAAGTCCCCTTAGACAAATCACGGCTTGGCGCAAGTTCCGCGAAGCACATCGCAGATGCATCCCGCACAAGCGTCCCCGACGATCGGTCAACTGCCGGTTCATCGCGATGTGGCCCACTGGTCAGAGAAGCGCAGGGGAATTAAAGCGCCGACAAAACATATCGTCCGCGAAAGCCCGTGCGCGAATCGCGCGGCTTTCGGTCGTATCCTTTCCGGCCGCCGCCAGACGGCCGATGCCCATGTCCGCTTCGACAGCCCCCTTCCCTGCGAGAAGGCCAGGTTCGAAGCGCAGGAGATCCGTTCGTGAGTTGGAAAATCACCGCCTTCGCCCCGCGCGCCACCATCGAGGCCGCCCTCGTCGCCCATGAAGACGCTTTCGACTGGGACGAGGGCATCGTCCTGTCCGGCAGCGAGATCGCCGAGGACAAGCCCGACGACTGGCAGCTCGAAGCTTGGTTCGCGGACGAACCGGGCGACACGGAGAAGCAGGCCATCGCCGCCCTCTTCCCCGGCGACGTGCCAGACTTCATCGTCGAGGAACTGCCGGAAACCGACTGGCTGGTGACGAGCCAGCAGGGTCTCGAACCGATCCGCGCCGGGCGTTTCTACGTGCATACCCCGGATCACCCGGCCAGCCAGGAACCCGGCGTGATCGATTTCGCGATCCCTGCCAGCCAGGCCTTCGGCACTGGTCAACACGCGACAACCGCCGGATGCCTCGCCATGCTCACCCACATGAAGGCGCAGGGGCTGATCTTCCGCAACCATGCCGACATCGGCACCGGCACCGGCCTGCTCGCCTTCGCTGCGATGGCGCTCTGGCCGCGCGCGCTCGCGACCGCCAGCGACATCGACCAGATCTGCGTCGGCGTGGTGGAAGACAATGCCGCCGCCAACGGCGTGAAGATGGGGCCGCGCGGCGGCGAACTGGTCATGACCGTGGCCGACGGCATGGACCACCCACTGATCGCGGCGCGCGGGCCTTACGACCTCATCATGGCGAATATCCTGGCCGGGCCGCTGGTCTCGCTCGCGCCGGACTTCGCGCGCTCGCTGGCGCCGGGCGGCAGCCTCGTTCTGGCGGGCCTGCTGGAAACCCAGGAAGGGGCCGTCCGCCGCGCCTGCCGCCGCGCCGGTCTGCGCCTTGCGGCCAGGCTGGTTAACGGCGACTGGTCGATCTTGTGGATGCGGGCGCGCCGCAAGTAGGCGCAGATCGAGGCGGATGCGGGACCGGCCGGTTTCGCATCCCCGCGCGGCGAGCTACTCCATTCGGCGCAGCCTATGCACGTTAAGACTTATAAACGCGGCGCATAAGTATCGGCAGGAACTTCGCCAAAGCTTTATCCTTTTAATTCATAGGACTAAGCAGGATCAGGCGGCTGGCCGTTAACCCATCGAATTAACTTCGAATTAAGGGTTTCCACCAAGAATTAAGGCCAAGGGGGGCTGGTAACAACAGCTCAAGAGGCCAACATGCTTCAATCTGATCTCGACCGGCCCCGGCTGGTCGTTGGACCCCTGGGTGAAGCTCTCGACAAGAGCAGCCTGCCGCCGCGCGGCACTTCTCGCTGGGTCGTTCGCCGCAAGGCGGAAGTCGTGGCGGCGGTGAACGGCGGCCTGCTGACGATTGCCGAGGCTTGCGACCGCTACGACCTCACGCTTGAGGAACTGGCATCCTGGCAACGCGCCGTCGAGCGCGAGGGCATGGCAGGACTGCGCGCCACCCGGGTTCAACATTATCGGCACCTTCACGAGCGGCAATCGCGCCGCGCCTGACAGGTCGTTCCGGACAACAAGGGCCGCCGGTATCGCACCGGCGGCCCTTCTCGTTTGCGCTGGTTGAACGGCTCTATCAGCCCGCCGCCTGCACGATCCGCGCCCATTCCGCCTCGTCGATCACGCGGATGCCGAGATCGGCGGCCTTCTTCAGCTTCGAACCCGCCCCCGGCCCCGCCACCAGAATGTCGGTCTTGGCCGAGATCGACCCCGCCGCCTTGGCGCCGAGCCGCTCGGCCTGGGCTTTCGCCTCGTCGCGGCTCATCGTCTCCAGCTTGCCGGTAAAGACCACGGTCTTGCCCGCGACTTCGCTGTCCACCGTCGCCACGACATAGGCGGGCGGCGAGACTTCGGAGAGCAGGTCGTCCCAAACCGCGCGGTTGTGCTCCTCGTGGAAGAAGTCGCCCAGCGCCTCAACCACCGCCGGGCCGATGCCGTCGATCGAGACCAGTTCCGAATAGGCCTCGCTCCCCGCCGCCGCGGCTTCCTCGCCTTCCTTGACGTGAGAGGCCTCGGCGATTTCCCGCAGGGCCGGAAGCGTCTCAAACCGCTTGAGCAGATCGCGCGCGGTTACGGCACCGACATGGCGGATGCCGAGGCCGAACAGCAGCCGCGCGGCATCGGGGCTGCGCTTGCTTTCCACAGCTGCCAACAGGTTGTCCACAGACTTGTCCTTCCACCCGTCGAGCGCGAGAATCTCTTCGCGGCGCCGGCGCAGGCGGAAGATATCGGCGGGGCTTTCGAGCCAGCCCTTGGCGAAGAACTCGTCGATGGTCTTCTCGCCCAGTCCCTCGATGTCGAGCGCGGCGCGGCTGACGAAATGCTTGAGCCGCTCGGTCCGCTGCGCCGGGCAGATCAGTCCGCCGGTGCAGCGCACATCGACCTCGCCTTCGGCGGCAACCGCTTCGCTGCCGCATTCCGGGCAGTGATCGGGGAAATCGAAAGCGGGGCGCTCCACCTCGCGGGTAAGGTTGTCGACGACCTGCGGGATCACGTCACCCGCACGCTGGAGCACCACGGTATCCCCCGGACGAACCCCGAGGCGCCCGATCTCGTCGCGATTGTGCAGCGTGACATTGGTGACGGTGACGCCGCCAACCAGCACCGGCCTGAGCCGCCCGACCGGCGTGAGCTTGCCGGTGCGGCCGACCTGGATATCGATCGATTCGAGCGTGGTCTCGGCCCGCTCCGCCGGGAACTTGTGAGCCAAGGCCCAGCGCGGCGCCTTGGCCACGAAGCCGAGGCGCTGCTGCCAGTCGAGTCTATCTACCTTGTAGACCACGCCGTCGATCTCGAAGGGCAGGCCCGCGCGTCCGTCGCGAATGGCGCGATAGGCGGTCAGCATCTCTTCCAGCGACCCGCAGAGCCGGAACTGCGGAGAGACCGGCAGTCCCCAGGATTCGATCCGGCGGATCACGTCGTGCTGGCTGGTGCCGGGCACGCGGCTCACCGCACCCCAGCCATGGGCCCAGAAGCGGAGCGGGCGCTTTGCCGTAACGCTGGCGTCCTTCTGGCGCAGCGATCCGGCGGCGGCATTGCGCGGGTTTGCAAACTGGCGGACCTTGCTCTCGTCGAAGGCCTCGCCCCTGCTCTCCGCCAGCGCGCGGGCTTCGGCCATCAGCGTCTCGTTGAGCGCGAGGAAGGCGCCCTTCTCCATGTAGACTTCGCCGCGCACCTCGAAGACCTCGGGAATATCCTCGCCCTTCAGTTCCTGCACCACGTCGGCGATATGGGCGACATTGGCGGTCACGTCCTCGCCGACCTGCCCGTCCCCGCGCGTCGCGGCGCGGACCAGCCTGCCGTGCTCGTAACGCAGCGAGCAGGACAGCCCATCGATCTTGTCTTCCGCCGTCACCAGCACCGGCTCTTCCGCCGGAAGCGACAGGAACCGCCGCACTCGGCCGACGAAATCGGCGACCTCTTCGTCGGTGAAGGCATTGTCGAGGCTCATCATGCGGACCTCGTGCGTCACCTTGGACAGCGGCGAGGCAGCGACTTCGTGGCCGACCTTGTTCGTCGGGCTGTCCGGGCGGACCAGATTCGGGAAAACCGCCTCCAGTTCGGCATTGCGGCGGACGAGGGCGTCGTATTCGGCGTCCGATATCTCCGGCGCATCGTCGGCATGATAGAGGCGGTTGGCGCGGTTGATCTGGCGCGCCAGGCGCATCAATTCGTTGGCGGCTTCGGCTTCGTTGCTTGCGGAACTGGTCATCGCGCCGGGATAGGCCAGAGTGCGGCGGCTGGGAATTCCTCTTCGCGGTTAATCCCCTTCGATCGGATCGAATTCCAGATGGAGGCTGGCCAGCGCGCGCAGGATATAGGTCGGCTCATAATCGAAGTGCAGCGTGCCGTCCGGCCGGAGATGGCAAGCCGACAGGCGAATGTGGCCCATGCGCGCGAGCAGGCGCTCGATGCTCGTCACGACCTCCCGCCGGGCGAGCGGCGCGCCGATGCAGGTATGCGCACCGCGCCCGAAGGCAAGGTGTTCCTTGATACGGGGCCGGTCCATGTCGAAACGATCTGGCTCCTCGAAACGGGCGGGGTCGCGGTTGGCCGCCATGTGCGAAAGCAGGATCGCAGTGCCCGCCTTGATCTCCACTCCGCCCAGCACGGTGGTCTTCTGGCACATCCGCCCACCGCTCTTCACCGAACCGTCGAAGCGCAGGACTTCCTCGACGAAAGCGGGAATGCGGCCCGGATCGTCGCGCAGCTGCTGCTGGATATCGGGCCGGGTCGCGATGATCCGGAAGGCATTGGCGAGCAGCCGATTCGTCGTGTCCTGCCCCGCCCCAAACAGGAAGGCCGCCAGGCTCGTCAGGTCGACCAGCGACGGTCGACTGCCGTCCGGATAGCTGGCCTTCGCCAGTTCATCCAGAATATCCTCACGCGCCAGAAGCGCCCGCAGGGGCCGCATCAGCGGATGAGCCGCAAGCCGCCGCTGCGCGATCAGGCCGAACAGGCCCTTGCCCACCCCGACCAGCGGGTTCCTGAGCATATCCTCCTCGCGCGCATCCATCGGGACCGGGATCGCCCCTTCCAGCAGTCCGCGAAACCGGGCGCGCGTGCGTTCGGACAGGCCGAGCAGATCGGAGATCACCAATGTGCCGTAAGGCCCGCCGTACTGGCGCACGAGATCGACCCTGCCGTCGGCATGGAACTCGTCGATCAAGCCTTCCGCCGTCGCCAGCAGCTTGGGCTGGAGATCCTTCAACCGGCTCGGCGTGAAAAGGCGCGCGAGGATCGAGCGCAAGTCGGCATGACGTGCGTTGCTTTCGGTGACGATCTGGTCGGCGAAGGGGATATCGCCCCGATGCGCTTCGAGCTGCGCTGCGATATCGTCTCCTTCCGGCGTGAACGGCAGGTCCGCCACCGGCCCGGTCACGGCATTGATCGAGGAGAAATGCTCGGTATCGAGCATGACCCGCACCGTTTCCTCGTATCCGGTCACGGCCACGGCATTGCGGTAAGGCAGACGCACTACCGGCCCTTTGGCACGCAGAAAATCGAAGTAGGCGTGGGGGTCGTCGACCAGCGCGACATCGCTGTACCAGTCCGCGGTTTCATAGGACGCCGGATAAGCCAAGAACCTGCCCTCCCATATTTATGATCCTCACTGTATCATAATTGAACGGGTGGTCAACTCACCGGCCTGACGGCGGAAAGCTTTCACTCCCGCTTTGACGATGGCGCGGCTATGGCTTGGCGATGCCGACGATCATTCCGCCCGTGACCCCTGCCCTCCCGGCCGCCTTCGATATTCTCGGCATTGCCGTCTTCGCGCTGACCGGCGCGCTTTCGGCCGCGCAGATGCGGCAGACTTTCGTGACGATGGCGTTCTTCGCCTTCATGACCGGGGTCGGCGGCGGCACCTTGCGCGACCTGCTGATCGGCGCCCCGGTGTTCTGGGTGCGCGATCCCTTCGTGGTCCCGGCTTGCCTGACCGTGGCGGTCATCGCCTGGTTCACCCCGGTGCGCTGGTGGCAGGGGCGACTGCTGGAATGGGCCGACGCGATCGGCCTCACGGTCTATTCCGGTTTCGGCACGATCAAGGCGATGGCTTGGGGTGTCCCGCCGATCCCGGCGATCGTCATGGGCGTCGTCACCGGCTGCGTCGGCGGCATCGTGCGCGACGTGGTGGCCGGGCAGCCCTCGATCCTGATGCGCCCGGAACTCTACGTGACGGCAGGCGCGCTTACCGCAGCGACGGCAGCGGCAGGTCTCGCCCTGGGCTTCGCGCCGACACTGACATGGGCGATCGCCGCGAGCGCCGGTTTCGCCTTGCGCGGCGCGGCGATCCACTGGTCGCTCGGCCTGCCCGCCCACGAAGGCGCAGACTGAAGACCGGGCGAACAGTCGCCCGGTCCTCGGCCTCTGCTTACTTGGGCACTTGTAGCCCGGTCCATTGCGCGACGAACGAGAGCACGTCGGCGCTTTCCTCGATCACCTTGTCGGTCGGCTTGCCGGAGCCATGCCCGGCACGCGTCTCGATGCGGATCAGATGCGGCTTGTCGCCCAAGGGCGCGGCCTGGAGCGCGGCGGCGTACTTGAACGAGTGGCCGGGCACGACGCGATCATCGGTATCCGCCGTCGTTACCAGGATCGCCGGATAGGCCTCGCCCGCCTTGATGTTGTGATAGGGCGAATAGGCGCGCAGCACCTTGAAGTCGGCCTCGCGGTCGGGATAGCCGTAGTCGTCCACCCAGTAGCGGCCCGCCGTGAAGCGGTCGAAGCGCAGCATGTCCATCACCCCGACCTGCGGCACGCCCGCCGCGAAGAGATCGGGCCGCTGGTTGAGCACCGCCCCGACCAGCAGGCCGCCGTTCGATCCGCCCTGCACCGCAAGACCGTCCTTCGCAGCGATCCCTTCCGCCTTCAGGTATTCGCCCGCAGCGATGAAGTCGTCGAAGACGTTCTGCTTGTTGGCCCGGCGACCGGCATCGTGCCATTCGCGGCCGTACTCGCCGCCGCCGCGCAAGTTCGCCATCGCGAACGCGCCGCCCGCCTGCACCCAGGCCATGCGGCTCGCGGAGAAGCCCGGCGTCAGCGAAATGTCGAAACCGCCGTAGCCATAGAGCAGGGTCGGCACCGGCTTGCCCGCCTTGGCCACGTCCTTGCGGCGCACCAGGAACATCGGCACCCGCGTGCCGTCCTTCGAGGTATAGAAGCGCTGCTCGACCTGCACGTCGGCCGGATCGAAGTCCATCGCCGGCTCGGCGAAAGGCTCCGAAGCGCCGGTGTCGAGGTTCATCCGGAAAATCGACGCCGGGCGATTGAAGCTGGTGAACGAGTAGAACGTCTCCGGATCGCCCGGCTTGCCTCGGAAGCCAGAGGCCGTGCCGATACCGTTCAGCGCCAGCGCCCGCGCCGGCTTGCCGTCCAACCCGACGATCTCGGCATGGCTGGCGGCATCGCGCATGTAGTTGAGCACGAGCTGGCGGCCGACGATGCCCGCCTTTTCCAGAATGTCCTCGCGCTGCGGCACCACTTCGGTGAAAGCGAGATCGCGCGCCGAAAGATCGAAGCTCACCAGACGGTAGCGCGGCGCGCTTTCGTTGGTGACGAACCAGAGCTTCTGCCCGGCCCCCTCGACGAGCCGCCAGTCGTCCTTGAAGCCGGTGACGATCGGATGCGCGGCCCAACCGTTCTTCGCCCGCTTCGACAGGTCGATCACCCGCACGTCGTAGCGCGAATCGGTGCCGATGTGAGAGGTGATGACGGCAAGCCGCCCGTCCTGCGTGACTTCCGCCGAGTGGCCGTAGTCAGGATGGTCCGGAGTCGCATAGACGAGTTCGTCCGCGCTCTGCGGCGTACCGAGGCGGTGGAAGTAGATCGACTGGTTGTAGTTGAGGCTCTGGAACGCGGCGCCTTCCTCGGGCGCCGGGAAGCGCGAATAGAGGAAGCCCTCGTCACCGATCCAGGCAAGGGCGCTGAACTTCACCCAGCGCAGCTCGTCTTCCAGGACCTTGCCGCTGGCGACATCCATCACATGGAGCACGCGCCAGTCGCTGCCGCCGTCCTGCACGCTGTATAGCAGGTAACGGCCCTGCTGCGAGGGTTCCCAGGCGTCGAGCGCGGTCGCCCCGTCCTTGGCCCAGGCATTGGGATCGAGCAACAAGCGCGGCGCACCGTGAAGCGCCTCACGGACGAAAAGCTGCGACTGGTTCTGAAGGCCGGTATTACGCGTGTAGAAATAGCGCTTCCCCGCCTTCACCGGGAGGCCGAAGCGCTCGAAATTCATCAGCGAACTGACGCGCTGCTTGAACCAGTCACGCTGGGGCAGCTTTTCGAGGTAGGCTTCGGTGAAGCGGGATTCGCGGTCCACCCAGTCGGCAACCTTGGCATCATGCCGAACGTCGGCCTCAAGCCAGCGGTAGGGATCGACGATGCGCTCCCCGAACAGGGTTTCTGCCACGTCGTCGCGGCGGGTTTCCGGGTAGTTCATAGTCGTCACCGTCTCGGCCGATACCGGCATGGCTGCAAGCAAACTCAACGTCGTCACACGCGCGATCGCACCTCGGGCCCCGCCGAGCCCAACTTTCCAAGGCATTCCATTCCCCTGAAGCCAAAAAACAAAAGCGGCCGCGAGCCTAGCACTCGCGACCGCCCTTGCAATCTCCGGTCCGCCTCCCTGTGGAAAGCGGGCCTGCGTCAGCCTATCAGGCTTCGGCGTATTCGTTTTCCTCGGTCAGGACCGGACCCGAGTCCTTGCCCTTTTCCGAGGTGTCGCGGTCGACGAGTTCGATGATCGCGATCGGGGCGGCGTCCGAAGCGCGGATGCCGGCCTTGATGATGCGGGTATAACCGCCGCTGCGACCGGCGTAACGCTCGGCGAGAACTTCGAAGAGCTTCTTTTCCTGCGCTTCGTCCATCAGACGAGCGTGAGCCAGACGACGGTTCGAAAGACCACCGTGCTTGGCAAGGGTGATGAGCTTTTCGAGGTAAGGACGCAGTTCCTTCGCCTTCGGCGTCGTGGTCTGGATCTGCTCGTGCTTGATGAGAGCAGCGGCCATGTTGCGCAGCAGGGCGGCGCGGTGACCCGAGGTGCGCTGAAGCTTGCGCTGGCCATGTTTGTGACGCATGTCTTGTCTTCCTGTTTGTCAGGCAGCCGTTTCAGGTACTGCCTGCCGGGCGATGTGGTACGGCCACCGCCCAGAGCCGGTTCACTTGCGTGTGAAGGGCGCCCTCAATACGAAAACGGCGGAAGAGTCAAGGCTGGAGGCCTGATCCTGACCCCAGTAGGGCCAGAACCGGCGGCCCGAGCGTAAGCAGCCCGATCCCCGCGGCCGCTACCGACGCGATGAGGACCGCTCCGGCCACCATGTCCTTGATACCACCGATTGCCTTGTCGAAGCCGGGTTCGACCCGGTCGCACAGGTTCTCGATGGCCGTGTTGAACGCCTCGGCCAGCCAGACGAGCGCCATTGCCAGAACCAGCCAGCGCCAGTCGCTTGCCGAAACCTTCAGGAACAGCCCCGCCGCCGCAACTGCGATCGAGGCAGCCAGGTGCAAACGGGCATTGTGCTCGCCGTAGACGAGCCTGCGCAAACCGCGCCAGGCATAGACGAAACTCCTCAGCCGAGCGGCAATACTGAAGCGATTCTGCGCGGCAAGCACTTCGGCGGGGATCACATCGGAAGGTTCGGCCATGCTCGGACCCTAAACCACGGTCACGAGCTTCCGCCAGCCTAAAGAAAAAGGCCCCGCGGTTTCCCGCGAGGCCCTCTTCAATTCGGTATCGGGAGTGCCGATCAGCCGAGCAGTTCCTGCTCCAGCTTCTTGGCCATCTCTTCGATGTTCTCGGGCGGCCAGCCCGGGATGTCCATGCCGAGGCGCAGGCCCATCGACGAAAGGACTTCCTTGATCTCGTTGAGCGACTTGCGGCCGAAGTTCGGCGTGCGCAGCATCTCGGCTTCGGTCTTCTGGACCAGATCGCCGATGTAGATGATGTTGTCGTTCTTGAGGCAGTTGGCCGAACGGACCGACAGTTCCAGCTCGTCCACCTTCTTGAGAAGGTACCGGTTGAGCTGGTTGGTGTCGCTCTCTTCCGAGGCGGCAGCACCGCCGGCAGCCATGCCGATCATCGGCGACTGACCAACCGGAGCGATGTCCTCGAAGTGGACGAACAGCGCCAGCTGGTCCTGGAGGATGCGCGCGGCATAGGCCACGGCGTCTTCCGGAGCCACGGTGCCGTCGGTCTCGACGGTGAGGCTCAGCTTGTCGAAGTCGAGCTCCTGGCCGATACGGGCATTCTCGACCTTGTAGCTGACCTGGCGGACCGGCGAGTAGAGCGAGTCGACCGGGATCAGACCGATCGGCGCGTCAACCGGACGGTTCGACACGGCGGGGACGTAGCCCTTGCCGGTGTCGGCGGTCAGTTCCATGTTGAGCGTCGCACCTTCGTCGAGGTGGCAGATCACGAGGTCCTTGTTCATGACCTCGATGTCACCCGAGACGGCGATGTCGCCGGCCTTCACAGCCGCCGGACCCGTGGCCGAGAGCTGGAGACGCTTCGGGCCTTCACCCTGCATCTTGAGAGCGATCTGCTTGACGTTCAGGACGATGTCCGTGACGTCCTCACGCACACCGGCAAGCGACGAGAATTCGTGCAGCACGTTCTCGATCTTGATCGAGGTGATCGCGGCGCCCTGAAGCGAGGAGAGCAGCACGCGGCGCAGCGCATTGCCGAGCGTCAGACCGAAGCCACGCTCCAGCGGTTCGGCAACGAACGTCGCCTTCAGTTTGGGGTCGGGTCCCGGCTTGATCTCAAGGCTGTTCGGCTTCTTGAGTTCCTGCCAGTTCTTGATGTTGACAGTCATGGACTTCCCCTGGGAGTGATGGCGGTTACGCCCCGAGGCCCGGTGGAGGGGCCTGGGACGTTCCGAAGCCGGACAGCGACCGGTTCGCCGTCCGGATTAGCTCGATCAGACGCGGCGACGCTTGGAAGGACGCACGCCATTGTGCGGGATCGGCGTCACATCGCGGATCGAGGTAATGGTGAAGCCGACAGCCTGGAGGGCGCGCAGCGCGCTCTCACGGCCCGAACCCGGACCCTTGACTTCGACTTCGAGAGTGCGGACGCCGTGCTCGGCGGCCTTCTTGCCGGCATCGTCGGCAGCAACCTGGGCGGCATAGGGAGTCGACTTGCGGCTGCCCTTGAAGCCCATCATGCCGGCCGAGGACCACGAAATCGCGTTGCCCTGGGCGTCGGTGATGGTCACCATGGTGTTGTTGAAGCTTGCGTTCACGTGCGCGATGCCGCTCGTGATGTTCTTGCGCTCGCGGCGCTTAATGCGCTGAGGTTCGCGTGCCATATCCGTATATCCTGTCGAAAAATCGCTGAGGGAAACCGACTGGGCCGATCGCTCGGCCCCAGCGGCTTACTTCTTCTTGCCGGCGATCGGCTTGGCCTTGCCCTTGCGGGTGCGCGCATTGGTGTGCGTGCGCTGGCCACGAACCGGCAGACCCTTGCGGTGACGCAGGCCACGGTAGCAAGCGAGGTCCATGAGACGCTTGATGTTCATCGCGGTTTCGCGACGAAGGTCACCTTCGACCGTGTGGTCGGCGTCGATGGTTTCGCGGATCTGCAGGACTTCGGCGTCCGACAGGTCCTGTACGCGGCGGCTATGATCGATGCCGAGCTTGTCGGCGATTTCGAGAGCCTTGGTACGACCGATACCATGGATGTAGGTGAGCGCGATGATAACGCGCTTGTTGGTGGGGAGGTTTACCCCGGCAATACGAGCCACTTAATTCTCCATGCTCCACAGGGAGCGCCCTAAGGGACGAGCCCTATCTCAACGCTTATTCACCCGCCAGGCGTAAATGACAAAAGTCCGTCAGGCAGCACACACGATGCCAACGCCATCCGGACCAGCCGAAACCTTTTGAGTGAAGGGCGCGCATAAAACGATTCGCAAGGCAAGTCAATCCTTGCGAGTTGTGGTCGCTCGACCCCGGCCCGTCATCGAACCCGAGAGAGCGACTGCGCACAAACCGTGTACCGTATCCGCGAAGTTTAGTCAAAGAATCGGCAGGTGTTGCAAGACGATGCGCTGCCTCGCGGGCTCCGAGGCGCCGTTACCGCCGCCTTACTGCGCCGCCTCCGGCTCGATCCGGCCGCCAAGCTTGCGGGTTAGACGCTCGATCTGCGAACCCAGCACGGCATCGACGGCCGGCGCGACTCGGGAAAGCCCGGCCCGCAAATAGCCGCCCACGACATATTCGACGACAACCCGCGTGCCGACTTGCCCATTGCCTTGGATCGGCGAGAGACTGAAGGTCATCGTGCCCTGCACCGCATCGGCCTGGAGCGGACCAAGCGCCCCGCTCATGCGCAGCAGCATGCCTTTGTCGGCATGGATCACGCGCATGTGCTCGACACTGCCGCGATCGCCCGCACCTGCGCCCTCTCCTTCTCGCGCCGGAAGCCTTTCGCAGAAGCAGCCGCCCGCGCGCGGATCGATAGTCAGATTGGCAGTATCACCGGAATAGCTGTGCGCGCCGTCCCACCACGATGCGGGGGTAACCAGAACATTCCATGCCTGTTCGGGAGAACCGGGCACTGTGGCGACATAGCGCAGCACGATGCCCTGATCCGAGGTCTCGGCGACCCGCGCCTGCGCGGATGGCCCGAAGAAAGCACCTGCCGCCAGAACGGCAACGAGACGAAAACCGGCGCTTCCCATTGCAAGTCCCCTGTTACCGGCCGAACCGAAGGCCCGGCCGGTTATGTCAGGACTTGAAAACAGCTTCAATCGCTGCGGAAACGTGATCCATGTCCGCCATGCCGTCCACCTTGGCGACGATCCCGCGCGCCTCGTAGATCGGCAGGATCGGCGCGGTCTTGGCGCGATATTCGGCCAGCCGGGTACGGACCGTCTCCGCATTGTCGTCGGGACGGCGCTTGAACTCGGTGCCGCCGCACTTGTCGCAGACACCCGGAACCTTCGGCTGTTCGAACTTGTCGTGGTAGCCCTTGCCGCACGTGGCGCAAGTGAAGCGGCCGGTGATGCGCTCGACCAGTGCATCCTCGTTCACTTCCAGCTCGACGACGTGATCGAGCTTGCGACCCCGCTGCGCCAAGATCGCGTCCAACGATTCGGCCTGGGCGGCCGTGCGCGGATAGCCGTCGAAGATGGCGCCGGTGTCGGCACCCATCGCATCGAGCTCGTCGCCGATCAGCGCCGAGACGATGGAGTCGGAAACAAGCTCGCCCCGCTCCATCACCGCCTTGGCTTCGAGACCCGTAGGCGTACCCGCCTTGACGGCGGCGCGCAGCATGTCGCCGGTCGAGAGCTGGCGCATGCCGTGGCGCTCGACCAGACGCTGCGCCTGGGTCCCCTTGCCCGCCCCCGGCGGGCCCAACAGGATGATATTCACGTCTTACCCCTCATCTGTCCCTGAATGCGCCCTCAGCGCATGCGGCCCTTCAGTTTCGCCTTCTTGATCAGGTCGCCGTACTGGTGCGCCAGCAGGTGCGACTGGATCTGGGTGATCGTATCGACGGTGACGTTGACGACGATCAGCAGGCTCGTCCCACCCATGAACAGCAGCGGCAGACCGGTCATCGAGAGGAAGTACTCGGGAACGGTGCAGACGATGGTCAGGTAGATCGCGCCGATCACGGTCACGCGGGTCAGCACGTAATCGAGATAGTTCGCGGTGTTCTTGCCCGGACGGATGCCGGGGATGAAGCCGCCGTTCTTCTTCAGGTTCTCGGCCGTTTCCTCGGGATTGAAGACGACGGCGGTGTAGAAGAACGAGAAGAAGATGATGCCGGCTGCATAGAGCAGCATGTAGAGCGGCTTGCCGTGACCGAGGTACTGGTTGAGCGCGATCACGATCTTGCCGCCGGTCGATTCGGGATTGAGCGACTTGCCCGCAAACTGGGTGATCGTGAGCGGCAGCAGCAGCAGCGAGCTCGCAAAGATCGGCGGGATCACGCCCGCGGTGTTGATCTTCAGCGGCAGGTGGCTGCGATCGGCCTGCATCATGCCGCGCTGGGTCGCGCGCTTGGGATACTGGATCAGCAGACGGCGCTGCGCGCGCTCGGCAAAGCAGATCATCAGGATCATCGCCACGATCAGCACGATCAGCGAAATGATGAGGATCGAACCGGTGTCACCGGCACTGTAGGCCTGGCCGACATTGCTGGCGAACGTCGGCATCTGCGCGACGATACCGGCCATGATGATCAGCGAAACGCCGTTGCCGATACCGCGCGAAGTGATCTGCTCACCCAGCCACAGCAGGAACATCGTGCCGCCGACCAGCGAGATCACCGCGCCGATTCGGAACACCATGCCCGGATCGACCACGGCCTGGAGACCGCTGGACGCACCGTAGGCTTCGAGGCTGACGGCCAGGAACCAGCCCTGGATCGCGCAGAGCAGCACGGCGCCATAGCGCGTGTACTGGTTCAGCTTCTTGCGACCGGCTTCGCCTTCCTTCTTCAGCGCGACGAGCGCCGGGTGAAGCGAGGCGGCAAGCTGCACGACGATCGAACTGGTGATGTAAGGCATCACGCCCAGCGCGATCAGGCTCATGCGCGAAAGCGAACCGCCCGAGAAAGTGTTGAAGAGATCGAGAATGCCGCCTTGGGTCTTGCTGTAGAGCTGCGACAGAATCAGAGGATTCACGCCGGGCAGCGGTACGAAGCTGAGGAAGCGGAAAACGATCAGGGCGCCGATGGTGAACCAGATTCGGTTCTTGAGCTCGGTCGCCTTCGAGAAGTTGGCCAGGCTCAGTGTGCTGGCGATATTGTCGGCGCGGGAAGCCATGACGATTTGTAAAGCCTCGATAGTCGGTTCGGGTCTGCCTTAGCGACTGCAAGAAGGCTTGTCGAACCCCGGTTCTGGTCCGCTCATATAGACATTCGCGCCGTGCCTGAAAGGCCTTGTCTGAAAGACCTGCCCGGGAAGGGCACTTGCGGGAAGTCTGAATGAAGAGAGGGCGAAGCGCATGGCGCCCGCCCTCTCCCTATGAGCATATCGCGTTCGCGATGCCTCAGGCCTCAGCGGCTTCCTTGGCAGGAAGGATCACCGAACCACCGGCCTTCTCAACCGCGGCGACGGCGCTCTTCGAAGCACCGGCAACGTTGAACTCGACCTTCTCGGTCAGTTCACCCTTGGCGAGGAGGCGGACGCCGTCCTTGCCGCCACGGGCCAGGCCGGCGGCCTGTAGAACGGCGTGATCGACGACGCCCGAGATGTCGAGCTTGCCCGATTCGATCGCCTTCTGGATCATGCCGAGGTTCACTTCTGCGTAGTCCTTGGCGAACTTCTTGTTCGAGAAGCCGCGCTTCGGAAGACGCATGTGAAGCGGCATCTGGCCGCCCTCGAAGCCGTTGATCGAGACGCCCGAACGAGCCTTGGCACCCTTCTGGCCGCGGCCAGCAGTCTTGCCCTTGCCCGAGCCGATGCCGCGACCAACGCGGATACGACGGTGACGGGCGCCAGCATTGTCGCGGATATCATTCAGTTTCATAGTCTGCACTCGCTTTCGCTTTTAGTCGCGCTAATAGGAAGGCGCGCCCATAAGCGAAGCGCGCCTTGTTGTCACCCCCCCAAGAATCACAATCGAAATCCGAAAGCGGCCCTCAGCTCCCGCGCAGGCGGATCATGAGCTTGGCGTCACCGGCCACCACGCGTCCTTCGGGATCGCGCGCGGGCGTCCACTTCAGCTGTTCCCGGCCGAGCTTGCAGATGTCCGCATCGAATTCCGATGAGACCGTCTTCGGCTCGAAGGTGCAGGATTTGACCGCGCCCTTGGGGTCTACGGTGAATTTCAATTCGTGGCGCGTCATCGAATCCTTGTTGAAGATCGTGCCGTACCGCTCGCCCAGCTTGGCGAGTTCGGCGTTGAACGCCGCCTTGCTGCCGTCCAGCAGCGCCGGATCCTCGGCGAGACCCGCATAGTCCTGCTCAGGCACGAGGGTCTTCATGCGCTGCACCATGGCCAGCCACAGCTGCGCGCGCGCGATCTGCATCGGCGAATCGCGATCGACCAGCGCCTGGCACTGCGCCCCGGACGGGCTGGCATCCCGCGAAAGCAGGAAACGCACAGCGGCATCACGGTGATAGGCCATGGCCCAGGCTAGCGGCGTCATGCCGAAGAGGTCGGGCGAATCGATCGTGGTCGGAACATCCAGCGCATCGCCGGTCGCCTCGGCCGAAGGCTCCTCGTCGAGGAGGCGGCGCAGCACCGCGACATTGCCCCGGCGCGCGGCGTCCGCCAGCGTAGGGTTCTCTGGCATTGGCCCGAGGTCGGCATAACCGTAAGTCCGAGTCTCCCCCTTTGTAGCGGTCTTGACGGCTGGCTTGGCCTTAGGGGGGCTCTTGTCCGTCGGTTTTGCGGCTTTCTCAGGCCCCTCGTCGCCTTCAACCTCGTCCGGAACCGCAACGGCGCGGCAGACATCGCGATAGGGATAGGCCGGATCGGCGATCAGCGTCTGGTTGAACGTGCGGGCGAAGGTCCCGAGCTTGTCCTCGCCCGGAGCGCCGGGCGCCTCACTGGGCGCAGGCGTCGGCTCGGCATCCTCGCCAAAATAGGTCACAACGCGGGCCATGCGCGGCGAGAGTCCGCCTCGCAGCACACACTGCGCACCGAACTCGGCGGTATCGATACCGTCCTGCGTCACCGCCGCGACAAGGCGGAAATCACCGGCCGCAGCGGCCTTGTGTGCTTCCGCCACCGGATCGGCCTTACCGCCCGCCAGCAGCGCCTTCAGCGCCTTGTCCGCAAGGCGATCCCGCTCCAGCGTGGCGGGATCCGCAAGTGGATCGTTGCAGGCCGGCTCAGCAGCCGGACTTTCCTGCACGTAAGTCTCGCCATTATCGCTCGGCTCGCTGCCGTCGCACGCGGAAAGGGCAAGAGCGGCCAGGCAAAAGGATGAGGCCGCGATGGTCCTGCGAAGCAATGTATCCCCCAGGGAAATCCAAATCTGGCCGCGCTTAGCACAAGTCCGGGCGGTTAGGGGAGGCAGAGACGCAACCAATGAACGATTTTGCGCCGCCCCGATAAGCCCAGCGTAAACGAAAGGCCCGAAACGAGAAAAGGCCCCGACGTTTCCGCCGGGACCTTTTCACTGTTTGCCTGAAGCAGGTCGATCAGTCGACCACCACAACCATGTGCGGCAGCTTGGCGATCGCACCACGGACTTCCGGGGTGTCTTCGCGCTCGACGACCTTGTGCATCTTGCCGAGGCCAAGACCGATGAGGATCTTCTTCTGGCTTTCGGGGCGACGGATCGGCGAACCGATCTGCTTGATCTTGATCTTCGCCATGACTGATTACTCCGCGATGGCTTCAGCAGCGGCTTCCGCCTCTGCTTCGCTTGCGCCGCCGCGACCCAGCAGGTCGGCGACCTTCTTGCCGCGACGCTGGGCAACCGACTTCGGCGAAGTCTGGTTGACGAGAGCGTCGAAGGTGGCGCGGATCATGTTGTACGGGTTCGAGGTGCCGACCGACTTGGTCACGACGTCAGCGACGCCGAGGCTTTCGAACACGGCGCGCATCGGGCCACCGGCGATGATGCCGGTACCGGCCGGAGCCGAACGCACATTCACCTTGCCGGCGCCGAAGTGGCCCTTGCCGTCGTGGTGAAGCGTGCGGCCTTCCTTGAGCGCCACGCGGACCATCTTCTTCTTGGCAGAAGCAGTGGCCTTGGTGATCGCCTCGGGAACTTCGCGAGCCTTGGCGTGGCCGAAGCCGACGCGGCCCTTGCCGTCGCCAACGACGACGAGAGCTGCGAAACCGAAGCGCTTGCCGCCCTTCACGGTCTTCGAAACGCGGTTGATGTGGACGAGCTTCTCGATGAGCTCCTCGCCCTGTTCTTCCTCGTTGTTGCCACGGCCGCCACGGCGGTCGTCGCGACGGCCACGGCCGCCACGCTCGCCGCGTTCGCCACGGCCGCGACCGCGACCGCGACCTTCACGGACTTCCTGGCCTTCAGCGGCCGGGACGTCGGTCTGGATTTCGGTGTTTTCGTCAGCCATGATCAGAACTCCAGCCCGCCTTCACGGGCGGCTTCGGCCAGCGCCTTGACGCGGCCATGGAAGAGGAAACCGCCACGGTCGAACACAACCGAGGTAACGCCCGCCTTCTTGGCGGCCTCGGCGAGTTCCTTGCCAACGCGAACTGCGGCATCGGTATCGGTGCCCTTGGCGCCAAGCGTGTTGGCGGCAGCTACGGTGTGGCCCTGCGCATCGTCGATGATCTGCGCATAGATGTGACGGCCGGTGCGGTGCACCGACAGACGGGGACGACCACCCGCACGGGCCTTGAGAGCCGTGCGGACGCGCCGGCGACGGCGCTCGAAAAGGGAAAGCTTGGCCATTACTTCTTCTTCCCTTCCTTGCGGAAGATGAATTCGCCGCGGTACTTGATGCCCTTGCCCTTGTAGGGTTCGGGCTTGCGCCAGCGACGGATTTCGGCCGCGAGTTGGCCGACCTTCTGCTTGTCGATACCCGAGATTTCGACCGTGGTGTTATCCGGGGTCTTGATCTCGATGCCTTCCGGCACAGCGATGTCCACGTCGTGCGAATAGCCGAGCTGGAGCTTCAGGTTCTTGCCCTGAGCCGCGGCGCGGTAGCCGACGCCCTTGATTTCGAGGACCTTGGAGAAGCCGTTGGTCACGCCTTCAACGAGGTTCGAAACGAGGGTGCGCTGCATGCCCCAGTGGCTGCGGGCAGCCTTGGTCTGGTTGGCGGGCTGAACGGCGATCGAACCTTCTTCGACCGAGTAGGTCACGAGGTCCGACAGACCCAGCGTCAGGGTACCCTTGGGGCCCTTCACGCTGAGCACGCCGTTGTCGATGGCGGCAGTGACCCCGCCAGGGATCACGACCGGCTTCTTGCCGATGCGGCTCATTAGAACACCTCCGCCAGCACTTCGCCGCCGACGTTCTGCGAGCGGGCTTCGGCATCCGAAAGCACGCCGCGGGGCGTCGAGACGATGGTGATGCCGAGACCGTTGCGCACGACCGGGAGTTCCTTCGAACCCGAGTAGACGCGGCGGCCAGGCTTGGAGACGCGAGCGATGTGCTTGATGGCGGGTTCGCCTTCGAAGTACTTCAGCTCGATGCGAAGCTGCGGGTGCGCACCGGTGGCGTCATCGCTGAAGCCACGGATGTAGCCTTCGCGCTGAAGCACTTCGAGCACGCGAGCACGAAGCTTGGAAGCGGGCGACAGGACGGTGTCCTTCTTCGCCTGCTGTCCGTTGCGGATGCGGGTGAGCATATCACCCAGGGGATCGGTCATAGCCATTGCTTCGTACCCTTACCAGCTCGACTTGGTCACGCCGGGGATCATGCCCTTGTTGGCAAGATCGCGCAGCTCGATGCGGCAGAGACCAAACTTGCGGTAGTAACCGCGCGGACGGCCGGTCGTCGCACAACGGTTGCGAACCCGGGTCGGGTTACCGTTGCGCGGGATTTCGGCCAGCTTCAGGCGGGCGATGAGGCGCTCGGTTTCATCGAGCGATTCGTCATCGGCAACTGCCTTCAGGCGCGCGTACTTGCCTGCATACTTCTTAACGAGCTGCTTGCGGCGCTCGTTCTTGTTCACGGAACTCAGTTTCGCCATGGACTTAAGCTCTCTTCCTCAGCGGCTCACGCCGCTTCCTTCTGTTCCGACTCTTCAGCCGGGAACGGGAAACCGAACAGACGAAGCAGTTCGCGTGCTTCCTCGTCGGTCTTCGCGGTGGTGGTAACGATGATGTCCATGCCACGCACCTTCTCGATCTTGTCGTAGCTGATCTCCGGGAAGATGATCTGCTCCTTGAGACCCATCGCGTAGTTGCCGCGACCGTCGAACGACTTCGGGTTCAGGCCACGGAAGTCGCGGATGCGGGGCATCGCGATGGTGACGAGACGATCGAGGAACTCGTACATGCGCTCACGACGGAGCGTCACCTTGCAGCCGATCGGCATGCCTTCGCGCAGCTTGAACTGGGCGATCGACTTGCGGGCCTTGGTCACGACGGGCTTCTGACCGGCGATTGCTTCCATCTCGGCAGCAGCGGTCTGGACCTTCTTCTTGTCCTGGCTCGCTTCGCCGACGCCCATGTTGAGCGTGATCTTCTCGATCTTCGGCACTTCCATCACGTTCTTGTAACCGAACTTCTCGGTCATCGCCTTCGCGATTTCAGCGTCGTACTTCGAGCGCAGACGCGGAGTGTACTTCTCAGCCATCGATGGTCTCCCCGGACTTCACGGCCACGCGGACCTTCTTGCCGTCCTTGGTTTCGAAGCGAACGCGGGTCGGCTTGCCGTCCTTGTCGGCAACGGCAACCTTGCAGATCGCCATCGGAGCCGGCGTACGCTCGATGCCGCCCTGCGGGTTCTGCTGGGTCGGCTTGCGGTGCTTGGTAGCGACGTTCACGCCCTCGACCACGACCTTGGCGTCCTTCGGGATAACCTGAAGCACGGTGCCGGTGCGGCCCTTGTCCTTGCCGGACAGGACGACGACGGAGTCACCCTTCTTGATCTTCGCGGCAGCCATTACAGCACCTCCGGAGCAAGCGAGATGATCTTCATGAAGCCCTTGCCGCGAAGCTCGCGCACGACGGGGCCAAAGATACGGGTGCCGATCGGCTCCTCGTTCTTGTTGATGAGCACCGCTGCGTTGCTGTCGAAGCGGATAACGCTGCCGTCGGTACGACGGACGTCCTTGCGGGTGCGCACGATCACCGCACGGTGAACGTCGCCCTTCTTGACGCGAGCGCGGGGCTGCGCCTCCTTCACCGACACCACGATGATGTCGCCGACGCCTGCGAAACGACGCTTAGACCCGCCCAGCACCTTGATGCACTGAACGCGCTTTGCGCCGCTGTTGTCCGCGACGTCGAGATTGGATTGCATCTGGATCATCGATCCGAGTCCTTCTCAACTGGCTTGCCGGAACAAGTCCGGCAGTTCCTAAAAAGACAGGCCCACGAGGGGCCCGAGTCGCCCCGACGGGCGAAGTGCGCGCATTTGACGCATTCGTCCGTCCAGGTCAACACTCTTGTCCGGCCCTGAGGCCGAGGCAGATCAAACCGGCCATGTCTTCAGGGACATGGCCGGTCCAAATCTTATACCTCGGCTTCGAGCGCGGTACCCTTGCTCGCCTGAAGACGGTCAAGAACCTTCCAGGTCTTGGTCTTCGAGAAGGGCTTCGTCTCCTCGATCCGGACGCGTTCGCCGGTCTTGAAGGCGTTGTCTTCGTCGTGAGCGTGGTACTTCTTCGAGCGACGGATGATCTTCCCGTAAAGGGGGTGCTTCACCTTGCGCTCGACCAGCACGGTCACGGTCTTGTCGGTCTTGTCGGAAACGACGGTCCCGATCAGAATACGCTTGGGCATCGTGTTTCCTCCTTAGGCCTGCGCCGCACGCTCGGCCTGGAGCGTCTTGATGCGGGCGATGTCACGACGCACCTGCTTGATGCGCGCGGGCGCTTCAAGCTGGCTGGTCGCGGCCTGGAACCGCAGGTTGAACTGCTCGCGCTTCAGCTCGACGAGGTCAGCGGTGAGCTGGTCGTCGGTCTTGGCGCGAAGGTCTTCGATCTTGTTAGCCATGATTCGACTTCCTTACTCGCCGCCAAGGTGCGAGGTGTCGCCGAGGCGAGCCACGACCTTGGTCTTGATCGGCAGCTTCATCGCAGCGCGGCTGAAAGCCTCGGCTGCGAGGGGGCCAGCGACGCCGTCCAGTTCGAACAGGATGCGGCCCGGCTTGACGCGAGCTGCCCAGTATTCGACCGAACCCTTGCCCTTACCCTGACGGACTTCAGCAGGCTTCTTCGAAACCGGCACGTCGGGGAAGACGCGGATCCAGAGACGGCCCTGGCGCTTGATGTGACGCGTGATCGCGCGGCGAGCCGCTTCGATCTGGCGGGCGGTGATCCGCTCGGGCTCGAGAGCCTTGAGGCCATACGAGCCGAAGTTCAGGTCGGTGCCGCCCTTGGCATCACCCTTGATCCGGCCCTTGAAGGCCTTGCGGAACTTGGTCTTCTTCGGTTGCAGCATGACTCTTAGTTCCTGCGGTCATCGCGTGCCGGACGCACGCCGGAGGTCTGTGCCTCCATCATCAGGCGGTCCTGCGCCATCGGGTCGTGGCCAAGGATTTCGCCCTTGAAGATCCAGACCTTGATGCCGATGATGCCATAGGCGGTCAGCGCCTCGGCTTCGGCATAGTCGATGTTTGCACGCAGGGTGTGAAGCGGCACGCGGCCTTCACGGTACCATTCGGTACGCGCGATTTCCGCACCGCCAAGGCGACCACCGCAGGTGATCTTGATGCCTTCGGCGCCGAGGCGAAGGGCCGACTGAACGGCGCGCTTCATCGCACGGCGGAACGCAACGCGGCGGATCAGCTGATCGGCGATACCCTGGGCGACGAGCTTCGAATCGACTTCCGGCTTGCGGATTTCGACGATGTTCAGCTTCACTTCGCTGCTGGTGATCTTCGCCAGCTCCTTGCGGAGCTTCTCGATATCCGCACCCTTCTTGCCGATGATCACACCGGGACGGGCTGCATAGATCGAGATGCGGCACAGCTTGGCCGGACGCTCGATCACCACCTTCGAGATAGCGGCCTGGGGCAGCTTCGCGACGATGAACTTGCGGATCTTGAGGTCTTCCTCAAGCAGCTTGCCGTAGTCCCGGCCTTCCGCGAACCAGCGGCTGTCCCAGGTACGGTTGATCTGCAGACGCAGACCGATCGGATTGCTCTTATGACCCATGGATCAGGCCTCCTCGACTTCGCGAACGACGATCCGCAGGCGCGAAAACGGCTTGAGGATACGGGTGGACTTGCCGCGACCACGAGCGTGGAAACGCTTCATGGTGATCGACTTGCCGACCGACGCCTCGGCGACGACGAGAGCGTCGACGTCGAGGTTGTGGTTGTTTTCCGCATTCGCGATCGCCGAAGCGAGGATCTTGCGCGCGTCCTGGGCCATCGCCTTCTTGGAGAAGGCCAGGATGTTCATCGCGTCTTCGACCTTCCGGCCGCGGATCAGGGCGGCGACGAGGTTGAGCTTCTGGGCGGAACCACGGATGGTGGTGCCGACCGCAAGAGCTTCCTTCTCGCCGACGCGGCGGGGTGCTGCCTGCTTGCTCATTAGCGCTTGCCCTTCTTGTCGGCAGCGTGGCCCGGGAACGTGCGCGTGGGCGCGAATTCACCAAGCTTGTGGCCGACCATGTCCTCGTTGACCGAGACCGGGATGAACTTGTGTCCGTTGTAGACCTGGAAGGTCAGGCCAACGAACTGCGGAAGGATGGTGGAGCGACGCGACCAGGTCTTGATCGGAGCAGCCTTTGCACCGGCATCCTGCGCGACCTCGGCCTTCTTGAGAAGGTACAGGTCGACGAAGGGGCCTTTCCAGACGGAACGTGCCATCGTGTCTTACCTCTTCTTCTTGGCGTGGCGCGAACGGATGATCATCTTGTCCGTCTGCTTGTTGTTGCGGGTACGAGCGCCCTTGGTCGGCTTGCCCCACGGAGTGACCGGGTGACGGCCGCCCGAGGTACGGCCTTCACCACCACCGTGCGGGTGGTCGACCGGGTTCTTGGCAACACCGCGGGTCAGCGGGCGACGGCCCAGCCAACGGCCGCGACCGGCCTTGGCGAGGGTCTGGTTGGCGTTGTCGGGGTTCGACACGGCGCCAACGGTGCCCATGCAGTCGCCACGCAGGTAGCGCTGCTCACCCGAGTTGAGGCGAACGATGACCATGCCGCGGTCACGACCGACGACCTGGACGTAGGTGCCTGCCGAACGTGCGATCTGACCGCCCTTGCCGGGCTTCATTTCGACGTTGTGGCAGATCGTGCCGACCGGCATCTGCGACAGAAGCATGGCGTTGCCGGGCTTCACGTCGGTCTTCTCACCGGCGATCACGACGTCGCCCACGGCGAGACGCTGCGGCGCGATGATGTAGGTCAGTTCACCGTCGGTGTACTTCACGAGCGCGATGAAAGCGGTGCGGTTGGGATCGTATTCGATACGCTCCACGGTCGCTTCCATGTCCCACTTACGACGCTTGAAGTCGATGAAGCGGTACTTCTGCTTGTGGCCGCCAGCGATGCCGCGCGAGGTCACGTGACCCTTGTTGTTGCGGCCGCCGGTCTTGCTCTTGCCTTCGGTCAGCGCCTTGAGGGGCTTGCCCTTCCAGAGCGACGACTTGTCGACGAGGACCAGACCGCGGCGTGCGGGGCTGGTCGGGTTGTAATGCTTGAGTGCCATCGGAAATTAACCCCGCGCGCCTTCGGTGATGTCGATCGACTGGCCTTCGGCCAGCGTGACAATCGCCTTCTTCACGTCGCTGCGACGGTAAGCCTTACCGCGCCAGCGCTTGGTCTTGCCCTTGACGACCAGCGTGTTCACGCCGGTGACCTTGACGTCGAAGAGAGCTTCGACGGCGGCCTTGATCTCGGGCTTGGTCGCCTTGTCAGCAACCTTGAAGACGACGGCGTTCTGCTCGGAAAGCAGGGTCGACTTCTCGGTGATGTGCGGCGAGAGGATCACGTCGTAGTGACGGATGTCCACGGTCTTAGCCATTGAAACGCGCCTCCAGCTTTTCGACAGCGGCGCGCGTCAACACCAGCGTATCATGCTTCAGGATGTCGTAGACGTTCGCGCCGACAGCCGGGAGCACGTTCACGCCGACGATGTTGCGGGCAGCCAGGGCGAAGCCCTCGTTGACCTGCTCACCGTCCATGACGAGAACCTTCTTGCCGAAGTTCGCCTTGGCGAGCTGACCGGCGAGCGCCTTGGTCTTGGCGTCGGAAACGTCGAGCGAGTCGACGATCACGAGACCGTTCTGAGCCTTGGCCGAAAGAGCCATCTTCAGACCGAGTGCACGGATCTTCTTGTTCAGCGAGATGTTGAACTCGCGGCGACGGGCACCGTGAGCCTTACCACCACCGATGAAGACGGGAGCGGCACGGTCGCCGTGACGGGCAGTACCGCCACCCTTCTGGCGGCCGAACTTCTTGCCGGTGCGGGCAACGTCCGAACGCTCGCGGGTCGCACGGGCGATGCCGCGACGGTTTTCGAGCTGCCAGGTGACGACGCGGTGCAGGATGTCCGCGCGCGGTTCGAGACCGAACACGTCGTCCGACAGTTCGATGTCGGCGTTGGCGGCCGAACCGTCGATGTTGAGGACCTGAACCTTCATGATTAGCCCTCCTGGCCTTCGGTCGCTTCGGGAGCCGCGGCTTCGGCCGGGGTCACGGCAGCGGCCGTATCATTGGTGTTGCTGGCCGACTTGATGCCGGCGGGGTACGGAGCCTCGGCGTGACGGTCTACCTTGACGGCGTCCGAAACGGTGAGCCAGGCGTTCTTCGAACCGGGAACCGAGCCCTTGACGAAGATCAGGCCACGCTCGTCGTCCACGCGGACGACTTCGAGGTTCTGCTGGGTGCGCTGACGGTCGCCCATATGGCCGGCCATCTTCTTGTTCTTGAACACCTTGCCCGGATCCTGACGGTTACCCGTCGAACCGTGCGCACGGTGCGAGATCGAAACACCGTGGGTGGCGCGCATACCGCCGAAGCCCCAGCGCTTCATGGCGCCCTGGAAGCCCTTACCCTGGGTGTGACCGCCCACGTCGACCAGCTGGCCGGGCACGAAGTGCGAGGCAGCGATCGTGGCGCCGACTTCCAGAAGGGCGTCGTCGGCAACGCGGAATTCCGCGACGCGCATCTTGAGGGGAACCTGAGCCTTTGCGAAGTGCTCGCGCTGCGGCTTGGCAACGTTCTTCTGCTTTGCTTCGCCCGCACCGAGCTGAACCGCGACGTAGCCGTCACGATCAGCAGTACGAACCGAAACCACCTGACAGTCTTCAAGTGCCAGGACAGTGACGGGCACGTGGCGACCGTCCTCCTGGAACAGGCGGGTCATCCCGACTTTCTTGGCGATCACGCCTGTACGCATGACCTTTCTCCTTACAGAGGCGTACGCAGGACCATCCCTCGTACGCGTGTCCAACCCTGTTATGATACGAACCCCGTCCGGGTCAGGTGTTCCCTGCAAGCCCACTATGGACTGCGGAAACGAGACGGGGGACGCATTCCCGACGCTTCCCGAAGGAGACGGCGGAGGTATCCCTTGTGTCCCCTCGGTTTCCCTTAGGGGCGCTGTCTCTGCAAACTTCCGTTCGCAAAGCCGGCCTCATGGCCGACAAGGTAATCCGGATCCGAGAATCCGAAATTCACCGATCGTTTCAAGTCCGATCAAAAGACTGTCGGGGCAACCTTGAAGGTCACCCCGAAAAACCGGCTCAGGCCAGCTTGATCTCGACGTTCACGCCGGCAGCCAGGTCGAGCTTCATCAGAGCGTCGACGGTAGCTGCGTTCGGCTGCACGATGTCAAGCAAACGCTTGTAGGTGCGGACTTCGAACTGCTCACGCGACTTCTTGTCGATGTGCGGACCACGGTTGACCGTGAACTTCTCGATCTTGGTCGGCAGAGGAATGGGCCCACGAATCAGAGCGCCGGTGCGGCGAGCCGTGTCGGCGATTTCGCCAGTGGCCTGGTCGAGCACGCGATGATCAAACGCCTTCAGGCGGATACGGATGTTCTGAGCTTCCATTACCTACTACCGATGAGAAAGAGCCATAGGACCAGAAGTCCCGTCAAATTCGAACCGCGCCCCTACACGGTGAAGACGAGTCGGGCAACCCCTGATTTCAAGAAGCCCGGCAGGTTTTCGGCCAATTCATGAAGGCCGCCGACGCGGTTCGTCGCATCCGCCCTTCCCTGCGCCCTGTCCGCATCCTACCTTGGCTGGGCGACGCCTAACAGAAGCCGCTTTCCATGTCCCCCATCTCCACGACAATTTCCAGTGCGCTTGCCGCGCTGACCCTTGCATGCCAGGCGCCGAGCGCCCTTGCAGCCGACAGATCCGCCTACACCCCCAGCGGAACGGGCATCCCCATCGACCTCGACGACGCCGACGTGCTCACCGCCCACGCCTCCATGCCCGATACCACGGGCGCGCCGGTGGACGATGCCTGCCGCGAAGCCGCCCGCGCCAGCAATGGCGGCAACGACGGCACGATCGTCGTCTGCTCCCACGGCGGCGACGGTACGAACCAGCGGGTTCCGGCATCGAAGTCGCTGGATGAAAGCACGCGCACCGGAGCAGCTTACCCGCCAGACCTCTGGGACCTGCCCGGCTGCCTCGGCCCCTGCATCACCATCCCGTTCGGCCGCGTGCCGGAGCCGGTCTACTACATCGACCTCAAGTCTATCCCCGAAGCCCCCAAGGGCTCGGATGCCTGGAAGATCGGGCAAGGCGAATTGCGGGCGCGATAGAGGCGCCGGTCAAGACTTCGAGCCCATCAACGCGAAAAGCCCGGCGTCTCTTTCGAGACGCCGGGCCAATCACTTTAGCCGTAGCTGCTAGATCGACGAATTACTTCGTGATCGTGGCAACGACGCCCGAACCGACGGTGCGGCCGCCTTCGCGGATTGCGAAGCGGAGACCTTCGTCCATGGCGATCGGAGCGATCAGCTTGATCGACAGCGAAACGTTGTCGCCAGGCATGACCATCTCGGTGCCCTCGGGAAGGATCACTTCGCCGGTCACGTCGGTGGTGCGGAAGTAGAACTGCGGACGGTAGTTCGCGAAGAACGGCGTGTGACGGCCGCCTTCGTCCTTCGACAGGACGTAGACTTCGGCCGAGAACTCGGTGTGCGGGGTCACGGTGCCCGGCTTGGCGAGAACCTGGCCACGCTCAACGTCGTCGCGCTTCAGGCCACGAACCAGCGCGCCGATGTTGTCGCCGGCTTCACCCTGGTCGAGCAGCTTGCGGAACATTTCGACGCCGGTGACGGTGGTCTTCTGCGTGTCGCGGATACCGACGACTTCGACTTCTTCACCAACCTTGACGATGCCGGTTTCGACGCGGCCGGTCACAACCGTACCACGACCCGAGATCGAGAACACGTCTTCGACGGGCATCAGGAATGCCTTGTCGGTGGGACGCGGGGGCTGCGGGATGAAGTCGTCGACAGCCTTCATGAGTTCGAGGATCGAGCTCTTGCCGATTTCGTCGTCACGGCCTTCGAGGGCGGCCAGAGCCGAACCCTTGATGACGGGGATGTTGTCGCCGTCGAAGTCGTACGACGAGAGCAGTTCGCGAACTTCGAGTTCGACGAGCTCGAGCAGCTCGGCGTCGTCGACCTGGTCGACCTTGTTCATGTACACGACCAGCTGCGGCACGCCGACCTGGCGAGCGAGCAGGATGTGTTCGCGGGTCTGCGGCATCGGGCCGTCAGCAGCGTTCACAACGAGGATAGCGCCGTCCATCTGGGCAGCACCGGTGATCATGTTCTTCACGTAGTCAGCGTGACCCGGGCAGTCGACGTGCGCGTAGTGACGTGCTTCGGTCTCGTACTCAACGTGAGCGGTCGAGATCGTGATGCCGCGCTCGCGCTCTTCCGGAGCCTTGTCGATGTTCGCGAAGTCAACGGCTTCACCGCCGAAGGTTTCCGACATCACCTTGGTGATGGCGGCCGTCAGGGTGGTCTTGCCGTGGTCAACGTGACCGATGGTGCCGATGTTGCAGTGCGGCTTGTTCCGCTCGAATTTTGCCTTCGCCATTTTCAAACCTTCTTTGCTTGAATTGTAATCTGCGGGAATGTGAGGCAGCGCCCGCCGAAACAGGCGCCGCCCCTAGAATGATCTTGCCGATTAGGCAAGCTTCTCCTTGACCTCGGCCGCGACGTTCGCCGGGACCTCGTCGTAATGGGAGAAGAACATCGAGTAGTTTGCACGGCCCTGGGTGAACGAGCGGAGCTGGTTCACGTAGCCGAACATGTTCGCGAGCGGAACCATGGACTCGACAACCTGGGCATTGCCGCGGCTGTCGGTGCCCTGGATCTGGCCACGACGGCTGTTCATGTCGCCGATGACGTCGCCGAGGTATTCCTCGGGGGTGACGACTTCGACCTTCATGATCGGCTCGAGCAGCTTGATGCCGGCCTTCTGGGCGACTTCACGCATAGCACCGCGACCGGCGATTTCGAAGGCCAGGGCCGACGAGTCGACGTCGTGGTAGGCACCGTCGTAGAGGACGATATCGAAGTCGATGATCGGGAAGCCGACCAGCGAACCGGAGGCAGCGGTTTCGCGCATGCCCTTTTCGATCGCGGGGATATATTCCTTCGGAATGTTACCGCCCTTGATCTCGTCCTTGAAGGTGATGCCCGCACCGCGCTCGCCCGGCGTGACCTTGATCTTCACGCGACCGAACTGACCGGTACCGCCCGACTGCTTCTTGTGGGTGTAGTCCACATCGACAGCCTTGGCGAGGTATTCGCGATAGGCGACCTGCGGAGCGCCGACGTTGGCTTCGACCTTGAACTCGCGACGCATGCGGTCGACGATGATGTCCAGGTGAAGTTCGCCCATGCCCTTGATGATCGTCTGACCCGACTCGTGGTCGGTGGTGACGCGGAACGAGGGATCCTCGGCCGAGAGACGGTTGAGCGCGACGCCCATCTTCTCCTGGTCGGCCTTGGTCTTCGGTTCGACCGAGAGTTCGATGACCGGCTCGGGGAATTCCATGCGTTCGAGAACGATCGGCGCCTTTTCCGCGCAGAGCGTGTCGCCCGTGGTGGTTTCCTTCATGCCGGCAAGAGCAACGATGTCGCCCGCGAAGGCTTCTTCGATGTCCTTACGGTCGTTGGCGTGCATTTCGAGAATGCGGCCGACCTTTTCCTTCTTGCCCTTCACCGAGTTCAGGTACGAGCCCTTCGAGAGCGTGCCCGAGTAAATGCGGATGAAGGTGAGCGAGCCCACGAAGGGATCGTTCATGACCTTGAAGGCGAGCGCCGAGAACGGTGCATTGTCTTCCGGCGGACGGCTGTCGGGTTCGTCGCTGTCGACCTTGACGCCCTGGACGTCTTCGATGTCGAGCGGCGAAGGCAGGTAGTCGACGACGGCGTCGAGCAGGGGCTGAACGCCCTTGTTCTTGAACGCCGAGCCGCAGACGACCGGCACGAACGCGTGGCCCAGCGTGCCCTTGCGGATCAGCTTCTTGAGCGTGGCGACGTCCGGCTCGTTGCCTTCGAGGTAGGCTTCCATCGCCTCGTCGTCCTGCTCGACGGCGAGTTCGATGAGCTTGGTGCGGTACTCGGCGGCTTCGTCAGCCAGTTCGGCCGGGATTTCTTCGTAGAAGAATTCGGCGCCGAGCGATTCGTCCTTCCAGACGATCGCGCGGTTGTGAACCAGGTCAACCAGGCCCTTCAGGTCGGCTTCGAGGCCGATCGGAATGTAGAGCACGGCAGGCGTCGCACCGAGGCGGTCGATGATCGACTGCACGCAGTACTTGAAGTTCGCGCCGGTACGGTCGAGCTTGTTGATGAAGCACATGCGCGGAACGCCGTACTTGTCAGCCTGGCGCCACACGGTTTCCGACTGCGGCTCAACGCCGGCAACGCCGTCGAAGCACGCGACCGCACCGTCGAGCACGCGCAGCGAGCGTTCGACTTCGATGGTGAAGTCGACGTGCCCGGGGGTGTCGATGATGTTGATGCGGTATTCCTGGCCCTCGGACGTCCAGAAGCAGGTGGTCGCAGCCGAGGTGATGGTGATGCCGCGTTCCTGCTCCTGCTCCATCCAGTCCATGGTAGCAGCGCCGTCGTGGACTTCGCCGATCTTGTAGGACTTGCCGGTGTAGTAGAGGATACGCTCGGTCGTGGTGGTCTTACCGGCGTCGATGTGCGCCATAATACCGATGTTACGGTACATATTGAGCGGATGGCTGCGTGCCATGGTGGGAATCCTTAGCAGGAGTGTTTCGGGAGCGAGGCGGCCTTCAGATAAGACCTCGCCCCCTGAATTAAAAGTGTGACGCCCGGATGACCAGTCATCCGGGGCCACACGCTCACATTACCAGCGGTAGTGCGAGAAGGCGCGGTTCGCGTCCGCCATGCGGTGCGTGTCTTCGCGCTTCTTCACGGCGTTGCCGCGGTTGTTGGCAGCATCGAGCAGCTCACCCGACAGACGCGCCGCCATGGTGGTTTCCGGGCGGTTGCGCGCCGCGGTGATCAGCCAGCGGATGGCGAGGGCCTGGGCACGCTCCGGACGGACTTCGACCGGAACTTGGTAGGTCGCACCACCGACGCGGCGGCTGCGGACTTCAATCTGCGGCTTCACGTTGTTCAGGGCATCGTGGAACAGCTGGACCGGGTCCGACTTGGCGCGGGTTTCCATGGTTTCCATGGCACCGTAGACGATCGATTCGGCGACCGACTTCTTACCGTCGAGCATGAGGTTGTTCATGAACTTCGACAGGACCTGATCACCGAACTTCGGATCAGGCAGGATTTCCCGCTTCTCGGGACGACGACGACGTGACATCGTTGGTATTCCTTGTTCTTTCGGGCGGGAGCGTGAGCATCACCGGCCGGTAAATCGTGTACCGTGCGAGGCGATAGGCCCCGCAAACCAGCTTACTTCGGACGCTTGGCGCCGTACTTCGAGCGCGACTGCTTGCGATCCTTGACGCCCTGCGTGTCGAGCACGCCGCGCAGGATGTGGTAGCGCACGCCGGGAAGGTCGCGAACGCGGCCGCCGCGGATGAGCACGACCGAGTGCTCCTGAAGGTTGTGGCCTTCACCGGGGATGTACGAAATGACTTCGCGGCTGTTGGTCAGACGGACCTTGGCGACCTTGCGGAGAGCCGAGTTCGGCTTCTTCGGGGTCGTGGTGTAAACGCGGGTGCAAACGCCGCGCTTCTGAGGGTTCTGCTCCATGGCAGGAACCTTCGACTTGGCCTTCTGCGGCTCGCGGCCCTTGCGGACCAGCTGGTTGATAGTGGGCATCTATACTCTTCTTTCAAATGGGAGTGCGATGGATCGCCGCCGAAACCATCGGCATCGACCCGTCGCACCCCGGAAGGTTCCGGGCCGGTACATCTGAAAGGGAAGAGTGCGATCACGCATTGCACCAAGCCCGTCTGCTTGCGCCCGTCATCCCAGCGAAAGCTGGGACCGCTGGCCGCAAGCGCCATGCTCGCTGCACACGTGAGCCGAAAAACACTCCACCCGGCCAATGCACCGGATTACTTTGCCATGCGCCGTTCCACCGGAAGGTCCGCGATTCGCGCGAACCTTACCGCCTTTCGATCGCAGGACTGCACCGAAAGGCCCGGAAATGCTGACATGGCAATGTTCAGCTCTATGTCTTTTCCTTCGGGAGTACCCGCAGGAGATGGGCGCCCTTAGGAGATTTTCACCCTAGGGTCAAGATTTGCCGGGCGGCGCACCGTGCCGCACCGGGTCGAAATTTCCGGCCCCCGAACATTTTTCAAGGCGCCCCGCGAAGGGCTCCGTCTCAGCTCTCGATATCGACCTGAAGGGACGAAGATGCCTCGCTACCTGCTTGCCTCCACCGCGCTTCTCGCCATGGCGACCGCCGCTCATGCTGAGGACGTGGCCACCAAGAAGACCACGCCGCTCCTCACCTCGACCATCAAGAACGGCGCCGCCGACGCGATCAACATCACGAAAGACGGCTCCGTCGTCCTGACCGGCGGCACGGCCGTGACGATGGACAGCAACAACAACGTCGCCAATGCCGGCACGATCACGATCGCCAATGCCAACGGCGTGCGCGGCATCGTCGCCAAGGCCGGGACCACCGGCGACATCGTCAACAGCGGCACGATCACGCTCGACGAACCCTATACCCCGACCGACGACGACAAGGACGGCGATCTCGACGGTCCCTTCGCGCTCGGCTCGAACAGGATCGGCATCCGCACCGAGGGCGATCACACCGGCAAGCTCACCCAGAGCGGCACGATCACCATCAAGGGCAACGATTCCGCCGGTATCTCGCTGGGCGGCAAGCTCACCGGCAGTTTCACCCATGACGGCAAGACCAGCGTGCTGGGCGACAATGCCATCGGCGTGAAGACCGGCCAGATCGACGGCAACGTCCGCCTCGCCGGCTCAGTGCAGGCACAGGGCAAGAACGCGATCGGCGCGCAGTTCGGCGGTGACGTCAACGGCGCCATGGTGGTGCAGGGCCAGATCGTCTCGACTGGCTACCGCTATCCCACCCCGCCCGCCGACCCTTCGAAGCTCGATGCCGACGATCTGCTCCAGGGCGGCTCGGCGATCGTCGTCGAAGGCAATGTGACCGGCGGCATCGTCCTGGCCGTCGCGCCCAAGGACACCGATCCGAACAATCCTGACGAGGATGGCGACGGCATTCCCGACGCCACCGAGGGCGCCGCCAAGGTCGCCACTTACGGCAAGGCCCCGGCGATCGTGATCGGTTCCGCGACCAAGGACATCGCCATCGGCCCGGTCGCCAGCACGGCCAGCAAGTACGGTCTCCAGATCGACGGCACCGTGGAAGGTCACGGCCTCTACGCCGGTGTCGACGGCAACGGCGTCGCGATCGGCGGTCTCGGCGGCAAGGTGACGATCGCGGGCGGCATCGGCATCACGGGCGGTATCGCCGCAACCTCCAAGGACGCTGCCGCAACCGCACTGCGCCTCGGCGCGGGCGCGAGCACGCCGCTGATCCAGAACGCGGGCACGATCAGCGCCTCGGGCGCGCAAGCCGTCGCCGTGCGCATCGATGCGGGCGCCAGCCTGCCCACCTTGCGCAACTCCGGCACGATCAAGGCCGCCGCCGTTAACGAGAACGGTTCGGCCACCGCGATCAGCGATGCCAGCGGCACCCTGAGCCTAATCGAGAACAGCGGCACGATCTCCGCCACCGGCGCCAAGGCCGGTTCGGGCAAGAACATCGCCATCGACCTTTCCAAGGCGACCGGCAGCGTCACCGTGAAGCAGACGCAAGTCGGCGCGGGCTTCGCCGCCCCCGCGATCGTCGGCGACATCCTGCTCGGCGGCGGTAACGACGTGGTCGATATCGCCGACGGCACGGTGACCGGCAATGTCGCCTTCGGCGGCGGCAACAACACCCTCGCCCTTTCCGGCAAGGCCGTGCAGACCGGCAACGTGACGTTCGGTGCCGGTTCGGACACGATGACGCTGGCGGGCACCTCGCGCTTCGTCGGCACGGCGGACTTCGGCGGCGGCGCCGATACGCTGACCCTCACCGGCACTTCGGTCTTCTCCGGCGCGCTGGCGAATGCCGGAAACCTCGCGGTCAAGGTCACGAGCGGCATGCTCGACGTGAACAGGCCCACCGCGATCGGCTCGCTCGACGTCGGCAAGGACGGCGTCGTGGCCGTGACGCTGAACAAGGCGGCGGGCCAGGGCTCGGCCTATAACGTTGCCGGCACCGCCTCCTTCGCGGCAGGATCCAAGCTCGCGATCAAGCTCGCCGACGTTTCGACCGCGGAGGGCAGCTATCAGGTGCTGACCGCAGGCACGATTCAGGGCCGCGACAACCTCAAGGCCGCCACCGACCTCGTGCCCTTCATGTTCAAGGCCTCGCTAAACGACAAGGCCGCCGCGAACACCGTGGTCGTCGATATCGCCCGCCGCACCGTGGCCGAACTCGGACTCAACCGCTCGCAGGCCACCGCCTACAACGCGATCTTCACCGCCCTCAGCCAGGACGAGAAGGTCGAGGACGTGTTCCTCGGCATCACCAACGGCGACCAGTTCCGACAGGCCGTGGGCCAGATGCTGCCCGACCACGCGGGCGGCTCGTTCGAGGGCATCAGCCTCGGCACCCGCACCGTCGCCCGCCAGCTGATGGACCCGATCAACCCGGTCTGGGGCGAAGGCCGTTTCAGCACGACGATGAACCTCTCGTTCTGGGGCAGCGACAAGAAGGCGGGGGCCAATGCCGCCTACAACCTGCAGGGTTACGCCATGTCGCTCGGCGCCGAGTACCTGACCGGCATCGGCCGGTTCGGCGGCACGTTCTCCTACCTCTGGAACCGTCACACGAGCGGCGGCACCAGCGAGATCAAGTCGAACTCCTTCGAACTCGCCGGTCACTGGCGCGGCCAGTTCGGCGCGGTGCAGGGCTACGGCCGCGCCTCGGTCGGCCGCTCCAACTATGACAGCGAGCGCCAGTTCATCGGCGCGATCGGCACCGAGAACGTCAGCCGCACGATCAAGGGCAAGTGGAACGGCACTTTCGTCACCGCTTCGGGCGGCGCCTCCTATGAGGGCGGCGGCAGCCACTTCTTCTACCGCCCGGCGGTCACGGTCGACTACGTGCGCCTGAAGGAAGACGGCTATACAGAGAACGGCGGCGGCAAGGCGCTCGACCTCACGGTCGCCTCGCGCACAAGCGACGAACTGGGCGTCAACGGCGGCATGACGCTGGGCATCGACTTCATGGGCATGCAGCGCCGCGACGAGAACTGGTTCCGCATCGAAACCGAAGGCGGCTGGCGCGAGATCGTCAGCGGCGGCATCGGTTCGACCACCGCGCACTTCGCAGGCGGCCAGAACTTCACGCTGGACGGCGACGAGGCGACGAGCGGCTGGTTCGCCCGCCTCCGCGCCGTCGGCGGGACCCTGGGCCTGACGATGGGCGGCGAACTCGCCGCCGAGGATCGCCACGGCCGCGTCGACCTCGCCCTGCGCGGTTCGGTTACCATCGGCTGGTGATCGTTCGGTCCTGATCCCCTCCCAGAGCAAGGCTGGAACGGTCACTGGTCCGGCGCCCCAGCCGGACCAGTGACCGCGAGGAAAGCGCCTCCCCCACCCCAACCCCGCGCCTTTCAGGCGCTCGGCGCATCCCTCACCCGGCCTCCGGTCCCGGTCGTCCCGAAAGCGACCGGGGCCGGACCCTTTTTGCCCTGTGTATTTCCTTTGGACCTTCCCGGCGGCTCCTGCGTTCCGTTCCGCATGATCGTCGTCCACCACCTTGAAAACTCACGCTCCCAGCGTGTCCTCTGGCTGCTGGAGGAACTGGGCCTGCCCTACGGATTTCGGCGATATGAGCGGGATGAGAAGACCATGCTCGCCCCGCCCCAACTCCGTGCGGTCCATCCGCTCGGCAAGTCCCCGGTGATCGTCGACGATGCGGGCGATGCCCCGCTCACGATCGCGGAGACCGGCGCCATCGTCGAATACCTCACGGAAAAGGCGGGAGGCAGGCTTGGACCTCCGCCTACCCGCGAGGATGCCCTGCGCTACCGCCACTTCCTGCACTATGCGGAAGGCTCGCTGATGCCGCCGCTGCTGCTCAAGCTGGTGCTCGGCCGCATTCCCCTCCTCGGTCCTCTCGCCCAGAAGCGCATCCAGCCGATGATCGACGTCCACCTCGATTTCGTCGAACAGGAACTGGCCAGCCGCGACTGGTTCGCGGGCCAGACCTTCACCGCCGCCGACGTGATGATGAGCTTTCCGCTCGAAGCCGCCCGCAACCGCGCCGGTCTCGACGGCGCCCGGCCCGCGACCCTGGCCTGGCTGGACAGGATTCACGCAAGGCCCGCCTATCAGGCCGCGCTCGCCAGCGGCGGACCTTATAAATACGCCTAAAACCACGGGAATTGACACCCCGCCATGCCGCGGAGCAAAGCGCGGGCCTGTGCGTTTCGCCGCATGACCATTTCCGAGGGGGCAATTGCAGACATGACCATGAACCGGGCGCGCCTGGAAAACGGAGGACTGATCCTCTTCCTCGCCGCAATCACCATCGCCCTCACCCTCGTGGTATCGAGCTTCATCGGCGCGCTGCTCTGGGCCGCGCTCGCCGCGCTGCTGTTCCAGCCGCTGTTCCAGCGGCTGCTGGCGCGCTGGCCGGAGCGCCGCAACCTCGCCGCCGCCGTCGCCCTGCTGGTGATCTCGGTCGCGGTGGTGATCCCGGCCCTCGTCATCACCAGCCTCGTCGTCGAGCAGGCCGCCGGGGTCTATGCCCAGATGCGCGACGGCCAGATCAACTTCGCGGAATACTTCCAGAGGGTTCATGACGCCCTGCCCCTGCGCGTCCAGACCCAGCTCGACGCCTTCGGCTTCAACAGCTTCGAACGCGCCCAGGCCCGCATCAGCGAGGCAGTGAGCAACAGCGTCAGCGTGATCGCCAGCCGCGCCCTCGCCATCGGCGCCAATGCGGCCTCCTTCATCCTGGCCTTCGGCGTCGCCCTCTACGTCACCTTCTTCCTGCTGCGCGACGGCGAGCGGATCGGCCCCGCCGTCGTGCGCGCGCTGCCTCTGGAAGAAAGCGTGGCGCGGCGGCTGGCCGAGCGCTTCGTCACCGTCGTGCGGGCGACGATCAAGGGGTCCGGACTCGTGGCGCTGGCCCAGGGTGCACTGGGCGCGATTACGTTCACGATCGTCGGGGTTCCAGCCGCACTGCTCTGGGGCCTGCTCATGGCCATTGCCGCGCTGCTGCCCGCCATCGGCCCGGCCATCGTCTGGGCACCGGTCGCGATCTACCTGCTGGCGACCGGCGCGATCTGGCAGGGCGCCGTGGTGATCGGATCGGGCGTACTGGTCATCGGCCTTGCCGACAACGTCCTGCGCCCGATACTGGTCGGCCGCGACACCGGTATTCCCGACTGGCTGGTGCTGGTGACGACGTTGGGCGGGATCGAACTCGTCGGCCTCAGCGGCATCGTCCTCGGCCCGCTGGCGGGTGCGCTGTTCATGACCGGCTGGACGATCATGACCGAGCAGCGCCTCGATCCGTCCCCTGACGCGGAATAAGGGATCGGTTGGACCACTCCCGGTCGCAAGCGATTCAACCGACTGAGGGCACATCCTGCCGCCTCGGGCTACGGTGCCCGCAAATGTCAGCCGATGTTCAGCGCGGCAGCCTATGCCGAAGTCGATGGAGAAAGTCCGGCTCAGGCCCGACTTCTCTCCTTCCTTCGCTCAGGAGAAGCCCATGAACATTCTTAAAATTTCCGCTGCACTCGCCTTGATGGCGGGCAGCCTGGGACTGACCGCGACGGCCGACGCCCATACCTACGACGGCCGCCACGACCATGTGGAACGCCTGGCGCACCGCGATGACTATCGCCGCGATCACCGCCGCTACGATCGTCCCCGTTACGACCGCCGCCGCTACGACGATCACCGTCGCCACGAGTGGCGCCGCCACGAGGCCCGCCGCCACCACGCCTACAGGAATCCGCGCCGTTGCTGGACGGAATGGCGCCATCATCGCCGCATCCGGGTGTGCCGCTGATGCCTCGCGGCCCCGGCCGAGCGCCGGGGCCGCCTCGCTTCGGATACCCCTTCCACACGAATTTTCCCTCCCCACACTCCTGACGCCCTCATGCCTAGACTTTCGGGGGATGTGCCGGGCGATTCATGGCAATTGACCCATGCCCGTCCGCCATGGTCTCTCGTTTGTGTTCAAGGTCTTGCCCTGAACAGGACAAACGATGTTGGCGCCGCCTGACCTTTCCCGGCATGCGCGCGCAGCAGCAAGGGAGTGCGACGTGCAGGAGCCGGGTACAAGACCACTTGTCCATATCGGATTCCACAAGACCGCCTCCACGCTCTTGCAGAGCGCGCTGTTCGCGCGGAGCGACCTGGGCTTCGAGCGGCTCGAGAACGACCGCTATCACGTCCAGGTCGACTTCGTGAAACAAGGTCCGTTCGACGACCTTTCGCCCGGACGAATCCAGAGCTATCGCCGCCGCAACCGTGAGGCCCAGACACGCGGCAATACGCTGGTCGTTTCGCACGAACGGCTCTCGGGCTACCCCGCCTCGGGCGGATACGACGCCAAGCTGATCGCCGACCGCATCAAGAACTGCCTGCCCGACGCCCGCATCCTGATCTTCGTGCGCGAGCAGCGCTCGATGATCTTCTCCTACTACCTGCAATATATCAGCGATGGCGGCTCGCTCTCGTTCCGCCGCCTGACCACGCCGCTGCAGTGGACGCTTTCCCGCAAGCCGGAATTCGACTTCCGCTCCTTCGCCTATGTCCAGTGCATCGAATACTATCGCCGACTCTTCGGCGAGGACAACGTATTGGTACTGCCCTACGAAGCCCTGCGCAGCGACGCCTGCCGCATCGCCCGCGAGATTGCCCAGTTCTGCAGGCAGGATCCCTCGCTGATCCCGCATGATATCTTCGGCACCCCCGCCAACGAGGGCATGCCGATCCTGATGCAGGCGCTGCGCCGTCCGCTCAATGCGCTGTTCAACCGCAACCAGCTTTCGCCCGAAGCGCCGATCCTGTTCCCATGGTTCGACCGCTACTATCGCAAGCTGCGTCCGCTCTTCGTCGTCACCGGCGTGTTCGACGGACCGCTGCGCCGCCGCCTGATGGGCCAGATCGAACGCGCGGTCGGCGAAGGCTATGCCGAGAGCAACCAGCAGCTCCAGCGCATGACCGGCTACGATCTGCGCCGCCTCGGCTACAGCCTGCCGAGCCGGGCGGCCTCGCTCGGCGAACCGGCGAATTCCGGTTCCGCCGTCCCTGCACCGAAACACGCTCGCCCCACCCTGCGCACGCCGAACCACGTGGCATGAGCCGGTCATGACCGAAAATACGGCCTCGGCCCGGCCGCTTGACCTCGAGACAGTCGGCGCGGCGGAAACCGCGCCCGGTGAAACGCCCCGGAAGAAAGCGAATACCGAGACAATCGGGGCACGGCGCGGAAACGGCGCCTTCAATCCCACCGTCCATGCCCTGCGCGGCCTGGCGGCGACCATGGTGTTTCTTGCCCACGTCCTCGGCGGGGTCGGCCTCAACGTATATCCGCACGATTCCAGCTACTTCACCGTGTTCGAGGCGCCCTGGAACTTCGGCCGCTGGGGCGTCTGGCTGTTCTTCGTGATCAGCGGCTACGTGATCCTGCCCAGTGTCCGGCGCTATTCCCCGCGCGAGTTCGCGCTGCGCCGCTTCTTCCGGCTCTATCCGCTGTTTCTGGCCTTCTCGCTGCTGTTCATCGCGGTGAATGCCTACAGCAAGACCTTTCCCGACCTGAACGACCTCGACTCGATCGTGCCGGCGCTGCTCCTGATCAACCTGCTGACCCATACCGAGCAGCTGACCCCCAATGCCTGGAGCCTCAGTTACGAGGTGCTGTTCTATGCGATGGCCTGCCTGACGGCCCACGCCGCGCTGCGTCGGAAAAACCGCCTGCTGACGATGCTGCTGACGCTCGCCTCCGCCTGGCTCGTCTACCGTTTCCCGGCCATGCTCTTCTTCCTCGCAGGCATCGGCGCGCGGCTGCTAGACGAGCGCGGACTGCATCCGCCCCGCGCATGGAACGCCGTGCTGGAAATCCTGGCCTTCGGCGGCTGTCTCTATTTCGGTTCGATCCAGCACTACGATTTCATGCTGAAGAACATGGGCAATCCGAACGCCTATGCGGTGCTGGCCTTTACTTCGGCCTATTTCTTCCTGGCGATCGCCCCCAACAGCCTGACCGGACACCTGCTCGACCGGCCTGCCGTGCTCTATCTCGGCACGGTGAGCTACAGCCTCTACCTGGCCCACCCCTATACCTATTTCGTCACCCGGCATCTCTTCGTGAGCCTGGGCCTGTTCCGTCCCGACTGGCCGCTGTCGCTGCCATTGTTCCTGGCCGTGGTCATTCCGGTAACCTTGGGCTTCACCCGGATCGTCTATCGCCTGCTGGAACGCTACCCCTACCAGTGGTACTTCCACGAGCGGATCTTCCACCGCCTCGCGGCAGAAGGAAAGGCCTAGCGCCTCTTCCTGGGAGCACTCTTCTTCTTCGCGGGCACCTTTTTCTGAGAGGCCTTTGGCGCGGCGCAGGGCCAGGCCTTGCGGGTGGCGGCGAAGACCTGCTCGGACGCGGGGCCCTGCCGGTCCTTCGGATTGTTGCTCAGGTAGTCGACCGTCGTGGTCTTGAGCTGGCTGATCGTCACGTCGGCGGGAATGCAGCTGTCCAGCTTGTTGACTTTGCGCGTGGTGTTGAAGGCATCCACCGCGCCGGTGATATAGGCGATGCATTCATAGGTCTTCTCGACATAGTCCTTGCTGCCGCGCTCGGTGGTGCAGATCGCGTAAAGCGCATCCCCGGTGTAGAATCCGGCCTCCGCCGCCACAGGCATCAGCCCGAGCGGAGCGATCAGCGCGATGCAGGCCAGCTTTCCGGATTTCATAGTCGAATCTCTCCAATCGGGGCGGGACCCTTGGGGCAAAAACGCCCTCCGTCAATCGCAGCGCTTGCGGTATCGTCGCAATGACAATACGAACCATATACGATTCGTATATTCAGGATGGTTCAGTGGGTATCGTCAACATCGAGGATGACCTCCACGAGCAGCTGCGCAAGGCCAGCAAGGCCTCGTACCGGTCGATCAATGCCCAGGCGGCGTTCTGGATCCGGATCGGCATGCTCTGCGAAATGAATCCCGGACTGACGTTCCAGGAAATCGTCGTGCGCGAACTGCGCGAGGCGGGGGTCGATCCCGGAAACGAACCCGGCAGGAGGCCGGTCGAGACCGGAGCCGCCGCGCAATGATCAAGTCGCCTGCCGAAGTCGAACTCATGGCCGAATCCGGCCGCCTGCTCGCCTCCGTGTTCACCTGGCTGGACGGCCAGCCGCTCGCCGGACGAACGACGATGGAGATCAACGACCTCGTCGAGGCGTTCATCGTCGGCGATCTCGCCGCGCGACCCGCCAGCAAGGGCCAGTACGGCTACGGCTTCGTGCTGAACTGCTCGCGCAACGAGGTCGTCTGCCACGGCGTCCCCTCCACCGAGGACGTGCTGAAAGACGGCGACATCGTCAATTTCGACATCACCCTGGAGAAGAACGGCTTTATCGCCGATTCCAGCAAGACCTACCTGGTCGGCGACGTTTCTCCCGCCGCCCGGCGTCTGGTCCAGACCACCTACGAGGCCATGTGGAAGGGCATCCGCGCAGTGCGCCCCGGTGCCCGGCTGGGCGACATCGGCCACGCCGTCGAACGCCACGCCAAGCGGGCCGGCTATTCCGTGGTGCACGACTATTGCGGCCACGGCATCGGCCGGGAAATGCACGAGAAGCCCGAAGTCCTGCATTTTGGGCGCCCCGGCACCGGCCTGCCGCTGCGCGAGGGCATGGTCTTCACCATCGAACCCATGCTGAACCAGGGCCGACGGACCGTCCGCACCGAGGACGACGGCTGGACCGTCGTCACCACCGACGGCAAGCTCTCGGCCCAATTCGAACATACCGTCGCAGTCACGGCGGATGGATTTCGCGTGCTGACCCTGCGCCCGGAAGAAAAAGCCGCCCGCACCTGACCCTCTCAGGCAGGGAGTTTCTCAGGCAGGAGGCAGGGCCGCCGAGCGCTTGGGATGCTGCATCACTACCAGCGTCTTGAACGCGCGGACATGCTCCTCGCCGTGGAGCACCCGGCGGGAAAACGCGTCGTAATGCTCCATGTCCTGCGCCGCGACCTGTAGCACCAGGTCGTGATCGCCGGTGACGTACCAGACGTCGATCACCTCCCGCGCCTCCCGCAACCGCGCGACGAGTCCGTCGACCACCCGGCCCTTGTCGGTATCCAGCGAGACCAGCACCATCATCGTCACCAGCCAGCCCATGGTCCGGGGTGCCACGAGAGCCATCTCGCGCTCGATCGCCCCCTGCTCGCGCAAGGCCCTGACACGCCGGTAGCAGGCCGGGGCCGACAGCCCGACGATCTCGGACAAGTCCGGCATCGAAATCCGCGCGTCACGCTGGAGCTCGGTCAGAATGCGCAAGTCGAATGCATCGGGCATCGGAAGCGATCTTTCGTTGGATCAGGCGATAAATATTATCGCCACACGGCAATCATAGAACACCTTTATCGCGCTCCGGCGATAAAAGCTGCGGCGTTTCCAACCGAGGGTTCCATGGTCTTCCACCGCATCGCCGCACGCTCCAGATCCAGCGATTTCGCACCGCTCGCCGCGGTCGGCGCCGCCATGGTGTCGATCTGCTGGGGTGCATCGGTGGCCAAGACGCTGTTTCCGGTGATCGGCCCGGCAGGCACCACTGCACTGCGCCTGTCACTGGCCGCGGCTATTCTCTGCGGCGTATTCCGCGTGTGGCAGCAACCGTTCGACCGACGCATGCTCCGCGCGGCGCTGCCTTATGGCGTGGCGCTTGGAAGCATGAACCTGCTGTTCTACTTCGCGATCCAGCGCGTTCCGCTCGGCATCGCACTCGCGGTCGAGTTCACCGGACCGCTGGCGGTAGCGACGTTCGCCTCGCGCCGCCGCGTGGACCTCGCCTGGATCGCGCTGGCGGTGGCGGGACTTTCGCTGCTCCTCCCGCTCGACATCTCCCGCGACACGGTCGATCCGGTGGGTGTGCTGCTGGCACTGGGAGCAGGCGTGTTCTGGGGGGCCTATATCCTGCTCGGCAAACGGGCGGGCGAGACCCTGGGCGCCGCCGCGCCCGCCTATGGCATGACCGTCGCCGCATTCGTCGCCCTGCCCTTCGGCGTGGCGCAGGCGGGAACGACACTGCTGCAGCCGCATGTCCTGGCCGTGGCCCTGGTTGTCGCGATCTTTTCCAGCGCGATCCCCTATTCGCTGGAGATGTTCGCACTGCGCCGCCTGCCGACCAAGAGCTTCGGCATCCTCACCAGCGGTGAACCGGCGGTCGGCGCGCTGGCGGGCGCGCTACTGCTGGGCGAGATGCTACCGCTCGCCAAATGGCTCGGCATCGCCGCGATCGTCGGCGCGACGATCGGCACGACGCTCACCGCCCGGCGCTTGGACAAAAGCGCCTAAAAAGGCAGGACCAGTACGAAACCTGTAGTTAGCGAGCCTTGATCCCGCCTGCCCGGCTTGCGCCCTGAGGCGATTGCGCCCATGCGTCCCAGATGCCGCAAGCCTCCGACATCCAGCTCGCCATCTTCTCTCAGGCCGTAGACGCCCTTGGCGGTCAGCGTGCGCTGGCCCGGCACCTCGGCATTGCCGAACGCGAGGTGCGCGACTGGATCTCGGGCGATGTCTCGCTCGACTACGCCACCCTGCGCGAGACCGCGCGGGCGCTTATCACCCATTCGGACATGTGCCGCCGCCTCGAACGCAAGCTTTCGCCCGCCTTCAGCGAAAACCTGACGGAAGCGCAGCTCGAAGGCCTTGGCCCCCCGGAAGGCAAACGTCCCAGCGCAGACTGAGGCCGAAGAGCTTGGCCTCGCGAAGTCACTGAAGCCCGTTGGACATTCTTTCACTTCCGAGCCGCCTGCTAGCACGCTAATCCGCCCTCGGGGAACATATGTTTACGAGGGGGAAATCATGAAGCATTTCATGATCGCGATGGCCTTTGGCCTCGCGTCTTGCGCTGCGCCGGTAATGGCGCAGGAAATTCAGCAAAATACGCAGAAATTCATGCCGGCCAGCACGTCGATGACGGTGACGCCGCAGGCAGAAATTTCGTCGAAGCACGTCGAGGAAGGGCAGAAGTTCACCTTCTCGACAATCGGCGACGTCAAGGAAGGTGATTTCGTGATCATCCCGCGCGGATCCACCGTCACCGGGACCGTGACCTGGAAAACAGGGCGGGCGATCGGTGGCAAATCCGGCAAGTTCGAGGTGACGTTCAATTCGGTCAATGTCGGCGGCAAGGACTATGCCGTGCGCGGCGTCCATCGCCAGGAAGGCCGAGGCAACACCGTCGGCGCTCTGCTGGGTTCGATCTGGATCAGCGGCAAATCCGCAGTGATGCTGCCGGGTCAGGAAGTCTCGATCTTCACGGCCGAACCGATCCCTTACTCCTGACAATGCCAGGCGGCCGCACGTTCCTCCGGCCGCCTATATGAGGCATCGCACCAAGCGATTACGATAGACCACAAGAAAGGTGGTGAGCCCTGCTGGGTTCGAACCAGCGACCTACTGATTAAAAGTCAGTTGCTCTACCGACTGAGCTAAGGGCCCCCGTTGCCGGGATCAGCCGACGAAGCGGCTGCGGAAGGCGTCACCTAGGGGCAGGGCGCGGCTTGGTCAAGCGGGCATGAAGCTGATTTATCGTAAGACCTGTCAGAGGATCGCGCAAAGGTCCCGCGATCCGGCGCGCAGGGCCAAGTACGAAATCCCTTTCGCGAAACGAGGGGTGTGGCAGGATCAGGCTTTCCTCGCCCTCGCCGCCTGCCCAGGGGCCGCCACTCCACAGCACGAGATCGAGGTCCAGCACCCGCGATCCCCAGGCCTGGCCCAGGCGTCTGCGGCCGAACTTGTGTTCGACCTTTTGGAGCTTGTGCAGCATCTCGTCGGGTTCGCGCTTGCTGCCGACCAGTGCAACGCCGTTGGCATAGCGGCGGCGCGACGGGCCGAGCGGAGCGCTTTCGATCACCGGTGAGGCGGCCAGAACTTCGTACTTGCCGCTGTCGAGCGCCCGCAGCGCCGCGGCGAGCACCTTGCGGGGGCCGCCGTAGCGCGGGTGGCGCATGTTGGAGCCGAGCGCGACGAGATACTGATGCTTGGCCAAGACCACTGCCCCGATTATGCCGTAACTACCGTGCTTGTATCAGATATCCTGGGCGATGCGCGTGTAGAGTTGCGGGCGGCGGTCACGGAAGAAGCCCATGCCCGCGCGGTGCTTCGCCCCACGCGCGAGGTCGAGCGTGGAGACCAGCACGCCGGTCTCGTCCCGGCCGAACTCGGCGACATAATCGCCCCATTCGTCGGTGATGAACGAATGGCCGTAGAAGGTCTGCTCGGTGCCGCATTCCGATTCGACGCCGATGCGGTTGGCGGCGATCACCGGCATGCAGTTCGACACCGAGTGTCCCACCATCGCGCGGCGCCACATGCGGCTGGTATCGAGCGTTGCATCATAAGGCTCGGATCCGATGGCGGTCGGGTAGAACAACAGTTCCGCGCCCATCAGCGCCATCACGCGCGCGCATTCAGGATACCACTGATCCCAGCACACCCCGATGCCGACCTTGGTGCCGAGCACGTCCCAGACCTTGAACCCGTCGTTGCCCGGGCGGAAGTAGTACTTTTCCTCGTAGCCGGGGCCGTCGGGGATGTGGCTCTTGCGGTAGGTGCCGATGATCTCGCCGTCAGTGCCGATCATGGCCAGCGTGTTGTAGTAGTGGTGACCGTCGCGCTCGAAGAAGCTGGTGGGGATGACGATCTTCAGCGCCTTCGCCAGCGCCTTCATCGCGATCACCGAGGGGTGATCGGCCGTCGGGCGGGCGATCGCGAAGAGTTCCTCTTCCTCGGTCTTGCAGAAGTAGGGACCGGAGAACAGCTCGGGCGGCAGGACGATCTGCGCGCCTTTGGCAGCGGCATCCTCCACCAGCGAGGCGACGGCGGCGATGTTTTCGCGCTCGTCGGCGGAGTTGAGGGCGAGCTGGAGTGCGGCAACGGTGATTTCGGTCATGCGGCGGGCCTCTATCAGCCTCGCTTGCGGAACAGAAGGGTCATCCGGTCGCTCTCGCCGATCGTGAGGTACTTCTCGCGGTCCTTGTCCTTGAGCGCCAGGGTGGGCGGCAGGGTCCAGACGCCGTCCGGCCAGTTCGCGGTGTCCTTGGGATTGGCGCTGATCTCGGACTGGGCGACTAGATCGAAGCCGTTATCCTTCATGAAGCGGATCACGTCGGCCTCGCGCAAGTAGCCTTTCGAACCGTCGGCATAGTCGGCGGGAGCGTCCGGACGGGCGCGGTGCTGCTCGATGCCGATATAGCCGCCGGGCTTCAGGAGATCGCGCATCGCGGCGAACTCGCTGCCCGCGATGTTCCAGCGCAGCAGGTTGTGCATCATGCGGGGGACGATGATGACGTCGAAAGTGGCTTTCTCGCCTTCGGGAATTGCGCCCAGCGTATAGGCGGCGAACCTGTCGGCGGGCAGGCCGGTGAACTTGGCGACGTCCGCCGGATAGCTGGCCGCACCCTTGCGGATGCCGTCCTTCGTCTCGGGCTTGAAGGCGGGCGCCTCGGGATTGAAGTAAAGCCCGACGAGATGGCCCTGCTGGCCGAGATAGAGGCCGAGCAGGCGCGAGTACCACTCGCCGCCCGGTGCATATTCGCCGACTTTCATGGTCGGGGCGACGCGGAAGAAGCTCAGGGTCTCCACCGGATGGCGATACTGGTCGCGCGCGCGGTCCTCCTTTCGCGAGGGATTGGAGGCCGCCAGTTCGAGCAGCGCCTCGCAGTCCTTGCAGGCTTCTGCTTCGGTGGTCTCCTCCACAGCCGTCGCGGCGGCGGGCATGGCGATCACGCCAAGCAGGGACGAAAGGGCGATCAGGGCGCGGCGCATATCGATTCTCCCGTGGAACTTTCTTCGGGAGTGAACCTAGTTTGCGCCCGCCCAATGACAAGCCGCTCAAGTGTACCTATCTAGCGACAAAATCCCCCTCATGAGGACTACTGAGACAATGGAAACGGCAATCGTTGCAGGCGGGTGCTTCTGGTGCACCGAAGCGGTGTTCCGCGACGTCATCGGCGTGGACTCCGTGGAAAGCGGCTATATCGGCGGCACCGTGCCCAGCCCCACCTACAAGCAGGTCTGCGAAGGTACCACCGGCCATGCCGAGGCGATCCGGGTGAACTACGATCCTTCGGTGCTCTCCTATGGCGACCTGCTCGACGTGTTCATGGGCACTCATGACCCGACGCAGCTCAACCGCCAGGGCAACGACGTGGGCACGCAGTACCGCTCGGCGATCTTCCCGCTGAACGATTCCCAGGCCGCCGAGGCCGAAGCTGCCCTCGCCCGCTCGAACGAGGACAACGGCGGCAAGGTCGTCACCACGATCGAGGGCTTCGCCAACGGCAAGCAGAACGACGAATGGTATCCGGCCGAAGACTATCACCAGGAATACTGGGACGGTGAAGGCCAACGGAACCCCTACTGCCTCGCGGTGATCCCGCCCAAGCTGATGAAGCTGCGCAAGAGCTTCCAAAACAAGGTCAAGGCCTGACCTGAAAAACCGCCTCACGCGGTGGATGAAGGTGCAAAGTCGCGCCGTTAACTCCGCGTAAGGCATTCGCTTTCGCCGTGTCTCACCATGAGACACGGCGAAACGGGCCATATCCAAACGCACAGGGACAAGTACTTAGCTCGCCTATCGATCCGTTCCTTTGGCGAGTCCCCTCCATGTCCCCTCTCCGCAAGCTGTCGCTTTCCGTCGCTGTCGCCGCCGTTGCCTTCGCGGCCAGCCCCGTGCTTGCATCCTCGGGCATGATCGCCGGAATCGACGTGCTGAAGACCTGGAACCTCGTGGTGCTGGGCGACCTGACCTCATCGTCCGAAGTCGAGGGCCGCACGTTCGTCGGCGGAAATCTCGACGGCAATTCCTCCAACTACCAGATCACCGCCCTGCCCGCCTCCAGCACCGGAACGCCAGGGCTGACCGTGGTGGGCGACGTCAACGGCGGCCACAAGAACCTCAACAACGGCTCGGGCGCGATCGTCGGCGGCAACGTCAACAGCGGCCTCAACCTCAACGGCGCGGCGCAAACGGTGCAGGTCGGCGGGACGATCAGCAATACCAACGTCAACAACAACACCGTGACCTCGGGTCTGGCAGCCAGCAACCCGCAGTTCGCGCAGAACCTCGCGCAGCAGAAGAGCCTCATCGAAACCTCGATGGAAGGCCTCAGCCACGCGATGAGCACCGAGACGGCCAACAGCCAGCTGACCATCAGCGGCAACCGCGGCACCTTCAACGCCCAGCCCGACGCGAACGGCGTGGCGGTGTTCAACATCTCCGCCGCCGACCTCGACAGGATCGGCGAGATCCAGTTCAACCTCAACGGCGCGGATACGGCGATCGTCAACGTCTCGGGCAAGTCGATCACGCTGGACGACAACTTCCTTGGCGGCACGGCCAACCTCGGCGAACACGTCGTCTGGAACTTCCACGAGGCCGAAGACCTCTCGCTGAGCACGGCCTGGGGCGGCTCGGTCCTCGCACCGGGCGCCGATGCGAAGACCTCGAACTACATCCAGGGTTCAGCAGTGTTCGGCAATCTCGTCCAGAACGGCGAGATGCACGTCGGCACCTACACCGGCGGCTATACGCCGGGCGATCCGGGCAGCTCGACCAGCTCCGGCAACTCCTCGGGCGGCCCGACCAACGTTCCGGAACCGGGCATGGTCGGCCTCTTCGCGCTAGGACTTGGCGCGCTGATGTTCTGGCGTCGTCGGCGCGCTGTCGCGGTTTAAAGGACAAGGGAGAAAGCAGGGGAGCAAAGCCCCCCTACACCCCCAATACCGTTCAAGTCACGCGGGCCAACGCCGTTGTGCGCTCATGGCAGCGTCGGGAGACTTATTGGCTGCGCCGCAAGGAGCGCACTCCGGATAGGTGGCGCGCAAGGTCGACATTTCGCGGGTCCGGGGGATCATCCCCCGGGTCTTCCCCCTTTACTTCTGCCACCGCCCGACAAAGAACCCGTCGAGCCCGCCGACTTCGGCCAGCATTCCCGGATCGGTCCGCAGCCAGCCTTCCGCCGTGGGAGCTAGCACCTCCGGCAGTTCCGAAGCCGCGACCGGCACTGGCGTCAGCGAGACCTTGTCCGCCTGTTCCTCGCCCTCTTCCACTTCCAGCGAGCAGACCGCGTAGACCAGCTGCCCGCCCGGCTTGAGCCAGCCCGAGGCGCGTTCCAGCATCTTCTCCTGGATCGCGGTCATGTCCTCGATCTGGCGTGGGCCGATGCGGTGCAGCACGTCGGGGTGGCGGCGCGCGGTGCCGGTGGCGGTGCAGGGCGCGTCGAGCAGGATCGCATCGAACGCGTTCTCCGGCTCCCAGGTCAGGGCATCGGCTTGCACGACCTCGGCTTCGAGACCGATGCGCTTGAGATTCTCCCGCAGGCGTTCGAGGCGGCGCTTGGAGTTGTCGAGCGCCGTCACCTGCCAGCCGGCCGCCGCCAGTTGCAGCGTCTTGCCGCCGGGGGCGGCGCAGAGGTCGAGCACGCGCTTGCCCTCGCCCGCGCCCAAGAGACGCGCCGGAAGGCTGGCGGCAAGGTCCTGCACCCACCAGGCTCCGTCGCGGAAACCTTCGAGGTGCTCGACCGCCGTACCGCGCGAAAGGCGGACATGGCCCGCCATCAGCGAAGCGCCGCCGAGGCGCTCGGCCCATTCGGCGGTCTGCGCCGGATCGCGCAGGGCAAGGTCCAGCGGCGGCGGTTCGGCGAGACCGGCGGCGATCGCCTCGGCACGGGCGCCCCAGCGGCCCGCCACGTCCTCGGGCAGGCTGGGCGCTTCGGGAAGCGCGATTTCGCGCTTGGTCAGGGTGGAGAAAACCCCGTGCGCGAGGCGGCGCGGGCCGCCCATCAGCAGCGGCAGGCCGGTGGCGATCACCGCGTGCGCGGGAGTTTCCAGCCGCAGGACCTGCGCGAGCATGATCTGGAGCACTGCGCGCGCCTTGGCATCGGGGGCGAGTGGCAGGCGGGTGGCGCTGTCGATCAGTTCGTCAAGGTCGGTGCGCCAGCGCAGCACTTCACCGGCAATGGCGCGGGCGAGCGCCCGGTCGGCGTCTCCACCGACCCGCGCGAGGGCGGAGCCGCCCGCCTGATCAAGCGTTTCGCCCCGCCGTAGTACGGCATCGATAAGGTTGAGCGCGGCACGGCGCGCGGGAAGGCCGGGAATGTCCATGCCCCGCCCCTATAGCGGATTGCGTTTTGACGCCACCTCCACCACATGGGCTCCATGACACAGCGCGCCACCAAGCGGCCCGAAGGCTTCACCAAGCCCACCCACTGGACCAACGATCCCGCGCCCGAGGCCAAGACGGCCCCGGCCGAGCAGGATGAGCAGGACCCGGACGGCATCTCACCCACCCGTTATGGCGACTGGGTCCGCAACGGCATCGCCATCGACTTCTGATCCTCTCCCAGCGGGGAGGAACTACCAGTCCCGCGCCATGGCCGGCAGGCGCTGGACGAGAAAGTCGATCCACGCCCTCGTCTTGGCGGCAGGTCGCCGCGTTCGGTGGGTTACCGCATGGATCGCGCCGAGATCGAGCAATTCAGCGCCGAGATCGAGTTCCACCAGCCGCCCGTCCGCGATCGCCCGATCCACGAAGAAGCGCGGGCCGTAGGCGAGGCCCATCCCCGCAACCGCCGCCTGCGCCAGAACCTGACCGTTGTTGGCATGGAGCGCGCCGCGCACCGTCACAGCCCGGCTACCGTCGCGGCCGAAACCCCAACGCGTTGCCCCGGTCTCGTTGCCCAGCGTATAGCCGAGGCAATCGTGCTGTCCCAGATCGTCGATGGAACGCGGTGTGCCGCGCCGGGCGAGGTAGTCCGGCGAGGCGCAGACCGCCATGCGCACCGGAGCCAGCTTGCGCGCGACGAGGTTGCTGTCCGCCAGCCTGCCGATCCGCACGGCCACGTCCCAGCGCTCTTCCAGCAGATCTACCACCCGGTCGTTGAGGCCGAGTTCGACCGTCACGGCGGGATGGCGCGCGTGGAACTCGGTCACCAGATCGACGAGATAGGTGCCGCCGAAAGCCGCCGGACCGGAGACGCGCAGCAGACCCTCCACCGCCGCAGACTGGGCCATGGCCTCGGCATCGGCGTCCTCCAGTTCAGCCAGCACGCGCTCGGCCTTGTCGAGATAGGCCGCGCCCACTTCGGTCAGCGCCAGCCGCCGCGTGGTGCGATTCACCAAGGTCGCGCCCAGACGCTGCTCCAGCGCATTGAGGTGCTTGGCCGCCATGGCCGGCGACATCGAAAGATCGCGCGCCGCCGCCGAAAGCCCGCCGAGCCGGATCGCCTTCACGAAAACCTCGATGCCCTTGAGCCGGTCCATTCAACACCTTTGGTATGAAGTCATTCAACGAGAGGCATGATTATCACCGATAAGGCGAAGGTCTAGATCGGTTTTCGAAAGGAAGCCTCCCAATGACCTCGAAGACTTCAAGCACTGCCCCCACCGCTCCCTATGGCGCCCTCATCTTGCGCGTCGCGCTGGGCGTGCTGTTCCTCGCCCACTTCGCGCTCAAGCTCTTCGTCTTCACGCCTGCCGGAGCGGCCGGTTTCTTCGGCAGTCTCGGTCTGCCACCAGCGCTGGTCTATGTGACGATGGCGGCGGAACTGCTTGGCGGCCTCGCGCTGATCCTCGGCATCTATGCCCGCGCCGTCGCGCTGGCCTTGATCCCGCTGCTGCTCGGCACCATCGTCATGGTCCACGGGGCCAACGGCTTCTTCTTCGATTCCAAGGGCGGCGGCTGGGAATATCCTGCCTTCTGGTCGATCGCCCTCCTCGTCCTGGCCCTGATCGGCGACGGCGCCAACGCACTCGTCCCCACCCGGCGCAATTGAAGGAAAAACACACCATGACCCGCCAACCCAGCTTCTTCATCCCCCACGGCGGCGGTCCCTGCTTCTTCATGCCGGATCCGCAAGGCAACTGGACTTCGATGGCCGAGTTCCTGCGCAGCCTGCCCGAGCGCCTGCCCGAACCGCCCAAGGCGATCCTCGTGGTCTCGGGCCACTGGGAAACCGAAGGCTTCGCGTTCACCGGCGCCGACCGCCCGGACCTGCTGTTCGATTACTACGGCTTCCCGCAGCATACCTACGAGCTGCGCTTCGATGCTCCCGGCTCGCCTGCGCTGGCGGCGCGCGCCAGCCAACTCCTGCGCGAGGCGGGCTTCACCGCCGCGCCGGACCCGCAGCGCGGCTACGACCACGGGGTGTTCGTTCCGCTCAAGGTCGCCTGGCCCGAGGCAGATGTGCCGGTGGTGGAGATGTCGCTCGACCGCTCGCTCGATCCGGACCTGCACCGCGCCGCCGGACAGGCCCTTGCCCCGCTGCGCGACGAAGGCGTGCTGATCCTGGGGTCGGGCATGAGCTTCCACAACATGCGCGGCTACGGCAATCCGGCCTCGACCGAACCCTCGCTGGCCTTCGACGCATGGCTCACAAAGGCCGCCGAAGCCGATGCCGAAGCCCGCGCCGAAGCGCTGGCGCACTGGGCCGAGGCCCCCGGCGGCCGCTTCTCCCACCCGCGCGAGGAACACCTGCTGCCGCTGATGGTGGTGGCGGGGACCGCGCAGGGGGCGGGAGAGAAGGTCTATTCGGACCTCGTGCTCAAGACGGCGATTTCGGCGTTTCGGTTCGATTGAAGAACAAGGGGGAAAGCAGGGGCCATCGCCCCTGCACCCGGTACTGTCGAGGTCAGGCGCAACCTAGCCGTCGTGCGCCCATGGCTGCGTCGGGAGACTTATTGGCTGCGCCGCAAGGAGTGCACTACGGGGAGGTAGCGCGCAAGGTCGACATTCTGAGGGTCTGGGGGATCATCCCCCTGGACTTCTCTGTTAACCTTCAATGCAACAATTCACACCGATTCCGCCCACCCCGCTTGGCAGCGTAAAGCGGACCATCCGCCGCGGCCAGCCAGTCCTCGACACTGGCGATCCCCTCGCTCAGCGGTGCGATCCCGAAGCTGGCCGTAACGCGAATGCTCGCACCGCCGGGGAGGGCGATATCGTGTTCGGCCAGCGTCGCGCGGAAGCGCTCCACCGCCACCAGGGCGTCGGCAGGCTCGGTTTCCGGCAGGATCACGGCGAACTCCTCTCCGCCCAGCCTGCCGAGGAAGTCGACCGGGCGGGTCGAGCCGACGACGGTGGCCGCCATCTCCCGCAGCACCGCGTCCCCGGCCGGGTGGCCATGGGTGTCGTTCACCTTCTTGAAGTGATCGAGGTCGATCAGCACCAGGCAGGTCGGGCGGCCGTAGCGGCGGAAGCGGTCCATTTCCTGCTTCGCCTTGTCCACGAAGCCGCGCCGGGTGAGTGCTCCCGTTAGCTGGTCGCGCTCGGCGATGCGGCGCAGTTCCAGTTCGTTCATGACGATGCGCGCGAAATTGCCGAGGATGGCGACTTCGGCCTCGTTGAAATCACGCACCTTGTCGTCGATCGCGCAGAGCACGCCGACGTTGTAGCCCTCGGGCGTCAGCAACGGAATGCCTGCGTAGCTGCGCACGCCGGGGTCGGTAACGACGAAAGGGTTGTTCGCGAAGCGGGCGTCGAGCCGCGCATCGGAAATGAGGAACGGCGCGGTCTGCTGGATGGCGTGGGTGCAGAAGGAGACGTTGCGCGGGGTCTCTGCCACGTCCAGCCCGCTGCGGGCCTTGAACCATTGCCGGTCGGCATCGACCAGAGTGACTGCCGCCATCGGCACGCCCAGCACGGCGCGGACCAGCGAAACGACGTGCTCGAACGCTTGCTCCGGCTCGGTGTCCAGCACTTCGAGGTTGCGCAGCGCGGCAAGGCGGCCTTGCTCGTCGTTGAGGATGGTTTGGGGGAGCATCGAGCCCTTCCGACCGCGACGCACCCGTAAAGGTGCGGCAAAGTTAATCCACTGACCGAATCCCGGCGATCGACCCCACCGGTGCTCCGATCTCGAGCGTGAGCCGCGCACAAGGCGATCATGCCGATTCCCGGCTGCGGCTTCCTATCCACGTATACATCCCTAGAGCAGGATTAAATTCCTGAAAACGCCCGTCGTCCCTGGTGGAATGCAATCTGCATCAATTTTAGAGAAATCTAACGGCGTCCCGCTGGATTTTCAGGGATTTATCTCGATCGGCGTACCGTACGGCACCGCCCCGTAAAGCGCCTCGATTTCCACGTTGGAAACGGCGATGCAGCCGTCCGTCCAATCGCCGGGGACACGACCTATCGGCAAGGCGTTGGGCTGGCCGTGGATCATGATCGTCCCGCCTGCAGAGCGCCCACGCGCCTGCGCATAGGCGCGGTCTTCGGCATTGGGATAGGAGATATGGAGCGAGAGGTGATAGGCGCTTTTCGGATTGCCCCAATCGATCTCGTAGCGGCCTTCGGGCGTACGCTCGTCGCCTTCAAAGCGTTTGGGGCCGATAGGCTCGTCGCCCAGCTGGATATGCGGGATGACATGGACGAGCCGATCGTCCGACCAGAGTTCCATCGTCCGCGCCGCCTTCTGCACGCGGATCAGGTCGATCTGGGGAAGCTTGAGAGGCGGTTCCACCTGCGCGGCACCTACCCCCAGCAAAAGCAGAAGCGGCGCGAGAAATGTCCCGCGCCGCATTCGCTCAATCCTGGAAAGGATCGCGCACGAGGATGGTGTCCTCGCGCTCGGGGCTGGTCGAGACCAGCGCCACCGGGGTTTCGATCAGTTCCTGCACGCGCTGGATGTACTTGATCGCCTGCGCGGGAAGATCGGCCCAGGAACGGGCGCCCGCGGTGGTACCCTGCCAACCGTCCATTTCCTCGTAGATCGGCTCGACTTTGGCCTGGTCGGCAGCGTGGCTCGGGAAGTAATCCAGAACCTTGCCGCCGAGACGGTAGCCGGTGCAGATCCTGACCTTCTCGAAGCCGTCGAGAACGTCGAGCTTGGTGAGGGCAATGCCGGTCACGCCCGAGATCGCGCAGGACTGGCGGGTGAGCACAGCGTCGAACCAGCCGCAGCGGCGCTTGCGGCCGGTGACGGTGCCGAATTCATGGCCGCGCTCGCCGAGGCGCTGGCCGGTCTCGTCTTCCAGCTCGGTCGGGAACGGGCCGGAGCCGACGCGGGTGGTGTAGGCCTTGACGATGCCGAGCACGAAGCCGGTCGCGGCCGGGCCAAGGCCCGAACCCGAAGCCGCCGTGCCCGAAACCGTGTTCGAGCTGGTGACGAAGGGATAAGTGCCATGATCGACGTCGAGCAGCACGCCCTGCGCGCCTTCGAACAGGATACGGGCACCGGCCTTGCGCACCTTGTTCAGGCGCTTCCACACCGGCTGGGCGAACTGGAGCACGAAAGGCGCGATCTCGCGCAGTTCCTCGATCAGTGCCTCGCGGTCGACCGGGGGCTGGTTGAAACCGGCGCGCAGCGCATCGTGGTGGGCGCAGAGACGGTCGAGCTGCGGATCAAGGGCATCAAGGTGCGCGAGATCGCAGACCCGGATGGCGCGGCGACCGACCTTGTCCTCATAAGCCGGGCCGATGCCGCGGCCGGTAGTGCCGATCTTGCCCGAGCCGGCAGCCGCTTCGCGCAGGCCGTCGAGGTCGCGGTGGAGCGGCAGGATCAGCGGGCAGTTGTCGGCGATCGCGAAGTTCTCGGGATTGATCTCGACGCCCTGGCCGCGCAGCTTCTCGACTTCGGCCTTGAGATGCCACGGGTCGAGCACCACGCCGTTGCCGACGATCGACAGCGTGCCGGTGACGATGCCCGAAGGCAGCAGGCTCAGCTTGTAGACCTGGTCGCCGACGACCAGCGTGTGGCCAGCATTGTGGCCGCCCTGGAAACGGACGACGGCATCAGCGCGGCTGGCGAGCCAGTCGACGATCTTGCCCTTGCCCTCATCGCCCCACTGGGCGCCGATCACGGTTACGTTGGCCATGGATATACTCCTCCACCCTGCCACGGTGGATCCAATAACGCCCTTCGACAGGACTCGGCGATATGGATTTGCGTTGGGGCAGACGTGCCCCGGCTTTTCGCCCGCGCCCTAGTGGCAAGGCGCATGGCTAGTCAAGGGTAGACCCACTCCGTCGCCCCGGATCGCAGCCGGGACGACGCAAATGGATTATCAGAGCGCGATGGCCTCGCCGTCCACCAGCTTGTGCGAGCACCCGAGCGCGACCGGATCGTCGCTTTCGGAAAGCGCGGCCACGGTGGTCCAGCCGATCGCGCGCTGCTGTCCGGCCACGCGCGGGTCTTGGCCCAGCGGCAGGAACAGCTTGCGCTGCGCCTGCGGCTCGGCCGCCAGCAGGTCCACCAGCGGATCGGGATAGAGCGAGAAGCCCGTCGCCGATTCCGGATGGTGCCCGGTCTGGCCGAGAATGCGATAAGTGCCGCCGCGCCCGAGGCTGCCCGAGATACCCTCGGCATAGATCGTGAAGCCGAACCACGACTGATATTCGAAGCCATGGCGTTCGGAGGGATCGAGCGTGATGCGCGCCTTGTCGCCCACACGCGCGGCAATCTCGCGTAGACCGGCGATACGGCTGGCGAGCGCGCCGCCCACATCGAAGGCAGCAAGCCGCTCGATGGCGCTGGCGAAGGGGCCGACGGCGTAGAGCAACGGCAGATAGGCTTCGCCGCCCACGTCCACCAGACCGCCCGCATCCTTGGCGTCGAGCATCTGGCGCACGGCCTCGATCCTCCCTTCCGGGAGCGGCAGCGCCTCTTCCGAGAGCGTATCGACGAGATCGGGCATGGTGAAGTCCACCGAAATCCCGGTCGCCCCGGCGGCACGCAGCGCCTCGATCGCCAGTTCGACGATCTCGGCGGCGGCGGCGACCGAATCGGTGCCGATCAGCTCGGCGCCGAGCTGGAGGCGTTCGCGGCGCGGGTCGAGGCCATCACCCTTGATGGTGCATACCTGCCCCGAATAGGACAGCCGCAGCGGCCGTGGGGCTTCGGCCAGACCGGTGGCGGCAATACGGGCGACCTGCGCGGTCATGTCCGAACGCAGCGCCAGCATCCGCATGGAAACGGGATCGACGAAGCGGAACATGCGCCGCACCTGCACGCCCGCCATGCGATGCGCGAGCGCCTTCTCGAACTCGATGAGCGGCGTTTCGACGCGCTCGTAGCCATGGCTGGCCAGCACGTCATGCGCCATGCGGCGCACCTGCTGGGAGGCCCAGGCCTGCTGAGGAAGACGGTCGCCCAGTCCTTCGGGCAAGAGATCGCGGTCGTTGTCCTGCATGATGGAGGCGCCCTTAACCGCACGGGCGGCAAATGTCGAACGGCACCTGCGTCTATCGAGGTCTTCGCCGCTCGAAAGCGAAAGCCTGCGACAATTTGCGTGAAATTTCCTGTCAACAACAGCCCGGCATCAGGCTATCCCGCCCGGATCGTCTGGCGGGACGAGACAACCAGTTACAGCCCATTCCCTGCATGGGCCGGACCGCCAGGCATGTGCCGCGCTCAGAGCCGTGGCCGCCTTGCGCCCTGCCCCTGCGAACATACGGTCGAGGTCCATGCGCAAGATTTCCCTGCTTCTCCTGCCCCTGCTGCTGCTCCAGACGCCCGCCCATGCCCAGATGAGTGACGACATGGGCGGAATGGGAGGCGGAGTAATGGGCGGCGGCGGGGGCATGGGCCGTCCCGGTGGCGGTCCTCCCGGCGGGCCGGGCGGTGGCGGCAAGCCCCGCATGCCCAAGCCGATCTCCCGCGCACACTACGACAAGATCGTCACCGCCATGTTCCGCGATGCCGACACCAACCGTGACGGACTGGTGACGCTGGAGGAATTCCACGCCCTCGTGAGCGCCCGGCGCGATGCGGCGATCAAGGCGCGCTTCGCCAAAGTCGACGCCAATGGCGACGGCTCGATCTCGATCGCGGAGTTCATCGCCTGGCAGCAGCAGATGGGCTCGGTCGCCATCGACGAGCGCGGTGCGCTGGGCGATCGCGCCGGGCAAGTGCTCGAAGTGGTCGCGCCCGATTTCGGCAAGGATGACGACGACCGCATGTTGGCCGACCTGATCGAACCCATCTCCGGTACGCTCATCGCCAAGGCCAATATTAACTACGACGCCGGTGTCTCGCTGGAGGAACTGCTCGCCTACGAAGGCGCGAAGTTCGATGCCGCCGATACGGACAAGGACGGCTACCTCTCGATGCAGGAACTGCGCCCGAAGGACGGCGGACGCGAGGGAATGCCCGGTCGCGGCGGGATGCGCCCGATGGGACCGCCTCCTTCGGGGCAGTAGGAAGCTTCGCGCCACCTCACTCCGCTCATCCTGAGCCTGTCGAAGGATGCTGACCAAGCGCCTCGCCTGCGGGGCCTTCGACAAGCTCAGGCTGAGCGGAGTTGGCAGGTGCAAGCTGAACATGGGCCTTGATTGATAAAGCCAAACCCAACCTCGCTCAGCCTGAGCTTGTCAAAGGCGTCTCTCCAGAACGGAAAAGGGGCCGGCACCCGAAGGCACCGGCCCCTTCCGTTGGGAACTGTAATCCGTCAGATCAGACGAACTTGAGCGCCTTGACCGTCTTCACGCCGGGAAGCGCGGTAGCCGCCTTGAGCACCTCTTCCGACACGGCATTGTCGACCGAGAGCAGCAGCACGGCTTCACCGCCGGTGTCGCGGCGACCGAGGTTGAAGGTGCCGATGTTGATCGCGTTCTCGCCCAGCAGCGTGCCGATGCGGCCGATGAAGCCCGGCGCGTCCTCGTTGACGATGTACATCATGTCGCCGGCGAGTTCCGCTTCGACCTTGATGCCGAACATCTCGACCAGACGCGGCTCGCGGTTGTTGAACAGCGTGCCCGCCACCGAACGCTCGCCCGCTTCGGTCTTCACCGAGACGCGGATCAGCGTGTGGTAGTCGCCCTCGCGCTCGGTCTTCACTTCGCGCACTTCAAGGCCGCGTTCCTTGGCGAGGAACGGCGCGTTGACCATGTTCACGGTGTCCGACTGGACGCGCATGAAACCGGCCAGCACGGCGGCGGTGATCGGCTTCTGGTTCAGTTCGGCAGCAGCGCCCTCGACGTGGATCGAGATGCGGGGAACCGAATCGCGGGTCAGCTGGCCAACCATCGAGCCCAGCATTTCGGCGAGCTTCATGTAGGGCTTCAGCTTCGGGGCTTCTTCAGCTGAAAGCGAGGGCATGTTGAGCGCGTTGGTAACGCCGCCGTTGACCAGGAAGTCGGCCAGCTGCTCGGCAACCTGAAGCGCCACGTTGACCTGCGCTTCGGTGGTCGATGCGCCGAGGTGCGGGGTGCAGATGAAGTTCGGCGTGCCGAACAGCGGCGAGTCCTTGGCGGGCTCGGTCTGGAACACGTCGAGCGCGGCACCGGCGACATGGCCGTTGTCGAGCATGGTCTTCAGCGCGGCTTCGTCGATCAACCCGCCACGCGCGCAGTTGACGATGCGCACGCCCTTCTTGGTCTTGGCCAAGTTCTCGGCCGAGAGGATGTTGCGGGTCTGGTCGGTCAGCGGCGTGTGCAGGGTGATGAAGTCCGCCTTGTCGAGCAGGGTGTCGAGATCGGCCTTCTCCACGCCCATTTCCACGGCGCGTTCCGGGGTGAGGAACGGGTCGAACGCAACGACCTTCATCTTCAGACCCAGCGCGCGGCTGGCGACGATCGAGCCGATGTTGCCGGCACCGATCAGGCCGAGCGTCTTGCCAGTGACTTCAACGCCCATGAAGCCGTTCTTCGGCCACAGGCCCTGCTGGGTCTGGGCATTGGCTTCGGGGATCTGGCGGGCCAACGCGAAGATCATGGCGATGGCGTGTTCGGCGGTGGTGATTGAGTTGCCAAACGGCGTGTTCATCACGACGACGCCCTGGGCCGAAGCGGCCGGGATATCGACGTTGTCGACGCCGATACCGGCGCGGCCGATCACCTTCAGGTTCTTCGCGGCGGCGAGGATTTCCTTGGTGACCTTGGTCGACGAACGGATCGCGAGGCCGTCATAATCGCCGATGCGGGCGATCAACTGCTCGGGGGTCTCGCCGGTGATGACGTCTACGTCGCAGCCACGAATCTCGAAGATACGGGCGGCGTTGGGGTCCATCTTGTCCGAAATGAGGACGCGGGGCTTGGTCATGGAATTATTCCTTCACTCGTCATCCCAGCGCACGCTGGGATCGCAGGCCGCAAGCGCGGCGCTCGGTTGAAAGCGGTCCCAGCTTTCGCTGGGACGACGTTGAAAATCAGGCAGCAGCCTTGACGGTAGCGTAGGCCCAGTCGAGCCACGGTCCCAGCGCCTCGACGTCGGCGGTGTCGACGGTCGCGCCGCACCAGATGCGCAGGCCCGGAGGGGCATCGCGATATCCGGCGACGTCGTAGGCCGCGCCCTCCTTTTCGAGGAGCGCTGCAAACTTCTTGATGAAGTCGGCATCGGCGCCCTCGACCGAGAGGCAGACCGAGGTCTTCGAGCGGGTGCCGCTGTCCACCGCGAGGTGCGAAAGCCAGTCACGCTCGGCGACGATCTTGTCCAGCGCGTGGGCATTGGCGTTCGAACGGGCCTTCAGCCCTTCGAGACCGCCGAGATCCTTGGCCCATTCCAGTGCGAAGATCGCGTCTTCGACCGCAAGCATCGAGGGGGTGTTGATGGTTTCGCCCTTGAACACGCCCTCTGCCAGCTTGCCCTTCGACACAAGGCGGAACACCTTGGGAAGCGGCCAGCTAGGGGTGTAGTTCTCAAGACGCTCGACCGCACGGGGGCCGAGGATCAGGACGCCGTGGCCGCCCTCGCCGCCCAGAACCTTCTGCCAGGAGAAGGTGGCAACGTCGATCTTGGACCAGTCGATGTCGTAGGCGAAGACCGCCGAAGTGGCGTCTGCGAAGGACAGGCCTTCACGGTCGGCCGGGATCCAATTGGCGTCCGGAACGCGCACGCCCGAAGTGGTGCCGTTCCAGGTGAAGAGCACGTCGTCGGACCAGTCGATCTTGTCGAGGTCGGGCAGCTGGCCGTAGTCGGCGCGGAACACGGTGGGTTCCAGCTTGAGCTGCTTGACGGCGTCGGTAACCCAGCCCTCACCGAAGCTTTCCCAGGCCAGCGCGGTCACGCCGCGGGCGCCGAGCATGGTCCACATGGCCATCTCGAAGGCGCCGGTGTCCGAACCGGGAACGATACCGATGCGATGCGTGTCGGGCAGCTGCAGAACTTCGCGCATCAGATCGATGCAATACGCAAGGCGCGTCTTGCCGATCTTGGCGCGGTGCGAGCGGCCGAGAGCTTCGGTGTTCAGTTTTTCGGGGGCATATCCGGGCGGCTTGGCGCAGGGACCGGAAGAGAAGTGCGGACGCGCAGGTTTGCGCGCAGGTACGCTAATTACATCAGTCATTTCTGACTCTCCTTACAGAGAGCACGCGCGGCGTTGGGACCGCGTGGCCCGGCGCCGCATCTAAAGAGGCCGGGAAATTTGTCAAACGATTCTCCGAACCCTTGCGACAGATCGTTTCCCGATTTCGTCGTTTCGCAGCCGCTCGCTGCGCAAATCGCCCGGAAATCCGCACGTTCGATATCCGGTGGAAAACTGCGCTCGCGCGATTCCAGCTTAGCCCTGCCATGGGTAAGGTCCGGTTCACCCAAGGCCCGGATGCTTGAGCCGGATGATGAAACTCCGCCCCCGCCTGCACAGACTGCTGTTCGCCCTGCCGTTCGTCGCCATTCTGAGTGGTTGCATCGATCGTTCGGAGCCTTCACGCGGACGCGGCTCCCGGCCCTCTGCCCAGTCGCGCCCCGCCGCACCGCCGGTATCACGCGACTTGCGCCAGTGCATGGCGACGCTCGATGCGCAGAACGCCGTGTTCACGCCGGTAGCGGACAAGTACTACGGAAACGGCTGCTCCACGCTGGGCACGGTGAAGCTCTCGGCGCTCAATACCGACCGTGCCACGGTGTCCGTCAACAACCTCGGCCCGGTGACCTGCACGACGGCGACGCCCTTCGCCGCCTGGGCGCGCTACGGCGTGGACCGTGCGGCGCAGCAGATCCTCGGCAGCCGCATTCTATCCATCGAGACTTACGGCAGCTACAATTGCCGCAACATCGCAGGCTCCGCGCGGCGCTCGGGCCATGCCACCGCCAATGCCATCGACGTTTCCGGCTTCGTGCTCGCCGACGGCCGCCGCATCAGCGTGCTGAACGACTGGAGCAACGGCACCCCGGCCGAACGCCGCTTCTTGCGCGTCGTCCACGAAAGCGCCTGCAAACGCTTCGGCACGACGCTAGGACCCGATTACAACGAAGCCCATCGGAACCACTTCCATCTGGAAGCGAACGGTTCGAGTTTCTGTCGTTAGGGAGTCGCCTTGACTTTGGCGGTCAGGTCCATCGACATCAGCTTCGGCCGCCCTGCCTTGAAATTCATACGCGAACCCGTAACCGGCACTACGTCGGCAACGACCATAAGGCGCTCTCGCCGCCACATCCCATCCGATCCGCCAGGGAGATCGAGCGAAACATAACGCCTGCCGACCACCGATTTCTTCATCGTCGCAACCAGCCGATCATCGACATGCGGAGCCCGTGCGGCAACCGCAATGTCCTCGACGGTGCCCTGGGGCGATATCCGGTAATTGAAATCGACCCATTGATCCTTGGCTGTCGACGGCGTCGCATAAACCATCTCGGCGCTCGATGCTTTCCCCAGGTCCACCAGCGGCGAATAGACGAGCACTGGGGTCGAAACTTTGACGTTCGCCAGTTTCTCCATGATCCCGTTCACGTCCGCATTTTTCTTGGACAGCAGTTGGAGACGGGCCAGGGTAACTAGTGCCGCGTCCTGCATAGGCTTTACCGCCGGGTCGGTCATCTTTGCGAGAGCCACATAGCGACTGCGACTCTCGCTGGCATAGGCCGGATTGACGCTGGCGGCCATGGCATAGAAACGCAGCGACCGCAGCATGGCGGCGCCCTGCACTTGCGGCCATCCCGATTCCTCTGCACGGTTCGCAACCGCATCGTACATGTGAACTGCGGTGGAATACTTTCCCTGTCTAAGGAAAACATCCGCGACTTCGAGCCGTTTGAGCGAGATTGCCGGATCGTCGGACGGTAGCCCAGCCTTCAAGGCATCGACTGAATCGAACGTGGCGATACGCCCGTAATCCGCAAGCCCGAGCAGCGAGGCGACATCGGCATCGAACTGGAGCAGACCGCTCACTTCCCTGGGCAGACTCTCCGCATAGCGCTTGTTGCGCGATCGGGACTTGATAAGAGTCGTGCGCGCGCCCTCGACCTCGCCGGCGATGAGCTGGTTTTCCGCATGCTCCATGGAGGCCGCGATATCCTCGCCAGGCGGACAGTGCCTGGCAAGGCATTCCTCCAGCGAGGCCGCCGTGGAACGCAGGCTGCGGCCGGTAACCGTAACCATGGAATCCGCAAATTCGTCCTGAGCCTCAGGAAACTGAACAGGAGGGGGGGTGCCCGCAGGTTCGGCAGCTTGCAGCAACAGAAGCGGCAGAATGAGCATCACGATCTCCTCCAGACAACAGAGTGGAACCATAGGCCGGATAGCCACGAAATCCGGGTTATACTCATTACAATGTAGTAAAAATCATAATTATCAAGGATCCGACGGCACAACCCCCTTGCCAGAAACAACCGATCCGGAGTGAAAGAGCAGAAGCTTCCATCGCCCCGACTCTCTCCAAAAATCTCGCGCTCGTCAGAACGGCAATTTGTAGAACCGCACCGCGTTGTCCTGAAGCACCTTCTTCTTCACCGCATAGTCATAGCCGCCCAGCACGTTCTTGATGTGCTCCTGCACGCCCGGATAGAGGGAAGTGGGGTGCGGGAAATCGGTTTCGAACATCACATTGTCCACGCCGATGGTTTCCAGCAGCAGCTTGGGCGCCACCTTCTCGAACCAGAAGGTGCACATGAAGTGATCGCGGAAGTAATCCCAGGGCTGCTTCTTCAGCACCCCCCGCTTGCTGGGCAGCATTTCCTGGAACTGGTGCTCCAGCGCCTCGACCGCGAAGGGCACCCAGCCCATGCCGCTTTCGATCAGGCCGATCTTGAGGTTCGGGTGCCGATCCAGACGGCCCGATACCATCCAGTTGCCCAGCGTCGCCGCGTTGCCGATCGAGAACATCGTCGCGACGACCGACAGTGTCTGTTCGAAGCCGAAGCCCTCCCAGGTCAGCGTGTTCGGGTCGATCGCGGCGTTGAGGTGGAAGTTGAGCGGGATGCCTTCCGCATCGATCATCTCGAGGAACGGCGTCCAGTAATCATGGTTGAAACTGGGCACGCCCACGCGCTCCGGCGTGTCGGGCAGTACGAAGCCGCGCAGGCCCATGTCGATGCAGCGGCTGGCCTCCTTCTCCAGTTCCGCTTTGTCCCAGAACGGTAGGTGCGCCATCGGGAACAGGCGCTCGCCCGATTCTCGCTGCCAGTCCGCATTGAAATCGTTGTAGATCTTCATGATCTGCACGGCGAGATCGTTGTCACCCAGCGTCATCAGCATGCCTGCCTGGGTGATGCCGGAGTTCTGGAAGCAGATCTGGGCGTAGATGCCCATGTCGTCCATCGCCCGAAGGCGCGGGGCGATTTCGTGGCCGCCCGCGTGGGCCTCTTCCAGCGTCGGGAAGGCGAGGCGGCCGAGCAACTTGTTGTTGTCCTTGCGGATGACGTTGCCGCCCAGCGTGCCACAGTTGCGATCGCCGATGTACCAGCGGTCCACCCCGTCGCCATCGCGCTTCACATAGGGCATCCTGTCCTTCATCCCGGCCGGAGCGCGGTCGGTGAAGAGCCTCGGCGGTTCGACGATATGGGTGTCGGTATCGACGATCTTGATGCCTTCCAGCGACGGGTCGAGCCCGCCCGACTGGGTCGCATAGTCCACCTCGCGGATCACGCCGCCCTTGGTGTATCCCTCGGCGGACCAGTACTTGCGCGCCGAGTCCTTCATTTCCTTGGTGTCGCCATCTGCCATGGCCTGTCTCCCAAATAGCAATTGGGACTCATGTCGCAACCTATGGGGGCGCAATCAATCGAAGAGGCCAACGCCGAAGCGATGAATGGCAGAAGCACACGACGGAAAGGTCGCGCGCAGGGCAGAGTTCCGGGGGATCATCCCCCGGAACTTCCTTTTCGTCGTCAGACCTTGGCCGGAGCAAGCTTCGGGCTCAACACATGCACCACGGCCAGCGCCACCAGATAGGCACTCGCACAAATCGCGAAGAGCACTTCGTAGCTATGCGTCGTATCGAGGATGTAGCCTGCGAAGAGCGCCATGCCCATGCCGCCGAAAGCGCCGACCGTACCGCCGATTCCGACGACCGAGCCAACCGCGCCGCGCGGAAACACGTCCGAGGGCAGTGTGTAGAGATTGGCCGAAAACGCCTGGTGCGCCGCCGTGGCGAGACCGATGACGAGCACGGCCGACCAGACGCTGTCGATGCTCTGCGCGAACCAGATCGGCAGGACGCAGAATGCGCAGATCAGCATCGTGATCTTGCGGGCGAAGTTGGGGGTCCTGCCGGCCTTGATAAGCTTTGAGGATAGCCAGCCGCCACCCACGCTGCCGAGATCGGAGATCAGGTAGATTCCCGCAAGCGGCAGGCCGAAAGTCTTGAGGTCGAGATCGTAGCGCTCGAACAGGTAGCCCGGCAGCCAGAACAGGAAGAACCACCAGATCGGATCGATCAGGAACTTGCCGAGGGCAAAGGCCCAGGTTTCCCTGACAGTGAGCAGGCGCATCCAGCCGATCTTCTCGACCGGATCGGCGGGATCCTGCTGTATCCAGGCGAGTTCGCCGCGAGTGACGCGGCCATGCTCGGTCGGATGGCGGTACATCGCCCACCAGGCGACCAGCCAGACGATGCCGAAAATGCCGGTGACGAAGAACGCCATGCGCCAATCGAACCAGAGCACCAGCAGCGGCACGATCAGCGGTGTCAGGATCGCGCCGACGTTCGCACCGGCATTGAACAGACCGATCGCGAAGGCGCGTTCCTTCTGTGGAAACCAGTCGGTCACCGCGCGGATACCGGCGGGGAAGTTGCCCGATTCGCCGATGCCCAGACCGAAGCGGGCCATCGCGAATGAGGTCACGCCGCTGGCGAAACCGTGCGCCATGTGGCTGATGGTCCAGATCACCAGCGCAATGGCATAGCCCACCCGCGCGCCCAGCACGTCTACCACTTTGCCGAACGAGAGATAGCCGATGGCGTAGGCAAGCTGGAACCAGAAGACGATTCCCGCAAAGTCGGATTCGGTCCAGTGGAACTCGGCTTCCAGCGTGGGCTTGAGCACGCCGATCATCTGCCGGTCGACGTAGTTGATCGCCGTCGCCGCAAAGAGCAACGCGACGATCACCCAGCGATAGCGCCCGGCGGTGGGATGAATGGCGGTCGCGTGGGTTACCGCCGTTTCAATCGGAGGGCTTTCGGTGATTTCCCCGGCACCTGCGTTCATCTGATCCTGCTCCCTTTTCGGCGGCACCGTTTTCGGGCCTGCCGATCGATCTCTCCCAGGCGGTCTACGCCGCCACGATCCTGCACCCCAGGCTGCCATGCCCTTCGAAATGGGCCAGCACTTCCTGCCCCGGCACCACCGGATGGACTCCGGTGACCGCGCCGGTCGAAACCCAGGTGCCGCCGCTGCAATCGATGCCGCGAGCGGAAAGGTTCGCCAGCAGGAAGCGCACTGCTCCCAGCGGACCGTCCAGCATGGTCGCGGTCGTCGCCGAGGCGATCTCCACGCCCTCGATTTCGAAGCGGACAGTGATGGTCTCGAAGGCGGCGCTTTCCCAGCCCTCCAGCACCGGACCGACCACCAGACCGGCATTGTTGCCGAAGTCGGAAACGGTCACCGGCGGCCCGTCGGCATTGATGCCGGGATAAGGCGAACTGGCAACCTCGATACCGATGTGCACGGCATCCAGCACCTTGCGGGTCGCTGCATCGTCGGCCGGGATCACGCCGTCCCAGCCGGGCGCGACATGGAGGAGGAATTCCGCTTCCGCCGCCGCGAAGCCTCTGGCGAAAACCGGCATTTCCGGCGCCTCGCCCGCCGCTGCAGTGATGACGCTGTCCGTGAAGATAGGGCCGGACAGGCGATCGGCACCGAGCCGGGCATCTTCGGGCGCGTTGATCCTGCCTACTTTCCAACCCGCGATCGTGCGCCCGTCGATCCCGATGGCCAGATCCTGGATGGTATAGGCCGCAGCGAGGTCCGCAGGCGCTTCGCCGGGGTACGTGATCAGGGCGCGTTTTTCGCGCCGCGCCGCCACGAAGGCACCCGCAACCGTGCGCGCCTTTTCGTGAAACGCCTGTTCGTTGGAGCTCATCCCCATCCCTTCGTTGTTCTTGTCGTGTGGTTAAAGGAAACCGGTGTCATTGGCAAATCAAAAGCGGTCCAATCGCTCATCATCCAGCGCTATCAGAGCGTTACGCCGCGCTTCCAGACGGCGATGGCGCGCTGGCCGCCGCGCTCCGAAGCGGTCGGTTCACCGCTGGCGATCGCGCAAATCTTCCGGAGGAACACAGCGTCGGCCACCTCCTGCCCTTCCTCCAGCGCGATCGAGGCGTCGAAGTCGATCCAGTGCGGCTTGGCCTCGGACAGGCGGCGGTTGGAAGCGACTTTCACGGTCGGCACCGGAAAGCCCAGCGGCGTGCCCCGCCCGGTAGTGAACAGCACGAGCGTCGCGCCCGAGGCCGCCAGTGCGGTGGAGGACACCGCATCGTTGCCCGGCGCTTCCAGCAGAGTGACGCCGGGAACGCTTGCCTGCCCGCCATAGTCGATGACATCGGCCAGCGGCGCCGTGCCCGCCTTCTGCACCGCGCCGAGCGACTTTTCCTCCAGCGTGGTGATCCCGCCCGCAAGATTGCCTGGCGAGGGGTTTTCCGAAACCGGCAGGCCCTGATCAAGGTAATAGCGTTTGAAACGGTTCACCAGCCCTGCCGCCGCCTCGAACACCTCGCGCGAGGTCGCGCGGTCGAGCAAAGCCTGTTCGGCACCGAAAATTTCGGGAATTTCGGTGAGGATGGCCTTGCCCCCCGCCTCCGCCATCGTTTCCGACAGGCGCCCGAGCAGGGGGTTCGCGGTGAGCCCCGAAAACCCGTCCGAACCGCCGCACTTGAGGCCGATGGTGAGCGCCGAGAGCGGCAGTTCGCTGCGTTCGACCTTCGCCGCTTCCGCCACGAGTTCGTCGACGAGCACGCCCGCTTCCTCGATCTCGTTGCCCGCCGACTGGCTGGAAAGCATCCGCAGCTTGGAGCGCGCCCAGACCGGCACCGCCGCGACCAGAGCGTCCAGCTGGTTCGATTCGCAGCCGAGGCCCAGCAGCAGCACGCCCGCCGCATTGGGACTGGCCGCCAGACCCGCGAGCAGCGCGCGGGTGCCGTCGAGATCGTCGCCAAGTTGCGAGCAACCGTGCGGATGGGCGAAGGCATGGATGCCGTCGATCTTTCCCGCCGCGATCAGGCCGCCGTGGCGCCCCTGCGCCTCGCGCGCGACCTGTTCGGCGGTCATGCCGACACAGCCGACCGTGGGCAGTATCCAGATCTCGTTGCGAGTCGCCGCCCTGCCATCGGCCCGCAGATAGCCGTGCCAGGTCACGTCGGTATCCGGCCTCGCGGCATGGCCCGCGCTCTCATCGAGATGCGGCGAATAGGCGAGTTCGCCCGCCAGCGCGGTCGCGACATTGTGGGTGTGGACATGGCTTCCCGCCGGGATCGCGCGGGTCGCGCGGCCGATCGGTTGGCCGTACTTCACCACCGTATCGCCCTCGGCAATATGGGCGAGCGCGAACTTGTGCCCTTGCCCCACTTCGTCCCGCAGGCTCACGCCCTCGGCGATCTCGCCGACAACGAGCGGACGCAAGGCGACGGCCACGGTGTCGCGGGGATGGATACGAATCGAAGCGGGAATTTCAAAGGGCATCGTCTGACCGGAGCTAGCGCGAAATTGAGGACTTCCATCACATGGAAACCGGTGTCATCTTGCCTTTCCGCACGCAGGAAGGCAAGCGGCTCAGAACATATCAGGCGAAACCGCGTGGCGGAGCCGCCAAAAGGGGCAAGGATGCCGGACGAAACCAAACGCGACACCAAGCCGACCATCAACGATGTCGCGCGCCTTTCCGGCGTGTCCAAGAAGACCGTCAGCCGCGTCATCAACAAGTCGCCCCTGCTCGGCCAGGCCACGCGCGAGAAGGTCGAGGCGGTAATCGCGGAGATCGGTTATGTGCCCAATCCGCAGGCCCGTGCGCTTGCCCTGCGCCGCAATTTCCTGATCGGGCTGATCCACGACAACCCGAACGCACAGATGGTGCTCGGCGTGCAGGAGGGCATCCTGGATGCCATTCGCGACACCGAGTTCGCCCTCGTCGTGCGCCCGGTCGACCGCCATTCGCCGACGATGCTCGACGATATCCGCCGCTTCATCGAGCAGCAGCGGCTCTACGGCGTGCTGCTGCTGCCGCCGATCTCCGAGAACGACGGACTGGCCGAAGTCTGCCGCGATCTGGGCTGCACTCTGGTGCGCATGGGTTCGGCCCGGCTCGATGACGATAAGCACCTCGTCGCCTCGAACGACCGCCATGCCGTGAAGGAAGCGGTGTCCTGGCTGACCAGCCTCGGCCATCGCCGCATCGGCTTCATCGCCGGCCCGGAGGGCTTCCGCTCCGCCCACGAGCGCGAGCTGGGCTTCATCGACGGTCTCGCCTCGGCGGGCCTCAAGCGCGACCCCGCCCTGTCCGAACGCGGGAACTACCGCTTCGAATCGGGCCTTGCCGCCGGGGAACGCCTGCTCTCCGCCGAGCCGCGTCCCACCGCGATCTTTTCCAGCAACGACGAGATGGCGGCCGGCGTGCTTCACGCCGCCCGCGCCAAGGGCATTTCCGTGCCCGAGCAACTCTCGATCATCGGTTTCGACGATACCGCCATCGCCGCGCATATCTGGCCGCCGCTGACCACCGTGCGCTGGCCGATCCTGCCGATGGCGACCGCCGCCGCGCACAAGCTGATCGATCCCAGCGGCGCTTCCGAGCAGCCCTCGCTGTTCCTGTCGGACCTCGTGCGCCGCGCATCCGTGGCGCCGCCCGAACGCACATCCTGATCGCCTGACGGGGGGACATGGGGACAAACGCGCTTGACCAATCATTGACACCGGTTACCATGACCGGATAAGACTTGACCCGAAGCGCAATAGCGTCCCACCATACGGAACTGAATTCCACAAGGGAGAGAGACCCCGTGTTCTGCAAGACCTACCACGCCACCCATCCCGACATGATGGAGTGCGTCTCCAACGAGGAACTGCGTGATCGCTACCTCGTCGGCGGCATGTTCGAGGACGGCAAGGTCAACCTCAACTACTCGCACAACGAACGCTTCGTGATCGGCGGCGCGGTGCCCTCGCAGGGTCCGCTCAAGCTGCCCGCGCAGACCGAACCCAAGAGCGCCGAGGGCCATCCCTTCCTCGAACGCCGTGAAGCGGGGATCATCAACATCGGCGGCCCCGGTGCGATCACGGTCGACGGCCAGCGCTTCGAGATGCAGAACAAGGAATGCCTCTACTTGCCGATGGGCACCGACGAGGTGATCTTCGAAGGCGAGACCGCGCGCTACTACATCGCCTCGGTTCCCGCCCACAAGGCCTGCCCTATCAAGCACATCACGCTGGAGCAGGCCAACCCGCTGGCCCGTGGCGACCTCGCCAATTCGAACCAGCGCACGATCTACCAGCTCGTCATCCCCGGCGTCTGCGAGAGCGCGCAGCTGTTGCTCGGCCTCACCGTCCTGGAGGAAGGCTCGGTCTGGAACACCATGCCGCCGCACCTCCACGACCGCCGCAGCGAAATCTACCTCTACTTCGACCTGCCCGAAGAGAACGACCGTATCTTCCATTACATGGGCGAGCCGGACCAGATGCGCCACATCGTGATCGCCAACGAGGAGGCGGTCATCAGCCCGCCCTGGTCGATCCACATGGGCTCGGGCACCAAGAAGTACGCCTTTATCTGGGCCATGGGCGGCGAAAACCTCGACTATACCGACCTCAACGTGCTGGATATCTGCCAGCTCCAGTAAGGGCTGGCCCTGCTTCCCGACAGCACGGGGAGCGCGTGGCGAAGCGGTCTGCAGACGGCTTCGCCACGCTCGCAATGACGAGATTTGGGACAGGATGGAACTAATGGCGATTTCCTTCAGCCTCGAAGGCAAGGCCGCGCTCGTGACGGGCGCCAATACCGGGATCGGGCAGGCCATTGCCGTGGCGCTCGCCGAAGCGGGCGCCGACGTCGCCCTTGCGGGCCGCAGCGAACCGAACGAGACTCTCGCCCTGATCGCGGCAACCGGACGCAAGGCGGTGAACATCAAGGCCGACCTCTCCTCGATCGAACCCGTCAATCGGGTGATCGATGAGGCGGTGGCAGGCCTCGGCAAAGTGGACATCCTCATCAACAATGCCGGAATCATCCGCCGCGACGACCTGCTACAGTTCTCCGAAGCGGACTGGGACGCGGTGATCGACACCAACCTCAAGACCCTGTTCTTTCTCAGCCAGGCCGCGGCGAAGGGCATGGTCGAAAGGGGCGCCGGAAAGATCGTCAACATCGCCTCGCTGCTCACCTTCCAGGGCGGCATCCGCGTGCCCAGCTATGCGGCGGCGAAGTCGGGCGTGGGCGGCGTGACCAAGGCCATGGCCAACGAGCTTGCCGCCAAGGGCGTGCAGGTGAACGCCATCGCGCCGGGCTACATCTCCACCAACAACACCGCCGCGCTGCAAGGCGACGAGACCCGCAACCGCCAGATCCTGGAACGCATCCCGACCGGACGTTGGGGCGACCCCAAGGATATCGCAGGCGCTGCTGTGTTCCTCGCCTCCCCGGCTTCGGATTATGTTAGCGGTCACATTCTAGCCGTCGACGGCGGCTGGCTGGCTCGCTAAGACCGATCCCATGACCGGACATGTGACCTGCTTCGGCGAAGTCCTGCTGCGCTTCGCCACCCCCGCGCACCGCCTGATGGTGCAGTGTGATTCGCTCGACATGGTAGTCGGGGGGGCGGAAGCGAACGTCGCCTCCGGCCTCGCCTCGCTGGGCCATGCGGTGCGCATGGTCACGCGCCTGCCCTCCAGCCCACTGGGCGACAAGGCCCGTTCCGCACTGGGCGCGGCGGGCGTGGATACGCGCCACGTCACCGGCGGCACAGGCCGCATGGGACTGTACTTCCTCGAAAGCGGCGCAGGCCTGCGTCCTTCCGCGATCACTTACGACCGCGCGGGCAGCACTTTTGCCGAGAGTGCGCCGCAGGACTTCGACTTTGCCGCTGCGCTGGACGGCGCGCGGCTGCTGCACCTTTCCGGCATCACCCCGGCGCTTGGCCCCGGCGGCGTTACGCTGGCCAAGGCGGCGGTGCGCGCGACGCAGGAAGCCGGCGTGCCGATCTGCTTCGATGGCAATTACCGTGCCTTGCTCTGGGAAAGCTGGGACAGCAACCCGCGCGAAGTGCTGACCGAGCTGGTCTCCGCCGCCACGGTGATGATCGGCAACCACCGCGACATCTCGCTGCTGCTGGGCAAGACGTTCTCCGGCGATGGCGAGGACCGCCGCCGTGAGGCTGCCGAGGCTGCCTTCGCCGCCTTCCCCAACCTCCAGATCATCGCCTCAACCGCGCGCCATGTCGTCAACGCGGCGCATCACCGCATCGCTGCGCGGATCGACGCGCGCGAGGGCGGATACCAGACCGACGAGGTCGAAGTGACGCAGATCGTCGACCGCATCGGCACCGGAGACGCCTTCGCGGCGGGTGTGCTGCATGGCTGGCTGAATGGCGCGGATATTCAGAAAATGGCACAGGCCGGGCTGGCCTATACGGTGCTGAAGCACTCCCTGCCCGGAGACATGTGCCTGATCGGACAGGGAGAACTCGATGCCTTTTCCGCTTCGGGAGGCGACGTCAGGCGCTGAAACCACGCGGCGTGCCGTGCTGGCAGGCGGAGCTGTCGCGCTCGCCGCCGGGGCTACGCCACTTCGCGCCACGCCGCCGCAAATGGCGGTCGCAGGTCGCTATCGTGGCGTAGTCGTTAGCGGAATCAGCCAGTTCACGGGCATCCGTTACGGTCGCGCGGCCCGCTTTGCCCGCGCCGTGGCCGAGCCGTGGAATGGCCCGCCTCTGGAAGCCTTGCGCTTCGGCCCGATCTGCCCGCAGCGGGGGCTGGACGACCAGCCGCAATCCGAAGACTGCCTGTTCCTCAACGTCTGGACGCCCGAGGCGCACCCCGCCGCCAAGCGCGCGGTCATGGTCTATTTCCACGGCGGCGCCTATACCACCGGCTCGGTCACAGATCCGCTGACACACGGTGCGAAGCTGGCGGCCGAAGGCGACGTGGTGGTCGTCACCGTCAACCACCGGCTCAATGCGCTGGGCTATGCCTGGCTGAAGCCCTTCGGCGCGAAATATGCGGACAGCGGCAATCTCGGCCAGCTCGACCTGATCCTCGCGCTGCAATGGGTGCGCGCGCATATCGCCGCGTTCGGCGGCGATCCGGCGCGGGTCATGGTATTCGGCCAGTCCGGCGGCGGCGCCAAGATCGCCACGCTCATGGCCATGCCCGCCGCCAAGGGCCTGTTCCACGCCGCCGCGACGATGAGCGGACAGCAAGTACAGGCCAGCGGGCCGATGCACGCCTGGGCACGCACGCAGGCGCTGATGACGGCGCTCAAACTCGCGCCCGGCGATGTCGAGAGACTGCGCACCACGCCCGTCGAACGGCTGATCGAGGGCCTGACCGCCACCGATCCGGTGATGGGCAGCGGCCCGGTCTACTTCGGCCCGGTGCTTGACATGACCAACCTGCCGCGCCACCCGTTCTGGCCCGATGCGGCGCCGCAGTCGCTCGCAGTACCGATGATCCTCGGCAACACGCACGAGGAGACCCGAGCCTTCCTCAATCCGCGCGGGGACAAGCTGAAAGGCCTCGACTGGAGCAACGTCGCGACACGTATGGGCCGCGAGGTAAAGATCGATCTCGACCCGCAATGGGTGATCGACCAGTACCGCGCCCGCGAACCGAGCTGGAGCGTGGAGCAAGTGTTCTATGCCGCGACCACGGCAGGCCGCTCCTGGCCCGGACAGGTGATCGAAGCCGACGAACGCGCCAGGGCAGGCGCGCGGGCCACATGGGTCTATCAGCTCGAACGCCCCTCCCCCGTCGATCCCCTGCGCGGCGCGGCGCATACCGACGACATCCCCTATGTCTTCGGCACGCCTGATGCGCCGGGAAGCTTTTCGGGGACGGATGCCAAGGCGCAGGCGCTGAGCAAGGCGATGATGGGCGCTTTCACGGGCCTCGCCAAGACCGGACGGCCGGGCCTGGCGGACTGGACGAACTACGCCCTGCCTTCCCGCGCGACGATGGTCTTCGGGGACAGGGTCCGCATGGAAGACGACCCGCGCGGCTGGCAGCGCGAACTCTGGGCCAGGGCGCCCTACGTACAGCCAGGCACCTGACGATCAGGCGAACGCGGCCCAGAGCAACCCGGCCACGACGCCTACCTGCACTGTCACGATGGCCGACAGGCGATCGACGAAAGGTTGTTTGCGCGTCTTGTGCCGCAGGACATGCCGCGCCAGCAGCGCGCCGGGCGAACCGCCAAGCGCGGCAAGTGTCAGCAACCGCCGCTCAGGCACACGTCGCCCACCCGCTATTGCCCGACCCTTGTCGAAAGCGAAGGCGAAGAAGGCGGTCAGGTTCACCAGGCCGAGATAGCCCGCAAGCAGCGCATTCATGGTCATGACCCACGCCTTTCCAGCCCGGCGCCGCGGCGTCCAGCCCAAAGGTATTCGCAAGACTGGCCGGATTGCCCCCAAACTGTCATCGTGGCATGCAAGGGGCATTCGCTGTCATGGAGCAGATGTGAAGACCCAGGATATGCTCGAAATTCGCGAAACCATCGAAGAACAGGAAAGCGGCGCGGCCGAAGATCTTTCCACCCAGCCCGCGCGGTTCTTCAACCGCGAGAAAAGCTGGCTCGCGTTCAACGAGCGCGTTCTCGCGGAAGCCACCAATCCGAACTATCCTCTGCTCGAACGGCTGCGCTTCCTGTCGATCTCCGGCAGCAATATCGACGAATTCCTGATGGTCCGGGTCGCCGGTCTCGCCGGGCAGGTACGCCGCCAGATCGAGGAAATCTCGACCGACGGCCTCACCCCCTCGCAGGCGCTCGCCTCCACGCACGAGAAAGTGCTCGAACTCGAACAGATCCAGCAGGACACCTGGGCGGGCCTCAAGCTGCAACTGGCCGAAGCCGGTATCCGCGTGATCGGCGACGAACGCCTCGACGCCGACCGCGAAGCCTGGCTGCGCAGCTACTTCCTCGGGCAGGTCATGCCGGTCATCACCCCCCAGGCGATCGACCCGGCCCACCCCTTCCCCTTCGTCGCCAACCAGGGCATCGGCGTGATGTTCGCCCTGACCCGCCTGGCCGACGATGCGCCGGTCATGGAAATGGTCCTGATCCCCGCGCCCCTGCCGCGTTTCGTGCGCATTCCCGGAGAGGAAGCGGCGTGGATCTCGATCGAGGACCTGATCTGCCGCAATGCCGGCGAACTGTTCCCCGGCTTCGGGGTGAACGGCCACGGCGTGTTCCGCATCCTGCGCGACAGCGACATCGAGATCGAGGAAGATGCCGAGGATCTGGTGCGCTACTACCGCACCGCGATCCAGCGCCGCCGCCGCGGCATCGTCATCGTGCTACAGCTTCAGGGCGCCTTCGACCCTTCGGCAGAGGAACTGCTGCGCAACCAGCTCGGCCTCGACAAGGCCCTCATCATGAAGACCGAGGGGTTGATTGGCTTCTCCGGCCTTTCCGCAATCTGCGACGAGGATCGGCCGGAGCTGAAATTCGAGCCCTATTCCCCGCGTTATCCCGAACGCATTCTCGAACATGACGGCGATATCTTCGCCGCCATCCGCGAGAAGGACATCGTAGTCCAGCACCCCTACGAGAGCTTCGAGGTGGTGATCGACTTCCTGCGCCAGGCCGCGCGCGACCCGGACGTGGTCGCGATCAAGCAGACGCTCTACCGCGCCGGCAAGCAATCCGCGATCATCTCGGCGCTGATCTATGCCGCCGAGCAGGGCAAGTCGGTGACGGCCGTGGTCGAACTCAAGGCCCGCTTCGACGAGGAGCAGAACCTGCTCTGGGCCAGCCAGCTCGAACGTGCGGGCGTTCAGGTGATCTACGGCTTCGTGGACTGGAAGACCCACGCCAAGACCTCGATGATCGTCCGGCGCGAAGGCGACATGAGCAACGGCGGCGGCTATCGCACCTATTGCCACTTCGGCACTGGCAACTATCACCCGATCACCGCACGCATCTATACCGACTTGTCCTACTTCACCGCCGATCCGGCGATCGGACGCGATGTCGGGCGCCTGTTCAACTTCATCACCGGCTATGTCGAGCCCAAAGTCACCGAGTGCCTGTCGATCTCGCCGATCTCGCTGCGCTCCACACTCAACGACTGCATCGACGCCGAGATCGAGAATGCCCGCAGTGGCAAGCCGGCGGCGATCTGGGCCAAGCTCAACTCGCTGACCGACCCCGACCTGATCGACCGCCTCTACGCCGCCAGCAAGGCCGGGGTGGACATCGACCTGGTGGTGCGCGGCATCTGCTGCCTGCGTCCGGGGATCGAGGGCCTGTCCGAGAATATCGCGGTGAAGTCGGTGATCGGCCGCTTCCTCGAACACTGCCGAATCTGGGCTTTCGCCAACGGGGCGGAAATGCCCAATCGCCGCGCCCGCCTGTTCATCACCTCGGCCGACGGCATGAGCCGCAATCTCGACCGCCGCGTCGAGGTCATGGTGCCGATCACCAACAAGACCGTGCACGATCAGGTGCTCGACCAGGTCATGCTGGCTAACCTGCTCGACACCGAACAATCGTGGATTCTCCATCCGGACGGCACTTCGGAACGCGTGGGAGAAAGCGACAACCCGTTCAATCTCCACCGCTATTTCATGACCAACCCGTCGCTTTCAGGGCGCGGAGCGTCGCTTGCCAGTGGACGAAAGGTGCCAAAGCTCTCGCTAAGACGCGGCAACATCTGACATAGGGAGCGCAGGCTGCCCGCTCCTGGGCGATTCGTCTGACACGGAATGATCGGCATTAGCCAAAGCTGCGAAAAGCGCGCTATCATCGACATCGGTTCGAATACCGTGCGCATGGTCGTATATAACGGACCGCAACGTGCCCCGGTCGTCATCCTGAACGAGAAGGTCAATGCCCGGCTCGGTCGCGATCTGGGCAAGACAGGAGCGATCAACGAGAAGTCGATGAAGACCGCGCTGGTGGCGCTTTCCCGCTTCGCGGGACTGCTGCGCCTGCTCGACGTCAAGGACGTGGAGTGCGTGGCCACCGCCGCCGCGCGCGACGCCTCCAACGGCAAGGTCTTTCTCGATGCCGTGCGCGAGTTCGGCCTCTCGCCCCGCCTGCTCTCGGGCGAGGAAGAGGCCCGCGCCAGTGCCACCGGCGTGATCGCGGCCTTCCCCGGCGCGCATGGCGTAGCGGCGGACCTCGGCGGCGGCAGCCTCGAACTCGTCGAAATCGCGGACGGGCGCAGCACCGGCGGCATCACGCTGCCGCTCGGCACCCTGCGCCTGCCGGACCTGCGCGCGGCGGGCGAAGAAAAATTCTCTGAAACCGTCAGGAAGGGCCTCGAAAAGGCAGGCTGGGATCGACGCCTCGGCCAACCGCTCTACATCGTCGGCGGCTCCTGGCGCGCGCTCGCGCTGCAAGCCATGCGCGCGCTCGACTTCCCGGTGGACGATCCCCACGGCTTCGAACTGCCCGCCTCCGAAGCGCTGCGCCTCGCGCGGATCTTCGCCAAGGGCAAGCTCAACGACGTCGACCCGCGCATCTCCGCAAGCCGCCTCGCCACCCTGCCCGATGCCGCCGCGCTGATGGTGGAAGTGATAGCCCGGCTCAAGCCTTCCAAGCTGGTGTTCTCCTCCTGGGGCCTGCGCGAAGGCCTGCTCCACGCCCAGCTTCCCACCGAAATCCAGGCGCAGGACCCGATGCTGGCCAGCGTCGCCGGGTTCTCCGCCTCGGCCCGTGTCACTGCCGAGGACGCCATGGCCCTCGCCCGCTGGACCGCCCCGGTCTGCCGCGAGGAACCGCAGGACCGCCAGCTTCGCCAGGCCTCAGGCCTGCTCGCCCTCGCCGCGATGCGCACCGAACCGAACCTGCGCACCGAGGAAGCCATGACCTGGGCGCTGCGCAAGCGCTGGATCGGCCTCGACATGCACGGACGCGGGATGATGGCGATGACCGTCTTCGCCAACTCCGGCCAGACCGAAGTGCCCGAACAGTTCACCCGCCTCGCCTCGCAGGAAGACCTCGACCGCGCGATCGGATGGGGCCTCGCGGTGCGCCTGTGCCGCCGCCTGACCGGATGTACCGCGCACGGCCTCGCCCGCAGCTCGGTCCGGGGCGAGGATGGCAAGCTGATCCTCACACTCGATCCCTCGATGCGCCCGCTCTACAGTCCGGGCGTGGCCAAGGACCACAAGGCTCTGGCCGACTGGCTCGGGCTGGAGTGCGAAGTGCGCGATCCCAGTGGGATGGCTCTGGTCGATTGAAGAAGTGAAGTGAAGGCAGGGGACCATCGCCCCTGCACCCCCGGTACTGGCTAGCTTGAGCCTTGCCTATCGGTGGTGGGCGCATTGCTTGAGTGGCGATTTTGTCTTCCGACGCCAAAGCCGCGCCAGAACATGGCCAAGCGCCAGATTTTCACAAACGGTGAAACCCAATACAAGAGCCAGTCTACGCGCCTCATTCGCGCCGGGAGACCTGAAAACCCCGCAATGAGCGCAATACCGATAGGCGAGGCCGAACGTCGACAGTACCGGGGTGCAGGGGCGATGGCCCCTGCTCTTCCCTTTTCCTAACCTACGAGACTGGCACTCTCGGCAATCGCGGAAATCCCGCGCTTCCCGCCCTGCCGGTCGAGTTGCACGACGATGTCGATTACCGAAGCCGCATATTCCAGCGTCTCCGCCCGCGTAAGCCCAATCCCCGTCTGCATCGACATCAGCGCGATCTGTTCCAGCGCGCCGCGCGGGGTGTTCGCGTGGACGGTCGAGAACGAGCCGGGGTGCCCGGTGTTGATCGCCCGCAGGAACGAGACGGTTTCGCTGCCGCGCAGTTCGCCCAGCACGATGCGGTCGGGGCGCAGACGCAGGGCTGCCTGGAGCAGGTCGTTGGCCGAGACCTTGGCCTCGCCGAGTTCGCCTTTTACCGCGATCAGGCCGACGCCGTTGGCGCCCGGCAGGCGCAGTTCGGCGGTATCCTCTACGAGGACGACGCGCTCGTGCTGCGGAATTTCCGAGAGCATGGCGTTGAGGAAGGTGGTCTTGCCGGTCGAAGTGCCGCCGGAGATCAGGATCGTGCGGCGGCGGTGGATGGCGTCGCGCAGGAAGGCGATGGGCTCTGCCATGGGGTCCGGCGTCGGCGCTTCCACCGGTGCGGCGATCGGGCCGCGGTCGTAGGCGTCGAGCGGCAGTTCGAGCAGGCGGTGGCGGCGGATCGCCATGGCCCAGTTGGCGCGGGTTGCGGGCGGGCCGACGAGCTGGATACGGGCGCCGCTCTGGTTGCCGTAGCCGGGCAGCGTGGCGGAGAGCAGCGGGTGCTCGCGGTTGATGCCCTGGTGGCTGATCCGCGCGACCTGCTCGGCAAGGCGCTGGAGCAGGCGGTTGTCCATTTCCGGCAAGGTGATGTGCTGCATGCCGGGATGCGCAGCGTCTTCCACCCAGATCTCGCCGGGCCGGTTGACGAGGATCTCGGTGACGGTCTCGCGGTCCAGCCAAGGCCGCAGCGGCGCGAGGTAGGCATCGAGATAGACCGAACGGGCAGCGGTCTGAGGCGGCTGGGCCTCAGGCACCGGCGCGGTTCCTTGCAGGGTCAGGATATCGGCCATCGTGCGTCACTGGGCCTGGCTGAAATCGAGGTCCTTCGCGGTGAAGACCCGGATCGGCTCACCTTGGCGGACGCGGATAGTCGGGCCGACGGTGCCGCTCTGCTGGACCGCCGCTGCCGCCGCCGACTGGCCGCCGCCGATCACGACGCTGGAGCCGCTGGTGGCGAGGGTCGAAAGTCCGCCGACGACGGATAGCAGCATGGCCGAGCCGAAGCGCTCGAAGAAGTGGGTGTTGACCTTGCCGGGAAGGCCGGTCTCGCCGCCGAAGGCGATGGCGGGCGAGCCGAGGTTCACCGAAACGCCGTCCGGTCGGATCAGGCGGCTCCAGATCACGTAGGCGCGCTTCTGCCCGGCGGTAAGGCCGCTCTTGTACTGGCCGATCAGGCGCGAGGAGCGCGGGATCAGCGTGCGCTTGCCGTCGAAACTGCGCACGTCGGTCGAGACGATGGCGCGGACGTAGCCGGGCACGTCGGTATCGATCGCGGTTTCCAGCACGGCGGGGATCAGGGTGCCCTGAGTCACCGTAGTGGCGGGGTCGAAAGTGCGCGAGGCGGCGGCGGTGCTGCCGGTGCCGCCGATGCGGGCGGCGAAATCGTCGTTGGCATTACCGCCCTTGGCTTCGCCTGCCGGACCCACCGCAGGGATTGTCACGGCATTGCCGCCCGCGTCGAAGACGACGGTGGGATTGGCGAAAGGATTGGCTTCGGGTGCAGGCGCCGCGCCGGGGGCGGCGGCGAGGACCGGAGCCGGGGCCGGAGCGGGCAGCGCGGCGGGCGTCGCTTCGGGCTGGGACACGGCGGCGACCGTCGCAGGCGCAGCGGGAGCGGGCACGACCGATGCCGGGGCGGCGGGCTGCGATTGCGCGGCCGGTCCATTGCGCACCGAATCCATCGACCAGAGCGTCAGGCCGCCCAGCGCCGCGACGATCAGCACACCGGCAGCAAGACCGAGGCCATCGGCCTTCTTGCGCTGGCTGACCTGCGGCATGACGTTGCGCGTGGCCAGATCGATGACCTGCGCGCCCTCGCCATCACGCGGATCGGTAGCGGCGGCCTTGTCGAACCTCTCGTTCAGAGTGGAATTGGGCGCCATGGATCAGTTCCCCTGAGAGTTCGTTGCGCCGACCGAAGCAGGCGCGGCGGTGGCTACGGCGGTCATTCCGACATTCGGCGTGGTAGTTGCAGGCGCCGGGCGCGAGGCCACGGGGCGCGCGTTGACCAGTTCGGCGCTGGCTTTGCCCGAGCGCAGGATGATATTGTCCGGCACTTCGTCGAGCACGATCATGGCACCGCGCACGGCATAGTTCACCGGGCCTTCATCACCCTTCTCGTTGGTCACGAGGATCGCCGGGACCGAGGATTCCTCCGGCCATAGCAGATAGGTCGAATTGCCGTCGTCATAGATGCGGGTGGGCAGCAGCTTCGCCGCGCCGACGCGCTTCCATTCGAAGTTGAGCGCCGCCGGATCGGTCGGCAACGCGGCGGGATCGCCGACGGCCAGCGCCTGCTCGTCCGGATCGAGGCCAGCGGTCTGCGGGGCGCCCGGTGCGGCATCTGCCGGTTCGTCCTTGTAGGTGAAGCGCAGCATGTAGAGCGGGCGCGACTTGGGCGAAGCGACGAGGTCGAAGAAATAGGTGTGGCGGTTGGTCACGACCGTCATGTTGGTGCGCGCACCGGCAGCCAGCGGCTTCACGAACAGCAGATCGGCGCGCTTGTTCGGGGTGATCTGCCAGGTCTGCGAATCGCCGACCGCGACATTCTCGATCGCCTCGTTCTTGCCGAAGGCGATGGTCGCCTGAACACCGGTGCGGCCGTCGATCCGCACCACTTCGTTCTCGGCATAGGCGTGCTGGACGAGGCGCTCGTCGGCCAGGGCGGGAGCCGCAGCAAGGCTCATGGCCAGACCGGCCGTCGCGGCCAGGGCGCGAATCATTTGAACGTCTCCTTGGCCGCAGCACGGCCCATATGATTTTTCGAAGCCACGTCGTTGGAGGCGCGGAAACGGCTACCGATGCCCCGGGCGCGGGAGGTCTGGCTCGCGCCGAGCGGCTCGATCCCGCCGCCCGAGACCTGGGTGATGACGGTACGCCGGTCGCCCGTCGAGGCGGAGGCGCCCGGTTCCGATACGGATGCGGCAGTCATGGCAGCAGCGCTGGCGGCCGATACCGCCGGGGTCCGCGATGCCGTGGCGGCGGGCACGAAAGGCTGGACCTGTCCGCTGGCGGCCATGGCCTGAGCTGGAGGCGCCACGTTTTCGCGCCCGCCGCGCGAAGTCTCGCTGGGGGCAAGGCCGAAGACCTGCCAGCCGGACACCAGCGTACCGGCGACTTTGAGCACCATGCCCATCAGCGCGAGATGAACCGCCGCGACCACGAACAGCGCCATCGCGGCGCGCCCGTCGATCTCGCCCAATTGCGCGCCCTGCACCAGCGCCGAGACGATCGGCACCAGCAGTTCGAGCGTGATACCGCCGCCGAGCACGACGAAAAGCGGCGTCGTCGCGGTCAGCACTACGCCGCGCAGCCACCCGGCAGTGAGGCCGCGGGTGCCGCCGAACAGCGCCATGACCACGAAGATCGGACCGAGCGCAAGCAGGATGGCAAGCGCAATGCGTGCCGTCAGCAGCACGCCCACGGTGCCGAGCAGCAGCATCAGCGCACCCATCCACATGACGCTGTCGGGGGAGAACAGCCCCGCAGCGCCGCCGCCTGCTGCCGCAGCCTTGGCGGGCGCAGCGCCCTCGGTAGCTGCTTGCGCCGCTTCCCCGCCGCCCTGCCCCGCATTCTGCGAGGCTTCGGCAATGGCGTTGAAAACGACATCGATGCGGTCGCCGAAGATCTGCGTGGCCGATCCCTTCGCCCCCATCAGTTGCGAGGCGATCCAGTCCGGTCCGCCCACCGCGAGGTTCCAGACCACGCCCTGATAGGCGATCCAGCTCGTTGCAAACGTGAGCACAAGGCCGAGCGTCAACATGCGCGGCGTCAGTGCCGAGATGCCGAGGCTGGAGCGCCCGGTCAGCAGCGAAATCGCGAAGAAGGCGATATAGAGCGTGAGCAGGATGGTGAGCACCGGGGCCATCGCTCCCTCGGCGCCGAACAGGCGGCCGAAAGCGGCGGAGGCCATCTCGTTGGCCACACAATCGACCGCGCGCAGTGCCGGGGAGACCCCGGCGCTGGCGACTTCGGTAAGCTGTTCGCAGGCGCTGCTCATGGCGGCTTACTCCGCCGCCTCGATCCAGGCGGCGTCTTCGTCACCCTCTCCCGGCCACTGGAAGCCGGTCAGCACCGGATACCAGGCCGAGGGATCGTCGCCGTAGCGCTCGCGCAGCTGGTCGAGCTTGCGCACGGTGCTCTCGCGGCCGGACAGCACGGTCAGCACCTCGGGCATGCCGGAAAGGTCGAGCCTTACGACGGCCGAGGCATCGGACTGACGGACCAGGAAGCAGCGCGACTGCGCCGGCAGCGTCTTGATGACGTCGAGTTCGTGCTGCGAAAGGCCGAAGCCTTCGCAGTAATCCTCATAGCGGGCGCGGGCGTTGGGCATGAACACCATCGTCGCGGTCTGCTCGACCAGCGCGGTGGCGATCTTGCTATCCAGGGCATCTCTCGCCGACTGGGTGGCGAAACCGACCAGCGCATTGCGCTTGCGCAAGGTCTTGAGCCAATCCCGGATGCGCGCGGCGAAGACTTCGTCGTCGAGCGCCTTCCAGCCCTCGTCGATGAGGATCATCGTCGGCTCGCCGTCGAGGCGCTCGTCGATGCGGTGGAACAGGTACATCATGACCGGCGTGCGCAGGCGCGGGCTTTCCAGCAGCGCGGTCATGTCGAAACCGAGCACGCGGGCCGAAAGGTCGAGCCGGTCGTGCTGGTTGTCGAACAGCCAGCCATGCTCGCCGCCCTGAATCCAGGCATCGAGGCGACTGGCGAGGTCGCCCGGTTCGGGACGGCGGGCGCCCGCCAGCAGCTCGCGGAAGTGAGAGAGGCGGCGCAGCGAGGGATCGTTGTGGTAGGCCGCATCGACCGCACCGGCGATCGTCGCCAGTTCCTCAGGCCCCTTGGCTTCCAGCAGCACCCCCAGCCAGTCGCGCAGGAAGGCGCGGTTGGCGGCGGTGTCGGGCAGCGAGAGCGGGTTGAAGCCGGTCGGGTGCCCCGCCGCGACGCGGCTGTAGGTTCCGCCGATGCCGCGCAGGAACACCTCGGCACCGCGATCCTTGTCGAACAGCACGGTGCGGGGGCTGAACTTCTGCGCTTGGGCGGCGAGGAAGTTCATGACCACGGTCTTACCGGAACCCGACGGGCCGATGACGGTGAAATTGCCGAGATCGCCCTGATGGAAATTGAAGAAGAACGGCGTGGAACTGGTGGTCGAGAGCAGCGTCACGGCGTCGCCCCAGTGGTTGCCGCCCGCCTGCCCCATCGCGAAGCCGTGGAGCGAGCCGAAGCAGGCCATATTGGCGCTGGAAATCAGCGCGCGGCGGACGATGAAGGCCTCGTTGCCGGGAAGCTGGCCCCAGAACGCGGGTTCCATGTTGACGTCCTCGCGCACGGCCACCGCCCCGGCATCGGCCAGCGAGGCCGCGCACATCGCCGTCATTTCGTCGAGCGCGTCGAGGGTATCGGCGCGCACCAGCACCGAGAGATGGTGGTCACCGAAACCGACCGCGCCGGTGCCGAGCGAATCGCGCGCGGCGGACATCTCACGGCGCTCGGCCATGGCTTCCTCGTCGGCCGAACGCAGGCGGCGAATGGCGAGGTCGATGCGCTCGCGGGCGATCTGCCGGTCCGAGGGCGCGTAGCTCTCGGTCAGCACCAGCTCGCAGGGCAGGCGCAGCAGGGCGTCGGTGAGGCCCGGCGCGGTGCTGTCGGGATAATCCTTGAGGCTAACCACCGAGCCGAACGAGACGCCTGCCGCGCCGCGCAGTTCGAGCGCATCCATGCCGAGGTTGATGCGGCGATAGGGCAGCATGTGGCCGAGGTCGGTGCCTTCGACGGGGCGGCGCACCGGGCGCATCTCACCGTTGTAGAGCGCCGAGAGCAGTTCCAGCACTTCCGAGCACTGGCCCGCCTGCCCTTCGTAGTCGCCCAAAAGCCGCGCGCCATAGGCGCCGAGCGAGGCGACCATGGCCGACGCGGCGGCCCGCAGGGCGCGGACATCGGCAGGGTCGGCCTCGGCGGGGGCATGACCCTTGTTGCGCAGCAAGCGCGAGAGCTTGTCCGGCCAGCCTGCCTTGCCGCGCGCCGGGCGGCGCACCAGGGTAATGAACTGGTCGTTGACGAAGAGCGCTCCCGAGCCGGTGCGTGCGCGCCAGCGGGCATCGATATGGGCGGCGAGTGGGTCCTCGAACCGGCCTTGCATGGCGATCTGCACGCGGCGGCGGATCACATGATGGTAGAGCACGAAACGGGCATCGAGCGCGGAACGCAGCAGCACTTCGCGCGTAGCAACGTGGGCGTTGAGTTCTTCGCTGTCCGCCGTCTCGAAGGCAAGCCCCGGCACCATCAGCGACAGCATGACCGATCCGTCGCGCAGCAGCACGACGTTCTCGTCCACCAGAGCCTGATAGGGCAGCCGGTCGCCGACCAGCGTTTCCTTGGCGCTCCAGCCCTTTAGGCCCGATTTTCCGTTCTTCGCCATCTTCGTTTCCCCCCCGCCCCGCAAATCAGGGCGCGTAGCTGTTGCAGCCCCAGCGCTGCCAGTTCGGCACACGGGGGCATTTGCTGACCTTAGCGATCCACAGGTCGAACACCCGGGGTTCGCGAAGACATGCGAGGTATCCGGCGCCGTGGATCGCGAGCGCTGCTGGCAGCGCCCAGAAGCTCTTGGTGATGAGGAAGATCTCCGTCGTCACCGCCGCGTTGATGATGAAGAAGCTGTAGGTCACACCCGCGAACATCTGCGGGCGGGTGAGCGCGCGGTGAACGGGGAAGCGCGCAAGGCTCATGGCTCAGCCCGCCGCCGACTGGATACCGGATACGATCGCCCCGGCACCGAACAGCACGAAGCAGCCGATGATGACCGTCGCGCCGAAGCGCCAGTTCATGCGGCCGGTCAGCATCATGAAGCCCACTGCCGCCACTGCCATCACCGCGACCGCCGTGGCGACATTGCCGAGCAGCGTGCCCTGAAGCCAGCCGAGCGCCGCAACGATCGGACCGGAACCCGCCGGATCGGCACGGGTCGCCTGCTGTGCCTGGGTGATGCCGGGCACGAGGCCGGACGCAGCGGCAACCAAGGCCGCGAAATGAGCGAAATATCCCCGTACCTTGCGGGTCTGAAGCTGAGTATACCGAATCACCATGCCCTCCGTATGAGGGCGCAGTGCTCCATCCGGATGACAGCAATGTGACGACAAGACGGCCAATCTGGCAGTCTTGTTGCAGTCCGCCACAAGAATTCAGTTCATCCTGCAAAGGGCGCCGCAACCCTCATCGCACTCTTTTATGCAAGCATCTTATACTTCAGATGCATCCCGAAAGGCCAGTGCGCTTGATGGTGACGAAGAGGAACACGCCGCTTCCGGCATGTATGGACGTGGAACGCGGCCGGGAACCTCAGGCTCTGTTTGAAAATTCCCGGACGACGACTTTTCCTACAGGCTCTCAGCGCGAGGCATGGGCCGTCGTGCGCAGCAGGTTGTTCAGTGCAAGACGAGCGGCAGCGCGCGAATCGACCCAAGATCCGTCCGCCAGTTGAAGGTCGTAGCGGTCTCCGCTGGCCACAGCCGCCCGGTAGCTGGCAAGCGCCTTTTCGGTCTGGCCGCTGGCAGCATAGGCGGCGCCGAGATTGATCAGCGTGGCAGGATCTTCCGACTTCGCGCCGCCCTTCGCTTCAAGCTTGCGAACCGCGGCATCGGCATTCCCGATCGAAAGTTCACTGTAGGCCACATCGATCCGGTCGTTCAGCGGCGTTGCCGGGGCGGCCGTAACGGCGGCCTGAGCGAGCAGGAGAGTGGCAGCAAGGGCAGTGATGGACATGGCAGTCTCCCGTTCGTTTTTTATGCGTTGGCAAAATGCAACATCCCCCCAAAATCCGGCCCGAGCAAGAAAATGACGTGAGTGTCATAAATTTGCAATCTCAGTCTGAAGCAGCGCAAATCCTATGAGTCGGTTAAGCAATCTTACGAGGATCGACTGATTTGGTCATATTTTCGTCGTATATCCGCAGATTAGTGTCACGATAACGCCAACAAACTGTCACCACGTCATCCTAGACCCCGCGTTCAGCGACGGCGGACTCTCCGCCTCGGCTCGACCTGACAACGGGGGAATTCACGTGAAGAACATTCATGGCGCGCTGCTGATCGGTTGCAGTGCTCTCGCTCTCGCCGGCTGCGGCGCCGACGACATCGCTTCGCCGGGTGCCGGCGGCGTCACTATCCCTACACCGACGCCCGCTCCCACGCCCGCGCCGACGCCGACTCCCGGCACGGTCGTCGCAGCGGCAAGCTGCCCGACCTTCACCGCCACCGGCGGCCTCAAGGACGACGGCGTGCTGCCGACCGCGCAGGGCACCTGGCGCGTCTGCACCCTGCCCACCTTGGTGGACAAGAGCTCCAGCCTGCCCAAGGTCACCGGCGTGATCTACCGCATGAACGGCCGCGTCGATGTGGGCTGCGACGGCGGCTTCAAGGTGCCGACTTCCGCCGCTCCTGTCGTCACCTCGACCGTCAGCTGCGCCAACCGCTCGCTGACCGCCGACACCGACGTCACCCTGACGATCGATCCGGGCGTCATCGTGTACGGTGAAAACGGTGCCGAACCCGCATGGCTCGCCGTCAATCGCGGCAACAAGCTCAATGCCGTCGGCACCGCCGCCCGGCCGATCATCTTCACCAGCCGCGCCAACGTCGTCGGCACCGCCACCGACACCGACCAGGGCCAGTGGGGCGGCGTCGTGCTCCTCGGCCGCGGCATCGTGACCGACTGCAACATCGGTTCGACCACCGGCGGCAACTGCGAACGCGACACCGAAGGCTCGGCCAACCCGGCCCGCTTCGGCGGCGCCGACAACACCTACAACGCCGGCTCGCTTAAGTACGTGCAGATCCGCTACTCGGGCTACTCGCTCGCGGTCGGCAAGGAACTGCAGTCGCTCACCGGCGGCGGGACCGGCACCGGCACCACCTTCGACTACTTCCAGTCGGTCAACAGTTCGGACGACGGTTCGGAATTCTTCGGCGGCGCCGTGAACTTCAAGCACTATATCTCCGTCAACGCCGACGATGACAGCCTCGACCTCGATACGGGCGTCATCGCCAACTTCCAATACGGCCTGATCCTGCAGCGCAGCGGCAACGGCGATGCCTTCTACGAAATCGACTCGAACGGCAACGAAGACAACGCGCCGCGTTCGAAGATCAACATCGCCAACTTCACGGCGGTTCAGCCTGCTACCAGCAGCAACAACGAATCGAACGACCTTGCCTCGATCCTCATCCGCGGCAACTCGGACGTGACGCTGGTGAACAATGTGATCACCTCGCCGGCCAACGAGTGCATCCGTCTCCACGGCACCAGCACCAATGGATCGGCCCCGGCCACCCTCGCAGCGTTCGCGACGGTTCTGACCTGCGGCGGCACCGGGCCGTTCCTGGGTTCAGGCAGCTACAATGCCGCCGCCACCCAGAGCCAGTTCGGCACCGCCAACGGCAACAACTCCGCCTTCACCTCGACGCTGACGAGCACCTTTGTCAACGGCGCGAACGAAAACGGCGTCGCTGGCTACGCCAACATCACATCGCTCTCGAGCTTCTTCGACAAGGTTGCCTACATCGGTGCCGTGTCGGGTGCGAGCGACGTCTGGTATCGCGGCTGGACCTGCGACAGCGGGACCGGCAACTTCGGTTCGAACGCAGCCTGCACCTCGCTGCCAACGACCTGATCCGGCACCCGTGACAAAGAGGGGGCGGCCATGGCGCCGTCCCCTCTTGTCGCGAAAGAGACGCCGATCCGGCGCCTCACCCACAGAAGAACGACCTTTCCGTGTTCCAGGGGGACTCACCATGACCAAGCCGCGGCTTCTTCCTCTGCTGCTGCTTTCCACCTCGCTCCTCTCGCCGGCGGCGGCATGGGCGCAGGACAGCACCGCCACCTCGGGCCAGAGCGCCCCCGCACCCGACGATCAGTCCGCAACCGAAGCTGGCGACACGGAAGCCGCTGCTCCCGACGTCTCGATCCCCGGCGGCGCGATCATCGTTACCGGCAACCGCAACCGCAACATCGTGCGCACTTCGCCCCAGGTCGTCTCGGTCCTGTCGAGCGAGGAAATCGAGCGCACGGGTGAAGGCGACATCGCCGGCGCACTCAGCCGCGTCACCGGTCTGTCGGTGGTCGGCAACGGCTACGTCTACGTGCGCGGCCTCGGCGACCGCTACTCGCTGGCGCTGCTCAACGGCTCACCCCTGCCTAGCCCGGAACCACTCAAGCGCGTCGTTCCGCTGGACCTGTTCCCGACCAGCATCGTCGCATCCTCGCTCGTACAGAAGAGCTACTCCGCCAACTTCCCCGGCGAATTCGGCGGCGGCGTGATCAATCTCACCACCAAGGCCATCCCGACCGAGAGCTACCTCGAAATCGGCGGCGGCATCGGCTGGGACACAGAGAGCACCAACAAGCTCTCCTACAGCTATTACGGCAGCAAGACCGACTGGACCGGCTACGACAACGGCAACCGCGATATCCCCGCGCCGCTGAAGTCCTACCTGGCCGGCGACACCCCGCTGGTCTCGACCAGCGACCAAGCCAAAGAAATTGGTTCGGTGCTGTTCACCGGCCGCAATTCGGTCGTCCAGAAGATCAACAAGACGCAGCCGAACTTCTCGGGTCAGATCAACGGCGGCACCTCGTTCGACCTCGGGGGTGCCACGCTGGGCGTGATCGCTTCCGCCGGGTACTCGAACACCACCCGCACCCGCGACGCGATCCAGCAGCTGACGCAGGGCTCCAGCGCCCAGACCGACCAGCTCTATGAAGACTTCCACGCGGTGCAGACCAGCAACCGCGTCGTCGCCAACGGCCTGCTCGGCCTCGGCATCGAGTGGGGTTCGAACAAGGTACGCTGGACCAACACCTACATCCACGACACAGACAAGTTCACCAGCCTCAAGGTCGGTCAGAAGAACGGCGCCACCGGCGTCGACTTCATGCAGCAAAAGACCGCCTGGTACGAACGCCAGCTGTTCAACACGCAGCTTGCCGCTGAGCTGAAGCCGGCCGACGATACCGAGATCGACCTGCGCGCGGGCTATGCGAACTCGAAGCGCGACGCGCCCTTCGAAATCGACGCCGAATACGTCCGCACCAACACGCCAGGCGTCTACGGCAGCAACTTCGTCAACACGCTGGGCACCGGCTCGGTTGACCCGACGACGATCAGCTTCTCTAAGCTCGACGAAGACGTGTGGTCAGCCAGCGCCGATGTCTCGCACCGCTTCGCGCCGGGTTGGACGGGCACGGTGGGCTATGCCTACCAGCTCAACAGCCGCAGCAACGAAAACCGCCAGTTTGGCGTCTTCGCCTCGGGCGATTCCGCGCTGATCCAGGGCTTGGGCCTGCTGCGCCTCGACCTGCTGCTCCAGCCGGACATGTGGTATGTGAGCGAAGCCGGTCCGAACTACAATCTGGAACTGCGCGACCTTACCTACAACGTCGGCAAGTTCGAATCGCGCCTGCTCAACCATGCCTTCTACGGCAAGGTTGACGGCGAGCTGACGCCCGGCCTGACCTTCGACCTCGGCGCCCGCTGGGAATATGCCAAGGAATCGTCGACCCTGTTGCCGGTCGGCGCGCCCGCCCAGACGGCCACCAACCTGAAGAACGAATACTTCCTGCCCGCGCTCACGCTCACTTACGAGATCCAGCCGGGCATGCAGGTTCGTGTCAACGGTTCGAAGACCATCGCCCGCCCACAGTTCCGCGAATTGGTGTACCAGGCGTTCTACGATCCAGACAGCAACCGTACCTACCAGGGTAACCCGCTTCTTCAGGACAGCCAGCTCTACAACGCCGAAGCGCGCTTCGAATACTACTTCGCCCCGGAGCAGCGCTTCTCGGTCGGCGCCTTCTACAAGCACCTGAAGAACCCGATCGAATCGTACCTCACCGGCACCGAGGCCTTCATCACCTCTTACGCCAACGCGCCCGCCGCCGATCTCTACGGCGCCGAGATCGAAGCCGTGAAGTATGTCCCGCTCGACACCATGGGCTCGTTCTTCGACACCCGCCGTCTGCTGCTCTCGGCCAACTACACCTTCACGGAATCCAAGCTGAAGGTGAAGGACGACGACACCGTCCTGATCTACGGTGCCAGCACCACGCAGCGCGCCAGCGACTACTTCCAGGACGGCGCGCCGCTGACCGGCCAGTCGAAGCATCTCGCCAACGTGCAGATCGGCCTGGAGGACAAGGAGCACCTTTCGCAGCAGACGCTGCTGCTGAACTACGCCAGCAAGCGTACGGTCAGCCGCGGCTTCATCGGCGTCACCCGCCAGCCCGACATCATCGAGAATCCCGGCTTCACGCTCGACCTCGTGATCCGGCAAGGTATCGAGCTAGGCGGCGACAAGCAGATCGAGCTGAAGTTCGAAGCCCGCAATCTCACGGCACGCAAACACGAGGAATACCAGAAGCTGCAAGACGGCCGGATCGAGTTCAACACATATGATCTCGGCCGCGTCTTCTCGCTTTCGGCGACAGCCAAGTTCTGACGATCTCACCAGGGAGGCGCCTGCCCTCCCGACGGCAACTCACGGCCGGTCGCAGCGATGCGACCGGCCTTTTTTTGTCTTTGCCATCCCGTTCCGTCCGCGCTAAAGGCGCCGGGTCATCTGGGGAGTAGCCGCCTGCGCGCCCTTTCCGGCCGGTTCGTCCGGGAAGACCAGCAGGACCTGTCGTCAACATACTTGGTCGAGAGACCATGGCGCACAGGAGGACGGAAAAGACTGTCCGGGCGAGACCAATGGCGTTGCAGTTCCGTCCGGCCGGGCGGGTTCTGCCGCGCTATTGTCTTGTCTGTCGCCCGGCCCGGAGAATTCATTTGGAAGCCCTGCTCACCTCCACTGCCGTGGTGGCGCTCGCCGAGATCGGCGACAAGACCCAGCTCCTCGCCATCGTCCTCGCCACCCGCTTCAAGCGGCCCTGGCCGATCGTCGGCGGCATCTTCGTGGCCACGCTCGCCAACCACTTCCTCGCCGCGACGGTGGGCGAGCAGGCCTCGGTCTTCCTCGACGGCCTGTGGTTCCGCTACCTCATCGCCGCCAGCTTCATCGCCATGGCCGCCTGGACGCTGATCCCCGACAAGTTCGACGAGGACGACGAGCCCAAGCCCAGCCGCTTCGGTCCCTTCGTCGCCACCGCCATCGCCTTCTTCCTGGTCGAGATGGGCGACAAGACGCAGCTCGCCACGATCGCGCTGGGCGCCCGCTTCCAGAGCGTGCTCCCGGTCATGGCGGGCACCACCATCGGCATGATGCTGGCCAACGTACCCGCGGTTTTCCTCGGCAACGAACTCATCAAGCGCGTGCCGCTGAGCATAGTCCGCACCGTCGCCGCACTGCTGTTCCTGGTGATCGGCCTCTGGCTGCTTGCCCATACCGCAGGCTGGCTGGGCTGACCCGGACACCGCCCGCAACGTGACACTCAGGTTGACACAGTTGACACGGTCCTGAGAGGAAAAAGGTGTCACCTTGCAGTGAGGACCACGCTGACGTCTGTGCGAAGCGGATGGGCGGATGGGCGCGATCATGGGAGCGGATTTATCCGTGCTGCGGTGTGTAGGAAAACGGAAAAGCGCTCTTTCCGGATTCGCCGACCAAGCGGCTTTTCGCTTTCCAAATCGTCGATTGCCGCTTTCTTATCGAAGAGCTAGCTCTTGGTAGTGTTGCGATCATCTATCAGTCTGTGCTTGCTGTTTGTTCTTGCCGCGTATGGGCCAGAAGCAGGCGACCCGTTTGTGCGTTGCAATGCCTTGATGTTGCGAAATCTGAGCAAGATGCTCTCGGCGCTAAGTTGCGCGGGGACGTTCGATTGTTAATGATCGGCGGGCTTGTTGGTGAGGTCCCCGGCGCAGATGAACAAAATTGGGCTGTTCGTATGATCGAAGGCACGACTGACCGCGAAACGCCGGAGTGTCGGCGGCTGCGTCATAAAGCGGAGAGTTACGCTCGACGTTACAATCAGCGGATGGCGCAGCTCGTCTCGCCGTAAGCATCGCATCTTAAGTTCAAACGTCCGCTTTCACGCAGTACACGCCTGCGCTGGGACAACGGGAGGGTGGATCGAGCCTCGTCTCTGCGACCTTCCCGGAAGCCTCGGGCGGAATGCAGGTTCGCGCAGAAGCTCAGCGCGCGGAAGCACCCCGCGATCAGAAAATCCTTCCGGCGCCCGCTCAGATCGCGTCGAACACGTAGCCCAGCGAGCGCACGGTGCGCAGCGGATTGCCCGCCCCCACGCCCTTGAGCGCACGGCGCAGGCGGCCGATCCAGACGTCCACGGTGCGTTCGTCCACCGCCGGTTCCTGCTTGCCGAGCGCGGCGATCAGCTGGGTGCGGGTGAAGACTCGGCCCGGATGCTCGATGAAATAGCGCAGCAGGCGCAGCTCGTTCGGCATCAGCGAGATCGGCCGCCCCTGCCAGCGCGCCTGGAACGCGGCGACATCCACCGAGAGGTCGCCCTGGGCCAGAAGACGGCCATTGGTGACGTCCTGCTCGCTTATATTGGCGCCGAGCACCCGGTCCAGCAGCGCCGAGCGGGTCAGCGGGCCGACCATGTAGTCGTCCGCGCCCATGCGCAGCGCCCGCTTGCGGTCGTCGATATTGTCCTCTTCGAGAACGATCGTGACATGGGCATGGCTGGTCAGGCTGTCGGCGCGCAGGCGGCGGCAGAGTTCGAGGCCGGACATCTCGGGCAGCACCCAGTCGATGAAGACCCAGAGCGCGCCTTCGATCAGCGGCAGTTCGGCAAAGTCGGTCCAGCGATGGAGCACCACGTCGAAACCGTCGTGCCGGAAGGCGGCAAGGCCGCCGGAAAGCTCGCTAGCCAGCAGGATATCGATACGTCGCATGGCCCCCTGCGCGATTGCCCATGATCGGGCCTACGCGCGGCTACTTGCCGCGCCAGTGTGACGAACAAGTGACATATCGATGACTTGCGGGTGAAAAGATCTCGCAAAGAAAAGCCGCTTCAATTCCATCCCCTCCTGTCATCGAAGTGACCCTCAACCGTCACGGGCGCGCAACGCGAAAATGCGATTCTCCGGGAAACTGGAACGGGCCATAACTGGAACGGGGGCGCAACGATGGGTAAAGACGTGGACACCCTTCTCGAACGGACCACCGGCGGTAATCACGCCGGATTTGCCGGGACCAACATTCCTGCCTGGCTCGACTTGCCCGACCCCAAGGGCTTCCGCCCCAAGCGCAAGTACGAGACGATCTGGATTTCCGACGTCCACCTCGGCACGCGCGGCTGCAATGCCGAGATGCTGGTGGATTTCCTGCGCTCGGTGGAATGCAAGACGCTCTACCTCGTCGGCGACATCGTCGACGGCTGGCGCCTGCGCAAGGGCTGGTACTGGCCCGACGCCCACAACGAAGTGATCCGCCGCATCCTCAAGATGGCGCACCGGGGCACCCGCGTCGTCTTCGTGGCGGGCAACCATGACGAGATGCTGCGCGACTATGCCGGGCTGACTTTCGGCGGCGTGGAACTGGTGCTGGAAGCGGTGCATGAGACGCTCGACGGCCGCCGCCTGCTGGTGACGCACGGCGATGCCTTCGACGGGGTCGTGCTCTACGCCAGGTGGCTCGCCTTCCTCGGCGACAAGGCCTACGGCGCGCTGCTGCGGGCCAACATCGTGTTCAATGCGGTGCGGCGCAAGCTGAAGATGCCCTACTGGTCGCTCTCGGCCTATATGAAGAAGAAGGTCAAGAACGCCGTCCAGTACGTGTGCAGCTACGAGGAGGCCGTTGCCAACGAGGCCATCTCGCGCGGCTACGACGGGGTCGTCTGCGGCCATATCCACTGCGCCGAGATCCGCCAGTTCGGCGGCATCACCTACTACAACGACGGCGACTGGGTGGAGAGCTGCACCGCGCTGGTCGAGGATCTTCAGGGCCATATCGCGATCATCGACTGGATCGCGGAAACCGGCGGCCATACGGCGGAAGGGGTGCCTCCCCACCACGCCGAGGCAGCCCGAAGAGAGCCTGCGGAGTGAGGCTTACCCTGGCGACCGACGCCTGGCTGCCCCAGGTGAACGGTGTCGTCCGCTCGCTCTCGGCCACGCTCGACGAGCTGACCCGGCGCGGGCACGAAGTGGAGACACTTACCCCCGACCGTTTCTTCACCGTGCCGATGCCTGGCTATGCCTCGATCCGGCTGGCCATGGCGCCGCGCTTCGGGGTGCGGCGGATGCTCGACAAGGCACGGCCGGAGATCGTCCATATCGCCACCGAAGGCCCGATCGGCTGGGCCGCGCGCGGCTGGTGCCTCTCGCGCGGGGTGCCGTTCACCTCGGCCTTCCACACGCGCTTTCCCGAATATGCCGCCGTGCGCACCGGCCTCAGCGCCGAGCGCTTCTGGCCGATCATGCAGCGTTTCCATGCCCCGAGCCAGGCCGTGCTGGTCTCCACCGACAGCCTTGCGGGAGAACTCGCCGGGCGCGGCATCGCCCATACCCGCCGCTGGAGCCGGGGTATCGACCATGCCCAGTTCAGGCCCGAAGGCCCGCGTCATCCGGCGATGGCCGTCCTGCCCGGCCCGGTGCTGCTCAACGTCGGCCGGGTAGCGCCGGAGAAGAACCTCGAAGCCTTCCTCGACGCGAAGGTGCCGAGCAGCAAGGTCGTCGTCGGCGACGGCCCCGCGCTGGAAGGCCTGAAGCGACGCTATCCGGAAGTGCTGTTCCTCGGCGCGCTCTCCGGCGAGGAACTCGCGAGCGCCTATCGCGCCGCCGACTGCTTCGTGTTCCCCAGCCTTACCGACACGTTCGGCCTCGTCGTGATCGAGGCACTGGCCTGCGGCACTCCGGTCGCGGCCTATCCGGTGACGGGCCCCATCGACATCCTCGCCCCCGACGGGTGCGGGGTTGAGGAAGGGCTGGACGCTCCGGCGGGCGCGCTGGACCGGGTGCTCGAACGCGCCATCGCCGCGGCGCTTGGCGTGCGGCGCGAGGATGCAGCGCGGCTCGGCGCCCGCTTTTCCTGGCAGCGCGCCACCGACCAGTTCCTGACGACGATCGGGATGGCACTGGAAGCCTGCGAACGCCCGGCCCGCGCGGCAGCCTGATCTAACGAAAACCCAGGCTGCGGGAGGTGTCGGCAGCTTCCTGGCGGACCAGTTCCGCCAGGGCCTCCAGCCTGCCCTGCGCGCGGGAACTGGGGGCCGCGACCACCAGTGCGCCCAGCACCAGACCGGCGGCATCGCGGATCGTCGCCGCGGTGCCGGTCACGCCTTCGGCCGCCTGATCGACGGTCTGGGCCACGCCCCGATCGCGCGCGGCGGCAACGGCGGCCGCGAGGGACTGGTGATCGACCAGCGTCGCCGTGGTGAAAGCCTGCGCTTTCAGGCGGCGCAAGTAGCTCTCCACCGCTTCCGGCGCAGAGGCCGCCAGCAGCGCCCGACCGCCGGCGGTGGCATAGAGCGGCCGCCGGTCGCCAACGCTGACCGAATAGCGCACGACATTGCGGCTCTCGACCATGTCCACATAGGTCAGCTGATCGCCTTCGGCATCTCCGACCGCGAAGAGCACGGTCTCCCCCGTCGCCGTGCAGAGGCGGCGCATGCCGTCGCGGATCAGGTCCGAGCTTTGCAGGCGCCGCCTTGCCTGCGTCAGGGCGCTGCCCAGCCCGAATGCGCCGGGGCCGAGCCGCCATACGCCTTCCGACCCGATCACGAAGTCTTCCTCGGCCAGACCGCGCAGCAGCGCCGCAAGGCTGCTCTTGGGTGTGGCGAGACGGCGGCTGAGATCGGCCAGCGAGAGCGGTTCGCCGCTCGTGCAGAGCGCTTCCAGCAGTCGGATCACCCGCGTCACCGACTGCGGCGCCGCCGCGCGCGTCCCGCGTTCCTGAACCGTCGTCTCCTGATCCATCGCCCTGCTCAAGCCTGCCTCATCCATGAACCGGGCATAGGCAAGGAAGCGCTCCGCCGAAAGCCCGGTTCGGAAAACTGCAATCTTCAGCCAAGTATCAGCAATGTTATATCACAATCGCGAGGCCTATGGCGGCGCCATCGTCCCACCCGAGGAAAACCATGCGTTACCTTCCCACCCTGCTGCCCGTAGTTCTGGCTTCCGCCGCTCTCATTTCCGCTGCGACGCCCGCGCTGGCCGACGAAACCTATATCGAAGGCACCGGCGGCGTGATCTGGAACCACCGCGAGACCAACGCCGTCGCCGCCGTGACGGTCGGTCACGACGTCGATCTGAACGAGCGTTTCTTCGTGGGCGTGGAAGGTATCGCGGAAAAGGTCCTGGCGGACGATACCCGCGTGGTCTGGGGCCTGGGCGGCCGTGCGGGCGAACGCGTGCTGCCGGGCGCCAAGCTCTATGCCGCGGCGAACTGGCAGTCGAAGGATTGCCGCGAGTGCAGCGACGCGGTCGGCCTCAGCACCGGCTGGGAGCAGGACCTCAACGAGAACGTCTACGCCAAGCTGGAGTACAAGCACGTTCTGGTCAGCAACGGCGAACCGGACTCGGATATCGTCGCGGTCGGCCTCGGCTACAAGTTCTGAAGATATGAGGTCCGGCCGGGGAAGGCGGTCGATCGCCTTCCCTGGTCCGGTCCGATCAGGTTACATCCATCGCATAGCCCGCCGCGCGGACGGTGCGGATCGGGTCGGTGTCGCCGTCGCGGTTGATCGCCTTGCGCAGGCGCCGAATGTGGACGTCCACGGTGCGCTCGTCGATGTCGGAGTCCATGCCCCAGACCCCGTCGAGGATCTGCTGGCGCGAGACCACGCGGTTCGGGCGCTCCATGAAATAGCGCAGCAGGCGGAACTCGGTAGGGCCGAGGTGCAGCGCCTCGCCCGAACGGCGGACGCGGTGGCTGGTGGCGTCCAGCTCGATATCGCCCCACTGGAGCACGTTGCCTGCCAGCGAAGGCCGCGCACGGCGCAGCAGCGCCTCGATGCGGGCCAGCAGTTCGCGCGGGGAGAACGGCTTGGTCACATAGTCATCCGCGCCGGTCTTGAGGCCGCGGATGCGGTCCTCCTCCTCGCCGCGTGCCGTCAGCATCAGGATCGGAATCTGCGCCGTATCCTTGTCCTTGCGGAGCTGGCGGCAGACTTCGATGCCGGGGACATGCTCGATCATCCAGTCGAGGATGATGGCGTCGGGCGCCTGCTCCTGCACCATCAGCAGGGCTTCCTCGCCGTCGCTGGTGCTGCGCACGTTGTAGCCTTCTGCGCTGAGGTTCCAGGTCAGCAGTTCGCAGAGCGCGCGGTCGTCTTCGACGACGAGGACGGATGGGTTCACGGCAGGTTCCTCGTATCGTCGGTCTGGCTGTCGCGCTCAGCATGGTACTCGCCGGTCGCCGCATAGTAGACCATTTCCGCGACATTGGTGGCGTGGTCGCCGATGCGTTCGAGATTGCGGGCGATGAACAGCAGCTGCGCCGCGCTGGAGATCGTCGCCGGGTTCTCCATCATATGGGTCAGCAGCGAACGGAACAGCGTGTTGTAGAACTGGTCCAGCTTCTCGTCGCGGCGGATCACTTCCTGCGCCAGCGCGGCATCGCGCGAACCATAGGCGTTGAGCACGTCGCGGACCATGCCCTCGGCGATCTCGGCCATCATCGGCACGAGTTCGAGCGGCTCGATCTTGAGCCGGTTTTCGAGGGCATTGACGCGCTTGGCGATGTTCTTCGCATAGTCGCCGATGCGCTCGATCACGCCGGAGATCTTGAGCGCGGCGATCACGTCGCGCAGATCGTCGGCCATCGGTGCGCGCAGGGCAATGGTGCGGACCGCGAGGCGGTCCACTTCGGCTTCCAGCGCATCGAGACGCGCATCGGCGGCCACCACTTGCGCGGCGAGTTCCTCGTCATGCTGCGTCAGCGCGACGATGGCATCGCGGATCGCCACTTCGGCGAGACCGCCCATTTCGGCGACGAGGCCGCGAAGCTGCCCGATCTCGCTGTCGAAGGCCTTGACTGTATGATCGACCATTTGTTTCTTCCCTGAATTTCCCTGTTCTATAGCACCTTCTGCCTACGGATCATCCGTAGCGGCCAGTGATATAGTCCTTGGTCTTTTCCTCGCGCGGGGTGGTGAAGATCTGGCTGGTGTCGCCGTATTCCACCAGGTTGCCGAGGTGGAAGAAGGCGGTGCGCTGCGAGACGCGCGCGGCCTGCTGCATCGAGTGGGTGACGATGACGATGGCGAAGCTTTCCTTCAGCTCGTCGATCAGTTCCTCGATACGCGCGGTGGCGATCGGGTCGAGCGCGGAGCACGGCTCGTCCATCAGGATGACTTCGGGGCTGACGGCAATGGCGCGGGCGATGCACAGGCGCTGCTGCTGGCCGCCCGACAGTGCGGTGCCGGGCTCGTTCAGGCGGTCCTTCACTTCGTCCCACAGGCCCGCCTTGGTCAGCGAGCTTTCGATGATCCCGTCCATGTCCGCCTTCGACGGCGCCAGGCCGTGGATGCGCGGGCCATAGGCGATGTTCTCGTAGATCGACTTGGGGAACGGGTTCGGCTTCTGGAACACCATGCCGACGCGGGCGCGCAAGGCCACCGGATCCATGTCGGGCGAGTAGATGTTCTCGCCGTCGAGCAGGATTTCGCCGGTGACGCGGGCGTCGGCGATCGTGTCGTTCATGCGGTTCAGCGACCGCAGGAAGGTCGACTTGCCGCAGCCCGACGGGCCGATGAAGGCGGTGACGATGCCGTTGTCGATCTCGATCGAGACATGGTTGATGGCCTTCTTAGCGCCGTAGAAAACGTCGACGTTGCGGGCGGTTAGTTTGGCGTTTGTCATAGTCCTACCAGCGCACTTCGAACTTGTTTCGAAGGTAGATTGCAAGGCCGTTCATCGCCAGCAGGAAGACCAGCAGCACGATGATGGCGGCGGAAGTGTTCTGCACGAAACCGGAATTGATCTCGTCGGACCACAGGAAGATCTGCATCGGCAGCACGCTCGACGGGTCGGTGATCCCGCCCGGCGGAGTGACGACGAAGGCACGCATGCCGATCATCAGCAGCGGCGCGGTCTCGCCCAGCGCACGGGCCATGCCGATGATCGTGCCGGTGAGGATGCCCGGCAGCGCGAGCGGCAGGACGTGGTGGAACACGGTCTGCATCTTGCTCGCGCCGATCGCCAGCGCGGCGTCGCGGATCGAGGGCGGCACTGCTTTGATCGCATTGCGGCCCGAAATGACAATGACCGGCATCGTCATCAGCGCCAGCGTCAGGCCGCCGACCAGCGGCGAGCTGCGCGGCATGCCGAGGGTATTGATGAACACCGCCAGGCCGAGCAGGCCGAAAATGATCGAGGGCACCGCGGCAAGGTTGTTGATCGAGACTTCGACCCATTCGATCCAGCGCGCCTTGGGAGCGAACTCCTCAAGGTAGATCGCCGCCAGCACGCCCATCGGGAACGAGAGCAGCAGGGTGACGAGCATCGTCAGCAGCGAACCCTTGGTCGCGCCCCAGACGCCCGCGAGGTCGGGATCGGTCGAGTCCGAGCCGGTCAGGAAAGACCAGTCCAGCCCGGAGAGGCCGTTCTTCAGCATGATGACCAGCAGCAGCGCCAGGAAGGCGAGGCTGAGGACGATCGCGCCGAGCCCGATCAGTTTGAAGCGGCGTTCGGCGGCGTTGCGACGCGCGATGCGCCGCGTAGCCTCCGGAGTCTGCCAGCGTGCGTTACTCATAAGCTTCCCGGAAGCGCTTCACCACGCGAAGGGCGATGATGTTGAGGATGAGGGTGACGATGAACAGCACGAGGCCCAACGCGAAGGCGGAGAGCGTCTTGGGGCTGTTGAACTCCTGGTCGCCGGTCAGCATCTGGACGATCTGATAGGTGACGGTAGTCATCGAGGCGAAGGGATTCGCCGAAAGGTTGGCGGCAGCGCCGGCGGCCATGACCACGATCATGGTCTCGCCGATGGCGCGGCTGATCGCCAGCATCACGCCCGCGACGATGCCGGGCAGCGCGGCGGGCAGCAGGACCTTCTTGATCGTCTCCGACTTGGTGGCACCCAGCGCCAGCGAACCGTCGCTCATCGCGCGGGGCACGGCGGCCAGCGCGTCGTCGGCCATCGAGGAGACGAAGGGAATGATCATCACGCCCATGACGACACCGGCGGCCAGCGCGCTCTCGGTCGAGGGATTGGCCATGCCGAGCGAGGCGGCGAAGTCACGGAAGATCGGCGCCACGGTCAGGGCGGCGAAGTAGCCGTAGACCACCGTGGGAATGCCCGCGAGGATCTCCAGCATCGGCTTCAGCCACTTGCGGATCGTCGGCGTGGCATATTGGGTGAGGTAAACCGCGCTCATCAGGCCGAGCGGGATCGCCACGATCATGGCGATGATCGCGCCGATGTAGATCGTGCCCCAGAACAGCGGCACCGCGCCGAAGCTCTCGCCCAGATTTTCGCCGCGCGCGGAGCCCGGCGACCAGTGGGTGCCGAGCAGGAAATCGATCGGCGAGACGTCCTTGAAGAACATGCCCGCCTCGAACAGCAGCGAGGCGACGATGCCGAAGGTTGTCAGGATCGCCATCAGCGAGGCGGCCAGCAGCAGGCCCAGCACGCCGCGCTCGACGCGGGTGCGCGCCGGGTAGTTCGCACGGATGCGGGTGAAGGCCCAGCCGCCGCCCGCGAGTCCCACGACCGCCACCAGCAGCGCGCCGATCAGACCGAAGCGGCCATGGGCATCGCGCACCGGGCCGACCAGCGTGTTCGCCAGCGGGTTGAAGGCGACCGCGTCGGGGGTCTCGGCAATGGTCTTGGCTTCGGCGAGGATCGCCGCGCGGCTCATGGCATCGGCGGGAAGCTGCGCCGCCACGGGGTCGGCCATGACCGCCCCGTCGACGAGACCCGGCATCGCCGCCTGCCATGCGCCCCAGGCGATCAGCGCCGGGAAGACGATCCACAGCGCGACGTGCCAGGCGTGATAGCCCGGCATCGAATGCATCGTGCCGCGGCCGGTATGGAGCAGCCGGGCCCGGCCCCGTGCGGCAAACCAGCCGACGAGACCGAGGCCGAGGACGGCCAGAAGAACTCCGGTAAGAATCATGTATGGCCGCCCTTTGCGTCCCTGCCCGCGAAGGGGATTACTTCAGAACCGAGGGATCGAGCGGGGTCATCTTGGCGACGATGTCGGCGCTCTTAGCGCGGACGTCTTCGGGCGAGATGACCATGCCCTTGGCCTTCAGGTATCCGTCCGGACCCCAGGACTTGGCCCATTCGGCGACATAGGCCTGGAGGCCCTTGATCGGCGCGAGGTGCTGCTTCTTCACGTAGATGTAGAGCGGGCGGGCGCCGGGGTACGAGAAGTCCGAGATCGAGGCGTAAGTCGGTTCGATGCCGGACATCGGGATGCCCTTGATCGTGCCCGCATTCGATTCGAGGAACGAGTAGCCGAAGATGCCGATCGCCTTGGGGTTCTGCGAGATCTTCTGGACGATCAGGTTGTCGTTCTCGCCGGCGTCCACATAGGGGCCGTCCTCGCGGATATCGTGGCAGGTCGCCTCGTACTTGTCCTTGTCGCTGTCCTTCAGCGCCTTGGTGGCGGCGTCGGTCTTGCAACCGGCTTCAAGGATCAGTTCCTTCAGCGCGTCGCGCGTGCCCGAAGTCGAGGGCGGGCCGTAGACGAGAATCGGTTCGGCCGGGAGCGACGGGTTGACGTCCTTCCAGGTCTTGGCGGTGTTGGGCTTGCCGAAGGGATTGGCGGCCAGCGCCTTGTAGATGTCGAGCGGCGTCAGCTTCATGTTGGGGCCGTTCTTGCCCTCGGCGAAGGCGATACCGTCGATGCCCACCTGGATCTCGACGATCTCGGTCACGCCGTTCTTCACGCACTCGTCGTATTCGGACTTCTTCATTCGGCGCGAGGCATCCTCGATGTCCGGGTGCTGGGCGCCGACGCCCGCGCAGAACAGCTTCATGCCCGCGCCCGTGCCGGTCGATTCGATGACGGGCGACTTGCCGCCCGCCTTCGCGGTCTGCTCGGCGACGGCGGTGGCGAAGGGATAGACGGTGGAGGAGCCGACGGCCCGCACGAAGTCGCGCGAACCCGCGCTCGAACCGCCCGAGCCGCCGCAGGCGCTCAGAGCGAGGACGGATACGGCAGCAAAGATGATGGTCTTGGTCGAACGCATGGTTTTAACCCCTTGGGTTTTCTCTCTGCGACGCCCCTATTGGGGTAGGATGACACTTCCATGACAATGAAGTGACATAACTCGCCAACCCGCGCAAATGCTGGGATTTCGGCGATGCCCGCCCCTGACGCAAAGGGCCTCGCGGTGCGAAAGTATGACGATGATACGACAATAGCGAATCGCGCGCGGCGATTCCCCGTCTCCATTCGACGAGTCTTCTGACAGCAACATTACGTCTGCATTCTGTCGCGAACAGATACCCGCATGTCGCGCCTTACAAAAAGCATCTGCGGGTCTGCCGGACTGTGCTTCCCGTCGTCGTGGCGGGAGCACGTCCCTTCGATGCCGCGCAGACGTCCGGCTCAGCGCCATGGCCGTTTCCGTGATGTCAGAAAGGCTTACGCATGGCCGCCAGGAACACGTGCCCTCATAGCCAGCCCCGCCGCGCCCGCTGCGAGCGATCCACGCGCCCCGATCCGGGCCGTAAACGCCCCGCCGACGTGCGCATGCCCGTCGTCATATTTGTCACATCGGCAGTCACATTAGTCATCAAAGTGTCATTGGACGGCAATAGTCGGCCCTCGACGCGATCGGCATATCGGTGCCGCGCGCTGGAGAATGCCCGAATGCGTCTCGTCATGGCCTGTGCAACTGCCGTCGCCGTCGTTCTTTCCGCCTCCGCCGCCCAGGCCCAGGCCATCTCGGCTGAGGAAGCGGAGGCCCTGCGCGCGCAAATCCGCACGATGAAGGCGCAGATGGAGGCGATGGAAGCCCGGCTCAACGCCGCCGCTCCCGCTGCGGATGCGGCTGCGGCTGCCGCCTCGACGCAGAACGCCACCCCGGCCGGAACGCCCGCCCTTGCCGCCGGGACCGCCGCTCCCGCCACCAAGCCGAAGGCCAAGGACGAGACCGGCATCGAGTGGAAAGGCAGCCCGCAATTCGCGCAGGGCGACCGCCTGTTCAAGGTCAAGGGCCGCATCCAGGCCGACGCCAACTACGTGAAGGGTCCGGGCAGCCTGAACGACAAAGGCCTCGGCTTCTCGAACGAGATGCGCCGTATCCGCCTCGGTGCCGAAGGCGCGCTGGGTGCCGGGTTCGACTACAAGCTGGAACTCGAACTGTCCGACAACGCGGTCGATCTCGTCGATACTTACGTCGGCTACCATAACGGCCCGTGGCAGGTCCGGCTCGGCAACCAGAACTCGTTCCAGTCGCTCGACGAACTCACCGGCGACACCAGCGGCAGCGTGATGGAGCGCGCCGCCTTCACCGATGCCTTCAACTTCGAGCGCCGCCTTGGCCTCGCCTTCCAGTACGGCAAGGGACCGTGGCTGGCGCAGGCGGGCGTGTTCACCGACGATATCGGCGCCCTCGCCAACGACAGCGACGGCGTGGACGGCGGCGACGAGAACAACAGCTACGGCCTCGACGGGCGCCTCGTCTTCGCCCCGAAGCTCGGCGATCTCCAGCTTCACTTCGGCGGTTCGGCCCACTGGCGCCGCCTCGGCCGCCTGGCGGAAAGCGACACCCGCTATCGCCAGCGCCCCTACGTCCATTCGACCAATACCCGCCTGATCGGCACGCCGGTGATGAACGTGTCGGAGGAGGATCACTACGGCGTCGAGTTCGCCGCCATTCGCGGCCGCTGGCATGCGGCGGCGGAATACCACGCGCTCACCGCCAACCGGGTCGATGCCTCCACCGTCACCTTCCAGGGTGCTTATGCCGAGACCGGTATCTTCCTCACCAAGGGCGACCATCGCGGCTACAAGGAAGGAATCTTTCGCGTCGAGAAGCCTGCCCATCCGATGGGCGAGGGCGGCATGGGCTCGCTGCTCTTCACCTTGCGCTACGACTGGCTGGACCTCAACGACCGCGACATTCGCGGCGGCACCCAGAACGGCTATATCGCCGCGCTCGTGTGGGAGCCGATTCAGAACTTGCGGTTCAACGTGAACTATGCGCTGATGGACTATACGGGCGCCAAGGCCCTGCCCTCGGGCAAGACCGACTACAGCGCTCAGGTGGTGAGCACGCGTTTCGAGCTGGACTTCTGAGGGCGCGCGAAACGCGCCCTCCCTCAGCCCGCCGCCTCTTCCTTGCGCAGCGGCAGCATCAGCGAGGCGGTGGTGCCCTGCCCGGGCCGACTGTCGATATCGAAACGGCCCCGGTGGCGCTCGACGATGTGCTTGACGATCGACAGCCCCAGCCCGGTGCCGCCGACCATGCGGCTGCGGCTGGTGTCGGCGCGGTAGAAGCGCTCGGTCACGCGCGGCAGGTGTTCCGGCGCGATGCCCTCGCCGTGGTCGCGCACCGTCACCAAGACCCAGCCGGTCGGCGTCGATTCCAGGCTGACATCCACCGGCCCGCCCTGCTTGCCATACTTCAGCGAGTTGTCGATGAGGTTGCGCAGCACTTGCGCCAGCTGCCCGCGATCGCCGGTCACCACCGCCTGGGCGCTGTTGGACTGGACCTCGATCTGCGCGTCGCCGCGCGCCTCGCCCGCGATTTCCCGCGCCAGCGCCACCATCTCGACCCGCTCGGAGGGCACTTCGTGCTTCACGGCCTCGATGCGCGAGAGCGACATGAGGTCGGAAATCAGCGCCTGCATCCGCTGCGCCTCATGCCGGATCGTGTCGAGGAAGCGCGTGCGGACGCTTTCGTCACCGCCCGCCTTGGGGTTGTGCAGGGTCTCGACATAGCCGAGCACGTTGGCGAGCGGCGTGCGCAGTTCGTGGCTGGCATTGGCGACGAAATCAGCGTGCGACTTGGCGACGCTGACCCGCTCCGACAGGTCGTAGAGGCTGACCAGCCGGTCGGTGGGCGAAACCACCCGGCAATCGACTTCCCAAACGCTGCCGCCGGTCGACAGCCCGGTGACGCGGGCGATCCCGCCCTCATCGCTGAGGATCGCGGCGACGGCGCGCGGCTCACGGATGGCGATGCGCACGTCCTGGCCAACGATATGCGCGCCCAACAGCGCTTGCGCCGCGCCGTTGGCAAAGCGCACCTGCCCGCGCGAGACCATCATCGCGGGAGTCTGGAGATGTTCGAGGAGGTGGACGCCGTCTCCGGCCATGATCTTCGCCTTCTATCCTTCATCGCATCCATTTTCCCGGATGCTGATCGTTCTCCATGCCTTCACCTGACGACAGGACAAAGACGCCGCCGCAACGAACTTGCGGAAAATCGCATTCTCTACGGTTCTAAAGAGCCCGTTTGAAAATCCGCCGCAGGCGGATTTTGGCGGCACCGGCCCACGCCGCCACCCGACCTCCCATAGGGTACTATCGTTGGGAGGTCGGGTGGCGGCGTGGGCCGGTGCCGCAAGAAAATGCCTTTCGGGCATTTTTCAAACAATCTTTAAATACGTATGCAGGCACTTCTCCCGTTCAATCCGTGCAAACGAGGTTGAGGTTTCGCGCACTCTCGCCTAGCACGACCCACGCAGTTCGTGTCATGCTGCAACCGCGAAGAGGTATCTATTCCTCGCGGGGCTCATGACAGGGGTGCACAGGAGGAGGAGCCCGCCGATCCCCGGCGGAAAATGACCATATAGGTGGATAACCCCCAGAAGGTGGACTGCGCCCAGTGACCAATTCGATTTCGGCCCCATTCACGTCCGACCGCCTGCTCCTGTTCGGCGCCACCGGCGATCTTTCGCGCCGCATGCTCCTCCCCTCGCTCTGCGCGCTCGATGCCGAAGGCCTGCTCGATCCCAAGATCGAGATCGTCGGAACCGCCCGCTCCGAGCATGACGATGCCGAGTTCCGCAATTTCGCACGCGCCTCGCTCGAACAGTTCCTGCCTGCCGAACGGCGCGGCGGCATGGCCCGCTTCCTCAACCGCCTGTCGTACCAGACGCTCGACGCCAACCAGATGGAAGGCTTCAACGCGCTGGCGGCCAAAGTGGGCGAGCCAAAGGACGGCCTGTCGATCTTCCTCTCCACCGCGCCCAGCCTGTTCGAGCCGACCATTCGCGGCCTCCAGGCCAGCGGCCTTGCAGGCGATAACGTCCGCATCGGCCTGGAAAAGCCGCTCGGCGTGGATCTTGCCTCCAGCAAGGTCATCAACGACGCCGTCGCCCGCGCCTTCCCGGAAGACCGGATCTATCGCATCGACCACTATCTGGGCAAGGAAACCGTCCAGAACCTGCTGGCGCTGCGCTTTGCCAACCTGATGTTCGAACCGCTGTGGAACGCGGCGCATATCGACCATGTGCAGATCACCGTGGCCGAGACCGTGGGCCTCGAATCGCGCGTCGCCTATTACGACGATTCGGGCGCGCTGCGCGACATGGTGCAGAACCACATGCTCCAGCTGCTCGCGCTCGTCGCGATGGAGCCGCCGGTCAGCTACGACGCCACCAGCGTGCGCGACGAGAAGGTGAAGATCCTGCGCTCGCTTCGCAAGGTCGCCGCCAACGAGACGGTGACGGGCCAGTACCGCGCCGGGGCCATCGGCGGCCAGGCCGTGCCCGGCTACGACGACGAACTCGGCAAGGATTCGAACACCGAGACCTTCGTCGCGATCAAGGCGCATATCGACAACTGGCGCTGGCAGGGCGTGCCCTTCTATCTGCGCACCGGCAAGCGCCTTCCCAAGCGCACGACCGAGATCGTCGTCCAGTTCCGCGACGTGCCGCACTCGATCTTCCACGGCCGCGGCGCCCGCACGGTGCCCAACCGCCTCGTCATCGGCATCCAGCCGAGCGAGAACATCACCCTTTCGCTCATGGCCAAGGTGCCGGGGCTGGACCGCAACGGCTTCGGCCTGCGCTCGATCCCGCTCGACATCGCCATGCCCGACGCTTTCGCCGGTCCGCAGCGCCGCATCGCCTACGAGCGCCTGCTGCTCGACCTCATCGAGGGCGAACAGACGCTGTTCGTCCGCCGCGACGAAGTGGAAGCGCAGTGGGACTGGATCGACGCGATCCGGGCCGAGTGGGAGGAACAGGCGCAGGAGCCGAAGACCTACACCGCCGGAAGCTGGGGTCCCTCTGCCGCCATCGCCCTCGCCGAGCGCGACGGCGTCACGTGGCACGAATAAGCAGGCCGGCGCGGGCATGAACCTGACACGCACCCTATATGACTTGGGTGCGTGGGCGCCCCCTCATGCCCGGCCGCGCGAAATTCCCCGCAAACCGGTGGAAGATAGATGTTGACACCGGTTACCTGAACGCCTTCAAACCTCGCTCGGGAGATCCCTTGGCGGCGGCTTCGGAAGGCTGAGACAAAAACGACAGACGGAAAGTGCAGGAGTAACCCCATGAGCAATCTCAGCCCGGTGGTCGCCCGCGTCACCGATCGCATCATCGAGCGGTCGAAGCCCACCCGCGAACGTTATCTCGCCATGGTCGAGCGTGAAGCCGGCCGTCATTCCGACCGCTCGTTCCTTTCGTGCTCGAACCTCGCGCACGGTTTCGCCGCCAGCGGCGAGGACAAGCCCGCCATTGCCACCGGCAAGGCGATCAACGTCGGCATCGTCACTGCCTACAACGATATGCTCTCGGCGCATCAGCCCTATGGCCGCTATCCCGAGCAGATGAAGCTCTATGCCCGCGAAGTGGGCGCGACGGCGCAAGTCGCAGGCGGCGTGCCCGCCATGTGCGACGGCGTGACCCAGGGCTTCGACGGCATGGAACTCTCGCTGTTCAGCCGCGACACCATCGCCCTCTCCACGGCCGTCTCGCTCAGCCACGCGATGTACGACGGCATGACCCTGCTGGGCATCTGCGACAAGATCGTGCCCGGCCTCGTCATGGGCGCGCTGCGCTTCGGCCACCTGCCCGCCGTGTTCATCCCCTCCGGCCCGATGCCCAGCGGCATCTCCAACAAGGAGAAGCAGAAGGTCCGCCAGCTCTATGCCGAGGGCAAGGTGGGGCGTGAGGAACTGCTGGCCAGCGAAAGCGCCTCCTATCACTCGGCGGGCACCTGCACCTTCTACGGCACCGCCAACTCCAACCAGATGATGATGGAGATGATGGGCCTGCACATGCCCGGCGCCGCCTTCGTGCCGCCCGGCACCTCACTGCGTCAGGCCGTGACCCGTGCGGCCGTCCACCGCGTGACCGAGATGACCCGCAAGGGCGACGACTTCCGCCCGATGGGCCGTGTCGTGGACGAGAAGGCGATCGTCAACGCCATCGTCGGCCTGCTGGCCACCGGCGGCTCGACCAACCACGCGATCCACCTGCCCGCCATGGCCCGCTGCGCCGGTATCCATATCGACTGGCAGGACTTCGATGAACTGTCCGCCGCCGTCCCGCTCATCACCCGCGTCTATCCCAACGGTTCGGGAGACGTGAACCACTTCCATGCCGCCGGCGGCATGGGCTGGGTGGTGCGCGAACTGCTCGATGCGGGCCTTGCCCATGAGGACATCCTCACCGTCTCCAAGGGCGGCATGCGCGACTATGCGACCGAGCCGACGCTGAATGACGGCGAACTCAAGTGGAAGCCCGCGCCTGCCGTCAGCGGCGACGACTCCATGCTGAGCACGGTGGCCAAGCCTTTCCTGCCCGACGGCGGCATGCGCCTCGTCTCCGGCAACGTCGGCCGCGCCACTTTCAAGACCAGCGCGGTCGATCAAGAGCGCTGGACCATCGAGGCGCCGTGCCGCGTGTTCGAGACGCAGGAAGGCGTCATCAATGCCTTCAAGGCAGGCGAGCTGGACCGCGATGTGGTGGTGGTCGTGCGCCATCAGGGACCGCGTGCCAACGGCATGCCCGAACTCCACAAGCTGACCCCGCCGCTGGGCGTGCTGCAGGATCGCGGCTTCAAGGTCGCGCTCGTCACCGATGGCCGCATGTCGGGCGCTTCGGGCAAGGTTCCGGCGGCGATCCACGTCACGCCTGAAGCGCTCGCCGACGGCCCGATCGCCTACCTCCAGGACGGCGACATCGTGCGCCTCTCGGCGGAAGACGGCACGCTTTCGACCACCGCCGATCTCTCCGGCCGCACCCCCGCCCCGCTGCCCGCGCCCGCCGAAGGCATGGGCCGCGAACTCTTCGCGATGTTCCGCATCAATGCAGGCGGCGCCGAACAGGGCGGCTCGTCGATGCTGGAGGTCGCGGGATTGTGAGCGACTCCGAGAGCACGCAGCTCGTCGCCGTCGATATCGGCGGCACCCACGCCCGCTTCGCGCTGACCTCGGTCAGCGCCGAGGGGCAGATCACGCTGGGCGAACCTGTCACCCTGCACACCAGCGAGCACGGCAGCTTCCAGCTCGCCTGGCAGGCCTTCCGCGAGCGCATGGGCGGCACCCTGCCCCCTGCCGTCTCGATCGCGATCGCCGGGCCGGTCGGCGGCGAAGTGATCCGCTTCACCAACAACCCCTGGATCATCCGCCCCGGCCTGATCCAGGAAAAGCTGGGCGTGGAACACTACACCGTGGTCAACGACTTCGCGGCGGTCGCCTATGCCGTCGCGCTCGCCCCGGAAGACCAGTTCCTGCACCTCGCCGGACCGGACTTGCCGCTGCCCGCATCGGGCACGCTCAGCGTACTCGGCCCGGGCACCGGGCTGGGCGTTGCGCACTTGTGGCGTAACGGCCTGCCCCACGGCAAGGGCGGCTTCTACCATGTCCAGGCGACCGAGGGCGGCCATACCGACTATGCCCCGCTCGACCTGATCGAGGACGCCATCCTCGCCCGCCTGCGCAAGCGCCACAACCGCGTCTCCACCGAGCGCGTCGTCTCCGGCCCCGCCATCGTCGATATCTACCAGACGCTCGCCGCCATGGAGAACCGCGCGGTGCACGAGTTGACCGACGTCGAGATCTGGACCGCCGGGACCAATCACTCCGACCCGCTGGCCGCCGCCGCAGTGGACCGCTTCTGCCTCGCCCTCGGCAGCGCGGCGGGCGACTGCGCGCTGTCCCACGGTGCGGGCGGCGTCGTGATCGCCGGGGGCCTCGGCTACCGCATCCGCGAAACCATTCTGTCCTCGGGCTTTGCCGAGCGATTCTGCGCCAAGGGCCGCTTTGCCGGCATGATGGCGCAGATGCCGGTCAAGCTCATCACCCATCCGCAGCCCGGCCTGTTCGGCGCGGCTGCCGCCTATATCAGGGAGCACGTCCAATGAGCAGCCCGTCCGAAGCCGTCGAAAAGGTCATGCGTCTCGCCCCGGTGATCCCGGTACTGGTGATCGAGGATATCGAACATGCCCTGCCGATCGCCGAAGCGCTCGTCGCAGGGGGCCTGCCCGCCCTCGAAGTCACGCTGCGCACCGAATGCGCGATCGAGGCGATCAAGGTGATGAAGCAGGTTCCCGGCGCCGTGGTCGGCGCGGGCACCGTGCTGTCGCCCGACGACCTCAGGCGCTCGATCGATGCGGGCGCCGAATTCATCGTCTCGCCCGGCCTCACGCCGATGCTGGCCGAAGCCGCCTACAAGTCGCAGATCCCGTTCCTGCCCGGCACCGCCAATGCCAGCGACGTGATGTTCGCGCTGGAATGCGGGTTCGACCGCCTGAAGTTCTTCCCGGCCATGGCGGCGGGCGGTCCTCCGGCACTGAAGGCCATCGCCGCGCCGCTGTTCAAGGCGAAGTTCTGCCCGACCGGCGGCGTCACCCCGGAGAATGCGCCGGAATGGCTCGGTCTCGATGCCGTGCTCTGCGTCGGCGGCAGCTGGATGGTCCCCAAGGGCAAGCCCGATGTGGCCAAGATCGAGGCGGCGGCCCGCCTCGCCGCGGGGCTTCCACGGTGAGCGGGCCTGAGGCGGGAACGCCGCTGACCACGGTCGACGATCTCGACCGCCGGCTTCAGGAACTCCATGTCCTGACCGCCCAGACGCCGCTCTACAATCCGGTTTTCCAGCTGGGGCTCGAACTGTCGCGCCAGCTGGAAAACGGCGAAATGGGCCTCGACCAGATCGAGGCCCTCGTCGCCGAGATGGAGTGCGAGGGGCTGCGCGCCCGCGCTGCGCGGCTTGACCGCCTGCTCGCCCCCATCGCGCCGGTCGAGAACGAAAAGCGGCTGGACGCCGCCGCCGACGCCACGGCAGCGGGGGACGATTTCACCGCCTTCGCCGTGCGCTGGCAGCGCCCCGCCGCTCATGTCGTCTTCACCGGGCACCCTACCTTTCTGCTGTCCACCGCCCAGACCGAGGCCGTGACTCACGCCGCCTCCACCGGCGACCACAGCGAAGCCACCGTCTGCGCCGCCTCGCCCGACCGCGACACGATCACCCTCGACTACGAGCACGGCAAGGCCATGGAAGCGATCGCCCGCGGCCAGAAGGCCCGCGACCGCATCAACGAACGGCTGTTCGACTTAGCCGCCGCCCGCTGGCCCAAGCGCTGGAAGGGCCTTAATCCGATGCCCGCGCGCTTCGCCTCGTGGGTCGGCTACGACATGGACGGCCGCACCGACATCGGCTGGTCCACCTCGATCCGCTACCGGCTTGAGGAAAAGGCCGAGCGTCTTGGCCGCTATGCGACAAGCCTTGCGCGGACAGCGCCGGAGATTTCGCAGCAGCTTTCCCGCGCCGCCGCGCTGACGCAGGACATGGTCCGCCGCTTCGCCGCCGACCTGTCCTCGCCCGAAGCGCTGTCGGAAGCCGCCAATGCCCTGACCGCCGAGCATCCCGACCGGCTCGTCAGCCTCGAAGGCGTGATCGCCCGGCTAGAGGAAGAGGCCCGCCACGCCGATCAGGACCAGGCGCGCACGCTCCTCGTGGCCGCTGCCGCCATGCGCGCGGACGGCCTCGGCATGGGCTGGATCCACTTCCGCGTGAACGCCTCGCAGCTTCAGAACGCGATCCGCCTTCGCATCGATCCGGAAGGCAAGCTGAACCTCGCCAGCCAGGCCGCGCTGGTCCGCATGCGCGAGTTGCTAGCCGAAGTCACGCCGCTGAAGTCCAACTTCGCCGCGCTCGCCATCGAGAATTCCACCGCTGTCCGCCAGTTCCTGGCAATGGCGCAGATTCTCGGCCATATCGACGCCGATGCGCCGATCCGCATGCTGGTGGCCGAATGCGAGGAGCCGACGACGATCCTCGCCGCGCTCTACTTCGCGCGGATGTTCGGGATCGACGAGAAGGTCGACGTCTCGCCCCTGTTCGAGACCGAAACGGCGCTCGAACACGGCGGCCGTTTCCTCGACGCTGTCTTGGCCGAGCCTGCCTACCGCGACTACGCCCACAAGCGCGGCCGCGTCTCGATCCAGACCGGCTTTTCCGACGCGGGCCGCTTCGTCGGGCAGGTTCCCGCCGCGCTCGCCATCGAGCGTCTGCAGGGCCGCCTTTCCGAAGCGATGGTCGCCAATGGCCTCACCGACGTTTCGGCGCTGATCTTCAACACTCACGGCGAATCGATGGGCCGCGGCGCGCATCCCTCCAGCCTCAAGGACCGCTTCCAGTGGCCGATGAGCCCCTGGGCGCGCCGCCGTTTCCTGCGCGCGGGCATCCGGCTGGAGCCGGAAGTCTCGTTCCAGGGCGGCGACGGCTACCTCTGGTTCGGCTCGGACGAACTGGCCTTCGCCACACTTACCCGCATGGCCGAAATGCCGCTCTGGGGCGCCGACGCCGATGCGCCGACCGACTTGTTCTATCGCCGCACCGACCTCAGCCTCGACTTCTACCGCGCGATCCGCGGCGTGCAGCACGAGCATCTGGAATCGGCCACCTACAGCCGGGCGATCACCGCCTTCGGGCTGGGCCTGCTCAACGATACCGGCAGCCGCAAGTCGCGCCGCCAGTCGGACCTTGCGTCGGATCGCTCGATGAGCCTGCGCCAGATTCGCGCGATCCCGCATAACGCAATCCTCCAACAACTGGGCTATCCGGTGAACGTGATCGCGGGCATCGGCACCGCCTCCGACGGCAACCGCGAGGAAGTGGCCGCCCTGCTGCGCGAAAGCGAGCGCGGGCAGCAGTTGATGCGCCTTGCCCGGCACGCAAATGCGCTGGCCTCGATCAAGACGGTGGCGGCCTATGGCGAGCTATTCAACTCGGCCTACTGGGCCAGCCGCCCCTATCGCGGCGACGAACGGCACATTGCCGAGGCCTGCCTCAAGCTGGCGGAATACCTGACCAAGGACGACCGCGCAGGCGTCTATCGCCGCCTCGCCTCGCGCCTGCGGGTCGATGCGATGAAGCTGCACTTTCTGCTCGACCAGCTGCCGGGCGAGGCCCCGCTGCCGGACCGCGAGCATACCCGCCGCAGTCTTGGCGTGCTGCAAAGCCTGCGTATCGCCTTGTTCAAGCACATGTTCCTGCGCGCCGTCATGGTCCCGCAGTTCAGCCGCGCGAACGACATCAGCCGCGACGACGTGCTGGAGATGTTCTTCACCCTGCGTGTCGAGGACGGCCTGGGGCAGCTACGCCGGGCGTTCCCGACGAGCTTCCCCTCGATCGATGACTTCACCGTGGACAAGCCCAGCGACTACCCGGATTCGAGCGCGACCGGCTATGCGCAGATCCACCGTGAATTCATCGATCCGATCGCAAGGTGCTATGCGCTGTCCCTGCGCATCACCACCGCGCTGGCGAACGAGTTCGGGGCGCACGGCTGACGGGCTTGGTGCGGGGCGGCGGCCTGGATCGGCTGCCGCCTCAACTCATCAGCTTGAGCAGGTTGTCGATCTCGCAGGTCGCAAAACCAACGGTGCTATCGGAAATGCCGTAAGGCAGTAGCAACCGCTCCCCCACTTTCAGCGCGCCGCAAGTATAGACCACGTTCGGCACATAGCCGGAGCGGTCGGCGTTCTCCGCCGTCAGCACCGGCTCCACCGTGCGGGCGAGCACCTTGGACGGGTCCTTGAGGTCGAGCAGCGCGCAGCCCAGCGCATACTTGCGCATCGCGCCGACGCCGTGGGTGAACAGCAGCCAGCCGTGCTCGGTCGGGATCGGGCTGCCGCAATTGCCGATCTGGATGAATTCCCAGGGGTACTTCGGCTCCATCAGCAACACGCCGTCGTCATCCCAGGTGTCGAGCGCGTCGGAGCGCAGCAGGAACAGGTTCTTGCCGTCCTGCCGCCCGACCATCGTGAAACGGCCGTCGATCTTCTCGGGAAACAACGCCATGCCCTTGTTGCGCCCGGCCCGCCCCCGGATCGGCTCCAGTTCGAAGCGACGGAAATCGCGCGTGCGCAGCAGTTCGGAGCGGATCGAACTGCCGGAATAGGCGGTGTAGGTTCCCACCCATTCGTAGTCGCCGCCGCCGTGGTCGAAGCGCACGAGGCGCAAGTCCTCCAGCCCGCCGCGCTGCTGCTCGGTGATCGGGAAGATCACCGTGTTCGACAGGTTCGATTCGGCGTGGCGATGGACCCAGACGGTCTCCTCGCAATCGACCTCCTCCTCCCTGTCCAGTTCCACCGAGGTCGCGAAGGAGGCCTGCGGCCAGAGGCAGAACGTGCCGTCCGCATCGGCAATGCCCTCGCGGAAGGCGATCGAGCTGATGTGCCCTTCCCCCACCGCGCGCAGGCTCATGATGAAGCGCACCGAATCGCCCTGCATCCCCGATTGGTCGGGCGCCGGAACGATCGAGGGGTTCATCAGCGCAGCCGCCGCGAAAGTATATTCATGGCAGAAATAGGCGCCAATCAGCCGCTGGCGCGTCTCGGAGAACTGGGCGGGATCGAGTTCCAGGTTCTTCGCTACTTCGTCGAAGCGCTCGGCGAAGATGTTCTCGGTCTGCCAGTGGCGCTCCTTGAAGTCGCGCAGGACGCGTTCGTACTCGTTCGCCACCTGCTCCTCGCTGAGGCTGGCGACGTCCTCGACGAGCCGGGTGGCGCGGTCGCCGGGCGCGTTTTTGCCTTGCCAGCCGAGGTGAAAGGGCCGCAGCACGACTCGCGCCGGATCGGCGTAAAGGCGAGTCTCGAAGATGTGGAGCGGTTCAGACCAGACGTTCTCGGGCCGATTCAAGCAATCCTCCTCCACGTCCGAGCGGCGCCGAAACGGCAAGCTCGGCCAGAGCATAATGCGAAAGTTGGAAGGCGAGAATGGATTCCGCACCGCAATTGGCATTCGCGCCCCTCGGTGTGACCCCATCGCGGCAACGGCCCGTCGCAACGTCGGCGAGCACTACCCCGCGATCGTTGCCCCCGAAGAACCAGTGCCACGCGGTCAGGGCATGTTCGCCCCAGAACGCATTGTGCGTCGCGGTCCAAGCACTGCACGCGGCCTCGATGGCCGCCTGCGCCTCCAGCGGCTGCTGGTCGAAGGGCAGGTAGGCATGGGGCTTGCCGAATGTTTCCGAGCCGATCGGCCGGAACTGCCCGCGCGCGGAGATCTGCTGCGCGCAGATCCATTCCAACGTCTCCAGCCCGGCGCCGATCCAGCTTTCCTCGCCGAGCGCCAGTCCAGCCTCGATCAGCGCCTGCGGCAAGCGGGGGTTGTCGTAGCCGAGCACCGCCTCGAACCAGGCCCAGTCGGGTCGGCGGCCATGGCCGAGCAGGCGCATCAGGAAGTCGCCGCCCTGCCGCACGCAGTCGAGCGCCGCTGCGTGGCGCGGATCGCGGCGCAGCACCGCGCAGGCGCCGAGCATTGCAAATGCCCGCGCGCGCGGCGATTCGATCACCGCGAGGGTCGGAAGCACGTCCTCGAAAAGCTGGAGTGCCCAGTCCGACAGGCTCTGGTCCGGCGCCCGCTCGCAAGTCTGGCCCAGCGCCCAGACCGCACGGCCGTTGGAGTCCTCCGATCCCTCGTCCTCGCACCAGCTGCGGTCGAAGCGCATGAAATTGCGGAAGCGGCCAAGCTCCGGGTTCCAGGCCGACTGCACAAAGGCGGCATAGACGAGGCTCCACTTCATCCGCTCGGCCACCGGCAGGCCGCGTGCCACATTCATTAGCATGAGCGCGCGCGCATTGTCGTCGAGGCAATAGCCATGGCGCCGGTCCGGCACGACGCCCACCCCGTGCTGGAGCATGCCAGTGCCGTCGCTCATCGCCAGTACAGCGGCGAGACCGGGCGTCGCGGTGATCGGCGGCATTGCCGGTTCGGGAGCACAGGCACGGGTAACGAGGCGCAGCCCGGCATCGGCAAAGCGCGGCCAGATCATCTCGCGCCCCCGCGCCCAGGCGCGGCGCTGCATGGCGGAGAGGTCCCCCGGGCGATCAAACAAGGCGTTCACGGCCTCGGCGATCGCCTCGCTCGAACCCGGAGCGATCAGGCGGCCAATATCCTCGCCCAGAAGTTCCCGAGCATGGACATAGGGCGTCGAGACGACCGCCTTGCCCAGCGCCACCGCATAGCTCAGCGTGCCCGAGGTCGACTGCTGCAGGCCGAGGTAGGGAGTGAGATAGATGTCGCAGGCTTCGAGCTGGTCAAGCAGCTCATCTGTCTCCAGGAAACGGTTTTCCCAGGCGATATGCGCAGAGACGCCGAGGTCTTCGGCAAGATCCTGCAACTCCTCGCGGTAGGCTTCGCCCTCGTGCGCCACGAGGTTGGGATGCGTCGCGCCGACGATGCGGTAGACCGCCTCGGGATGGCGGGCGACGATCGCGGGCAGCGCGCGGATCGCGTGTTCCAGCCCCTTGCCCCGGCTGAGCAGTCCGAAGGTCATCAGCACCTTGCGGCCTTCCAGCCCGAGCTTTTCCTTGAACTCGTCGTGGCGGCCGAAGGGGCGGTCGGGGGCGCCGTGCTCGATCACTTCAAGCACGCGCGCAGGCGCGCCGTAGTCGCTTTCCAAGAGGTCGCGCGAGTGGCGGGACATCACCATGATCCGCGAGGCGCGGGCTATCAGGTGGCGCAGGATCGCACGCTGGCGCTCGGAAGGGGCGGAGAGCACGGTGTGCAGCGTCAGCACCAGCGGCGCGGCGAGCCGGTCCACGAAGTCCAGCACCATTTCGCCGTCGGGGCCGCCGAAGATGCCGTATTCGTGCTGGAGCCAGACCGCATCGACCCCGGCCTCGTTGATCCGGCGGGCGGCGCGGGCATAGTCCTCGGTGTCGTGGCTGGCGATCTTCCCGGCCAGCCTGCCATAGTCCAACCGCTGCAGGGGATCGTCGAGCGCATAGACGTCGATCGTCGTCTGGGGATGGAATTCGCCCAGTTTCTCGAAGATGTCGGTGGTAAACGTAGCGATGCCGCACTTTCGCGGCGCGAAATTGCCGACCAGAGCGATATGGAGCGGCCGACGTGGCGTCCGCTCCACCGGATCGGTGTCAGCAGGGATCGCTTCGAAGATCGAACGAACTTTGTCGGACTCCGATTTCCGGCCGGACTTTTGTTCACGAGGCATCAGGCTCATGCGCACCCCGCATTGATGGGAGGAGAATGTTCAATGAAAGCATGAGAGTGCCATGAGTTTCCCGCTGCACTGCAAAATATTCGTCATAAAGCGACAGGCCGCCCGCCTTCAAAGCCGTGCGGAGCGCGGAATTCCGTTGCGTTCACATTTGTGCAGTTGCGAATCACATCTCTGCACCATTGGCTCGCGCCTAAAAGTATAGACAAAAAAGCGCTGCCCGCTTCTGCGCGGCATGGACTTGGCCATGGGGCTTTCCTATGTCCGATCTACGCGCAACAGAGAAACGACGGGAATACGATGCCCTCCGCCTCCAGCCTTTTCGCCGATCAGGATCAGACGCTCTTCCGCCTCGTTTCGGCGGCGATCGGCGCCGATGCCGCGAGTTCGGCCCTGACCGTCCTCAACATCGACCCCGCGCTTTCGGGCAGCGGCGAAACCGTCAGCCGCGCGCAAGTCGCTATGGCGCTCAACGCCGCGCTCTTCGCCGACCTGCTGGATCGTGTGCCGACCGCCGCGCGCTATGTACAGTCGGTGCGCGAGGCGGGCGAGACGATCGTCTTCGACCACGGTGCCCTGCGCACGATCGACGGCGAGACCGGCGCCCTGCCGCGCGGTCAGGGGGCCTTCGCCCGCTTCCTCGCGCCGCTGGGCTACGAAGTGGGCGGGCTCTATCCGCTGCCCAAGCTGCGCATGACCGGCCGCGCCTATGTCCAGCGCGACCTGCCGGAGACGATACCGCAGTTCTTCGTGTCCGAACTCCATGTCGATCAGCTTTCCGAAGGCGCGCAGGCGGCCTGCGCCACTATCTTCGGCACGTCGGCAGACCCGCTGGGCGAAGCCGAATGGGCCGCGCTCGATTCGCTCGCCGCACAAGGCAGCTGCCCGTTCGACCAGGCCGTCGTCGCGCTGAAGGGCGCGCTCGCCTGCTTCGAGCGCCAGCACGAGCCGCCCACGCTGGCCGACTACGAAGTCCTGCTGCCCGAAACCAAGGAAGGCGCCTGGATCGCCACCGAGGGCAATGCCTTCAACCATGCGACCACCCGCACCGCCAATGTCGCGGCGCTGGCCGAGGAACTCAGGGAAGACGGCTATCCCATGAAGCCCTCGGTCGAGATTTCGCAGAACGGCCGCGTGCGCCAGACCGCGATCCTCGCCGACAAGGTGGTGCGCCCGTTCCGCGAGGCCGACGGCAGCGAAGTGCCGCTGCCGGTGCCCGGCTCGTTCTACGAATTCATCACCCGCGACATCGATCCGGAGACCGGCAAGCTCGATCTTACGTTCGATTCCGGCAATGCCACCGGCATCTTCGCGGTGACGAGAGGCGCATGAGCCTGCTCCGCTCGTTCGATCCGGCCAGCGGCGCGCTGGTCTGGGAAGGCGAAGTGGCCGATGCCGCCGCCGTCGATGCCGCGCTGGAGCGTGCCCACGCAGCGTTTCCGGCCTGGGCCGCCCTGCCCGTCGCCGCGCGCGTCGAGGCGGTCTTGCGCTACAAGGCCGTGCTGGAAGCCCGCAAGGACGCGATCGCCGAGGTGATCTCCCGCGAGACCGGCAAGCCGCTCTGGGAAACGCGCACCGAACTGGCGTCGATGATCGGCAAGGTCGGCCTGTCGATTACCGCGCAGGCCGAGCGGGCGGGTGAGAAGCGGCAGGATATGCCCTTCGGCGCCGCCGTATTGCGCCACCGTCCGCACGGGGTGATGGCGGTGCTCGGGCCGTTCAACTTCCCCGGACACTTGCCCAACGGCCATATCGTCCCCGCCCTGCTGGCGGGCAATACGGTGGTCTTCAAGCCCTCCGAAATGACCCCCGCCACCGGACAGGCCATGGCCGATGCGTGGCTTGAGGCTGGGGCGGAAGCGGGCCTTCCGGACGGCGTGTTCCAGATCGTCCACGGCGCCCGCGCCACCGGAAAGGCACTGGTGGCCGGCCATATCGACGGACTGCTGTTCACCGGCTCGGCCGGCGCGGGCGCGCATTTCCGGCGCATCTTCGCGGACCGGCCCGACGTGATCCTGGCTCTCGAACTCGGCGGCAACAATCCGCTGGTGGCGTGGGACGGCGTTGTGGACGAGGCCGCCTCGGTCGTCGTGCAATCGAGCTTCATCACCACCGGCCAGCGCTGCTCCTGCGCGCGCCGGTTGATCGTGCCGGACAACGACTTCGGCACTGCGCTGGTCGATGCCGTCGCCGCGCTGGCGGACCGCGTCACCATCGGAGAATGGCACGAGACGCCCGAGCCGTGGTTCGGCCCGCTGATCTCGGCCGAGGCCGCCGAGGCCGCCAAGGCGCGCTTTGCCGACCTCGTCGGGCGCGGCGCCACGGTGATCCGAGCGTTCGAGGGCGTTGAAGGCCGCAGCGGCGCCTTCGTCACCCCCGGCATTCTCGACGTGACCGGCATTGACGTGCCCGACGAGGAAATCTTCGCCCCGATCGTCCAAGTGACCCGCGTGCCTGACTTCGACGCCGCCATCGCCGCCGCCAACGCGACGCGCTTCGGCCTTTCGGCGGGCCTCGTCAGCGCGGACGACGCCTTGTGGGACCGCTTCGTGCTGGAAAGCCGCGCGGGCGTGGTCAACCGTAACCGCCCGACCACCGGCGCCGCCGGATCGATGCCGTTCGGCGGCCTGGGTGAGAGCGGCAACCACCGCCCCAGCGCCTACTACGCCGCCGACTACTGCGCCTATCCGGTCGCCAGTTTCGAGGCGGCAAGCGTGGGCGGCAACAGCGGCGCGCTGGTTGGTAAACTCTTGGCCGGCAAGCTCAGCGGATGAGGGACCTGACCGGAGCCGAACAGGACCTGCTCGCTCCGATGGAGCGGGCCCCGATCCTTGCCCACACGCTCGACTGGGCGACGATCAACAGCGGCACCGGAAACCTTGACGGACTGGCCGCAATGGCGAGCCGCCTTGCCGATGCCTTCGCCGCTCTGCCGGGCGAGGTCAGGCTGGTCGATCCCGCCCCGGTCGAGAAAGTGGATAGCCGGGGCCAGACGCGCGAGGTCGTCCACGGACGCCACCTCGTGCTCTCGGTGCGCCCCGAGGCGGAGCGGCGGGTGATCCTCACCGGCCATATGGACACCGTCTACCCCGCCGATCACCCCTTCCAGACCTGCGACTGGTTGGACGCAAACACGCTCCACGGCCCCGGCACGGCCGACATGAAGGGCGGCCTCGCCATCATGCTGGCGGGCCTCGCCGCTTACGAGCGCGCCGGTCCGACGCTCGGCTACGATGTCCTCATCAACAGCGACGAGGAAACCGGCTCGCTCTCCTCCGCCCCGCTGATCGCGGAACTGGCGCAAGGCAAACTGGCCGCACTGACCTACGAACCGGCGCTGCCGGGCGGGCAGATGGCGCGCGCGCGGCCCGGCTCGGGCAATTACGCCGTCGTCGTCCATGGCCGCTCCGCCCATGCCGGACGGAACCCCGAGGAAGGCCGCAACGCTATCCTTGCCGCCAGCGACCTCGCCCTGCGGCTCGCCGCGATGCGCCGTCCCGGTCTTTCAGTGAATCCCGCGAAGATCGAGGGCGGCGCGCCCAACAACACCGTGCCGGACCTCGCCGTGCTGCACTTCAACATGCGCCCCGCCACGCCCGAACTCGCCGCCGAAGCGCAGGCTTACATCAAGGCCGCCGTCGCCGAAGTCTCCGCCGCGCACGAAGTGCATATGCACATCCATGGCCATGTCTCGCGCCCGCCCAAGGCGATCTCGGAGAAGACCGAGGCCCTCTACGGCCTCGTCAGCAAGGCCGCTGCCGATCTTGGCCAGTCGATGAGCTGGCAGAATACCGGTGGCGTGTGTGACGGCAACAATATCGCCGCCTGCGGGGTGCCGGTGCTCGATACCATGGGCGCGCTCGGCGGTTCGATCCACTCGCCGGACGAATACCTGCTGGCCGATTCGCTCGACGCCCGCGCCCGCCTCACCGCCCTCGTCCTTCATCGCCTAAGCATTTTCTAGTCATGTGCCTTCACATGACGACTCGGAAAATGCGTAAAATCAACGCCCGCCACGGAGTTCTGCCCGCATGACATTCCTCCTGCGCACCGCACAGGAAAAGGACCTGGAAGCCCTTTACCGCATGGCTAAGGGCACCGGCGGCGGCTTCACCAACCTGCCACCCGACAAGCCGACTCTGGACGCCAAGCTGAAGCGCACCGCCAAGAGCTTCGCCCGCGACAGCGATGAGATCGCCAACGACCTGTTCGTCTTCATCCTCGAAGACACCGAGACCGGCAAAGTGCGCGGCACCTGCCAGGCCTTCTCGCAAGTCGGCACCGAGTTTCCGTTCTACTCCTATCGCCTCGGGCGGATCACCCAGCATTCCAAAGAACTGGACCGTACCTTCCGCGCCGAGATGCTAACGCTCTGCACCGATCTCGACGGCGCCAGCGAAGTCGGCGGCCTCTACCTCGACGCCACCGAGCGTTCGGCAGGCGTCGGCAAGCTGCTGGCGCGCAGCCGCTACCTGTTCATCAAGGCGCACCGCTCGCGCTTCGGCGATACCACTTTGGCCGAACTGCGCGGCGCCATCGACGATGCCGGCAACTCGCCGTTCTGGGACGGCCTTGCCGGGCGCTTCTTCGACATGAGCTTCCGCGATGCCGACGAGTTCAACGCCAAGCACGGCAACCAGTTCATCGCCGACCTCATGCCCAAGCACCCGATCTACTGCGCCCTGCTCTCCGAAGCGGCGCGGCAAGTGATGGGCCAGCCGCACTATTCCGGGCGGCCCGCCATGCGCATGCTGGAAAACGAGAACTTCGCGTTCCAGAATTATGTCGATATCTTCGACGGCGGCCCGACGATGATCGCCAAGACGGACCAGATCCGCACCGTGCAGGAAGCGCGCAGCGCCGCGATCACCGCGATCGCCGCATCGGACGACACCGAGGCCAGCCACCTCGTCGCCACCGGCCGCCTCGCCAAATTCCGCGCCTGCCTTGGCAAGATCGATGCGGCCGACGGCGGCGTGACGCTGGATGCCGCCGCCGCCGCGCTGCTGGGCATCGGGCCGGGAGATACGGTGACTTACGTCAACGCATGAAGCGCTTTACGCAACTGCCCGTTCCCGTTTTGCAATGGTCTCGACATCGTCAGAGATCATATTGAAGGCATGGCTTCCCTTCCCGATACCCTCCGCTCCGCCGTGCTGCCCGACCCGATCCGCGCGGCGATTTTCGACATGGACGGGACCCTGCTCGACACCGAAGCCCTGCACGGCAAGGCTTTCGCGGTGACCGGCAAGGCGATGGGCTATCCGCTCTCGGCGGAGCTGCAAAATTCGATGGTCGGCATCCACCGCGACGGTTCGCGCCGCCTCGTGGCCGATCACATGGGTCCGGACTTCCCGCTCGACCGCTTCTTCGACGAAAGCGACATGGCTTTCACGGCCATGCTCGATGCCGGAATCCCGCTGCGGCCCGGCGCCGAGGTTATTCTCGAACATTTCGCCAGGGCGGGCATACCGATGGCGATCGCCACCTCCTCGGAAGCGCCTTATGCGCAGCAGCGGCTGGAGAAGGCGGGGCTGCTGCACTACTTCGATGTCGTCGTCACCCGCAACGACGTGACTCAGGCCAAGCCGCATCCGGAGCCTTACCTGCTTGCCGCCAGCCGCCTTGGCGTCGATCCGGCGCACTGCGTCGCCATCGAGGACAGCCCGGCGGGTGTCCGCTCGGCCACTTCGGCCGGAATCGCCACGGTCATGGTGCCCGACCTGCTGCCCGCCACCGAGGAACAGACCTTGCTCTGCGCGGAAATCCTGCCGAGCCTGCACGCGCTGCGGGACCTGTTGCTGGCGCCTGCCGAAGGCTGAGGATTTATTGGGTCGTGCATAGCTCGGCCTACCCGCTGGACCGAATCTCTCCGATCTCGCTACGGGCGGGCGGATGAGCATCATCGCCACGATCATGAATTCGACCACCGGCCAACCCATCCAGAAGATGACCTTCGGCCGCATGCCCAAGCCCTGGGCCAGCTTCAACCTCGCCAGCGGCGAATTGGTCACCGCCGACCGCGTCCATGTCGGCAAGCCCGCGCCGGGCAAGTTCGTGGCACCCGTAGAAGTCTGGGTCACCCCGAAGGACTGACCGCCGACCTCACCTCTTGTCCGGCTGCCGGTCGGGATGCGCGGCGATGAACGCCGGATGCTCCCGGCAGGCCGCCTCGATCCGGGTCAGGTGCGGGTAAGCGCCGAGATCGCAGGAAAACCGCCGCGCATTGTAGAGCTGCGGCACAGCCACGCATTCGAACAATCCCGGCGCGTCGAACAGGAAATCTCCCGCGCGCCGCTGAGCAAGCCGCGCCTCGACGCCCTCGAAAGTGCGGGCGATCCAGTGGCGATACCAGGCATCGACCTCCTCCTGCCCATGACCGAGATCGTGCTTCAGATACTTCAGCACCGGCAGGTTCAGCGGCGCATGGAGTTCGGTGGCGATCGCCATCGCCAGTTCGCGCGAGGCGAAGCGGTCCTCGACATCGCGGGGGAGCAGCGGCCGATCGGGAAAGCTCTCGTCGAGCCATTCCAGGATCGCCATCGACTGCGCATGGATACGCCCGTCGATCTCCAGCGCCGGAACACCGCCGTAGGGGTTTAGGCGGCGATATTCCGCGGAGCGCTGCTCCCCGTCGAGCAGGTTGATCGCAACCTGCTCGTATTCAAGCCCTTTGAGACCCAGCGCGATGCGCAGGCGGTAACTCGTGGAGCTGCGCCAGTAGCCGTAGAGCTTCACGCTCTCAGGTCTCCGCCGCGATCTTCTCGTGCAGCCAGGCGGCGTGGCGCGGGGCCTTCTTGGTGCGCGACCATTCCTCCAGCATGTCCTCGGCCACGGCCTTGAGCTGGGCCATCTGGCCGGCGGTGCCGAACTGCCAGGCCAGTTCCAGACGGTGGCCGTTGGGGTCGAAGAAGTAGATCGACTTGAACACGCCGTGGTGCACCGGGCCGACCACGGACAGTCCCCGCGCCTCGGCACGTTCCTTCGCCGCGAGCAGGCCTTCCTCGCTCTCGACCTTGAAGGCGATGTGCTGGACCCAGGCCGGGGTCGCCTCGTCGCGCCCCATTTCCGGCGCATTGGGCAACTCGAAGAAGGCCAGCACATTGCCGCCGCCGCAGTCGAGGAAGACATGCATGTAGGGATCGGGCGCGCCGGTGGAAGGCACCTTGTCCTCGGCGATGGCGAGCATGAAATCCATGCCCATCACATCACGGTAGAATTCCACGGTCTCCTTGGCGTCGCGGCAGCGGTAGGCGACATGGTGGATTCCACCCAGAACGGGGGTCTTTTCAGTCATCTTCATTCTCCCGGGAATTGGGGGCAGACCTGCGTGGGCCTGCCCCTCTCTCCCAACTTCGTCAGGCTGCGGGTTCCTCGATCTTCAACACACCGCGGCGAATCTGGTCACGCTCCATGCTTTCGAACAAGGCCTTGAAGTTTCCGTTACCGAAGCCGTCGTCGCCCTTGCGCTGGATGAATTCGAAGAACACCGGCCCGACGCGGGCTTCGGCAAAGATTTGGAGCAGCAGGCGCGGTTGTCCCCCGTCCGTCGTGCCGTCGAGCAGGATGCCGCGCATCTTGAGTTCCTCGGCGGGTTCGCCGTGTCCGGGCAGGCGTTCGTCGAGCATCTCGTAGTAGGTTTCCGGAGGCGCGGTCATGAACGGTACGCCGAGCGACTTGAGCCGGTCCCAGGCACCGATGAGATCGTCGCAGATGAGGGCGATATGCTGGATGCCCTCGCCGTTGAAGGCGCGGAGGAACTCGTCGATCTGGCCCTTGCCGCCCTCGGCCTCTTCGTTAAGCGGAATGCGGATCTTGCCGTCCGGCGCGGTGAGCGCCTTGGAAGTGAGGCCGGTATATTCGCCCTTGATGTCGAAGTAGCGGATCTCGCGGAAGTTGAAGAGCTTCTCGTAGTAATCCGCCCAATAGGCCATGCGGCCGCCGTAGACGTTGTGGGTCAGGTGGTCGATCAGATCGAAGCCCGCGCCTACCGGATGGCGATCGACGCCGGGCAGATAGTCGAAATCGATATCGTAGATCGACAGGGCCCCGTCACCGTTCCGCTCGTAACGGTCGATCAGGTAGATGATCGAATTGCCGATGCCGCGAATGCCCGGAAGGTGAAGTTCCATCGGGCCGGTCGCGACCTGTACCGGCTCCGCCGAGCGGGCGAGCAGTTCGGCATAGGCCGCGCGCGCGTCCCTTACCCGGAAACCCATACCGCAGGCCGAGGGGCCATGCTCGCGGCTGAAGAACCAGGCCGGGCTGTGCGGCTCGTAATTGGTGATGAAGTTGATCCCGCCCTGCCGCCAGAGTTCCACGTCCTTCGAGCGGTGGCGGGCGATCTTCGTGAAGCCCATGGCTTCGAACACCGGTTCCAGCACGCCCTTTTCCGACGCCGAGAATTCGACGAATTCGAAACCGTCGAGGCCGATGGGATTATCGAAGATGTCGGTCATGAAGTCAGTTCTCCGAAGGGGATTTCGCCGGGAAGCAGGTCTCCGGCGGGAATGGGCGGCGCCGCGCGCCAGGATTCGTAGACCGGGCCGAAGTCCAGCGAGACGAGGTCCTCGATCAGTTGGGGCAGGCTTTCGAGGACGAAGTAGGTCTTCTGGAACGAGTCGATCATGTAGCCGGTGCGCATGACGCGGACGGCCTCGAAGGGCAGGCGCAGGACCTCGGAGTCTTCCAGCGAGAACCGCGTCTCGCCCGAGGAGGAGATGATCCCGGCCCCGAAGACCTTGAGGCCACCGTCTTCCCGCACCAGACCGAACTCGATGGTGTACCAGTAGATCCGCGCCAGCATGTCCAGCGCGTCCATCGCCATGGCCCGTGCCCCGGCCTTGCCGTAAAGCTCCAGGAAATCGGCGATCGTCGGGTCCAGCAGCATCGGCACATGGCCGAAGAAGTCGTGGAACACGTCCGGCTCGACGAGATAGTCCAGCTCATGCTCCTCGCGCAGCCACCGCGTCACCGGGAAGCGGCGATGGGCGAGGTGGTCGAAGAACACCGCATCGGGGATGAAGCCCGGCACCGCAACAAGCCGCCAGCCGGTCGCGGGGCCGAGGATCGCGTTGGCGTACTCGAAACGCGGAATGCCCTCGGCGCAGTCGAGCCGGGCAAGACCGTCGCGGAAGGCCGCGCAGGCATGAGTCTCCACCAGCGCCGATTGCCGCGCGTGGAGGCGGCGCCAGCGCTCGTGCATCTCCGGGGTATAGGCCTGCCAGTCCTGCCCGACGGTATAATCGTCGGCGGCCTGTTCGTACTCTCCCCGAAGCTCGCTCGATGATGTTTCGGTCGAGGGCTTCTTCATTCCCGCGAGATTATCACAAGACCTGCGCCAGATTCATGCATTTGCGCGCGCCGTGACGCGCTATAAGAGTGATTTCCACTCGAAACCATGCTCAAGGCAGGCGATTCATGCAGCTGGATCTATTCGACCGCAAGATCATCGCGTCGTTGCAGGAGGATGCGCGAATGCCGGTGGCGCAAGTGGCGGAACGCACCGCGCTTTCCGCAACTCCGGTCAGCCGCCGGATCAAGCGGCTGGAGGATGACGGGGTGATCCTGGGCTATGCCCCGGTGCTCGATCCGCGCAAGCTGGGCTTCGAGCTGGAGGCCTATGTCCTCATCAACCTCAACGCCCATATCGACGAGAACATCAACCGGTTCGAGCAGGCGATCCGCGACAATCCCTATGTGATCGCTTGTCATGCAGTGACGGGGGACATGGACTACATCGTCCACATCATCGCGCGGGATGTGGAGCATCTTTCGCAAATCACGCTAAAGACGCTGGTGCGGATTCCCGGCGTGCGGGATGTGAAGTCCAGCATCGTGCTGGAAGCGATCAAGGAGCCGCGCGCCTTGCCGCTGGAGTGAGGGTCGGTTGCGCAACCGCGGCTCGGATCGTCAATTAACAACTCGTCGCCCCCGCCTAGGCGAGGGTTTGCTGGTCCCTTTTTGCGCATTGCACCGAGGGTAGCGCCAGGAGACCTCAAACACCCCGCTAGGAGCGCCCGAGGCGTCCGGCACGCACAAGATCGCCAGTACACGGGGTGCAGGGGTGGTAAACCCCTGCCTTTCCCCTTCCCTTCTTACCGCCCGAGCAGGTTCCGCGCCTGGCTGGCAATCTGCGCCAGCATGGCCGGACTGAGCGGCACGGTGTTCTCCGCGCGCTGGACCATCGCGCGGAAGGTCTGGATCGCGGCGATATGCGCGCGGCCCCATTCCTCGGCGGCGGCAGCCGGGTCGGACTTGCCCGATTTCGTTCCCGCGAGGCGCCGCAGGAAGTCGAGGCGCATCTGCTGGAAGTCCCGCGCGAGGCCGGCAACGAGCAGGCGTTCCCACGGATCGGAGGGGTTCATGATCGTCGCGCTGGCCTGTGCCCAGTCGAGGCCGAGGCCGGCGCCGATACGGGTGAAGGCCCCGACAAGCTGGCGCGGATCGATCCCGGTATCGGCAGCGAGTGCGGCAATGCCGACGGCGCCGTCGAGGTCGTAGAGGTTGGCGACCATGACGGCCTCCGCCTCGGGCGCGCCGAGTTCGAGCAACCCGCTGCGCAGCTTGCGCGAGTGCGCGGCGATGCGTTCGCCGAGCAGTTCATGGGTGTCCACCGAGAGCGCGGCGACCGGCTTGCCGATCCGGGCGAGCACTTCGGCAGGCGCCGCCTGTCCGGCGCCTGCGCGCAGGAGGTCGGCCATGTGGCCGCGCACGACGCCTGCGGTGCGGTCGAACAGGGCGATGCGCGCGTCCTCGGTCATCGGCGCCACTTCGAGCCGTTCCCAGAGCGCATCGAGATCGAAGAGCTGCACCGCCAGAGCGAAGGCGGCGGCGACTTGCGAAAGGTCCGCGCCTTCTTCCTCGGCCAGTTCGAAGGGATGGACGATGCCGAGGCGGTTGACGATGCGGTTCGCCAGCTTGGTGGCGATGATCTCGCCCGCCAGACGGTGGCCTTCGATGAAGCGCGCGTACTTCGCCTGCATCGGCTGCGGGAAGGCGGCGAGCAGCATCGGCTGGAGTGTGGCGTCGGCGGCGAGGTCGGAGGCCTCGATCGAGGTCTGCAGCACCAGCTTGCCGCTGGAAAGCAGCACCGCGATTTCGGGGCGGGTCAGCCCGCGACCGTCCTGCGCGCGGCGGCCCAGCGACTCGTTGTCGGCAAGGCCCTCGGTCTTGCGGTCGAGGTTGCCGCCTTCCTCCAGCGTCTCGATCAGGCGGATGTGCGAAGGCATGGCCGTCGCCCCGCCGCGCTCGGCGATGGAGAGCGCGAGGGCCTGGAGGCGGTTGTCCTCCAGCACCAGCTCGGCCACTTCGTCGGTCATTTCGCGCAGCAGTTCGACGCGCTCTTCCTCGGTGAGCTTGTCGGCCCGCTTGGCGGCGGCCAGCGCGATCTTGATGTTGACCTCGTTATCCGAGCAGTCGACGCCCGCCGAATTGTCGATGAAGTCGGTGTTGATGCGCCCGCCGCGTGAGGCGAACTCGATGCGCGCGGCTTGCGTCACACCGAGATTGGCGCCCTCCCCGATCACGCGGACACGCAGTTCGTTGGCGCTGACGCGCAGGGCGTCGTTGGCGGGATCGCCGACAGTGGCGTTGTTCTCGCCCGACGACTTCACGTAAGTACCGATGCCGCCGAACCACAGCAGGTCCACCGGCGCCCAGAGGATCGCCGAGATCAGCGATTCCGGATCGAGCTCAGTCGCCTCGATGCCAAGGGCCGCGCGCACTTCGTCGGTCAGCGGGATAGACTTGGACTTGCGCGAGAAGACGCCGCCGCCCTTGGAGATCAGCGCCTTGTCGTAATCGTCCCAGCTCGAATGCGGCAGGTCGAACATGCGCCTGCGCTCGGCCCAGCTCTTCGCCGCGTCGGGATCGGGATCGAGGAAGATGTGGCGGTGATCGAAGGCAGCCACCAGCTTCAGCGACTGCGACAGCAGCATGCCGTTGCCGAAGACGTCGCCCGACATGTCGCCGCAGCCGATCACGCGGACCGGGTCGCTCTGCACGTCGACGCCCATTTCGAGGAAGTGGCGCTGCACCGAGAGCCAGGCGCCCTTGGCGGTGATGCCCATGGCCTTGTGGTCGTAGCCGTTGGAGCCGCCGCTTGCGAAAGCGTCGTCCAGCCAGAAGTCGCGCGATTCGGCGATGCCGTTGGCGACGTCGGAGAACTTGGCGGTGCCCTTGTCGGCGGCGACGACGAAATAGGGGTCCTCTCCGTCGAGGATCACCACCGCCTCGGGGTGGACGACCTTGTCCGCCACGATGTTGTCGGTGATCGACAGCAGGGTGGCGATGAAGACCTCGTAGCTCGCCTGCCCTTCGGCGGCCCAACCGGCGCGGTCGAGCGCGGGGTCGGGAAGCTGCTTGGGATAGAAGCCGCCCTTGGCGCCGGTCGGCACGATCACTGCGTTCTTCACGCGCTGCGCCTTCATCAGGCCGAGAATCTCGGTGCGGTAGTCGTCGCGGCGGTCGGACCAGCGCAGGCCGCCGCGCGCGACGGGTCCTGCACGCAAGTGAATGCCCTCGACCCGGCGCGAATAGACGAAGATCTCGCGCCAGGGCAGCGGCTTGGGCAGGCCGGGAACCAGCGCGGAATCGAACTTGAAGGCCAGCGCCGTCTGCCCGGCGGGGGCGAAGGCATTGGTGCGCAGCATCGCCGCCACGACATCGCGGAAGGCGCGCAGCACGCGGTCGTCGTTGATCGCGCTGACATTGGCGAGACCGGCGCGGATCGCTTCCTGCGCCTGCCCCTTTGCCGCCGCGCGGTCGCCCTTGAACGCGGGATCGTGGATGGCGCGGAACAGGTCGATGATGCCCAGGGTCACGGACGGGGCACCGAGCAGCGCATCGACCACGGTGCCGATGCCGAAGTGCATGCCCGCTTGGCGCAGATAACGATACCAGGCGCGCAGCCAGTCGGCCTCGCGCTTGGACAGGCCGAGGCCGGGGACGAGGCGGTTGAACGGGTCGTTCTCGCCGAGGTTGTTGAGCACGCCCGCCAAGGCATCCTCGATCATCGGCGCGAGCCCCAGCACTTCGCCCGCGTCGCGGCCGGCCGGCAAGGCAAGCGTGAAGTCGTGGATCGTGCCGATGCGGCCCTTGTCGAGCGGGGTCGGCATTTCCGCGAGCACGCGGAAGCCGAAGTTCTCCAGCGCGGGCACGGCGTCGGACAGCGGCAGGCTGCCTTCCGCCTGATAGATCTTCAGGCGCAGTTGCGGCGCCTCGCCGTTCTCGTGCCGGTAGAGGCGCACGCCGCGGCTGCCGCGCAGGTCGGTGCCGGCATCGCCGACGACGAGGCTGCGCATGTGGGATATGTCGATCGCGGCTTCGGCCGGGCCGTAGTCGCTGCGGTAGGAGATCGGGAAAGCCTCGGCATAGCGCGCAGCGATGGCGGCGGCGCGGCCCGGTTCCAGGGTCTGGGCCAGACCGGCTTCCACGGCCTCACCCCAGCCGCGGAGCATGACCTGGAGGCTGTGGTCGAGCGCGGCCTCGTCGAGCGCGTGTTCGCCCTCGCGGATATCGAGGGTGTAGCGCAGCATGGCGAGATTGCCCGCCTCGACGCTGAGCGACCAGTCGAGCGTGGGGGCCTGCGCGGCTTCCTCGATCATCGCCTGGATACGCTTGCGCATCTGGGTGGACAGGGTGTCGCGGGCGATCCACACGAAGGCGAACAAGTGGCGCGAGAGCGGCGAGGCGGTAACCACCAGACGCGGGCGCGGACGATCGACCAGCGCGGTCATCGTCGTTGCCAGACGCTCGACGTCGGCCTCGCCGAAGCCGAGCACCAGGTCGTGCGGCAGGCTGGTCATGGCATGGGCCAGCGCCTTGCCGGTGTGGCCGCCCGGATCGAAGCCGAGCTTGCTGCCGAGACCCGCGAGCAGGCGCCGCAGGCGCGGCACGCGATCGGGCGCGACGGCCAGCGCGGCGCTCGTCCACATGCCGGCATGGACCGAGAGCGCCGTGACTTTTCCGCCCTCGATCACGGGCACAAGGAACAGGTCGAGCGGGACGCGGCGGTGGACGCGGGCGATGACATTGGCCTTGATGACCATCGGCGCGCGCACTTCGCCTGCGGCAAGCTGCGCGTCGAAGGCCTCGAAGGCGCGCTCGTAGCTGGAGTCGGACAAGAGCCCGCGGGCGTCGCGCGAGCAGATGCCGAGTTCGTCCGTCTGGCTGCCGTCGCGGCGGCGGGTGACATGACCAAGCTGGGTCAGCATGCCGCCCGCGAACCAGCGCAGGAGTTCGGCGCCTTCGGCATCGTCGGTGCGGTCGGCATCGGCGTCCATGGCTGCGACCATCTTCGGCCAGTCGGCCACGGCGACGCGCACGTCGGCCAGCGCGGTTTCGAGCGCGGCCTGAAGATCGCGGCGCTGCCGGGCGTCGGCGCGGTCGGTCTCGATGTAGATCATCGATTCGCGGCGGGTGTTTTCACCGGCGGCTTCGGGAATGGCGACGATAGCCCCCTTGCCGTCACGCTCGACGGGAAGCACGGGGTGCGCGAGCCGGTCGATCACCAGACCGGCTTCGGCGACAACCGCCGCCACCGAGTCGACGAGGAACGGCATGTCGTCGTTGACGACGGCAATGCGCAAGTAGCGGCGCTCGCCATTCTCCGAGGTGATGTCGATCGCCGGCACACCGGCTTCGCGGCGGGCCGCGGCAGCGAGCAGGACCTGCGCGGCTTCCTCGATCCAGGCGCTGTCGCCGGACAGATCGCCCGGCAGCAGCGAATCGCGAATGCGCCGGGCAATCGCGGGCTGGAGGGCAGAGGTCTTCCCGCCCGGCTTGATACGATTCCCAAGGGCGGCGATCAGATCATCTGCGCTCATTGTATTCTCCCGCAAATCAACGGCATGCGGCAGCGTCGACGTCGCAGGGCGCCTGCTGCCACACGTCGAATATAGGACCGGTCGAGCGATCCGGCACCCACCGCTCCGTCACAATCTGTGAAAAGAAGCAGTGTGCCTTTTCGGCGACACGCATGATGCCGCACGATCCAGGGCAACCGGCCCGAAGCGACCGGTCGGTCCTTTCGGTGTGGGGCAAGGTTGTAACGGGATTTCCCTGCCGCGCAACATTCGTTTAATTGCGCGAAATTGATTAATTTGCACCTTGAGAGGGCCATGCCGGGAATGCATGGACAAGGGTATCGTTCGCAACCTCTCCACTTCAATACCATCCCATAGCCAAGTGCGCTGTTTTCAATATTTTAATCGCTGCCGGCAGGTTGATCGAGACGCTGGCGATCCCCTTGATCTATAAGACGCCACCGACTTCGGATCGGCGGAAAGGTGCTGGTCCCGGCCTGATTCCTCACGTCATCCGTTGGCCAAAAAAAGGGAAGCAGGGATGGCGGGGAACGACGACGAGACGCTGGATAAGGCACAGTCAGGGGATAAAGCACAGCCGGGTGCAAGCGCGGAAGGCACCGAAGATCGGGCATCGTCCGGCTCGACCAATCGTCATGTCCGCACCCTCGCCGATCTTGCCCGCCTTGCCGGAGTCTCGGCCGGAACGGTCTCGCGCGCGCTGGCGGGCAAGGCCCTCGTCAATGCCGAGACGCGCGACCGTATCCAGGCTCTCGCCCGCCACCACGGGTTCAAGCCGAACCAGATGGCCAGCAAGCTGCGCACCGGCCGCACCGGGGTGATCGGCGTGGTGATCCCGCTCGGCCACGAAAAGCGCCAGCAGATTTCCGACCCGTTCTTCCTCACCCTGCTCGGCCACCTCGCCGACGAACTGACAGAGAGCGGCTACGACATGATGCTGAGCCGTGCCCTGCCGGACGGCTCGGCCGACTGGCTGGAGCGGATCGCCGGATCCGGCATGGTCGACGGGATCATCGTCATCGGCCAGTCCGACCAGTTCCACGTCATCGAAAGCGTGGCCCAGGGCTACCGGCCGATGCTTGCCTGGGGCCAGTACCGCCATGGCCAGACCCATTGCGCGGTGGGAACGGACAACGAGGCAGGCGGCCGGATCGCGGTGGAGCACCTGCTGGCCTCGGGCGCGCGCAACCTTGCCTTCCTGGGGCAGACCCGCGGCATCGAGATCGCCATCCGCTATCGCGGCGCGGCGATGGCCGCCGAAGCCGCCGGTGCGCCTTTCGCCCATCTGCCGGTGGATCTCGCCGGCGAATCGATGGGGCCGCAGATCGAACAGGCGCTTGCCGGAACCGATCTGGCCATCGACGGAATCGTCGCCGCGTCCGATCTCATCGCCATGTCGGCCCTGCGCGTGCTGCACGACATGGGCCGCGCGGTGCCCGGCGATGTCCGCGTCGTCGGTTTCGACGACCTGCCGCTCGCCGCGCAGACGACGCCGCCGCTCACCACGATCCGCCAGGAAATCGCCGAGGGCGCCCGCGCGCTGGTCGAGAAGCTCAAGGCCCGGATCGAGGGCCAAAGCGACGGGCAGCCGGTGCAGAGCCTGGTCATGCCCCCCCGCCTCGTCGTGCGCCAGACGACCCAAGGCTGAGCAAACCCCGGCGCGGGCTTGCAAACCGCGCCTTCCTCTTTACTTCGCGCTTTCGATAGCCGGGCGGAGCCGCTAGGCAGAACCGGCGGTTAAGACGAAGATGAGGGGAAGTTTTCGGTGTTCGGGGACCTAGGCCGGGCGGCGCCATGCTGATCGGTATCGATCTGGGCACTACCAACAGTGCCGTGGCGATATGGCGCGACGGCGAGGCTGTTCTCGTTCCCAATGTACTGGGCGATTTCCTCACCCCTTCCGCCGTCTCGATCGCACGGGACGGGCAGGCCTGGATCGGCCGCCCCGCGCTGGACCGTCTGGCCACCCACCCGCAGGACACCGCCACCAGCTTCAAGCGCCTGATGGGCACGGCCAGTACCACGCGCCTCGGCGGCAAAGCCTATAAGGCCGGGGACTACAAGGCCGAAGACCTCTCCGCCCTCGTGCTCGGCGCGCTGGCCGCCGATGTCGAGGCTTTGACCGGCGAGCGGCCCACCGAAGCGGTCGTCACCGTGCCCGCCTTTTTCAACGACCGCCAGCGCAAGGCCACCCGCCGCGCGGGCGAACTGGCAGGCCTGACCGTCCGCCGCCTCATCAACGAGCCGACCGCCGCTGCGCTCGCCTTCGGTCTCCAGGACAAGGGCGACCGCGAGCCATTCCTGGTCTTCGACCTCGGCGGCGGCACTTTCGACGTTTCCGTGGTCGAGATGTTCGACGGCGTGGTCGAAGTCCGCGCCTCTGCGGGCGATAACCGATTGGGCGGCGACGACTTCGACCATGCGCTGGCGGCCATGGCCAAGCCCCGCATCGATCCCGCCCACCGGCTGGACGCCCTAGCCGCAGCCCATCGCGAGGCCCTGCTCAAGCGCGCCGCCGAGACGTGCCGCCGAGCACTCAGCACCGCCAGCGAGGCGGAGTTCGCCCTGGTCCTCGGCGAGGAACGCCTTGCCACCGTCATCACCGAAGCCGAATTCGAAAGCGCCTGCGAGCCGCTCTTGCGGCGCCTGCGCGAACCCGTGGTGCGCGCCCTGCGCGACTGCGCGATCGACGCCTCGGAACTCTCTGAGATCGTGCTCGTCGGCGGCGCCACCCGCATGCCGGTAGTCCGCCGCGCGATCACCCGCCTGTTCGGCCGCTTCCCCAACGCCTCGGTTCACCCCGACCATGCGGTAGCGCTGGGCGCGGCGATGCAGGCGGCGCTGGTCGGGCGCGACGCCGCGCTCGACGAGATCCGCATCACCGACGTCTGCCCCTTTACCCTCGGCGTGGAAGTGGCCGAACAGGACGGCCACGGTGGCCTTCAGCGCGGGCTGTTCTCGCCGGTGATCGAGCGCAACACGCCGGTCCCGGTCTCGCGGATGAACACCTATTCCACCCTGGGCGACAACCAGAAGACGCTGGAATTCGGCATCTATCAGGGCGAGGCCCGCGAAGTGCGCGGCAATGTGAAGCTGGGTCATATCGCCATTCCGGTGCCGCCGCGCGCCGCTGGCGAGGTCTCGGCGCAAGTGCGCTTCTCCTACGACAGTTCCGGCTTGCTGGAGATCGACGTCCATGTCCCGGCCAGCGGCGTGGAACGCAATCTCGTGATCGTCGACGAGGAAGACCGCCCCGGCCGAAAGGAACTCGAAAGCCGCCGCGCCGCGCTGGCGAAGCTCAAGTTCCACCCGCGCGAGGACGCCGGGAACGTCGCCGTCATGACCCGCGCCGAGCGCTGCTACGAAGACCATATCGGCGATGTCCGGCAGGCGATCGGCCACTGGATCACCCTCTTCGCAGGCGCGCTCGACACGCAGGACCCGCGCCGCATCGCCGATGCCCGCGCGATGCTGGTCGCCCGGCTCGACGAAGTGGAAAGCGTGGGTCCGCTATGAGCGGGACGCCCTGGTCGATCCTCGGCATCGGCAGGACCGCCGACGCCGCCGCGATCCGCAAGGCCTATGCCGCGCGGCTCAAGGCGATGGACGTAGACAGTGACGTCGAGGGCTTCGCCCAACTGCGTCAGGCCCGCGATCAGGCCCTGCGGCTGGCGCGCAATCTCGCCGCCACGGAAGAACCCGCACAACGGGGGGCGGACAAGGAACAGGGCGAGGAACCGGAATTCGGCCCCTCACCGGACGCGCCGCCGCGCTGGACTTATGCCGCGCCGCAGCTCTCCGGCGACTGGAGCCGCGCCGACCTTGCCGCCCGCCCTGGCGAGCCGGACGACACTACGATGCTCGGCCGCATGGCCTGGGCCGCCGCCGCTGCGCGCGAGGGCGTGAGCGGCGCGGGCATTCCGCTCACCACGATCGACCCCTTCACCGCCCCGTTCCTGCCCGGCAACCATGCCGCCGCCGATACGCTGGGCCTGCGACCGGGCGAGACCGCGGCGGAACGTCTCGCGATCCTGCTCGACCCCGAGCACGAGGCAGCCGGCGAACCACTTACCGAAGCAGAGGCCCGGCAGGCGACCCGCGCCTTGCGCAAGATCCTGGACGATGCCGCGCAGGCCCAGATCACCCGCGCCCAGCAGATCGAGGATTGGCTGGCCGAAGTGCTCGCACGCGGCTGGCCGCGCTCGGCGCCGCTATTGGAAGACGCCAATGCCGCTTTCGGCTGGGAGCGCGAATGGGCTGCCCACGATGCCCGTCCCGGCGTCGCCTTCCTCGGCGCGCGCCTGCGCGGCTATCGCTTCCAGCAGAGCGCGCTCCAGCCCGGCCACCGCTATCACAAGGCTTGGAACGAACTCGTCCGCCCCGGCCGGGCCAGCCGCTTTCGCATGTTGCGCGGCCCGGCGCAGGGCGAAGTGGACAGCCTGCTGCGCGGCGTGCGGCGGAATTTCCCCGAGCTGGAAACCCATTTCGCGCCGGATCGAGTCGCTTCGTGGGAAGGCGGCAATCCTTTCGCCTCGGGCCTGCTGATCTTCTTCGGGGTGATCGCGCTCGGCATCGTCATCGCCTTGGCCAACGGCTCCTCCAGTCGTGGATCGTTGGAGCGCGACACTTTGCAGGCGATGCAGGCCGCCGTTTCCGAGGCCTTCGGAGAGGGCCACGATCCGTCCTGGCTGTGGGACAAGCAGCCGGAACTCGCCGGTCTGCTCAACACCCAGGCCCGCACCCTCCTCGAAAGCGGCGACAGCGAGGCGGCGGTCGTGGACAAGGTGGTGGAGATCGTGCGCGGGCGCAGCTTCCTTAACGGCCGCGAACTGGCGGGCGGCGACCTCGACACCGCGAGGCATTTACGCCTCGCCCAGCTCAGGGCGGCACAGAACCGCAGCGTCGCCGCCTGTATAGATGTGCGCAATACCGGCGTGCTCCATGGCGCGATCCCGCTTCCGGAGGACTTGCGCGGACAGGAACGCGCCTTCGCGGCGCATCTTGCGGAAACCGGCAAGCTGGGCCGTCCCAAAGGCCATGGCGAACGTTCGGCCATGGTGCCGGGCAGGTTGATCGATCAGGTCGTCGCCGCCACCCGGCTCAGCCGCGATACGGTGAAACAGGCGATGTCGGGCAAGCGCGACGATGCCGCCGGTTGTGCGGTGACGATAGCCCTGCTGGACCGCACGCTGGCCTGGCAAGGCGAGAACCGGCGCGAGATCCTGATGACACTGTAAAGCGTCAGAGCGCCAGCCCTGCCGCCCGCGCGCTCGCCCAGGCCCACTGGAAGTTGTAGCCGCCGAGCCAGCCGGTCACGTCCGCCGCCTCGCCGATCACGTAGAGACCCGGAACCTTGCGCGCTTCCATGGTCTTCGACGAGAGACCGGCGGTATCGATCCCGCCCGCCGTCACTTCGGCCTTGGCGAAGCCTTCCGAGCCGTCCGGCACGAAAGGCCAGCGCGCCAGCCGGGCTTCGGCGGCGGCCAGCGCCTTGTCGGACATCGCGCCGAGTTCGCCTGGCAGGCCGAGCTTTTCGCAGAGCACTTCCGCCAATCGGTCGGGCAGCCCCTCGCCCAGCACCTTGCGCAGGCTCACGCGCGGACGGTCGCGCTTGGCGTCCTTGAGCCAACCTTCGGCGCGGTCCGGCAGGAACTGCGTCGTCACCGTCTGGCCGCGCTGCCAGTAGCTCGAAATCTGGAGGATCGCCGGGCCAGAAAGCCCGCGATGGGTGAACAGTGCCGCCTCGCGGAACGCCGCCTTGCCGCACCGGGCCACCACTTCGGTGGAGACGCCGGAAAGATCGCGGAACAACGCCTCGTCACCCGCCAGCGTCAACGGCACCAGTGCCGGACGCGGCTGAACGACCTTGAGGCCGAACTTGCGCGCAAGTTCATAGGCCACCCCGGTCGCGCCCATCTTGGGGATCGACGGCCCGCCGGTGGCGATCACCAGCGCCGGCGCCATGGCGACCCGCGTGCCGAACGCCACGCGGTAGAGGCCGTCGCCATGCCCGATCTCGCCAAAGGCATCGCCGCAGTTCACCTCGACACCGCCCTTGACGCACTCTTCCAACAGCATGGCGACGATCTGCTTCGCCGAGCCGTCGCAGAACAGCTGGCCCAGCGTCTTCTCATGCCAGGCGATACCGTAAGCATCCACCATCGCAATGAAATCGGCGGCCGTGTAGCGGCTCAGCGCCGACTTGGCGAAATGGGCATTGCCCGAGAGGTAGCGATCGGGCGCCGTGTGGATATTGGTGAAGTTGCAGCGCCCGCCGCCCGAGATCAGGATCTTCTTGCCCGGCTGGTCGGCATGGTCGAGCAGCAGCACGCGCTTGCCGCGCTGCCCGGCCGTGGCCGCACAGAACAGCCCGGCTGCGCCTGCGCCGAGGACGATGGCGTCGTAAGTCTCGCTCAAGGCTTCCGTCCTTCGACAGGCTCAGGACGAGCGACGTGGGCAAGAAGAGCGCGTCTGAAACAAACGACCGGTGATGCGAGAGGTGCAGAAACCTCCCGCTCATGCTGAGCTTGTCGAAGCATCACCGCTCGGACTGACCCTCAGCCGGAGCCAGTTCCAGCGCCAGCGCCTCGGCCACGCGGATGCCGTCCACCGCCGCCGAAAGGATGCCGCCCGCATAGCCCGCGCCCTCGCCCGCCGGGTAGAGACCGCGCGTGTTGAGGCTCTGCAGGTCCCGGCCGCGGGTGATCCGTATCGGCGAAGAGGTGCGCGTCTCCACGCCCGTCATCACCACGTCGGGGTGATCGTAGCCCGGCACCTGGCGGCCGAACACCGGCAGCGCCTCGCGGATGGCATCGACCACGAAGTCGGGCAGGCACTGCTTGAGCTCGGTCAGGTGGACGCCCGGCTGATAGCTGGGGATCACTTCGCCGAACTCGGTCGAGGGCCGGTCGGCCAGGAAGTCGCCCAGCTTCTGGCCCGGCGCCTTGTAGTTCTCGCCGCCCGCCTTGTAGGCCAGTTCCTCGAACTTGCGCTGGAAAGCCACGCCCGCCAGCGGATCGCCGGGGTAGTCCTTGTCCGGATCGATATCGACGACGAGGCCGGAATTGGCGTTGAACTCGGCGCGCGAATACTGGCTCATGCCGTTGGTGACGACGCGGCCCGGCTCGCTCGCCGCCGCCACCACGCGGCCGCCGGGGCACATGCAGAAGCTGTAGACGGTACGCCCGTTGGAGGCCTTGTGCGCAATCGAATAGGCCGCCGCGCCGAGAATCTTGTTGCCCGCATTGTCGCCGTAGCGGGCGGTGTCGATCCAGCTCTGGGGATGCTCGATGCGCACGCCGATCGCGAAGGGCTTGGCCTCGATATGGACGCCGCGTTCGTGCAGCACCTCGAAAGTATCGCGCGCCGAGTGGCCGACCGCCATGATGACGTGGCTGGCGGGCAGGTACTCGCCGTTCGACAGATGCAGGCCGGTGATCCGGCGCTCGCCGTCCGCGTTTTCCTCGATCTCAAAGTCGTCGACACGGGTGCCGAAGCGGTATTCGCCGCCGAGCTGCTCGATCGTCTCGCGCATCGACATCACCATCGTCACCAGACGGAAGGTGCCGATATGCGGGTGCGCCTCGGTAAGGATGTCGTCTGGCGCACCGGCCTTGACGAATTCGGTCAGGACCTTGCGGCCGAGATGGCGATTGTCCTTGATGCGGCTGTAGAGCTTGCCGTCGGAGAACGTGCCCGCGCCGCCCTCGCCGAACTGGACGTTGCTTTCCGTGTCGAGCACCGAGCGGCGCCAAAGGCCCCAGGTGTCCTTGGTCCGCTCGCGCACGGCCTTGCCGCGCTCGACGATGATCGGCCGGAAGCCCATCTGCGCCAGGACCAGCGCCGCCAGCAGCCCGCAGGGACCGGCGCCGATCACCACCGGGCGCGGCCCGTCGTAATCGGCGGGCGCGTGAGTGACGAACTTGTACGAGGTATCGGGCGTCGGGCGCACATGCTGGTCGCCGTGGTGGGCGGCCAGCACTTTCGCCTCGTCCTTCACCACGAGATCGAGCGTGTAGACCAGCTTGATCGCGTTCTTGCGCCGCGCGTCGTTGCCCCGGCGCACCATGACGACGCGCTCCAGTTCGTCCGAGGCGATTCCCAGCCGCGCGCAGACGGCGGCGTCGAGGTCCTCGGGAGCATGGTCGAGCGGCAGGGTAAGGTCGGACAAGCGTAACATCCGCGCGCCCTTATACCCGTTCGGCCCGCGACGCCACGGATTTGCGGGGCGGGCGGGATTCCCGCCGCAGGAAAACCCGCCGCTATGTCTTCTTCCGCGCCGCGCGGATCGGCGCGCGGGCGAAGCTCCAGCCACCCGCATTGGGCCGCGCCACCAAGTCGCCGATCGAAGCCGGGCGCCCTTCGCGCAGGCTCTCCAGCAGCCGTGCCACGGCGCTGCCGCGCGGCTCCTCGCCGCCGAGTTCGGTGACGCAGCGCGCCAGTACCCGCAGCACCACCGCGCGCGGCGCCTGCGGACGGTAGCGCAGGCCCATCGGCTCCTTGCTCACGCAGGAGCGCCATTCCAGCGCCGCCATCCAGTCGAGTGCGGCATCGGCTTCGGCAAGATGCTCGGCGCTGCGGGCCATGGCCGCCACGTCCAGCCAGTCCGCCCCGGCAAGCGCCTTGCGGATACGCACCCGGTCGAAACGGTCGTTCATATTGCTGGGGTCCTGCACAGTCTCGACACCGGCTTGCCCTACCACCGCGCCAAGCTCGGCGCGGCGCCAGTCGAGCACCGGACGCAGCAGCGGGATTGCGGTTCCGGGCACTACCCCGCGCCCGCGCGCGCCGGCCAGACCGGCGACGCCGCTGGCGCGGTTGAGGCGCATGAGCAGGGTCTCGGCCTGGTCGTCGGCATGGTGCGCCGTGGCCAGCGCGGCGAGGCCCCTGCGCTCGATCCACGCCGCCATCGCCGCATAGCGCGCCGCGCGGGCCTCGGCCTGGACATTGCCCGGCGCGACATCGACCTTCAGGGCTTCATGGGCCAGCCCGAGCCTTGCGCAGAGCGCTGCGACTCCGGCAGCCTCTTCGGCACTCTCGGGGCGAAGCCCGTGATCGACGGTCGCGGCTTCCACCCGTCCCGGCAGGGCGGCATGGGCCAGCAGCAGGAGCGCGGTGCTGTCCGGCCCGCCGGAAACGGCCACGGCAAGCCGGGCGTCACTCCCGATCTCCGGCCAGACCGCCGCCAGCCCCGCCCGAAACCGCTGAACAGTCTCGGGCGCCAGAGCGGGCGTCAGCACCGGATCAGGCGCACTTGAGTCCATTGCGCGTGGAATCGTAGGTGCTCTTGAGGCGACCGGCGGCCTCTGCCGCATAAGTCTCGCTGAATTCGGCCAGCGCAATGCAGGCGCGCTTGCTGTCCTTGAGCTGCTTCATCGAGACGGCCAGATAGAGCAGGCTGTCCGGCGCACGGTCGCCGCGCTTGTCGGTCTGGTAGTTCTGGACGAACCACTTGGCGCCTTCCATCGCGTTGCCGTCGTCGAGATAGGCGCGGCCGAGCAGGTTGCGACCCCAGCTGGCCCGCGCGTGCTTGGGATACTTTTCGAGATAGAGCTTCAGCTGCTGCTGGGCCTCGGGATAGAACTTCGCTTCCCAGAGACGGAAGCCGTAGCTGTACTCGTCGTCGGCGGCATCGCCGGTCTGCGGCTTGACGATCGCGCGAACCGCTTCGATCCGCGAATTCGACGGCGCGGCCGGGCGCGAAGGAGCGCTGGCAACCGGAGTCGGCGCAGGTGCGGGCGACAGGCCGGAAGCGGGCTGCTGCTGGATCGGCGCGGGCGACAGCGCGCCCGGCTCCGGCGCGGCGGCGGCACCGGCGGCAAGACGGGCCTCAAGCTGGTTGATGCGGTTGGTGTTCTGCTCGACCTGCGAGGTCAGCTGGCGCAGCTGGCCTTCCACCGCATCGATGCGGACGAGCACGTCGGCGATCGGCGTCGAGGCGGGCTGGCCTGGCATCGGCGTGGGGGTCGGCGTGGCGGGCGTGATCTGCGGCTCGAAGAACTTGCCGTCGCCGCCCGGAAACACCTTGCGCTGAAGAGCGCGCACTTCGGATTCCACCTTGTTCAGGCGGGCATTGGTGTTGTCCTGCGCCTGGGCGGGCAGGCTTGCACCCACCAGTACGAGCGCAACCACTCTCGTCGCAGCGAGGCGCGTACGGCGCAGGTCCATGGAAAAACGGTTCATCGCCAAGTCTACTCCGTGTCAGGGCGCCCCGCGCGCCCTATCGGGTTCCGCGACGCCATGGACAGGAGAAACGGAACCGCTCGTTAACCAGAAATGCCTTGCGGGCGGAATTGCCGCAAGCGCCGCCTTCTTGTCGAGGCAGGCTCAGTTGGATGTGGTGGAAAGCGGTGCCGGAACCGAAACGCCTGCGGTGGGAACCGCGGCCGCCGGAGTCGGTGCCGAGACCGGAGCCGTGGCCTGCCCCCGCGCAAGCAGGTCGGCGGGAAGCAGGGAGACGCCCGACATCACCGTGGGCTTGGTCGCCAGCGGCGCGAGCGCCTTGCCGCCGACCGTGATCGCCAGACCGTCAGGACGGCCGAGACGCAGCTGCGGCGCCTGCGCGCCTTGCGGCACGGTCCAGCTTTCGCCCTGCTTCAGCGTCTTTTCCAGCAGCTTGCCGCTATTGTCGGTCACGCGCAGCCAGACGCCGTCGACCGTGGCCGTGAGTACGACCGGGCCGCTCGTCGGCTGCGGCGCGGGCGCCGGGGGCTGGGTCGCGGCGACCGTGGCAGCGGGTTTCGGCACGTCGGATGTGAGATCAGGAAGCTGCCCCTCAGGCGAGAGATAGCTGCTCCAGAACACCAGCAGCAGCGCGATCACCACCACCGCACCGGCAGCGGCAACCCAGGCGAGGCGCACGGAAGGCACACGGGCAGGATCGCCCGGCTCGAAATGCGGCACCACCACCGGCTCGCGCGCGCCCTCGGCATCGAGCTGGCGGCGGACCTGTTCGGCGATAGCCTTGTCGTCCAACCCCAGCGCGCGGGCATAAGTGCGCGAGAAGCCGACCGCGTAAGTGCGCGCGGCAAGGTCACCCAGCCGGTCTTCCTCGATGGCGGAGAGGTGGCGCTCGGCGATCCGCGTCTTGACGGCGATTTGCGCGAGTGTCAGCCCCGCCGCTTCGCGCGCCTTGCGCAAGATCGCACCGACCGTGTACGACGACGTTCCGGCCGCAACACTGGCCACACCCTCGGAAGGTCCCTGGTTTCCCGGCCCTTGATTTTCAACGTTTTCCATTCCGCTCCCGAAGGGATGGTAGATCTGAACCTGACGGGAATCCACCAAACCGCACGAGAATCCAAAGTCAATCACGACACAGCGGATAGCTCGACAGTCTTGCGGCGGATGCGACCCCGTGCACGGCGATTAACATCCTCGCAAGTCCGCTTTATGTCAATTCTCGCACAAGACGGGAATCGGGGGAAATCCGGAGAAAACTCGGCATATCCCCATTGGCTGTGGCGCTTGACCACCTCAAACCAGTTCCGTCGTCCCCGCAAAGGCTGGGATCCCGCTTCCTTGCGCGCGAACGAAAAGCCTTGGAACAAACGGGGCCCCCGCCTCCGCGGGGGCGACGGGAGGGGCTTTTTTGAGAGCGCCAGATCGCTTCAGCCACGACGGAAGGAGGCTGACTGCCCGAACGCGAAACCTCAATCCACCGAGATATCGCGTTCGGTAGCCCATGCAGTGAGCGCCGCGCGCATGTCCTGCGGCGGATGGGCCAGCCACTCTTCCATGGCTGTTTCGATCTCGCCGAGATCAACCTGACCGACGAGGTCCTTGATCGGCCCGACCGAAGCCGGGGTGATCGACAGGCGGCGGATGCCGAGGCCCAGCAGCGCCAGCGCCTCCAGCCGGCGACCGCCCATTTCACCGCAGACCGCGATATCGACATTGTGCCCTTCGACGCTGCGGACCACCCGGCGCAGGAAGCGTAGGATCGCCGGGCTCACCCAGTCGTAGCGCTCGGCCAGCTTGGGGTTGGAGCGGTCGGCCGCGAACAGGAACTGGGTGAGGTCGTTGGTGCCGATCGACAGAAACGAGATCTTCGGGGCCAGCAGGTCGAGCTGCTCGGCCAGCGCCGGAACCTCAAGCATGATCCCATAGTGGATCGCCTCGGGAAGCAGCTTCTTCTGGCTGCGCAGGAAGGCCAGTTGCTTTTCGAAGACGGCCTTGGCCTGGTCGAATTCCCAGGGCTCGGCGACGAGCGGGAACATGACATGGAGCGTGCGCCCGCCTGCCGCTTCGAGCAGGGCGCGGGCCTGCACCTTGAGCAGCCCCTCGCGTTCGAGCGCGACGCGCAGCGCGCGCCAGCCCATCGCCGGGTTCTCCTCACCCTCGCCGTCGTCGTGGCGGAGGTACGGCAGGGTCTTGTCGCCGCCGATATCGACGGTGCGGAACTTCACCGGCTTGTCCCCGGCAGCCTCCATCACGTCGCGATAGAGCCGCGTCTGCCGCTCGCGCGAGGGCAGCGTGGCCGAGACGAGGAACTGGAACTCGGTGCGGAACAGGCCGATACCGTCGGCGCCGGTCTGGCTGAGGTTGGCGATATCGTCGCGCAGGCCCGCATTGATCATCACCTGGATGCGGGTGCCGTCGCGCGTGGTCGGCTGCACTTCGCGCAAGGCGGCATAAGCGGCTTGGCGCTGGCGACTCTTGGCGAAGCGCGCCTCGAACGCCTCGATCACCCCGGCCGGGGGGCGGACCATAGCCGTCGCCTGATCGGCATCGAGCAGGAGCTGGTCGCCTTCGCGCACTACGCCCCGCAGGCCGCGCACCCGTCCGAGCACCGGTATGCCCATGGCCCGCGCCACGATCACGACGTGGCTGGTGAGCGAGCCTTCCTCCAGGATCACGCCCTTGAGGCGGCGCTTGTCGTATTCGAGCAGTTCGGCCGGGCCGAGGTTGCGGGCGATCAGGATCGCGTCGTTGCGCAGGCCCAGCGAGGCGGCGGTGCCGATCTGGCCCGAGACGATCCGCAAGAGTCGGTTCGCCAGATCCTCCAGATCGTGCATGCGGTCCGCCAGCAGGGGATCGTCGATCTGGCGCATGCGCATGCGGGTGCGCTGCTGCACGCGCTCGATCGCAGCTTCGGCGGTGAGGCCGGAATCGATCGCTTCATTGATCCGCCGCGTCCAGCCTTCGTCGTAGGCGAACATGCGGTAGGTATCGAGCACTTCGTCATGCTCGCCGCCCATGCCGAATTCGGCCTGGCTGGCCATGCGGTCGATCTGCTCGCGCATCTTGTCGAAGGCATGGATCACGCGCTGGCGCTCGGCCTCGGTATCCTCGGCGACAACGTGCTCGATCGTGACGCGCGGCTGGTGATAGACCGCCTGCCCGGAAGCGAGGCCCTTCACCAAAGTCAGCCCGCGCAGCTGCTCCGGCCCGGTCTGCGCCGCGCCCGGCCCGTGGACATCCACTTCGTCGATCAGGTCGGCATTGGTGATGAGTTCGGACAGGACCATGGCGACCGTCTGGAGCGCCTCGATCTCGACTTCCTCGTAGCGGCGCGGCTCGACATGCTGGACGCAGAGCACGCCCGCGGCCCGCTCGCGGCGCACGATCGGCACGCCTGCGAAGGAGTGGTAACGATCCTCGCCGGTTTCGGGGCGATAGGAAAAGTCCGGATGCGCAGCGGCTTCGGCAAGGTTCAGCGTCTCGATCCGGTCGGCGATCGTGCCGACAAGGCCTTCACCGACGGCCATGCGGGTGACGTGGACGGCTTCCTGCGCCAGCCCGCGCGTCGCGAACAGTTCCAGCATGCCTTCGCGCAGGAGGTAGATCGAGCAGACCTCGCTGTTGAGGCATTCGCCGATCACTTCGACCACGGTATTCAACTTGGCCTGGGCGTGATTGCGCGACGCCATGACCTCGTGGAGGCGGGTGAGGATGTTTCGTGCTGCTTCTACGGCGCCGCTGGTCATGAAACCCGAGTAACCCAAAGCGAGCGCTTTGGAAACGCGGTGCCGGTTAAAAGATGTGTTAGCGGGAAAAGCGAAGTTTGCCCTTGCACTCTCGCACCTGGCTGCCCCCGATGCGCTCTTCCGAGGAGGAGACGCACCGGGAGCGCCTGGCAATCGCTATGAGTGCTTAATGGCGAGAAATCTCTTCCTTGATCCTGAGCTTACGCTTCTTGAGGGCCTGAATCATGGCTGCGTCAGGTATCGGGCGGCTCATCTCGTCATGAATCTGTCTTTCGATTCCGGCATGCTTGAGCTGCAGAGCGCTGACGTGCGAACTATCCATGGACGGTTCTCCTCTATTTTCGGGGGGTGGGCCGGCCCCCATGCCTGCGACCTCTCTTGGCGACTCGGCATGAGCAATCCGGCGCAAAACGGATGGAACCACATCCGGCCCATCTTGCGAAGACCGCTAATGCTTCATATCGGTGAATCGCGTGTCTGCTGCGTCGAGCAGGGCATGGAAATTTCGCATCCGCAGACTGCCATTCGAGAATAGGAAATCCCGGCGTGACCGAAGAGGAAATGCGTAAACGCCTAGAAATCCTCAAGATCGAGCATCGCGATCTCGACGCGGCGATCGATGCCCTGACGACGCCCGGCGCGGGCGACCAGCTGCAGATCGCCCGCCTGAAAAAGCGCAAGCTGCGGCTGAAGGACCAGATCGCGGTGATCGAGGACTTCCTGATTCCGGATATCATCGCTTAGTTTTTGTGCAGCACCTGCCCAAGCCCGTCACGGATGTGACGAGCGCACCCGACAAAACCGTACCGATTGGAGACAAGGGCCGGATTCGTCTCGGAAAATGCCGTTCGGGCAGTTGCTCCGGACTCCTTGTTCGGAAATACCAGCCGCACATGCCGAACTCCGCGACCATAAATCCGCGCATCGTCGAGGCGCTCTATTGCGAGGCGCTGCTGCTGGCGGATGAAGTGCGCCATGTGTTCGCCCCGCCGGATCACGCGGGCAACGACGAGCCGCTGCGCCTGGCGCTGTCGAGCGAAGGCCTGCGCACGACCACGCGGATGATGCATGCGATCGGCTGGCTGCTGAACCACCGTGCCTATTTCATGGGCGAGATCAGCCATTTCCAGCTGCGCCGCAACGGCCGCCTCTCGCCCGACCTGCGCCATTCGAACGCAGGAGAACTGGCCCGGCTGCGGCCGGAGATCGTCGATCTGGTCGAAGCCACCCAGCGCTTCTACGACCGGCTGCTACGGCTCGACGGTCGCTGGCGTCTGTTCGGCGAAGTCCAGCCGAGCGCGATCGAGCGCCTCCGGGAGCGTCTGGAACGGCGCCTCGCCAGTTAAGCGACGCTCGACAGGCTCCCCGCCAATGCCCATATCGGCGGCATGGACGCGCTGAACGATATCGCAAGACCCTATGCCGAAGCCGAGCGGATCGCCCCGCTCGTACGCCGCGTGCTGGCGCGCAACCCCTCGCCTTTCACCTTCACCGGCACCCAGACCTATATCGTCGGCGACGGCGCCGAAGTCGCGGTGATCGATCCCGGCCCGGCCGACCCCGAACATCTGAGCGCGATGCTGGCAGCGGTCGGCGAGGCGAAAGTCGTGGCGATCTGCTGCACCCATACCCACCGCGACCACTCGCCCGCCGCCGCGCCGCTGAAAGCTCTGACCGGCGCGCCGATCGTCGGTTGCGCTCCCCTGACGCTCGACGACGACGGCCCCCGCGCCGATGCCGCCTTCGACCCCGACTACCGCCCCGACCGCGTGTTGGCCGACGGCGAGACGATCTCCGGTCAGGGCTGGACCCTGGAGGCCGTCACCACGCCGGGCCACACGTCCAACCACGTCTGCTTCGCCCTTGCCGAGACCGGCGGGATGTTCACCGGCGATCACGTCATGGGCTGGTCCACCAGCGTCGTCTCCCCGCCGGACGGGGACATGACCGACTATCTCGCCAGCCTCCAGAAGCTCTACGAGCGCGAGCAGGACACCGTCTATTTCCCCGCCCACGGCCCGGCGGTGGAGAAGCCGCGCCAGCTGGTGCGCGGGATGATCGGCCATCGCCGCCAGCGCGAACGGCAGATTCTCCGGCAGATAGAAGAGGGTAATCACACGGTCGCGGCGATGGTGCCGCTGATGTACAAGGGCGTCGACGAGCGCCTCTGGCCTGCCGCCGGACGCTCGGTGCTGGCCCACCTCCTCGACCTGGAACGGCGCCGCCTCGTGACCCGCCAGGACGACATCTGGTCGCTGTGCGCAGCCGATGCCTGATCGCGCCATATTTTCCTTGGGTCTCGCCGCAAGCATCCCTAGATAGGCGCCAAATCCCGGCAACCGAAAGATCGGTAAAACGCCGGAGCGACCAGACAGAGGGATACCATGACCGTAATGCCCGCCGACCTTTCCGGTATCGACGTGCGCGCCGAAATCGAGCGGCTGCGCAAGGAACGCAACGCGGTCATCCTGGCGCACTACTACCAGCGCCCCGAGCTTCAGGACCTGGCCGACTTCGTGGGCGACAGCCTTGAACTCAGCCGCAAGGCCGCCGAGACCGATGCGGACGTGATCGCCTTCTGCGGCGTGAAGTTCATGGCCGAGACCGCCAAGATCCTCTCGCCGAACAAGATCGTGGTGCTCCCTGACCTCGAAGCCGGGTGCAGCCTTGAGGACTCCTGCCCGCCGGAGAAGTTCAAGGCCTTCCGCGAAGCCCATCCCGATCACATCGCGCTGACCTATATCAACTGCTCGACCGAGGTGAAGGCGCTGTCCGACATCATCGTCACCAGCTCCAGCGCCGAGACGATCCTCCAGCAGATCCCGGCCGACCAGAAGATCATCTTCGGGCCGGACCGCCACCTCGGCGGCTATCTCAGCCGCAAGTTCGGACGCGAAATGCTGCTCTGGCCGGGCGTGTGCATCGTCCACGAGGCGTTCAGCGAGACCGAGTTGCTCAAGCTCAAGGCCCAGCATCCGACCGCGCCGATCGCCGCGCATCCGGAATGCCCGCCGCACATCGTCGATCACGCGGACTACGTCGGTTCGACCAGCGGCATTCTCCAGTATGCCAAGACCACCGATGCCGACACGCTAATCGTCGCCACCGAGCCGCACATCATCCACCAGATGCAGCTGGCGATCCCGAACAAGACCTTCATCGGCGCGCCGGGTGCGGACGGCAACTGCAACTGCAACATCTGCCCCTACATGGCGCTCAACACGCTGGAGAAGCTCTACATCGCCCTGCGCGACCTGGAGCCGCGCATCGAGATCGACGAACAGCTTCGCCTCGATGCCAAGAAGAGCCTCGACCGGATGTTGGACATGGCCAGCGGCACCGTCGGCAAGGGCGATCTCGGCACGCGCTGAGAAGGACATTACGGGGCGGGAGAGCTATCGGGTCTCCTGTCCGTCCTCCTGCCGTCGCGCCCGCGGCCTTTTCCGCCCTCTCGCCTGCGCAAGGCAAGCCGGACTCCCGCCTTCGCGGGGATGACGAGATGGGGAAGACCTGCGTCCGATCTGCCGCGACCGAGTGGCTCGCGGGACGGCCATGGAGGACCTTAAGCAACGATTGCAGTCCACTCGGCCGCGTTCGAAACGCCTGAATCTCGCCATTTCAGACCCTTCCCCGTTGTCGTTAGGTATTCGGGCGGGATCATGTTATATAAGGCCCCGCTGATGTCGAATTTGCGACGGGCATCGCCAGTTCTCGTTCGGGCTTCGGAAATTTTTCCGGGCAAGTAAAGGCTGGTACGATTTCCTTTCAATTGACGCACTGATGCACGACCGGGCCCGGCAATTCTACCGGGTTCGCACTCCGTTTCTTGAAAGGAAACAAAAATGCCGATCGGCACCGTGAAATTCTTCAACACCGACAAGGGCTATGGCTTCATCGCACCGGAAGACGGCGGCCAGGACAGCTTCGTCCACATCTCGGCCGTCCAGAACGCCGGCATGCAAACGCTCGAAAAGGAGCAGCGCCTGTCCTACGACGTCGAAGTCGGCCGCAACGGCAAGGCTTCGGCCGTCAACCTGAAGTCGGCCTGATTTTCCGGGAGGGGCGGGCCGATCGCGGCTCGTCCCCTCCCCCTCCCCAAGGCGAGTTTGCAGATGGCCTTTACCCGTGACTTCTGCGAGGCTCGTGCCCAGGAAGCGGCGGATGCCGCCTCCCTTGCGAAACTCGCCAATGTGCGTGACCGGGAACTTCGATCGGAAGCCGCCTGGCGCGCCATGTCCGACCAGATCCGACGGATCGAGGAAGGGCGCAGGCCCAAGGTGTGATCGAATCAGGCCCGAAGTTCGATGACAGATACGAAAAACCCCCGCAGGCCTTGGCCGACGGGGGTTTTTTCATGGCTCCTGGGCCGGACGGTCAGTCGACCATCGCTGCGACGAGACGCCGCAGGTCCTGGCCGGAGAGCGTGCCCGGCTCGATCTCGCGCCGGAAGGCGGCGGGAACGAGCGGAAGCGAATGGGATACTGCATGGATGCGCTTGAAGGCATCCGGTCGTTGGTACTTCATATTTTCCTTATAGGCGGCTCGAAGGCCGCATCCTCTTATCTTCTAAAATTGCTGCGCCGCTTGGGCGGACCGCCCGTCTGTCCGGGGGTGCGTTCGCGGAAGACGATCCGACCCTTCGTCAGATCGTAAGGCGTCATTTCGACGTGCACACGGTCACCCACCACCGAGCGGATGCGGAACTTGCGCATCTTGCCCGCGGTATAGGCGATGATCCTGTGCTCGTTGTCGAGCACGACAGCGAAACGTCCGTCGGGAAGGATTTCTTCGATGAAACCCTCCATTGTCAGCAGTTCTTCCTTGGCCAAAGCATCCAGTCCGAAATAGGGTTGCCCCAGTGCTGCCGCGCACAAAGCGCGCTTCGGCCTTGAGGGCCAGGCAGCTGAAATGGGGAGAAGAGGCTGCCGGTTTGCAGCCACGGTTCCCGTCGCAGGCGACGTAGCGCTGCCTATATAGCCTCTATCGCGAAAAATGCAAGTATCGCGATCAAACCGAAATCGCCCGCCATTCTCCGGGCGCCAGATCGCCGAGCGACCAGTCCCCGATCCTCTGCCGCACGAGGCGCAGGGTCGGATGGCCGACCGCAGCGGTCATGCGGCGAACCTGACGATTGCGTCCTTCGGCAATGGTCAGTTCGATCCAGCAATCCGCCACGGTCTTGCGGAACCGCACCGGCGGATTGCGCGGCCAGAGCTGTGGGTCCTCGATTCGCCGCGCCGAGGCGGGGCGAGTCGGCCCGTCGTTCAGCACGACGCCCCCGCGCAGCGCTTCGAGCGCCGCCTCGTCGGGCTCGCCTTCCACTTGCGCGAGATAGGTCTTGGCGGTCTTGAAGCGCGGGTCGGAAATCCGCGACTGGAGGCGGCCGTCGTCGGTGAGCAGCAGCAGCCCTTCGCTGTCGCGATCGAGTCGCCCCGCCGGATAGACGCCCGGCAGGTCGATGAAGTCCGAGAGCGTCGCGCGCGGCGTGGGCGAGCGCGCGTCGGTGAACTGCGAGAGGACGTCGTAGGGCTTGTTGAACAGGATGAGGCGCGCCATCCGCCCGCCCTAGCAGCGCGCCTCGTCCGTTCATAGCCGGAGGGGTCAGTGTCCGGTCTGTGGCATTTCCTCGTCCCGCGTCTTCCATAAGGACCAGCCCACTCCGCCCGCGATCAGCGCCAGGGTCACGCCGAGACTGACGAGCGGCGGGAACTTCGCGCCGCCCAGCACGAGGTCGGCCACCAGGATCTTCGCGCCGATGAACACCAGGACCAGCGCCAGCGCATACTTCAGGTAATGGAAGCGATGCACCATCGCCGCCAGCGCGAAGTAAAGCGCCCGCAGGCCGAGGATCGCCATGATGTTCGAGGTATAGACGATGAAGGTGTCGGTGGTGATCGAGAAGATCGCCGGGACCGAGTCCACCGCGAAGACCAGATCGGCCAGGTTGATGACCACCAGCGCCAGGAACAGCGGGGTCGCCGCCCAGACCAGCCTGCCCGCGTCGTTGCGCTCGCGCACGAAGAAGTGTTCGCCGTAATGCGCCTTGGTCACGCGCATGTGGCGCGAGATCCAGCGGATCGCCGGGTTGTTGCCGATATCCGGGTCCTGCTCCCTGGCGAAGAGCATCTTCACGCCGGTGAACACCAGGAAGGCGGCGAAGATATACATGACCCAGTGCGCCTGCGCCACCAGCGCCACGCCGCCCGCGATCATCAGCCCGCGCAGCACGATCACCGCCATGATGCCCCAGAGCAGGGCGCGGTACTGGTACTTGGGCGCAATCGCGAAGAAGCCGAAGATCATCGAAATCACGAAGACGTTGTCGATCGAGAGCGCCTTCTCGATGAAGTAGCCGGTGAAATAGGCGATGCCGTCTTCCGAACCCTTGGCGCACCAGACCCAGCCGCCGAAGGCCATGGCCACGGCGATGTAGAACACCGAAAGCTTCAGCGATTCGGCAATACCCATCTCCCGGTCCTCCTTGTGCAGGAAGCCGAGGTCGAAGGCGGTCAGAACGAAGACGAGGCCGGCGAAGGCCAGCCAGAACCATGCGGGTGTGCCCAGCAGGTCAGTGAAAAGGAAATCCACGGGGTTGCTCCCGAAACTGGGTAAACAGGAAGCGCCGACGCGAAAATGGGGGGAACGCGCCGGCGCGAGGGTTACAGACCGGTTGCAACGGTCGCTGGGGGGAGTAGCAACCGCGCGAGTCTGCCCCTGAACTCCTGTTTCAGTCTCTTCAGCCTTGCGATCTCGAGGGGATCGGCAAAGCGTCTGCCCTGCGCGAGGCGCAGCAGGGTGTCGAGCTTCTGGTTTCGCTCCAGCAGGCGGAACATCTTGTCGGTCATAGTCAAATCCCTATCGAACGGTTGTTGGTTCGATCGGATGACCCGAAGCAAGGTTCCTGTTGCCTGAGCTGTGCGGGGCTGGATGGATCCCCGGAACCTGCATCGGTTTCACCCGATGCGGTCCGACATCACGAGGCGCTTCCCAGGGAAACGCCGCGCCAGAGGGGCCCGGCCCGCAACGCCCAATTAGCCATCGTGCTCGCGTTTTTCAACCCCGCTTGACCAAATGTTCACTTATGATATTAATGTGATATCACTTTAAGAGGGGAAACGCGCGATGGTCGATACGCATCTTCCGATCAATTCCAGTCGTGAGACCAGAGCCTCCAGCATGAGCGGCTACCTCATGCTGCTGGTCTTCCTCGGCGTGCTCGCCGCCATCGTCATGGGCGTGGTCACGCTGGCCAGCGGCGATCCTTCCCCTTCTGCAGTGCTGGGCTTCCTCGTCTTCATCGTCCCCGCCCTGATCGCCGAGGTGCTGATCGCTTCGGGCTTCTACATGATCCAGCCAAATCAGGCGGCAGCGGTGACGCTGTTCGGCTCCTATCGCGGCACTGATCGCGCGGCCGGGCTGCGCTGGGTCTGGCCGTGGATGGCCAAGCGCAAGATCTCGGTGCGCGCCAACAACGTCGTGTCGGAGAAGCTCAAGGTGAACGACTTGCGCGGCAATCCGATCGAGATCGCCACCAATGTCGTCTGGCGCGTCGCCGATACCGCGCAGGCGCTTTACGACGTCGACGACTATAAGGCTTTCGTGAATGTCCAGATAGAGGCCGCCGTGCGCTCGATCGGCTCGCGCTATGCCTATGACGATGTGGAGGATGCCGAGATCACCTTGCGCGGCAGCCACGTGCAGGTGAACGCCGAACTGCGCACCGAACTGATCGAGCGCCTGCGCGTGGCGGGCATCACCGTCGACGAATGCGGCCTCACCCACCTCGCCTATGCGCCGGAGATCGCGGGAGCCATGTTGCGCCGCCAGCAGGCGGAAGCGGTGATCGCCGCCCGCCGCAAGCTGGTGGAAGGCGCGGTCTCGATGGTCGAGATGGCGCTGGCGCAGCTCTCGGAAAAGAACGTGGTCGAACTCGACGACGAGCGCCGCGCGGCGATGGTCTCGAACCTGATGGTCGTGCTCTGCGGCGAGCGCGACACCCAGCCGGTCGTCAATACCGGCACGCTCTACCAGTAGGATCGCAGACGGATGGCGAGTCCGGGCAAGAAGGCCTTTGCCCTGCGGCTGGACCCGGCGCTACACGAAGCGCTGGAACGCTGCGCCGCCGCCGACTTCCGCTCGGTCAATGCCCAGGTCGAAGTGCTGCTGCGCGAGGCGCTCGCCCGGCGCGGGATGAAAGTGGAAGTCAGCGAGCCAGCCCGCCGGGGCCGCCCGCCTGCCGCGCCGGACAGCCAGGAGGATAAGGCATGAGTCAGGAAGATACCCTGTTCGTCTGCTATCGGAAGGGTTGGCAGTTCAATTGCCAGCCGCGCGGCCGCGCCGGATGGCTGGCCCTTGCGGGCTGGACGCTTCCATTCCTGCCGCTGTCGCTCGGCCTGGCATGGCTGTTGCTGCGCTTTCCCGAAAATCTGACGGCCATCGTCGTTGCCTTCACGCTGATCGTGGCGGTGTGGACCGCCGTCATGATGATATGGATCGTCAGCCACAGCGAGATGGTAGACCTCAAGACAGAGCTTAAGCCGGAACGCCGCCGGAAGGACCGCCGATAGCGCTGAAGCTCTGTCCCGCCGTGGGACGCGGCAAAAGGCGGTGCAGCGTTCCGCTCCGCAGGCGCTAGACCGGTGCCATGAACCGCTCGACCCGACTCGCTCTCGCCTGCGGCCTTCCGCTGCTCGCCGCCGTTCCCGCCGCCACCGCGTTCGGCGAGACGCAGAACCCCGCGCCCTATACCGTGGTCGAGACAGGGCGCAGCTTCACCCGCCTGCAGGACGCGGTGGACGCCATCGGCGAGGGTAACGGCACGATCCGCTTCGCCTCGCTGCGCTTCTCCGACTGCGCGGTGCAGAGCAAGGGTGAGATCACCTATCAGGCGCAGGTCCCCGGTCAGTCGGTGCTCGACGGCAAGGCCTGCGAGGACAAGGCCGCGCTGGTCCTCCGCGGGCGCGGCGCCCGAATCGAGGGTTTGGTCTTCGCCAATATCCGCGTGCCGGACAAGAACGGCGCGGGCGTGCGGCTGGAGCACGGCAACCTCTCGGTCTCGCAGGCCTGGTTCCGCGACAGCGAACAGGGCCTGCTCAGCGGCGAGGACCCACAAGGCACGATCCTGATCGACAAGTCCACTTTCACCCGCCTCGGCACGTGCGAGGGATCGGGCTGCGCCCATTCGCTCTACATCGGCAACTACGGCTCGCTGACGGTGACGCGCAGCCGCTTCGAGGCAGGCACCGGCGGCCATTACGTGAAGAGCCGCGCGGCGCGGGTGGAGATAACCGGCTCCAGCTTCGACGATTCGGCCGGGCGCGGCACCAACTACATGATCGACCTGCCCGAAGGCGCCACCGGGCGCATCGCCGGCAACTGGTTCGTGCAGGGCCGCGACAAGGAGAACTACTCCGCCTTCATCGCCGTCGCCGCCGAGCATCGCAGCCATCCTTCGGCGGGTCTGACGGTGGAGGGCAACAATGCCCGCTTCGCTCCCGGCATCGACCGCCACAGCGCCTTCGTGGCCGACTGGTCCGGCGAGCCGTTGAAGCTCGGCGACAATGCGCTTGGCACCGGATTGACCTCTTTCGAGAAACGCTGAGCGCGCGCTCTAACCCCTCTGTCGGGCTTGTCTCGACTGCCGGTTGATCCTAGCTTTCGAGGATGCCGAGCGGCCCGCAACAGATACTGGCCTCCTTCACGCGTCTCCGAATCTGCGCGCTGCTGCTGCTGGCCGCGATCGGCCTTCAGGCAGCCGAGCCGATTCGCGCGCCGCTGGAGCGGACACAGGGCTCGGCTTTCAGCGCGGCCACCGCCGATCTGGCGCTGGCAACCGGACGCCGGGTCGAGACCGGCAAGGCGCAGGCCCTGCCCACGACCGCGCTCCCGACGATCGCGCCGACTGCCCTCGCAACCCCGCGCCTCGCCCTCCTGCCCACGACCACGCCCCCGCACTTGCACTTGCACTTGCGACCCGAGGTACGCGGCCCGCCGCCGCGCGGTCACCCCGCGCGACTTCCCGACAGCACCGCACCGCCGCTCGCCTGATCCGCCTCGCCCGGCGCCGCTTTCCCGCGCGCGCCGTCTCCGAATGCAGATCAGGACCACCACCATGTCTTCAGAAAAAATCGAGGCCCTGCGCACCGCCGACCGCACGCGCATGGCATCCCTCTTCGTCCGCTATCCTGCGCTGACGGAAGCCGAACTCGAAGAAATCCACGCCTGGTTCAACCGGCGCGCGACCTCGCTCGACCTCGGCCTGCTCGCCGCCACGCCGGAAATCGCCGAACAGTTCCAGGAATACCGCGCCCAGCATCACGACCGCTTCAAGCCGAGCGACATCGGCAAGGCGGCGCTGTTCATAGGCGCGGTTGCAGCCGTCGTCGGATCGATCGTCATCATGATCCCCTGACCGACGGTCCCGGAGCGCGGCACCCCCTCATACCCTCGTTCGCGCTCCGGGCTTTTTGCTGCACAGGTCAACGCCTGTTCTTGCCCGGACTTCAGTCCGGACAAACTACAATATATGCCCGGTGCGGTCCCGCTTGGTTTCGAGATAGCGCGCATTGTGCGGGTTAGGCGGCAACTGGTGTGGCACCCGCTCCACCACCTCGACGCCCACGCCTTCGAGCGCGGCGACTTTGGCCGGATTATTGGTCATCAGCCGGATCGCGCCAACTCCGAGCAAGTCGAGCATCCGCGCCGCCACCGGGAAGTCGCGCGCTTCGGTCGGCAGGCCGAGGCGATTGTTGGCGTCCACCGTGTCGTAGCCGAGGTCCTGGAGGCTGTAGGCCCGCAGCTTGTTGACGAGACCGATGCCGCGCCCTTCCTGCCTGAGGTAAAGCAGCACGCCCCAGCCGCCGTTCCTAGCCTCATCAGCCATGGCCCGCAGCGCCGCATCGAGTTGCGGGCCGCAGTCGCACTTCAGGCTGCCGAGGATATCGCCGGTCAGGCATTCCGAGTGGAGCCGCACCAGCGGCGCCCGGTCGCCGTCCTGCTCGCCGATCACCAGTGCGACATGTTCGCGCAAGTCATCCAGCGAACGGAAGGCAACGATCTCCGCTTCCTCGCAGGCCGCCACCGGTAGGCGCGCGCGCGAGGCGATGACGAGGCGGCCCGTATCCTTCCATTCCGCAAGATCCTCAGGCGAAACGGACTGCGCCTCGCCTTCGATGTCCGGCGCAACGAGGAAGGCAGGCAGGATACCGGCAAGCCGCGCCAGTTCCATGGCCGTGCGGGCCATGTCGATGTCGGCGATGTGCTCCGCCGCGAACGGGCCTTTCATCGGGTGTGCAAGGTCGAGCGCCGGGTCCGCCACGGCGCGGGCGGTCTCCAGATCGAACGGCTCGGCCGCGCGAATCAGCACGGGCGCCTCGGGAACGGCAGCCTCGCGCTGGTTGGCGAGCTTGAGCGTCACCGCCCGCGCCGCCGAGATCAGCATCCGCGGCGCCGTGACGCCGGGCGCGAAGCCGGTCTCGGCCGGGAGCAGGACATGACCTTCGCCCATCCGCACCGGCCAGCCATGGCGCAGCGCGTCCAGCGCCAGCGCGACCCGGCGCGACCCGGCGGAGGGCAACTCGGTGCTCAGAGTTCGAACTCCGTGACGAGCGGAACGTGATCGCTCGGCTGTTCCCAGCGGCGGGTTTCCTCGACGAAGCTGTGCGCGCGTGCCTGCTTCGCAAGGTCGGGCGAGGCCCACATGTGGTCGAGGCGGCGGCCCTGGTCCTTCTGGCGCCAGTAGCTGCGGTAGGACCACCAGGAATAGTTGCGCTCGGGCGCGGGAATGAACTCGCGGCCAAGATCGACCCAGCCGTGCGCGTCGCGGAAGCGGCCCAGCGTCTCGACCTCGATCGGCGTGTGGCTGACAACCTTGAGCAGCGCCTTGTGGTTATAGACGTCCGATTCGAGCGGGGCGATGTTGAAGTCGCCGACGATCAGGGTGGGCCGGTCGATCTTGTCGGCCCAGCGCGTCATGCGTTCGAGGAAGTCGAGCTTCTGGCCGAACTTCAGGTTCACCTCGCGATCGGCGATATCGCCGCCGGCGGGAATGTAGACGTTCTCCAGGATCATGCCCTGCCCGGCGCCTTGCAGTTCCACGCCGATGTGGCGGGCCTCGCCGTTGTCCTGCCAGTCATGGCGGCTGAACTCGGTGAACGGCACGCGGCTGACGGTGGCGACGCCGTGATAGCCCTTCTGCCCGTGGATCGCGCGATGGGTATAGCCGAGTCGCTCAAACATATCGTGCGGGAAGAGGTGCTCGGCGACCTTGATTTCCTGGAGGCAGAGCACGTCGGGCGACTGCTCGGTCAGGAAACGCTCGACCTGGTCGATGCGAAGGCGGACAGAATTGATGTTCCAGGTGGCGATCTTCATGCCGCAGGCAATAGGGATGCCCTTTGCGAATTTCCAGAGGTGGTGGTGAAAACAGGCTTGAGCAAAAACTGCCTGTGCCCCTCCACCACGCTTCGTGCGGTCCCCCTCCCCGAGAGGGAGGATCGCGCTCTTTTTCGGGCCTGTGGTTTGGTCCAGGCCGGAGCGAGAATGGTGCCGGTCGAGAACCGGAGCGGAGCGGCCTTCTGGCCGTGAGCACCGGAAGCGCAGCCCGGTGCCGTTCGCAGCCCGGCATGGGCCAAACCACAGGCCCGAAAAACAAAAACCCTCGGTCCGGGGGCAGAGGACCGAGGGTTCATGTAAGCGTTCGTCACGCTAAATCAGAGGACCCTTATGGAGGCGTGGGCAACAGGGGGGAAACCCGCCTCGAGCCGCTCTGACCATTTCAATGTAGGTGCTCTTGGCTTGCTGGCAAGTGAACGGAATTCAGAAAAGTGTCGCATTCCGTCGCAGTCAACGGGCAACTCGCGACCAAGCGTTGCCCTTTATCGACGAGTCCTGGGACGCGGATCATTCCAACGGAAATCGTTGTCCGTCACCGGGACGCCGTAGCGTTGATTCGATAGCGCGATCGTCGTGCGCTTGTTCTGCGAATCGAGCGCGACCCAGTAGCTGAGTTCCAGCCCGCCCGGTGCCGAGGCCTTGCGGGTGAAGATCAGGGTGATGACGCCGTACTCGGGATGCGAGCGATCGCGGACCTCGATGCTGACGACGTTGGGATTGCCGGTCTGCTTGACCGTGCCGAACTTTGCCACGTCACGCTTTGGGTCGAGCAGTGCGCCGAGCGGGCTGTTGCTGATCGGCCAGCGCTGCACCTGCCGCACCGAATAGTCGATCATGGTCAGCGCCTTGCCGTCGCTGACGATCAGCATCTGGGCGCTCTTCTCGTACTGGAAGCGGATCTTGCCGGGACGCATCAGCGTCAGTTCACCGGTCAGACTCTGGCCGTTGCGGTCCGTCTGGACGAAATCGGCCTTCATCGTCGAGATCGCGCGCAGCGCCTCGACGGCCTGGTTAAGCTGCGCAGCGTCGGCAGACGGGGCCGCAAGCGCGGGCGCCGCCGGAAGGAGGGCAGGAACGCAAAGCGCGGCCAAACTGGCCGCGCTTACGCAAGAGCGAAAGATCTTGAAGGTGCGGTTCATGATGCTCCCATTGGGTTTGCAGGCTTGAACCGCCCCTTAATCGCAAAGTTCCCGAAGAAAACCTTACTTGATCTTGGCTTCCTTGAAGTCGACGTGCTTGCGCACGACGGGGTCGTACTTGCGGAAGGTCATCTTCTCGGTCGTGTTGCGCGGGTTCTTCTTCGTGACGTAGAAGAAGCCGGTGTCGGCGGTCGAGACAAGACGGATCTTGACGGTTGCGGGCTTCGCCATGGCGGTTTCCTGTATCTCTCGTTTCAGCCGCCCTGGCCGGCCGGCGTTCCGTTGAAAAATTTCAGGGCGGCAATCGAGCGCCGCCCCTCAAGGTTGCGGCCCATGCGATAGTGACAGCCCAAAGTCAAGCGCAGGAGGCTTGATTCACTCCGTATCGAAGGAGTCGATCGGCTTCAGAACGCCGAATTTCTCGTTGTAGGGCGCGTGATTCAACTTCGGCATCTTGATGCTCTGCGGTTCGACCTTGGTATCCGGCAGGCGGTCCAGCAAGTCTCGCACCAGCGTGAGCCGACCGATTCGCTGGTCGTTGAAGTTCACCACCGTCCACGGCGCATGTTTCTTGTGGGTGGCCTTGAGCATGACCTCGCGCGCCTTGGTATAGTCGTCGTAGCGCTCGCGCGCGGCGACGTCGATCGGCGAGAGCTTCCAGCGCTTGAGCGGATCGTCGAGTCGCTCGTGGAGGCGTTCCTCCTGCTTCTCCTGATCGCAGGCGAGCCAGTACTTGAACAGCAGGATGCCGTCGTCGACCAGCATGCGCTCGAACACCGGGGCCTGCTGGAGGAAGCGCTTCACTTCCGAGCCTGTCGCGAAGCCCATGACTTTCTCGACCCCGGCGCGGTTATACCAGCTGCGGTCGAACAGCACGATCTCGCCGCGGGTCGGCAGGTGCTCGGCATAGCGCTGGAAGTACCACTGGCCCTGCTCGCGCTCGCTGGGCGCCGTGAGCGCGACGGTGCGGCACTGGCGGGGATTGAGCTGGCCGCCCACGGCCTTGATCGCCCCGCCCTTGCCCGCCGTGTCCCGTCCCTCGAACAGGACGACGATGCGGGCGCCGGTGGAGGAAGCCCAGCGGGCCATGCCCACCAGCTCCTCCTGCATCGGCTCCAGCAGCTTCTCGTAGTCTTTACGGCCGAGCTTCTTGTGATCGTTCCCGGCCATGGTTCAAATCCCTGATCAGACCCGCGAAAGCAGGAAAAGCGCAAGTGCGCCGGCGACGATACGATACCAGGCGAACGGTGCAAAGCCCGAGCGGCTGACGAAGGCCATGAAGGCCTTGATGACGACCAGTGCCACCACGAAGGAGACGGCGAAGCCGATCCCGATCTCGCCCCAGCCCACCGCGCCGGTGCCCGCCATCAGTTCCTTGTGATGCTTGAGCAGTTCCAGCGTCGTCGCGCCGATCATCGTCGGCACGGCCAGGAAGAAGCTGAACTCGGCCGCCGTCCGGCGCTCGATCCCCATCGACAGCGCGCCCATGATCGTCGCGCCCGAACGGCTGACGCCCGGAACCATCGCCAGGCACTGCGCAAAGCCGACGCCGATGCACTTGACGGCGGGCAGCTCGGAAACGCCGGTCAGCGGACCGGGCTTCGCCACTTTCTCGATCCCGAGAATGGCGATGCCGCCGATGATCAGCGCCCAGGCGACCACGGCGGGTTCGCCCAGCAGGCCTTCGATATAGTTGTTGAACAGCAGGCCCAGCACCGCCGAGGGAATGAAGGCCAGCAGCACGTTGCGCACGAAACGGATCGAGTTGGGATTGAGCTTGAGCAGCCCCATGCCCACCGCCCAGAACGTGCGCCAGAACTGCACGATCACCGCCAGGATCGCGCCCAGCTGGATAACGATGTTGAAAGTGGCCCACTGGCTCGAATCGTACCCGAACAGCCGCGTGGCCAGAATCAGGTGGCCGGTCGAGGAGACGGGCAGGAATTCGGTGAGGCCCTCGACAATGCCGAGGAGTATCGCGGTAAGGGTCAAGCTCATGGGGTCGAGGTCATGCCGGACGTATCGGTCAAGTCAACCCGCTGGACGGCGCTCTAGTCCCTATAGTCGTTCAGAAAATACGGTTGGCCGCGTTTTGAGGCTCGGGGCCCGGTCCATGTCGAACCGAGCCCCGTTTCCTTACAGTTTCCTTACCAGATCCGCACGCGCTGGGCGGGTGGGAGGTAGAGGGCGTCGCCAGGCTTCACGCCGAAGGCCTTGTACCATTCGTCGAAGTTACGGACGATGCCGTTGATGCGGTAATGTGCAGGCGAGTGGGGATCGGTGATGAGCTGCTGGCGCACCGATTCCTCGCGGTACTTGCTGCGCCAGACTTGCGCCCAGGCCATGAAGAAGCGCTGGTCGCCGGTCAAGCCGTCGATCACCGGGGCTTCCTTGCCGTTCAGCGAGAGCTTGTAGGCGCGGTAGGCGAGGCTGAGGCCGCCGAGGTCGCCGATGTTCTCGCCCATGGTCAGCTTGCCGTTGACGCAGGTCTTGCCGTCGTCGAACGGGCAGAAGCTGTTGTACTGGGCTTCCAGACGGTCCTGGAGCTTCTGGAAGTTGGCCTTGTCCGCCGCGCTCCACCAGTCGCGAAGGTTGCCGGTGCCGTCCGACTTGGCGCCCTGGTCGTCGAAACCATGACCCATCTCATGGCCGATCACTGCGCCGATGCCGCCGTAGTTGACCGCCGGGTCAGCCGAGACGTTGAAGAACGGCGGCTGAAGGATGGCGGCCGGGAACACGATCTCGTTGAACGGCGGGTTGTAGTAGGCGTTGACCGTCTCAGGCAGCATGAACCATTCGGTCTTGTCGACCGGCTGGCCGATGCGCTTCATCTGGTCGTCGTTCTCCCACGAACCGGCGGCAATCGCGTTGCCGAGCGGATCGGTGGCCGAGAAGGTCAGACCTTCGTAGGTCTTGTACTTCGCCGGGGCGCCGATCTTGGGATTGAAGGCATCGAGCTTGGCCTGGGCCTCCTTGCGGGTTTCCGGGCCCATCCAGGCCAGGTCCTTGAGGTTGACCGCCATGGCCTTGCGCAAGTTGGCAACGAGGTCGGTCATCGCCGCCTTGGCTTCGGGCGGGTAGTACTTCTCGGCATAGATCTTGCCGACGAGTTCACCGGCCATGCCCTCGACCGCGGCGACGCCGCGCTTCCAGCGGGCGCGCTGCTCGGGCTGGCCGCTCATGACCTTGCCGTAGAAGGCGAAGTTGGCATCGTCGATGTCGCTGGGCAGTACGGCGGCATTGCCGCGCAGGAAGTGCGCCGCCAGCCAGGCCTGCCAGGTGGCGACCGGCACGTCCGAGACCAGCTTGGCCACGGCGGGAACGCCGCCACCGAACAGGGTCTGCGCCTTGGCGGGATCGATGCGCGCGGCCTTCAGCTCTTCCGGCGTCGGCGGCATCTCGGTGGCGAGCACGTAGCCCGCCTTGCCCGCGCCCATCGTGTCCATGAAGGTGCGCATCAGGCCGGGGGCGCCGAGGCCTTCGAATTCGGCCAGGGTCAGCTTGTTGTAGGTAAGGTCCGGGTCGCGGCTGGCGGCACGGTCCCAGTCGGCCTGGGCGATGCGGGTTTCCAGCGCCACGACCGACTTGGCGGCCGTCGCCGGATCGGCATAACCCGCCTTGCCGAGCAGGAAGGTCAGATAGTCGGTGTACTTTGCGCGCAGGTCCTGCGAACGCTGGTCGTTCTTCAGGTAATAGTCGCGGTCGGGCAGGCCGAGACCGCCGACACCCACCTGGAAGGCGTTGATGTCGCTCTGCTTCTCGTCGGGGCCGACATAGGCGCCGAGCGGCGAGGAGAAGCCGGGCGATGCGAAGATCTTCATCAGGTCGTCGGGCGTCTTGGCCGCGAAGATGCGCTCAAGGTAAGGCTGTGCCGGGGCCAGACCGGCCTTGTTGATGGCGTCGACATCCATGAAGGCCGCATAGGCCGCCTCGACGCGGGCGGCATCGCTGCCGGGTGCGGGCTTGGAGGCGATCAGTTCGTCCATGATGGCATGGACGCGCTGTTCCGAAAGGTCGCGCAGCGCGGTGAACGAGCCCCAGTTGGTGCGGTCGGCGGGGAGCACGACGGCGGCTTCCCACTTGCCGTTCACGAACTTGTCGAAGTCCACGCCGGGCTTGGCGGCCGTGTCCTGCCACTGGGTCTGGATGCCGGACTTGCCCCAGTCCATCTTCGCCGGGTCGATCTGCATCGGATCCGAGGAAGCGGGCGTTTCCGCCAGCACCGGAACGGCGGAAAAGCTGAGTGCGGTAGCGAGTGCTGTCGAAGCGAGCACCCGGCCGAGAATGCGGGTCATGGTCCCACCTTTCTGATTTGCATGACACGAACGGTCTGGCGACAAGCCGGAACGGCCCGTCGATAGCAGCGCAACATAATTGCCATATTCGGCAACGCCAGTCCCGAAATGTCGTTTGTCGGCCCCGATCAGGCGTTCGTCGAACGGGCGAAGGCGGCAACCGAGTCCGCATCGAACTGGAGCGAGGCCAGCCGCGCATAGAGGCCGCCCGCCCGGCTCAGGCTCTCGTGCGTGCCCTGTTCGGCGATGCGGCCGCCGTCCATCACGACGATCCGGTCCGCCTTGCGCACGGTGGCAAGGCGATGCGCGATCACCAGGGTCGTGCGGTTCTCCATCAGGTGCTCCAGCGCGTCCTGCACCAGCCGCTCGCTTTCGGCGTCGAGCGCGCTGGTCGCTTCGTCCAGCAGCAGGATCGGCGCGTCGCGCAGCAGGGCGCGGGCGATGGCGATGCGCTGGCGCTGACCGCCGGACAGGCGCGCGCCGTCCTCGCCGAGGAAAGTGTCGAGGCCCTGCGGCAATTCGCGCAGGAAACCTTCGGCATTGGCGGCGCGGGTGGCCTGCCAGATCGCCTCGTCGTCCGCCTGCTGGTTGCCGTAGCGCAAGTTGTCGCGCGCGGAAGCGGCGAAGAGCACGCCTTCCTGCGGCACGAGCGCGATGCGCTGGCGCACTTCGGAGGGATCGGCGGACGTCAGCGGCACGCCGTCGATCTTGATGGCGCCGCTCTGGGGATCGTAGAAACGCTCGGCGAGCTGGAACAGCGTGGACTTGCCCGCGCCCGAAGGCCCGACGATCGCCACCGTCTCGCCCGGCTCGATCGAGAGGCTGAAATCGTGAAGTGCCGCCAATTCCGGGCGCGAGGGATAGCGGAACGTCACGCGCTCGAAGGCGAGCTTGCCGCGCCCCGGCGAAGGCAGCGTCAGCGGGCGAGCCGGAGCGGTGATCGTCGGATGCTCGCTGAGCAGTTCGGCGAGGCGGCTGGCAGCACCCGCACCGCGCACGAGATCGCCGTAGACTTCGGTGAGCGAGCCGAAAGCGCCCGCGACGATACCCGCCGTCACCACGAAAGCGGCGATTGTGCCGCCGGTAATGCTGCCCTCGGCCACGCCGATCGCGCCGCGCCACATGATGACGGTGATCGAGGCGAAGATCAGGAACATGATTGTCGCGGTCATCACCGCGCGCAGGGCGATGCGGTGTCTCCCGGTCTCGAAAGTCCGCTCGACCGCGCCGGAGAAGCGCTCCAGCTCGCGGCCTTCCTGGTTGAAGGCCTGGACCACGCGCAGGGCGCCGAAGACCTCGCTGGTGGTCGCGCCGATGTCCGCCACCCGGTCCTGGCTCTGCCGGGCGACGGCGCGCAATCGGCGCCCGAAGGCGGCGATCGGCAGGATCACCACCGGAATCGCGACGACGAGACCCAGCGTCAGGGTCGGCGCGAGCACGAAGAGATAGGCCACCCCGCCTACCGCCATGATCGCATTGCGCAGCGCCACCGAGACCGTGGTGCCCACCACCGTCTCGATGATGGCGGTGTCCGCCGTCATGCGCGAGGCGATTTCCTTGGGGCTGTTTTCCTCGAAGAAACTGGGCGACAACGTCAGCAGGTGGCGCTGCACGCGCAGGCGCACGTCGGCAACGACGCGCTCGCCGAGCCACGAGACGCTGTAGAAGCGGATCGCCGTCGCCACCGAAAGCACGGTGACGACGCCCAGCAGCATGACGAACCACCAGCGGATCGCCGCGGGATCGGCACCCTGCGCGAAGCCCTGATCGACGATCTGGCGGAAACCGTAGGGGATCGCGAGAGTGGACGTCGCCGTCGTCAGCAGCGCGAGACCGGCGATCGCCATGCGTCCGGGATAATTGAACAGTTCGCGCCAGACCATGCGGAGCGCGCCCAGATTCCCCCGGCCACCCCCACGCCCTCCCTTGCGGCGCGGAGCCCCGGCTTCGGTGCCACGCCCGGTGACGGTGGCGTTCTCGTTCTTGGGCAGCCCGTCCTGCCCCGCGTTGGCGTCCATAGGCGCGGCCTTATCCTGTCCCCGGCCCGAGGAAAAGATATATGAAAAGCGCCTTTACGATCAAAGCCTTCGCATCCGTCGATGGCTGCAATCGGGTTTACCGCATTGCGCAGGCAACGATTCGGTCCCAAATGGCCTTTATACCTAGCAGGGACGGCCTGGTCGCATTGCCGTTCGGGAGATCCATCTTGCTTTACAACGCTTACGAATTGCAGCGCACCATGCTGAGCGGCGCCGCCGCCTGGGCTTCGGTAAGCTCCGAACTTCTCAGCAATCCCGCCCTTCCCATGGGTTACTTCGGCTTCGGCCCGGTCATGGCCTCGGCCCTTGACGTCTTCGCCCATGCCGCCGCGCCGCGCGGCAAGCCCGCCTTCGACATCGAGACCGTCACCACCGGCGGCAAGACTTACGACATCACCGAATCGATCGTGCTGCGCCGCCCCTTCGGCGACCTGATCCGCTTCACCCACGCCGGCCTGCCCAAGGACGCGCCCAAGCTGCTGGTCGTGGCGCCGATGAGCGGCCACTTCGCCACCTTGCTGCGCGGCACCGTCGCCCGCATGCTGGAAAGCTGCGAAGTCTACATCACCGACTGGGCCGACGCGAAGCTGGTGCCCTCGGACGCCGGTCGCTTCGACCTTGACGACTATATCGACTACCTGATCGGCTTCCTGGAGCACATCGGCCCCGGCGCGCACATGCTGGCCGTCTGCCAGCCCTCGGTCCCGGCTTTCGCGGCGGCGGCGATCATGGGCAAGCAGCGGCACCCCTGCCGTCCGGCAACGCTGACCATGATGGGCGGCCCGGTCGATACCCGCGAGGCCCCGACCAGCGTCAACGACGTGGCGATGCAGCAGCCGCTCTCGTGGTTCGAGAACAACGTCATCGCCACCGTTCCGCTCACTTATCCGGGCGCCGGTCGCAAGGTCTATCCGGGCTTCCTCCAGCTCGCGGGCTTCATGGCGATGAACCTCGGCAACCACATGATGAGCCACTATGGCATGTTCAAGCACCTCGTCACCGGCGACGGCGAAGGCGCCGCGGCCACCAAGGCTTTCTACGACGAGTACCGCTCGGTCTGCGACATGACCGCCGACTACTATCTCCAGACCATCGAGCACGTGTTCCAGAAGCATTCGCTGCCCAAGGGCGAATTCGTCCATCGCGGCGAACGCATCGACCCTTCCGCGATTCTCGACACCGCCCTGCTCGCGGTCGAGGGTGAGCGGGACGACATCTCCGGCATCGGCCAGACCAAGGCCGCGCTCAAGCTTGCCACCCATCTGCCGGACAGCAGGAAGAAGTACCTGCTCGCCGAGAACGTCGGCCATTACGGCATTTTCAACGGCAGCAAGTGGCGCACCCGCATTGCCCCGGTGCTGGAGGACTGGATCCGCCAGCACGCCCGCAAGTCGCTGGAAGTCGCCGCCTGACGATTCCATTTGCCCGGCGGACGCGTACCGCATTCGCCGGGCCGAGCTTGCGAATCGCTGCCGCGCCGCCGAGGTCGGCAAACCGGTTAACCCTTGCGGTAGCCCGCCTTGCACGTGGGAACCGGGCGTCGATGGGACTGGAAAGTCCCCTGCGTTTAGGTTAACTTACCGGTATGGAACAGACGTTGGGTCGACGTGCTGTCCTCATGGGCGGACTGGCGGCGGGCGCAAGCCTGGCATTGCCGTCGCGCGTGCTGGCAGCAGAAAACACGGCAGGAACAGCGACGGGACAGATCGGTCCTGCCGGGCTGCCCTCTCTCGGTGGCGGCATCAGCACGCTGGACGCTGTACCGAGCGCCCTCACCCCCTATCAGCGCCGCATCCTTGATGTCGCCTCGCGGCAGGTGCAGCGCGTGCGCTCGCAGATCTGGCGGACCGACCTCGTCGGCATCGCCGATTTCGCACAGCCCTCATGGAAGCCGCGCCTGCACTTCGCCAATATCGAGGCGGGCACGGTGCGCTCCTTCCTGCTCGCCCACGGGCGCGGCTCGGACCCGGCGCACAGCGGCTGGCTGCAGAGCTTTTCCAACCTGCCCGGATCGGAAGCCACCTCGCGCGGGGCCTTCCTCACTTGCGAGTGGTACTCGGGCAAGTACGGCACCTCGATCCGCCTCAAGGGCTTGGACAACGACAATTCGATGGCGCTCGAACGGGCCATCGTGATGCATCCGGCGTGGTACGTCGATGCGGCGATGATCCAGAAGTGGGGCAAGCTCGGCCGCAGCGAAGGCTGCTTCGCGATGAGCAACACCGACTTCAACGAAGCGCTCTGGCACCTTTCGGGCGGACGCCTGCTGTTCGCCGACCGCATCGGGGAATACTGAATCCCGTTCATCACGTCATGCTGCGATCCGCTGTAGCGCCGCGTTAGACACCCTTTCTCCGGGGTGTTACGGATCAGCCATGAACGGAAATCTCGCGGAATTCAGGAAGGACGCGCCTACCGACGCGCGGCAGGTGCGCTCCCGCAAGGTGCTGAACGCCGCCATGCTGTCCCTGCTTGAGGAAAAGACCTTCGACCAGATCACCATTCGCGAGATCTCGGCGCGGGCGGGCACCGGCTATGCCACCTTCTTCCGCCACTATTCGACGAAGGAAGCGCTGCTGGGAGATGTCGCCTCGGAAGAGATAGCCGGGCTGCTGGCCCTGACCATTCCCACCCTCCACGCTGCCAACAGCTACGAATCCACCTTGGCGCTGTGCACCTATGTCGGCGAGCATCGGACGCTCTGGTCCGCCCTGCTGGCAGGCGGTGCCGCCGGGATCGTGCGGGAAGAATTCATCCGGCAGGCGCGCGGCCTGATCGAGGGCCTCACCGATCCGGCCGAGTGGCTGCCCCGGGATCTCGGTGTAGTGCACGGCACCGGCGCCACGATCGACATTCTCGGCTGGTGGCTGGCCAAGGGACAGGACCAGAGCGCCGAGGACACCGCGCGCATCCTTCATCGACTGGTCATCGCACCGCTGGTGGGCGACGGCCTGGAAGTCCTCGATCAGGCGCGCCATCGGGAATGAGCGGACTGGAAAACGCCGACTGGCCGCTGTTCGGCTGGGTCGACGACATTCGACACCCCCTGGCACGCGCGCGAGACGGCGGCCACCCTGCCGCGCTCGCCACGCTCTACCGTGTCGAAGGCAGCGCGCCGCGCGGCCCCGGCGCGCAGATGCTGTTCGTCGCGCCCGACGATAAGGCCGACATCGGTGCCAGCGGCTATTTCTCCGGAGACTGTATCGAAGGCGACGTGGCCGGCCATGCCATGCAGGTCCTCGCCGACGGTCTCCCGCGCCGCCTCCACTACGGCAACGGCAGTCCGTGGATCGACATCCGCCTGCGCTGCGGCGGCGCCCTGCATGTCATGGTCGAGCGCATCGCCGCCGACAGTGCGGCGGCGGCCGAGTTGCTGCGCCACGGCGCGGCCCGCCGCGCCTGCCGCTGGCACAGCGACGGCACCGCACAGCACGTCACCGCCGACGAGGGACCGCTGCTCGACATCTCCGAACCGCCGTTCTCGCTCTCCCGTCGCTATGACCCGCCCCGCCGCCTGATCGTTTCCGGCGGCGATCCGGGGGCCTTGGCAGCAGCCCGGCTTGCCGCCCTCTCGCAGTTCGAGACGATCCTGCTGCGTCCCGACGGCCCCACGGCGCCGCCGCCCTTCCCCGTCTCCCGTTACATGCGCAGCGATCCCGCGACGGCGCTGGCAGAGCTGGGAGTGGACCGCTGGACCGCCTATCTCGGCGCCACGCACGAGGATCACCACGATCTCGGCGGCTGCCTCGCCGCGCTGCGCGGCGGGGCGGGCTATGTCGGCATGATCGGCGCGAAGTCGCGCGCGGCGGCGCGGCGCGGTGCACTCGAAAATGCCGGAGCGACGCCGGAAGAACTGGCCCGGCTCCATCTTTCGCCAGGCGTGGCCGGACTCGGCAAGTCGCCTTGGGAAGTCGCCACGGGGATCATCGCCGAGATCATGCAGGCGCTGAACCCGGCGCGCGAGCGGGCATGACTTTCGCCGCGCTCGTTCTGGCGGCGGGAGCCTCGCGGCGGTTCGGCGGCGACAAGCTCTCCGCACTGCTGGATGGCGAGCCGCTGCTATTCCACGCCGTCCGCGCCGCCCGCGCCGCGCCTGTCTCTCGCGTGCTCGTGGTGGCGCGGGACGGCCTCGACTGCGGAACATGGCCGGAAAACCCGCCGGTCGAAGTGCTCCGCATCACCAGCGACGCGCTGTCGGAATCGCTCAAGGCCGGGATCGCGGCCCTGCACGACACGAACGGCATCTTCGTGTTCCTCGGCGACATGCCCCGCGTGCCCCATGACATGGCCGCGCGCCTTGCCGCCGGGATCGGGGACGGCAGCGCCGCCCTCCCCCGCCGCGACGGCAGGCCGGGCCATCCGGTACTGCTGTCCGCCCGCCTCTACCCCGAGATCGCGCGCCTCTCCGGCGACGAGGGCGCGGGACGCCTGCTGCGCGGACGCGGGGATGTCATCTTCGTCGAAACCGAAGATCCGGCGGTCCATCTCGACATCGATCGCCCGCAGGATCTTGCCTTGCTGCGCGCAGCCGATACGCCGCGCTGACCCGTCAGGCGCTGCCGGTCTGGCTCGACAGCAGCGCCGGATCGATCCCCTCGGCCCGCCAGGTCGCGGTCCAGCGATCGGCGACCGCCGTGTCGAACAGGATTTCCGGATGCGGATCCGCCGCGTACCAGCCATGCTGCCGCATCTCGCCTTCGAGCTGCCCCGGCGCCCAGCCCGCATAGCCCAGCGACATCAGCCAGCGCTTCGGCCCGCGCCCTTCGGCAATCGCCCGCAGCACATCCATCGAGGCGGAAAGCGAACAGAGCGGATGAACCTCGACCGTGTCGCTGCCGCCCCAGTCGGGCGAATGGAGCACGAAGCCGCGCCCCGGCTCGACCGGACCGCCTTCGTGGACCTCGCAGTCCGGCGCGACGCCGGGGTCGATGCCCAGTTCTTCGAGAATCTCGTGGAAGCGTACGCCCTCGCGCAGCCGGCCGATGCCGATGCCCAGCGCGCCGTTCTCGTCATGGACGCACAGTACGCTCACGCTGTGGTCGAAGCGGGGATCGAACATGCCCGGCATCGCCAGCAGGAGCCGTCCGGATAAATATTGTTTCTCGGTCACATCGGCAAATGTAAGCCCTTCGCAGGGGACGGCAAGCGGGTTGCGCTTTTCCCGGCGGAGATCGCGCTTTATGGCTCCCGCCAAGCAAGGAAGGGAAATTGCGAGTGAGCCTGCTGTTCGAACTGCCCGAAGCCCCCGCCGTCTCCGTCCTGGGCGAGGATGCCCGCTACCCCGTGCGCCGGATTTTCTGCGTCGGGCGCAACTACGCAGCCCATGCGCGCGAACTCGGCAATGCGGTCGACCGCGAGGCGCCGATCTGGTTCACCAAGGCCCCCGCCGCGCTCTGCCATTCGGGCGGCGCAATCGCCTATCCGCCCGGCACGCAGGACTGCCATTACGAGATGGAACTCGTCGTCGCGCTGGGCGGCCACGGCTTCGAAGTCGCAGCGGAACAGGCGATGGACCTCGTCTACGGCTATGCCTGCGGGCTCGACATGACCCGGCGCGACCTCCAGAACGCCGCCAAGGCCAAGGGCTATCCCTGGGACATGGGCAAGGACTTCGAGAACGGCGCCGTGATAGGCGCCATCACCCGCGCCGAGGCGTTCGGCACGCCGGGCGAGCAGCGCATCACCCTTACCCAGAACGGCGAGCCCCGGCAGGACGCGCCGCTCTCCGAGATGATCTGGAGACTGCCCGAACTGATCGCCGACCTTTCGCGCCTCTACCACCTTGCACCCGGCGACCTGATCTATACCGGCACGCCCGCGGGCGTCGGCCCGGTCGCACCGGGGGACCGGCTGGAAGGCCGCGTCGAAGGTCTTGAGTCCGTCGTCCTCACGATCGATCCGGCCTGACGTGAAAATGCTCCGCTACCGAGCCGCCCTGCTGGCAGGCTGTGCCGCGCTTTCTTCGGCGCCGGTTCTGGCCGAAGAGACCGCGCAGCCCGGCGCCCCGATCATCGTGACCGGCCACGGCCTCGAATCGGGACCGGCGACCCCGGCCTACGATGTCGAGACCATCGAGCGCGACGCGGTGATCGCCAGCGCCTCGGGCCGGATCGAGGATGTGCTAAATTCGGTGGCGGGCTTTTCCCAGTTCCGCCGCTCGGACAGCCGCTCGGCCAATCCTTCCTCGCAGGGCGCAACCTTGCGCGCGCTGGGCGGCAATGCGTCGAGCCGCACGCTGGTCCTGCTCGACGGGGTGCCGGTGGCGAACCCGTTCTTCGGCTATATCCCCTACAGCGCTATCGCGCCGGAGCGGCTTTCGTCGATCCGGGTGACACGCGGCGGCGGTTCGGGCGCCTTCGGCTCGGGCGCGGTGGCGGGGACCATCGAGATGACCAGCGCCGGGCCGGACCAGATCGGCGCCCTGCAAGGCAGCGCCCTCGTCAACGATCGCGGCGAGACCCAGACCTCGGCCTCCATCGCGCCGAAGCTGGGCGCGGGCTTCCTCGTCGCCAGCGTGCAGTGGGACCGGGGCGAAGGCTTCTGGACCACGCCGAGGGACCAGCGCGTCCCCGCTTCCGCCCGCGCCGCCTATGACAGCTGGTCGGCCTCGCTGCGCGCGGTCGCGCCGCTGAGCGGGGACGTGGAACTCCAGGCCTCCGTGCTCGCCTATGGCGACCAGCGCACCTTGCGCTTCAAGGGCGCCGATTCGACCTCGGAAGGCCAGCAGGCCTCGCTGCGGCTGGTGGGCCGGGGCGACTGGCAGTTCGACGTGCTCGGCTATGTGCAGGCGCAGGACTTCTCGAACATCGTGATCAGTTCGAGCACTTTCAAAAAGACGCTGGACCAGCACCGCACCCCGACCACCGCGATCGGCGGCAAGGCCGAACTGCGCCCGCCAGTGGGCGAGAACCATATCCTGCGCATCGGCACCGACGTTCGTCTCAGTGACGGGCGTCTGCTGGAACTGCCTTACAATGCCAGCGGCGCCTTTACCGCCGTGCGCCGCGCAGGCGGCAACCAGTCGGATCTCGGTTTCTATGCCGAGGACGACTGGACTCTGGGCGACCTCGTGCTCACCGCCGGCGGCCGCGCCGACCGCTGGACGATCCGCAATGGTTTCTATCGCTCAGCCAATGCCTCCGGAGTGCTGACGCAGGACGACACCTACGCGAATCGCTCCGGCTGGATGGGCAATGGCCGCGCCGGTCTGGTCTGGCACGCGAGCAGGGCAGTGAGCCTGCGCGCCGCCGCCTATAGCGGCATGCGCCTGCCGACGCTCAACGAACTCTACCGCCCCTTCGTCGTCTTCCCGATCACGACCGAGGCCAATCCGAACCTCAAGCCCGAACGCCTGCGCGGCTACGAGGCGGGGATCGACCTGCATCCGCTGGAGGCCCTGACCCTCTCGCTGACCGCCTTCGACAACAAGGTGAAGGATGCGGTGGCCAACGTAACGCTGAACGGCACGACCCGCGAACGGCAGAACGTAAACGCGGTGCATGCGCGCGGGCTGGAAGCCGCCGCCGCACTCGACCTCGGCAAAGTCCGCTTCGACGGCGCGCTGGCCTTGACCGACGCCAAGGTTCGCGCGGATGATCCGGACCTCGACGGTCTTCGCCCCTCGCAGACGCCGAAGTACGCCGCCAGTGCCACGCTCGCCTGGCTCCCGGCGGAGGGCTGGCGCTTCGCGGCGACCCTGCGCCATGTCGGCGCCCAGTACGAGGACGATCTAGAGACTTACGTGCTGCCCGCTGCGACGACGCTGGACGGCTACATGCAGGTTCCGGTGACGGGTCCCGTGGCGCTGATCCTCCGCGCCGAGAACCTGACCGACGAGGACATCGTTACCCGCAACCAGAACGGTTCCATCGACCTCGGCACACCGCGCACCTTCTGGGCCGGTATCCGGGTCGCCCTGCGCTGATGCACGGCGGTCCAGAGCACGACAGGCCGTGCATGAGCACCGCTCCGTCGCACGCCGTGCTCTGGCGCAATGCCGGCGGCGCGCATAAGGAAGCGCGATGCCGCGCCTGACCGTCAACGATCATCCGGTCGAAATCGCCATGGACCCGCAGGTGCCCTTGCTCTGGGCGCTGCGCGACGGCGCGAATCTCACCGGAACCAAGTATGGCTGCGGCGTGGGCGACTGCGGCGCCTGCACGGTGCTGGTCGACGGCGGCGCCCTGCGCGCCTGCCTCGTCACGCTGGGCGAGTGCGAGGGCCGCTTCGTCACCACCATCGAGGGGCTGTCGGCCGACCGCTCGCACCCGATGCAACAGGCGATGGTAGCCGAGCAGGCGATCCAGTGCGGCTTCTGCACGCCCGGCATCGTCATCGGCGGCGCTGCCCTGCTCGCCCGCAATGCGAATCCGAGCGAGGCGGAAATCCGCGAGGCGCTCCCCAATCTCTGCCGCTGCGGCGTCTATCCGCGCCTGATCGCCGCCGTGCAGCGCGCCGGTAGGGTCCTGCGCCGCGAGGAAACCATCAGCGCCGCGCCCGCGCCGGGCATCGCTCCCCGCGACGCCGCGCGCAAGGTGCCGGCCCTGGCACCTCTGAAAACGACATCACCCGAACGACAGGAGCAACGCCCGTGAAGGCGACCATCTGGCACAACCCGAAATGCGGCACTTCGCGCAAGACCCTGGCGATCCTGGAGGAAACTCCGGGCGTCGAGGTCGAAGTGATCGAATATCTCAAGACCGCGCCCTCGGCCGAAAAGCTCGCCCAGCTCTACCGCGATGCCGGCATCACCCCGCAGCAGGGCCTGCGCCTGCGCGGCACCGACGCCGCCGAGCGCGGCCTGCCCGAGGCCGACGACGCCACCGTTCTGGCGGCGATGGCGGCCGAACCGGCGCTGATCGAACGCCCCCTCGTCGAGACCGAAAAGGGCGTGCGGCTGTGCCGTCCGCAGGAAAAGGTCCACGAGATTCTGTAACCTCCACGTAACATTGGCCGACGCTTGCTTGCAAAGTTGGCCCCGATCTGTCACCGAATCGCCCTTCGCCGGACGACAACAAACGCGAGAGCTTCCTCAAGCATGACCAGTACCGAGCTTGCCCGAGAGGCGCTGCCCCAGCGGATCAAGCGGAAGATCAAACACAGCCTTGGACCCTGGGGCGTGTTCATCGAAGGCTTCCTGCGCAATCCCGTGATGGTCGGTTCGATCGTTCCGTCCTCGCGCTTCACGATCAATCGCATGCTGGCCCCGGTGGACTGGGCCAACTGCAAGCTTTTCGTCGAGTACGGCCCCGGAGTCGGCACGTTCTGCCGCCCGGTGCTCGACCGTCTCGGTCGCGACGGACAGTTGATCGTGATCGACACCAATCCGCTGTTCATCGACTATCTGCGCCGCACCATCACCGACAGCCGGTTCATCCCGGTGCTCGGCTCGGCGGCGGACGTCGAGGACATCGTGCGCGCGCACGGCCATGACAAGGCGGACTACGTGCTGTCCGGCCTGCCGTTCTCGACCCTGCCCGACGGCGTGGGTCCGGCGATCGCTTCCGCCACCTACCGCGTCATCCGCAAGGGCGGCGCTTTCCTGGTCTACCAGTTCACGCCGAAGGCGCGCGAATTCATGGCTCGCCATTTCAAGCGGATCGACAACGGCATGGAGCCGATCAATGTCCCGCCCTGCTTCCTGTTCTGGGGCTGGAAGGACGAAGACTGAGCCGGACGGCCCGTTTTCGAACTACCCGATACCAAAAAGGCCGGTGCTCCTCGCACCGGCCTTTTTTGTTTTACTCGAAGGTCTGCGTCACCTGCTCCTCGCTCGGCCCCGCAAGCTGGCGGTGCACCTGCGCGATCACTGCAACGAAGTAGAGCGCCATGATCGTCGCCATGATCGATTCGACCACTGCCGCCGTGATCCGGACCGCTTCACCGGGCGCCAGCAGCGTCACCGGCAGGGTCAGGATATTGCCGAAGATCATCAGCACCACCATGGCAAGGCCCAGCAGGGCGTAGAACCCCAGCAGGCGCGCGGTATTGCCCTTGGTGAGCGTCCACGACCGCCCGAGCGCCACGATCGGGTTGAACGTCTTCTCTACCGCGACGACCGGCGCCGTCACCGAAAAGCGTACGAACACCGCGACCGCAAAAGCCAGCGCAATCGCCAGCCCGATCACCGCGCCCACACTCCCGCCCACGGCGCCGAGCACTCCGGCGATCACCAGGACCACCGCGCCAAGCCCCATGCCGAGCAGGATCTGCGCCACCAGATAGGGCACCAGCCCCTTCACACCGGCGCGAATCGCCTCGCCCACGGTCGGGCGGCGCTCGGTGTCGAGCAGGCAGAGCAGCGAGAGCGTGCCCAGCGCCTGAAACAGCGCGAGCGGAACCATCACCGGCAGGATCGAGCTGTAATAGGCCTTTACCGCCGTCATGACCTGCTGCTCGTTCATCCCGCTGCCCATCTCGGGCTGGGGGAAGAAGATCGCGAAAGCGAGTTGCGGCACCAGGAAGAACACGCCAGCCAGCGCCAGGACAACCTCCCGGTTGGCGGAAACCGCTTGGGATGCCCGGGTCCAGGCCCTGTTGCTGTCGAACTTCATAACTGCTCCTGATGCCGCCAGATGAGAGCCGGCCTTTCAAAGTGACTTGATAACCGCAGGGAATGACGCCACGCAACGCGGCATGACTTTTCCGTCCACGCTTCCCGACACGCTTCCCGGTAATATCGAACTGCGCGTGAGCGCCGAGCCCGTACCCTACCGCGCCGCGCTTGAGGAAATGACCGAGCGCAACGCGCAGATCGCCGCCGGAGAGGCGCGCGAACTGATCTGGCTGCTCGAACACCCGCCGGTCTATACCGCCGGCACCAGCGCCGACCGCACCGAACTGCTCGACCCCCGCTTCGAAGTCGTCGAAGCCGGGCGCGGCGGGCGCTATACCTATCACGGTCCCGGCCAGCGGGTCGCCTATGTCCTGCTGGACCTCAGGAAGCGCGCCCGCGACGCGCGCGGCTTCGTCCACGGACTCGAAGGCTGGGTGATCGAGACGCTGAAGGACTTCGGAGTGGAAAGCTTCCGCAGCGAAGGCCGCATCGGCATCTGGACCCAGGACATCGACGGACGCGAGGCCAAGATCGGCGCGATCGGCGTGCGCATCCGCAAGTGGGTGACGATGCACGGTTTCGCGGTGAACATCCGCCCGGACCTTGCCCACTTCACCGGCATCGTGCCTTGCGGGATCGAGGAATTCGGCGTCACCAGCCTCTCGCGACTGGGGAAGGAAGTTGAGTTCGCCACCTGGGACGAGGCGCTGATCGCCCGCGCGCCCGCTTTCCTCGCCGCTCTCGATCGCCCCTGTCCTCCGGAGACGCCCGCATGACCTATCCCCGGAACGCCAAGATGCTGGCCCTCCTGCTGACGGCCCCCACCTGCCTCGCGCTCGGCGCCTGCAAGAAGGAAGAAAGCCCGGCGCAGAACGCGGCAGCCGGGGCGAAGATCCTGCCCCGCTCGGTGGGCGACGACATGCTGCCCTACGACACGGTGCGCTCGCAGTCCGCGCCCGCTGCTCCCGAGTCGGGTCCGCACAGTTCTGCCACTTCGCCGCGCGCGACCGCCAGCGAAGCCGCCGCGCCGGAAGACAATGCCGCCAATGCGGCTGCGGCCGCAGCCGCCGATGTGGAAGCCGCGGCCGCAGGGCCTGTTCAGTAAGGACCATAAACGATCAGGCGCCGATCACAGCGCCTTTTCGTAGACGGCGTATTCGCGGTTCACCTTGCTGTCGATGGCGCCTGCGATGGCGACCATGCCCTGGTTGTCGTCGAGCACCCAACCGATCTCGGCACGCTTCGCACCGAATTTGGAGGTGGCGCCGCGGCGGATGTACTCGATCATCATGAAAGCCAGCTGGCTAGCGAGTCGCGAGGACTGCAGCTTCTTGCGCACGCCCATCAGCGGCACGCGCATATCCGCCGGGTTGGGCCTCCGCAGCCAGAGCAGCAGCTTGATGAGCCCGAAGATGCCCGGCTTGCCCTTGGGACCGTTGAAGCGCTTCTGCGCCTGGTTGAGGTCCGGCCAGGTCATCATGAAGGCCACCGCCTCGCCTTCGTATTCGGCGATGCGGATGAGTTCGGGATGGACCAGCGGCTTCAGCGCCTTGCCGGTATATTCGATTTCCTTTTCGGTGAAGGGCACGAAGCCCCAGTTGTCCGACCATGCGTCGTTGAGGATGTCGCAGATCAGCGCCGCTTCCTCGTCGAATCGCTTGGGATCGACCTCGCGAATGCGGATCTTGGCGTTCTTCTCGCCCGAAGCGACGATGCGCTGGACCAGCGGCGGGAACTGCTTCGTCACGTTGAGATCATAGGTGTAGAGCGTCTTCACCCGCTCGTAACCGGCACCCTCGATCCAGGGACGATAGACCGGATCGTGGTGCGCCATCATCACCATCGGCGCGTGATCGTGCCCGAGGACCTGCAGGCCCGGCTCTTCCCAGACGGACAGGTTCATCGGCGCCAGAACGCGGGTCATGCCCTCTTCGCGCAGCCACTGTTCGGCGGCGGCGATCAGCGCGCGGGCGGCGTCCTCGTCCTCGGCCTCGATGGCACCCCAGTTGCCGGTACCGGGGCCCATGCCCTGTTCCGCAGGCTGTTTCAGCGCCAGTTCATCGATATGCGCCGATATGCGTCCAACGACCTCGCCGCCCCGCTTGGCCAGGAAAAGCTGCCCGTGGGCATGGTCCCAGAACGGATTCTTGCCCGGCGTGAACTTGGAGATTTCCTCCGAGCGCAAGTTCGGCACCCAGTTTTGATCTGCCGCATTGTGCCGATAAGCGTAATCGACAAAGGCGATCCTGTCGGCCTTGCTGGAAACGGGTGTGATGACTAGTTCGGCTTTGGCCACGATCCTGCCTTTGTTCCGCCTTATGGGAATTGCTTGGATCGCGACCTGCGGTCGGTTCCGGCACCTTGTCAAGCGGGACGACCGGCAGGACCGCCCGCAAAACACGCACCGGGCCGGTTATGCCCGGAGACTTTGGACTAGAATTGTATGATTGCCCAGGAAGCCATCGATCTGTCGCCACCGGCGCCGCGTGAAGCGGTCTCTCGCCCGCGCTCGTCGGAGATTCCCGACGACAAGGCGATGCTGCGCGCCGCCGTCGAACTCACCCGTGACATCGCGGTCGCTCGCCCCGGCATCTACTGGCCCGACATGCTGATCTCGGCCACTGTCGGCTATGCCGCGCTGGCAGGCGCCATCCTGGTCGGCAATGTCTGGGCAGCGGTCGTGCTGGGCCTCGTCTCGGCGCTGGCGCTCTACCGGGCGCTGCTGTTCATCCACGAGCTGACCCATATCCACCGCGACGCCCTGCCCGGCTTCCGGTTTACGTGGAACCTGCTGGTCGGCATTCCGATGCTGATCCCTTCGCTGATGTACGAGGGCGTCCACACGATCCACCACACGCGCACCCGCTACGGCACCGTGGAGGACCCGGAATACCTGCCGCTGGCGCTGATGAAGCCGTGGAGCCTGCCGGTCTTCGCACTCACCGCGATCCTGCTGCCGGTGGCCCTGCTGATCCGCTCCGCCGTGCTGGTGCCGCTGGGCGCAGTGATCCCGCCGCTGCGCAAGCTCGTGTGGGAACGCGCCTCGGCGCTCGCCATCAACCCGCAGTTCGGTCGTCGCCCGGCAGAGGGCGCCTTCGCGCGTATGGTGTTCTGGCAGGAACTGGGTTGCTCGGTCTGGGCGATCGCCGTGCTCGCGGCGAGCTATGCCTATGGCTGGCGTCCGCTGCTGATCGCGCTCTGCGTGGTCTCGCTGACGGCTTTCCTCAACCAGGTCCGCACCCTCGTCGCCCACCTCTGGGAGAACGACGGCGACGCCATGACGGTGACCGCGCAGTATCTCGATTCGGTGAACGTGCCGCCGCCCGCGAAGTTCTCCGAACTCTGGGCGCCGGTCGGCCTGCGCTATCACGCGCTGCACCACCTGCTGCCCTCGATGCCCTATCACTCGCTGGCCGAGGCCCACCGCCGCCTTGCCGCGCAGTTCGGCTCGGGTTCGACATATTCGAAGGCGAACTATCCGGGGCTGATGCCGCTGCTCGGCCGCCTCGCGAAAAGCACGATGGGCGCGCGCTGAAAAAAGCCCGACAGCCTGAAACGAAAAAGCCCCGCGTGATGCGGGGCTTTTTTTGTTGGGGGGCTTACTCTTCGGTCCGGATCAGCACCGTCTCGCCGATCAGGGCGAAGAGCACGAACGGCGCCCAGGCCGCGATCAGCGGCGGATAACCGCCGAAGTTCCCCATGGCCAGCGCCGCATTGTCGAGCACGAAATAGGCAAAGCCCAGCGCCATGCCGATCACCGCGCGGATCAGCAGCTGACCCGAACGCGCCAGACCGAACGCAGCAACCGCACCGAGCAGCGGCATCAGCACCGAGGAAAACGGCCCGGAGAGCTTGTGCCACCAGGCCGCCTCCAGTTCGCTGGTCCGGCGCCCGGCCACTTTCATCGCCTCGATCGAGGAGGAAAGCTGGAACAGGTCCTCCGAATCGGCGTCGACCTTGGAGATCATGATCTTCTCCGGCGTGATGCCGGGGGCAAGGACCGTGGGGCCAAGCCTGGTCGCGGTGGTCGTCGCCACCACGAAACGGTTCGGATTCTCGAAACGCCAGCCGGGATTGGCAAAAGCCGCGCGGTCGCTGCGATACTGCTCGACGATGATATCGTTGGCATCGCGGCGATAGAAGGTCACCCCGTGCAAGACCATGCCGGTGCCCTGCCCTTCGAGGCTCGATGCCATCAGCAGGTCCCGGCCGTCGGCCAGATAGAGGTTCGCCTTGACGCCAGGGTCCTTGGGAATCGGCCCGTAGTTCACCGATTGCCAGGCATTGAGCGTCGCGGTGGAACGGGTGACGACACGCTCGTTGAAGGCCAGGCTGCCCGTCGAGATCACCAGCGCCGTCAGGATCAGCGGCGCCAGCACCTGGTGCGCCGAAAGCCCCGCTGCCTTCATCGAGATGACCTCGCTGTTCTGGTTCAGCGTGGCGAGCGTGATGATCGTCGCCAGCAGCACAGAATAGGGCAGGAACCGGGCGATCAACTGCGGAACGCGCAGCGAGACGTAATAGAGCAGCTGCTCCTGCCCGTTGCCGGGATAGGCGAGGATATCGCCGCTCTCGCCCAGCAGGTCGAGCATCTGGAGCACCAGCACCAGCATGAACAGCACCGCCAGGATGCGCGTCACGAACAGGCGCGCCAGATACCAGGTCAGCGTGCGCGAAGGGAAGAATTCCATCTGCATCTCAGGAAGCTTCCGCAGGTTCAGGCAGGATGGGGCCGCGCTTGGTGCGCTTCATCAGGGACTTGAGCCGCTTGACGACGATCTCTGCCCCTTTTTCGAGCCAGCCGATCGCCTGCCCGCCGGGAACATAGGCGACGCGCCAATACATCCACAGAATCAGCGCGGCGAAGACGAAGAACGGCCCCCAGAGGCCGAGGATCGGGTTCATCTTGCCCAGCGAGGCGACATCGGCCGCATACTGGTTCACCTTGTGATAGGCGACGACCATCACAATCGAGACGAACAGGCCCAGCGCCGACGTCGAGCGCTTGGGGGGAATGGCGAGCGCCACCGCCAGCAGCGGCAGCAGCAGCATCATGATCACTTCGACCATGCGGTAATTGAAGTTCGCCTGGCTGGAAATCCGCTCTTCCTTGGGAAGATCCTTGTCCCAGCCGAGGTGGGCGAGTTCGGGCAGCAGGTATTCGCGGTCGGAACCGCCGCGCTTGCGGAACTTCTCGATCTGCGGCAGCTCGATCGGCAGGTCGTGGCGCGTGAAGGAGAGCACGCGCGGCTCCTTGCCGGGAATGTCCTGGATAATCTGGCCCTGGTCCAGACGCAGGATGATCGTGTCCGGAGCGCCCTTCAGCGCCAGGAACTGCCCCTGACGGGCGGAGATCGCCAGGACCTGTCCCTTCTTGTCGACCACGCGCGCGAAGATGCCGATCAGTCGGCGGCCATTGTCCCGGCTCTCGTCCACGCGCAGTGCGATACGGTCCTTGAGCGCATTGAACTCGCCGACCTTGATCGAGGCGCCGAGCGCGCCCGACTTCAGCTCGTAGTTCAGCTCTTCGTAGTAGTAGCGAGACAGCGGCTGGAGATAGCCGACGATCGCGAAATTCAGCGCCGCCAGCAGGATAGCCAGCATATAAGGCACGCGCAGCAGCCGGGTATAGCTCAGCCCGACCGCGCGCATCACGTCGAGTTCACTCGACGTCGCCAGCTTGCGGAAGGCGAGCAGGATGCCCAGCATCAGGCCCAGCGGAATCGCCAGGCTGGCATACTCCGGCAGGAGATTCGCCAGCATCTTGAAGACGACACCGATCGGGCCGCCCTCCGTCGCCACGAAGTCGAACAGCCGTAGCATCTTGTCGAGCACGAGCAGGGACGCCGCGAGCAGGAAGATGCCGAGCATCGGCATCAGCACGAGGCGAAAGATGTAGCGATCGATGGCGCTGAGAAATTTCACGCTGAAAGTTTCACCGGAGGTGTCGTTATAAAACCGTGCACCCCAAGCCCTTAACGGCTTGGCGCCTAGGGGCAAAGCGAATTGTCTCGCGGCGTTCCGTCTTCCCCGGTTCCCGTCCCCGGCAAAGCGACAGAGCGGAACGCGCCAGCGCCGAAGCGCGGCGGATGGAAATGGCCGTTTCACGCCATGTCACAGTTACATGCCCCGCCCGGCGATTGCATTCGCGGCGCCCATGCTCCCTTGGCGAAAGCCGATCGCCCGGCACCTCGTCGCTTCGCCCAGAGTGCCCTCACAGCAACGCGCGGCCAAGTCCTAAACGCTGGTCAGGTCGGATAAGGAAAACGGCCCTGCATTCGTTGCCGAGGCGCAAGCCGCCGCGAGCTGAGCGGCTCAGGCCTTCTCCAGCGTGCACTGGAGCGGATGCTGGTTCTGCCGGGCGAAGTCCATCACCTGGTTCACCTTGGTTTCCGCGATCTCGTAGGGGAATATCCCGCAGACACCGACGCCCTTCTGGTGGACATGCAACATCACGCGCGTCGCCTGCTCCAGGTCCATATGGAAGAAGCGCTTGAGCACCATGACCACGAACTCCATCGGCGTGTAGTCGTCATTGAGCATCAAGACCTTGAACTGGCTTGGCTTCTTCGGCTTGGCGCGAGTCTTGGTGGCAACGCCGAGCTGGTCGTCGCCGTCATCGTTGCCATCCTGGCCGTGATCCGCGTCCCGCTCATCGGAAGCGGTTTCAGACGCTTCACGAATGGACAGGGCGCAGCTCTCGTCAGCGCGCGCAGGCACGGGAACGGACAATCTGGAATCGGCAACAAGGGATAGCATGATGAGAGAATATCGTATCGAGGCCCCCGGAAACAAGATGCGGGGCGGAATTAGCGAGTCAGATCGGTTCCGATAACGACAGAACGGCCGGATGGAAGCCCCATCCGGCCGTTCGTCAAATTATCCCGGCGACTAACGACAAGTCGCTCGGCGGGGCTCAGGCCGCGACGTGGCGGGCCTTCTCGACAGCGACGCTGACGCGGCCGGAGATCGGCGCGATGGTGTCGCTGAACAGCTTGAGCGCGGCTTCGCTGTTTTTCGAACCGTAAGCTACGGCGCTGTCGAAGTTCTTGCGCAGGATGTCGCCCTGGAGCTTGAAGAAGTCGGTCGGCGACTTGGCGGCCGCGAGTTCCTTGATGTCGCCGGTGAAGGTTTCGAAGGCAGTGCGGCTTTCAGCCACCAGCTCCGAACCGAAGCCCTGGAGGCCGTCGGCGAAAATCTTGCCCGATTCGATAACGGCTTCGACGTTGCCCTTGGCGAAATCGCCGGCTTCGCCAAAAGCGACAGAGCTCTTTTCGAACGCAGCCTTGGCCTTGGCCTGGGCTTCGGTCACGGCGTCCTGGAAACCGGCGAAGTTAGCGCTAATGTCCATCGTTTTTTCCTCAAGGATAAAGGGGGTAAACAATCCTGCAAACGTACTGGTCTTGGATTCGGCGGTCTTCGCCGCCTTGCTTGCTGCTGCGGAAGGCACCGGCGCCGAAGCGGGTGTTTCCTTGGCAACATCGATGACCGGCTTGGCGACGACCAGCGTCTTCGCTGCCGGGACCTTTGCGACCGGAGGTCTCACGGCGGCCGCCTTCACGGGCTTGGCCGGAACTTTCTTTGCCTTGACTGCCTCTGTCTTGACTGCCGGCGGCGCCTTCACGACAGGTGCCGGCTTAGACGCAGCGGCTGCGGGCGCCTTGGTGACCGGGGTAGCCGGAGCCTTGACGGGAACCGGCTTGGCCGATCCTGTCTTCGCAACCGGCTTGGCCACATTGGCCGGAGCGGTCGCGGCTTTGCCGGCGACCGGCTGCGGAAGTCCGGGAAGCGGCGTCGAGGACGTGGAAACCGGGGCCGAAGCCGCAATTGTGGCGGACTTGGCTTCCACCGGCTTCACGCTCTCCGGCTTCGAGGCAGGCACCGACTGGGGAGAAGGCGATTTGGGCGGTGTAATCGGAGTCTTCGCCGCTGCGGCTTCATAAGCCTTTTCAGCAAGCGCATCGTCTTTCTTCTCTTCCTGGCCGGCCATGTGACACTTCCTGCTTTACTGCTGGCAATCTGGTCTCGGGCGGATCGCGGACCGAGCAGCTGGAAGGGCGGATCGACATCCGCGTTCAGACCAACCTCTCCCGACTGCGATTCGGAAAATCTCTTTGCTGCGATGCACAATATGGTTTTGCCGAAGCGAAGTCAATCGAGTTATGTTGCAGTGCAGCATTCGGGAACAAGCCCATCGATCGCTTTAAATCCAAGCCTCCACACGAGCTGCAAAATGGCTTTCCAGGGAAAGCGTATCCAACCCGGAAGCGATATAGCCGCCACAAAAGTCTTTGAAAATACGTGAAAATATGGAGTCTGTAAAAGTTTTTGGCGGCAACCGCCGATGCCTGCGGAACCAATCGAAGAGCGCCAAGAGCGACCGTGCGCAAACGGATTACCTCCGGATTGCAAAAAAGAAACCGCCGATCCGGAGATGATTTCCGCAAGCGCCCCGCCGCATTGCACGCCCGGCTCGTCGCTGCGATTAAGGCGCGGTTCAAGGCTCCGGCTCGGCGCTCCTTTTCGCCGCCTCAGCGCAAAGTCACGTAACGGCCCGGCGCATCCTCGATGACCTTGTCGCCGCGACCGCCCGGACGCCGCTTGCCGCGCGCGGCGACTTCGCCGTCGTCCAGACCGCGAAGCCATTCGGCCCAGTGCGGCCACCAGCTTCCCGGATGCTCCTGCGCCCCGTCAACGAACTCTTCGAGCGTATCGGGTCGGCTCTCGTTGACCCAATACTGATATTTGTTCGAACTGGGCGGATTGACCACGCCAGCGATGTGGCCCGATCCCGCCAACACGAACGTCCACGGTCCGGCCAGATAATGGGTCAGCTTCCAGACGCTCTCCGGCGGCGCGATGTGGTCCTCGCGGCCGGACTGGACATAGACCGGCGTGGCGATGCGGTGGAGGTCGATCGGCACGCCGAGGGCCTGCATCGAATCCGCCACGACCAGCCGGTTATCGCGGTAGAGATCGCGCAAGTAGTCGCGGTGCCAGCGGGCGGGCAGGTTGGTGACGTCGCCGTTCCAGTGCAGCAGGTCGAAGGCGGGATAGTCCTCGCCCTTGAGATAGTTCTTCTCGACGTAGCTCCAGATCAGGTCGTTGCCGCGCAGGACGTTGAACGTCGCCGCAAGGTAGCGTCCGTCCAGATAGCCCTCGGGCGAAAGCTTGCCGAGCGTCTCGATCTGCGCATCGTCCACGAAGTTCTTGAGGTCGCCCGCATCCTCGAAATCGACTTGCGCGGTGAAGAAAGTGGCGCTTGCCACTTTGTCCGCCTCGCCCTTGCGGGCGAGCACGGCCAGGGTGGCGGCCAGGGTGGTCCCGGCCACGCAATAGCCGATCGTGTGGACCGCAGGCACGCCCAGCCGGCCGCGCACGGCGTCGATCGCCTCGATCTGCGCGGCGATGTAATCGTCCCACAGGATGTCCGCCAGCGAGGCGTCGGCCGACTTCCACGAGACCATGAACACGGTGATCCCCTGTTCCACCGCCCAGCGCACGAAGCTTTTCTTGGCATTGAGATCAAGGATGTAGAAGCGGTTGATCCACGGCGGGAAGATCAGCAGCGGCGTCTTGAGCACCTTGTCGGTGGTGGGGGTGTACTGGATCAGCTGGTAGAGCGGCGTCTCGAACACGACCTTGCCGGGCGTCACCGCGATGTTCTCGCCCAGCACGAAAGCGCCGGGGCGGGTGTGGGTGAGCTGGCCCTTGCGCAAATCGTCGAGCATGTTCTCGAACCCGCGCACCAGGCTTTCGCCCTTGGTGCGGCTCGCCGCCTCCAGCGCGACCGGGTTGGTCAGCGGGAAGTTTGCCGGACTCAGCGCATCGACGATCGCTCGCGTGGCGAAGAGCAGCTGCGCCTTCTTCGCAGGCTCCAGCCCTTCGGTCGCTTCCGCCAGACCCAGCAGCTCCGCCGATAGCAGCAGGTAGACTTGGTGGAGGACGGCGAAGAACGGCTGTCGACGCCACTCGGGATCGGCGAAGCGGCGATCGCGCAGCGGCAGTTCCGGCTCGCCCTCACGCGCCTGCCCGCCAGCGTCCGGGCCGAGACCGTACTGGGCCAGCACGGCATTGATGAGCATAGATACCCCGTTCCACAGCCGCTGCTGCACTTCGGGGCTGGCCAGCGGCAATTGCCGCAGCACGCTTTCTCCCGTGGCGATCCACTTCACCGGATCGGCATAGTGCGGCGGACTGTCCTTCGCCTTGCCGAACTGCTCGACCTGATACTCGGTCCAGATCGTTTGCAGGCGACCGGCGACCTGCGCCCATTGCACCGCGTTTTCCGCCTCGGACGAGCCCTCGGCGGGAGCCAGCTGGCCGAACAGGCCGGTGATCTGCTGGGCGATCTGTTGAGACTGGCTGCGGACCATTTCAGTGAACAGTTCGGTGGCATCGGTCGCCATAAGCGGTGCAACTCCGGTGCAGATCGGTGGATCCGGCGAATCCCCTCTCCTGCTGTACCTATCGACTGCCCGCGCAATCGCCAACCGGACAAAAGTTGCGCATTCCACCGTTTGCGACTCTCACTATTGCGCATCGGCCATTTGCGCTCGGGCTTTATTCCCCTACAGGAACCCGCGCGGTACTTTCGCCGTGTGTTTTATGGATTCTCAGAGGTCATGGAAGACGAGTTCTACCGCATCAAGCGACTGCCGCCCTACGTTATCGCCGAAGTCAACGCGATGCGTCATGCGGCCCGCCAGGCGGGTAAGGACATCATCGACCTCGGTATGGGCAACCCGGACCTGCCGCCGCCCGCCCACGTGATCGACAAGCTCTGCGAAGTCGCCCGCAAGGAAGACGCGCACGGCTATTCGGCCTCCTCGGGCATTCCTGGCATCCGCAAGGCCCAGGCCAACTACTACGGCCGCCGCTTCAACGTCGATCTCGACCCCGAGACCGAAGTGGTGATGACGATGGGTTCGAAGGAAGGCCTTGCAAGCCTCGCCACCGCGATCACCGCGCCGGGCGACGTCGTGCTGGCGCCCAACCCCAGCTATCCGATCCACACGTTCGGCTTCATCATCGCCGGGGCGACGATCCGCTCGGTGCCGACCACGCCGGACGAGCGCTATTGGGAATCGCTGGACCGCGCGATGGCCTTCACGGTGCCGCGCCCGTCGATCCTGATCGTCAACTATCCCTCGAACCCCACGGCCGAGACGGTGGACCTCGCTTTCTATGAGCGCCTCGTCGCCTGGGCGAAGGAGAACAAGGTCTGGATTCTCTCCGACCTCGCCTATTCGGAACTCTATTTCGACGGCAACCCGACCCGCTCGATCCTGGAGGTGCCGGGCGCCAAGGACGTGGCGGTGGAATTCACCTCGATGTCGAAGACCTTCTCGATGGCGGGCTGGCGCGTCGGTTTCGCGGTAGGCAATCCGAAGCTGATCGCGGCACTGAAGCGCGTGAAGTCATACCTCGACTACGGCGCCTTCACGCCGATCCAGGCGGCCGCCTGTGCCGCGCTGAACGGTCCGCAGGATATCGTCGAGAAAAACCGCAACCTCTACCAGAAGCGTCGCGACGTGATGGTCGAGGCGTTCGGCCGCGCCGGTTGGGACATTCCCAGCCCCAAGGCGTCGATGTTCGCCTGGGCTCCGTTGCCCCCCGCCTTGAAAGAGATGGGCAGCCTCGAATTCTCGAAACAGCTGCTCACCCAGGCGGAAGTCGCGGTGGCACCGGGCGTGGGCTACGGTGAGGACGGCGAGGGCTTCGTGCGCATCGCCATGGTCGAGAACGAACAGCGCCTCCGCCAGGCCGCGCGCAACATCAAGCGCTTCCTCGCATCGAAGGGTGTAAATACGCCAGCATCTTGATTTTTCAGGCTTACAGGCGGGCGATTACAGATTGTTCATAGCCCGCCTGTAAGAATTTAGGTGTTGTTCCCATGGGGATTTATCCCAGTATATAGGCCATGTTTTCACCATTGGCTGAACAGATTGGGGGGGGAATGACCTATCTGGGAAAGAGTGAGTGCCATGCGCCGCGGTTTCGCTGGCTGGCACCCGATACGATGCCCGAACGACTGGACCTGCAACGCTGTGGCTGGATTCTCGATCCCGAGGGTGTACCGGCCACCAACTGCGTCGGCCTGATCGACGCCGCCGATCTCGACAGCGTCGGCTGGATGCAAGTCCTCTCATCGCTAATTCCGGAAGCGCGGCGCTGCGTCCTCGTGGCCGGGGTAAGCGAATCGCACGACCGCACCTCGCTCTTCCAGATCGGTTTCGGCGATGTCGTAACCGAGCGGATCGAGATCGAGGAACTCGGCGCCCGTGCCACGCGCCTGGCGCAATTCAATGAATGGCTGCCCCGTACCCGGCGCGTCGGCCGCCTGACGCTGGACCTGCTGGCGCGCGAGGCTTTCGGCGACGGCAAGCCGCTCAATCTCAACCCACGCGAATTCGCACTGATCTGGCGCCTGGCCGATTCGGTCGATCAGTTCGTCAGCAAGCAGGCGTTGATTTACGACGTGTGGCGGATGGGCTTCGTGCCCGAAACCAACAGCGTGGCGGTGCACATGTCGCGGCTGCGCCGCAAGCTGGCCTTCGTCGGTTTCGCCGGGATCATCGAGACGTCGCCAAGCGGCGGCTATCGCCTGCGCATGCCGGAGGAAACGCCCCAACCCGATCGCACGGCCGATCGCGGGCTTACGGGAATGGAAGTCCTGAGCGCGCGCCGCGAAGCGAAGACCGCCTCGCTCGCGCACTGAGCCCTGTCATCCCGGTTCGCGCGGGTCGTGAACCGGGACACGCGCCTGAAGAGCCGCAAGGTCTTCGGGCGTGTTGACGTTGGCCAACTGCACCGGAATTTCGACCAGCCGCGCCCCGACAAGCTCGGCGAAGCGCTTCATCGAGTGGCGCTCCTCGCTGTGCAGCAGGGCCTCCAGCGTTGTCGCCGCCGAGGTCGGCCAGATGCCGATCACCGGCTGCTGGGCCAGGCAGGCGGGTGCCGGTCCGAGCAGCCTGGGCAGATCCTCGGGCAGGAGTACCGCGTCGACCCCGCAGGTCAGCACCGTCTCGTAATCCTCGTCCCGCGCGGCATGGAGCGCGGCGGCCAATCCGCCGAGCGGTCCCATGCCGGGCCTCGGCCAGTCCGGCAGCGTCGGCGCCGGAGCCGTTTCGCGGCCCACCACCACGACTTTCTCGCACCAGCCGGACAGCGCATCCACGGCGAGCGCGATCAGCGTGTGCCCCTCGAACTCGGCCAAGGCCTTGTCCGTGCCGAATCGGCTCGACATACCGCCTGCGAGAACCGCGCCCAGAATCATCGACCCAGCCTCATGATATGTCCTTCCATGGCCCTGAACCTGATAACAAACGCCTGTTAGGCGCGTTCCCGAGCCGGCGGGCAAGCCTCTCTTTCGCATTTCCGAGCACGCTTGCAATTGCGGGCAAGCTGCCGTCCAATTCGCTTGATGAAGACGCTTGTCGATCCCGACCGCCTGCTGGACCAGGGCCTTGCCCGCCTCCGCACCCGTTTCACGATCCCCGGCGCCTTTCCGCCCGAGGTCCTCGAAGCTGCCGAACGCGCCGCGCAGAAACGCCCGGATGCCCGGTCCCATGCCGACCGCACCGCCCTGCCCTTCATTACGCTGGACCCCGCCAGTTCGACCGACCTCGACCAGGCCTTCGCGATCGAGGCCAGCGGGGCGGACTGGCTGCTGCACTATGCCATCGCCGATGTCGCCTGGTTCGTCGAGGACGGCGATGCCCTCGACCAGGAAGCCTGGCAGCGCGGCACGACCACTTATCTGCCGGACGGCAAGGCCAGCCTCTATCCGCCCCTGCTCAGCGAAGGCGGGGCCAGCCTGCTCCCCGACGTCGAGCGCCCGGCGGTCATTCTCACCGTCCGCATCGATCCCGAAGGCCAGCCTCGGCTCGACAACGTGGAGCGCAGTGTGATCCGCAGCCGCGCGAAGCTCGCCTATGATACGGTGACGGACGACGACCTGCCGCCCGGCTTCCACGAGATCGCCCGGCGCATCGCCCGCGCCGAGGACCGGCGCGGGGCACAGCGCGTTGATCCGCCCGAACAGGTCGTGGAAAGCAACGGCAACCGCACTTTCTCGCTGGGCTTCCGGCCGCAATTGCCCTCCGAGCGCTGGAATGCGGCACTCTCGTTAGCCACCAACCTCGCCGTCGCCCAGGCCATGATCGAGGCCGGGACGGGCCTGTTCCGTGTCATGGCCCCACCAGATGCCCGAGCCGATGAACGCCTGCGGACCACGGCACAGGCCTTGCGGCTGAACTGGCCTGCCGCCATGCCGCTCGCCCAGTTCCAGCGCCGGCTGGACCCCGGCAAGCCTGCCGAGGCGGCCTTCATGCTCGCCATCCGCCGCTCGGGTTCGGGCGCGAGCTACAAGGCCTACGATCCTGCGGAACTACCCTGGCACGCCGCCGTGGCCGCGCCTTATGCCCATGCCACCGCCCCGCTCCGGCGGCTGGCAGACCGCTACGTCCTGCGCAGCGTCCTCGCCCTGGCGAAAGGCGAGGCGATTCCGCAGCCGGTCCTCGCGGCACTGCCCGAACTCCCGCCGGTCATGGCCCGTGCCGCCTCGCGCGATGCCCAGATCGACCGTTCGGTGATCGACCTCGCCGAAGCGACGATGCTCCACGGCCGCGAGGGCAGCACGTTTTCCGCCGTGGTGACGGACGTGCGGGAGAACAAGGTGCAAGTGCAGCTCAAGGACCTGCCGATCGTCGCGACCACCACAACCCCGGGCGCCTTTCCCGGCGCAGCGCTGACGCTCCGCCTCATCCGTGCCGATCAGGTGGAGGGCACGCTGTCGTTCGAGCCTGTCGATTAAAATCTGTGATTCTGGAAAATGGGCGTTGCGCAAGCCGCGATCCGTTGTTAGGGGCGCGTCTCTCCACACGGATGGCCCGATGGCGGAGTGGTGACGCAGAGGACTGCAAATCCTTGCACGCCGGTTCGATTCCGGCTCGGGCCTCCACTTTCCTCACATTTCAGTTATTTGCAGACACATCTGCAAAACGCGCGCCTTCACCGCGAAGGCCCATGCGCCCGGCAGGACCGGACCGTCACCCCGAAACCACGTCCGGGGCGACGTCCCGTGACCGGCCTCAGCCCAGCAGTTCCGCCATCTCCACCACGCGCTTTTCACGTGCGCTGAGTTCCGCCGCCGCGCCGATGGCGACCGCCATCAATCCGTCGCGCGCCGTCACCTGAACCTCGCCCTCACCGCGCACCGCGCGGGCAAAGGCCTCATGCTGATAGAACGTCGCGCCGTGGTGCGAACCTGCATCCATCGCCGCCTCGTCCACCGCGACGTGCCAGCGCTCGACCGACTTCGGCCCCGGCCACGGCACGCGCGGCGACCAGACGAGATCGCCCGGCGGGATCAGCACGTCGAGACGGCCCTTGTCGCCGGTCGCGCTCATCTCTTCCTGATGTTCGGCGCCTTCCGCGAACATGCAGAGGTCGAGCAGCGCACGGCTGCCGTCGGCGAAATCGACGGTGGTGAAGCTGTTGTCGATAATGTCCGGCTGGCGGCCGTCGTAGCGCTCGTCGAGATGGTTCACGTCCATCGCGCCCGAGCAATAGACCCGCACCGGCTCCGAGCGGGTGATGAGGCGCATGAGGTCGAAGAAGTGGCAGCACTTCTCCACCATGGTGCCGCCGGTATTGACCGAGAAACGGTTCCAGTCGCGCACCTTGACAAGGAACGGGAAGCGGTGCTCGCGGATCGAGAGCATTTGCAGCCGGCCGACCTTGCCGCCGTGAATCTCGTCAATGAAGGCCTTGGCGGGCGGCATGAAGCGGTATTCCATGCCAGTCCAGAACACGGCTTTGCGGGTCTCGGCGCGCTCGACCACCCAGCGGGCATCGTCCATCGTGGTGCAGAGCGGCTTCTCGCAGAGGATCGCCACGTCGCTGTCCAGCAGCGGCTCCAGCACGTCGCGGTGGGTGAAGTTCGGCGAGACCACCACTACGGCGTCCAGCCCCGCATTGGCGATCATGCTGGCGCTGTCGGCATATTCGGCCACGCCCTCGGCCCCGTTGCCCAGCGCGTCTTTCGCCCAGCCGAGCGAGGTCGGCTCGGGATCGGCGATGGCGACCACTTCGGCGCCTTCGAGAATCTTGAGATTGTGGATGTGCTCGACACCCATCATCCCGGTGCCGACAATTCCGTAACGCAGCGTCTCTACCATTTCACGACTCCATGTGTCATGTGGCGGTCCATGACCTCCCCAACGACGACGCGCCTATCGGCCCAACCCGTCCCGCTCGGCAAGAGCGGAATTTCCGTTTTTCCGATTGCCTGGGGCATGTGGCGGCTCGCCCGCCCCGACGGCGACGACGATATCGGCGCCATCGTCGCCCGTATCGAAGCGGCGCTTGAGGCGGGGATCACCCTGTTCGACACCGCCGACATCTACGGCTGCGACGCCGCGCTCGGCTTCGGCGGCGCGGAGCTTCTGCTTGGCAAGGCCCTGGCCGCCCGTCCGGACCTGCGCGAACGCATGACGATCGCCACCAAAGGCGGCATCGTGCTCGGCGTGCCCTACGATTCGAGCCCGGACTATCTGATCAAGGCGCTCGAAGCCTCGCTCGAACGCCTTGGCCTGCCCTCGGTCGAACTCTACCAGATCCACCGCCGCGACTTCCTCGCCCATCCGCGCGACGTGGCCGCGACTCTCGCCGCCATGGTCGAGAGTGGTAAGGTCAAGGCGGTGGGCGTTTCCAACTACAGCCCCGCCGAATTCGACGCGCTTCAGGCTTACCTGCCCTTCCCGATCGTCTCGACCCAGCCCGAGTTCTCGGCCTCGCGCTATGCGCCGCTCTATGACGGCACCCTCGACCAGGCGATGGCCCGTGACGTGGCCGTGCTGGCCTGGTCGCCGCTCGGCGGTGGGCGCCTTGCCGCCGGTTCGGAAGACCCGGTCGCCAAGCTCGTGGCCGCACAGGGCGAGCGCTACGGCACCGATGCCGCCGCCGCCGCGCTGTCGTGGATCATGGCCCATCCCTCACGCGCGATCCCCATCGTAGGTTCGCAGACCCCCGAGCGCATCTTTGCCTCGCGCGATGCACTCAAGGTCGAATGGACCGCTGCGGAATGGTATGCCGTGCTCGAAGCATCGATGAGAGCACGCCTGCCGTGACACTGGACCCTTGCGAGATCAGCTGGTTTTCGGCGCTCTGCGACGATGACTACGAGTTCCTCGGCCAGCCAGACCCCATGCTGCGCTCCAGCTGGGAACACTGCCGCAATATCGTGACCAGCGCCGAGGAAGGCGGTTTCGACAACGTGCTGCTGCCCTCGGGCTATGCGCTCGGCATCGACACCACCGCTTTCGCCGCCGCCATCGCCACGCAGGTCCGCCGCATCAAGCTGCTGATGGCGGTGCGCATCGGCGAGATGTGGCCCGCCCAGCTCGCCCGCCAGATCGCCACCATCGACCAGATTCTTGGTGGCCGTTTGAATATCAACATCATCTCCAGCGAGATGCCGGGCGAAACCCTCGACGGCGGCGCCCGCTACGAGCGCACGACCGAGGCCATCGAGATCCTCCGCACCCTGCTCTCGGGCCAGCCGCTCGACCATCAGGGCCGCTTCTGGAACCTCAAGCTGGACGCCCCGCGCATGATCGCGCCGGGATCGAAGTGCCCGCCGCTCTACTTCGGCGGCCTCTCCGAACCCGCCCGCGAAGTCGCCGCCAAGGGCTGCGACGTCTACCTCATGTGGCCGGACCGCATGGAAGCGGTGAAGGAAACCATCGCCGACATGCGTGCCCGTGCCGCCAAGTACGGCCGCACCTTGCGCTTCGGCTACCGCGTCCACGTGATCGTGCGCGAGACCGAAGCCGATGCGCGCCTCGCGGCCGACCGCCTGCTCTCCCGCCTAGACGCGGCAGAGGGCGCGGCGATCCGTGCCCGCTCGCTCGATTCCCAGTCGGTCGGCGTGCAGGCTCAGGCCGCCCTTCGCGAAACCGCCAGCGACGACGGCTATGCAGAGGACAACCTCTGGACCGGCATCGGCCGCGCGCGCTCGGGCTGCGGCGCAGCGATCGTCGGCGATCCGGATCAGGTTCTGGCGAAGTTGCAGGCCTATCGCGAGGCCGGGATCGATGCCTTCATCCTCTCCGGCTATCCCCATGCAGCGGAAGCGGACCTCTTCGCGCGGCATGTGCTGCCCCGGATCGATCACGGGCCGCTGGCGTTTTAAGAACAAGGGAAAAGCAGGGGAGCATAGCCCCCCTGCACCCCCAATATCGTCTAGGTCACGCAGACCAACAGCGTCGTGCGCCCATGGCCGCGTCGGGAGACTTACTGGCTGCGCCGCAAGGAGCGCGGGACCGATAGGTGTCGCGCAAGGTCGACATTCCGAGGGTCTGGGCGATCATCCCCCAGAACTTCTCTCTTCCCTTCCACCCTAGAATTTCTTGTTCGCCCCTGCCCCCCGCTATCGCTAGACGGTCCGCGATGCAGAAATTCCCCACGCCCCAGACGCGCAGCGCATGACCCTTTCCCCGCGCCGCCGCTGGCTGCTCTTCGCTCTCGCGCTGACGGCGGGTGTACTCAATCTCGTCGACCGCCAGATCATCTCGGTGCTCAAGCCGACGATCGCCGCCGACCTCGGCTGGAGCGACGACGATTACGGCACTTTGGCCGCCTGGTTCCAGGCAGGCGCAGCGTTCGGGTTCCTTGCAGCGGGCTGGATCGTCGATCGGCTGGGGGCGAAGTGGGCCAATGCGGCGGGCGTGGCGGCGTGGTCGCTGGCGGCGATGACGCATGGCTGGGCGCTTAGCTTCAGCCAGTTCGTGCTCTGCCGCATCGGTCTCGGCGCGACGGAATCGATGGGTACGCCTGCGGGGGTGAAGACCATCGCGACGATCTTTCCGCCGAACTTGCGGTCGCTGGGCTTCGGGCTGTCGAACGCGATGAACAGCCTCGGTGCGATCCTCGCGCCGCTGGCGATCCCGCTGGTGGCGGCGGTCTGGGGCTGGCGCGCGGCTTTCGTGCTGGCGGGCGTGATCGGCCTGTTCTGGGTCGGGGCGTGGCTTCTGGCTTCGCGGGGCGTGGACTTCGGCGACCGCCAGCCTGCGGGATCGGGCAACCTGATCTCGGGCGACAAGCTGTTCCTCAAGGAAGGCCGCACCTGGACGATCGCGCTGGCCAAAGTGCTGTCGGACGCGACTTGGTGGCTGATGCTGTTCTGGATGCCAGACTACTTCAATCGGCAGTTCGGCCTTTCCGGCACCGACCTCGGCCCGCCGCTGGCGCTGGCCTATTGCGGTTCGGCGGCGGGGTCACTGATCTCCGGGTTCGCGGCGAACCGCCTGCTGTCGAACGGCTGGAGCGCCAACCGCACGCGCAAGACACTGATGCTGCTTGCCGCGCTCTGCGTGGTGCCGGTGCCGCTTGCGCTTTACGTCGATGGCTACTGGCCCGCCGTCGGCCTGATGGCACTGACCCTGGCCGGACATCAGGGCTTCTCGACCAACCTGTTCGGCCTGATCGCCGACGTGACGCCGCGCCACAAGGTCGGCCGCGTGACCGGCTTCGGCGCCTTTTGCGGCAATCTGGGCGGCACCGCGATCAGCAAGATCGCCGGTCTCGTGCTGGCGGCAGGGCTTGGCTATGGCCCGCTGTTCGCCTTCGCGGCAGTGTCGTACCTGCTGGCGCTCGGCTGGATCCAGCTTACCATGCCCAGAATCGTCCCGGCAGAGGACGCCGATTCATCTCGCGCATAGGGCGACTAAAGGAAAACTATCTTTCTCAACCTAAACAGTTGAGTTAGCGCCGCGCGACACAGGGAGATTTCGATGACCATGACCCCGCTTCGCGCCGCCCGCACACTGCTGCTGGCATCTGCGGTCCTGCTGCCCGCCGCCGCTTACGCCGATGAAGCCCCCGAAGCCGCCTCCGGCGAGATCGTCGTGACCGCACGCTACCGCGACGAGTCGCTCCAGCAGGTGCCGATCGCAATCACCGCCGTCAGCGGCGAATCGCTGAACGACCGCGCGATCCACAACCTCCAGGACCTCAGCGCCACGGTGCCTTCGGTCGACTTCCGCAACGGCGCCTCCAACAAGGACCGTACCGTCTTCGTGCGCGGCGTCGGCACGATCAGCACTTCGCCGGGCGTCGAATCCTCGGTCTCGACCGTGCTCGACGGCGTCGTCCTGACCCGCCCCGGCCAGGCCACGCTGGATGTCGGCGAAGTCTCCCGCATCGAAGTGCTGCGCGGCCCGCAGGGTACGCTGTTCGGCAAGAACGCCTCGGCAGGCGTCATCAGCGTCGTCACCGCCGCACCCTCGCAGCAGTTCCACGCCTATGCCGAAGGCTCGGCCACGACGGATGAGGAATACCGCATAAAGGCAGGCGTCACCGGCGGCATCGCCCCGAATGTCGCCGCCCGGATCGACGGCCTCTACGCCAATTACGACGGCAACGTGCGAAACGTCACCACCGGCAACGAGGTCAACGGCTACGAACGCTACGGCGCCCGCGCCAAGATCGAGGCCACGCCGACCGACACCCTGAAGCTCACCCTCTCGGGCGACTATCTCTACTCGCACGACACCACGCCAAGCGGCGTCTACGCGCGCACCAGCCAGATCGCCTATCCCACCGGCGCCGTCACCAATTCCCCGGCGCTGGCCGCGTTTCTCGCGAGCAAGGGCATCACCGCAGGCCCGGAAAACCGAGAAGTCAGCACCGACTTCGACACCGACGTGCGCGACAAGAACTACGGCGGCTCGCTGACCGCCGAGTGGGGTTTGGGCGACTACACCGTCACCTCGATCACCGCCTATCGCGAGTGGAAGAACCGCCAGCACCAGGACTACGACGCGCTGTCGCAGCTGTCGGCCACCTTCCCCGAAGGCGAAGACTACGGCATCGTGAACAACCACCAGTTCTCGCAGGAACTGCGCCTGACCTCGCCCAAGGGCAAGTTCATCGACTACGTGGTGGGCGCTTATTACCTCCACGCCAAGACCGACGAAGTCTACACCCGCTCGCTCACCCGCCTGATCTCCGGCGCGGAGAACGTCGTGACCGGCGTGGCGAACTACGGCGTGAAGAGCGACAACTACGCCCTGTTCGGCGAGGCTAATCTCAACTTCACCCCGTGGCTGCGCGCCATCGCGGGCTATCGTTCGACCTGGGACGACCTTGGCTACTACCACGTCCGCACGTCGACCAACGACCCGACGAACTCGGGCGCGACCGCGCTCGACGTGGCGGGCATCCGCGCCTACCACAATTCGGCCGGCTCCACCTCGACCCGCGGCGATTCCTATCGCGGCGGCCTCCAGGCGGACTTCCTGCCGGGCAACCAGGCCTATTTCACCTACTCGCGCGGCTACAAGGGCCCGGCCTACAACGCCTATTTCAACATGCGTTCGCTGAATGCCACGACGCCGCTGGATGAAATCGCACTGAAGCCGGAAACCTCGGACTCGTTCGAAGGCGGCATCAAGGGCTCGGCCCTGAACCACCAGATCACTTATGCCCTGGCGGTCTACTCGACCAAGTTCCACAACTACCAGGCCAACTACAACGACGTGGTCGGCGGCGCGCAGGTCACGCGCCTCATCAACGCGGGCACCGTCCAGACCAAGGGCGTGGAACTCGACTTCGGCCTGCGCCCGATCCCGGGACTCTCGCTCGATACCTCGGTCGCCTATACCGACGCCAAGGTGCTGAACTTCATCTGCCCCGAAGGCGCCCCGTCGAGCTGCAACATCAACGGTCAGGTCCTGCCCTTCGCGCCGAAGTGGAAGCTCTACAGCAACGCCGCCTACCGCTTCGCGCTGTCGAATTCGCTCGACCTCGAAGTGCAGTCGGACATCACGCTCAAGAGCCGCACCCAGTACCAGCTGACCCAGACGCCGGGCACGATCCAGCCGGGCTACTATATCTGGAACGCCAGCGTGGCCCTGATCGGCACGACCGGCGACTGGCAGCTGCGCGGCTTCGTGAAGAACATCACGAACCAGAGCTACTCGAACTTCCTCGCCAACGGCACGCTCGCCGGGATCGTCCGCTACGTGCCGCGTGACGACAAGCGTTATGCCGGGATCATGTTGCGCAAGGACTTCTGAGGAAAAGGGAAAAGCAGGGGAGCATAGCCCCCCTGCACCCCCATTACTGTCGAGGTCACGCGGACCAACAGCGTCGTGCACCCATGATGGCGTCGGGAGACTTATTGGCTGCGCCGCAGGGAGCGCACACCGGATAGGTAGCGCGCAAGGTCGACATTCCGAGGGTCCGGGGGATCATCCCCCGGGTCTTCTCTTACTTAGAGCGGATTTCGACCGGTATGAATCGATGGGGATTCCCTGCGATGGCGTTTTGTGATTCCTAATCCCTGCTGGTGAAGGAGGCTGACATGGATGGGTCACCCGCTTTCGATGGATTTGCGCGCTCGGCTTCTGGCAGCGATCGATAACGGATTGAGTTGCCGGGCGGCGGCAAGCCCATTTGGCGTTGCCCCCTCGACGGCGATCCGTTGGCATGCGCGTCGGCGCGACACGGGCGCCTTTGCCGCCAAACCGCAAGGTGGTGATGTGCGTTCACGCCGGATCGAGGAGCGAGCAGCGGA